>Ga0105098_10000106_pt1 | contig 24558 bp, 11 predicted proteins | sample PPLLak21cMay2015_FD_79137 | JGI IMG/M metagenome (GOLD analysis project Ga0105098, IMG submission 79137) | Freshwater sediment microbial communities from Prairie Pothole Lake near Jamestown, North Dakota, USA - PPLs Lake P7 Core (1) Depth... | ecosystem: Environmental > Aquatic > Freshwater >... | reverse complement strand
CTCCTTCTGGCAGGCGGGACGCGCTCGGGGCAAAATTATCTGATCTGGCAGCTCTTTCGCCGTCCCAACCATACCTGGGATTTTTATGCGACCACCGTTCCGCAAGCCATTGGTTATCTGGTGATCATCGCTGCCGTCCTGGGTCTCTGGTTTTTGCGACATGAGAGGTCATGGCGCGAACGGCTCCTGCTTTCCTGGATCATCGTTCCGACGGTATTCTTCCAGATCTGGCCCACCAAGGGATTCCAGTACCTGCTTCCGATCGCGCCGGCCATTGCGGTGCTGGCCGGTCGAGCGATCGTTCACTGGTGGCGCGATGACATTTCTGTTTTGAACAAGGGCAATGCCAGAAGCTGGATCAAAACCGGGGTCGTTGGGGTGATTGCCCTCTCACTTCTTTTCTCAAGCATCCAGCTCATACGTCCGGCCACCTCCGGCACCTTTCTGGCGGGAACAGGCGGGGTTCCGGGTGGACGCGAGGCCGGAGCATGGCTAAAAGAGAATGTTCCGCAGGGATCCACCTTAATGACCATTGGACCCTCCATGGCAAATATCCTTCAATTCTATGGGCACCGGAAGGCCCTGGGCTTATCCGTCAGTCCGAATCCCCTGCGCCGGAATCCATCGTACCCGCCGATCCTTAACCCTGACCTGCAAATCCGAAACGGTGATATCCAGTATGTCGTTTGGGACTCCTATTCTGCTGAACGTTCAGCTTTCTTTTCGGAAGGAGTCTTACGGTATGTCCAGCGGTACCATGGGCGGGCGATTCATACTCAATCTGTGATGGTGGAATTGGCTGATGGTACCACGATAGCGAAGCCGGTAATTATTATCTATGAGGTGCGTCCGTGAAGTATTTTCGAAGATTTAGTTTTAGCCTGAGTGTGCTTGTGATCGCGCTCCTGTTTTCCAGCACAACTGTGCGGGCAGACATGTCGAAAGACGCGTCCGGTCAGGCATCCACGCCGAATACACCGATCGAACATTTCGTCGTGGTGATGCAGGAGAATCACACATTCGATAACTACTTCGGCACCTATCCAGGCGCAGAGGGCATTTCGGAAGAAACCTGTATGCCCGTTGATCCTTTCGATGGGGCAAATGCCGAATGTGTTGAACCGTTCCATATTGGCGATCGTCCGATCGAAGACCTGGACCATAGCCTGGCGACCTTTCGCTTGCAATACAACGACGGAAAGATGGATGGTTTTGTTTATGCACTGAATCAAAGGAATCAGAACGGTGCATTGACGATGGGTTATTACGACGATCGTGATCTGCCCTATTACTGGAACCTTGCCGATGAATATGTGCTCTTTGACCACTTTTTCAGTTCGGATCATGGGGGCAGTTTCGGGAACCATATGTTCTGGGTCAGTGGCCAGCAAGGCGGCAGCCGCATCGCAGAAGAGGGATATCCTGACATCCTGACCATATTCGACAGACTTGAAGAACGCGGGATTTCCTGGAAGTTCTACGTTCAGAATTATGATCCTGAAATCACCTACCGGACGGTAGACCAGTACCCTGGCAACCGGGCTTCACAGGTGATCTGGGTCCCGGTCCTCAACATCGACCGTTTTCTTGACGATCCGAAGTTCTCCAGCCATATCGTTGATATCAGTGAGTATTTCAAGGACCTTGAAAATGGAACCCTGCCGGCAGTCTCTTATATTGCTCCTTCGGGCGCGAGTGAACATCCCCCTAGCAGCATTCGATCAGGGCAAAAGTTTGTAAAATCTCTGATCCAGGCATTGATGCGCAGCGATTCATGGGACAAATCCGCGTTTCTGCTCACCTATGACGATTGGGGCGGCTGGTACGATCACGTGGCGCCGCCGCAGGTGGATGAATACGGATATGGGATGCGAGTGCCGGGAATAATGGTCGGTCCCTACGCCCGGCGCGGTTATGTAGACAGCACCGTCCTCGATTACACCTCCATCCTGAAGTTCATTGAGGACAATTGGGGTCTTGAGCCTCTCGTCGAACGTGATGCCAACGCAAATAGCTTTGTATCCGCCTTCGACTTTTCCCAGCCGCCGCGTGAGCCGGTTCTCATTTCGTTCGAACGAGTTGTGCCGGAACAACGTGTTGAGCCGCGCAGGGTGGTGATCTATCTTGCTTACGGTGGAGCGCTTCTCCTGGCTGGCCTGATATTCGCCTGGACTGCCAGGGGGCCGGATATTTGGAAACAGTCCCTTGCTTATTTCAATCGTCTGACACAACGCAGGAAACCTTCGCTATGAGAACTTCTGTATTTTTTCATGTTTTCACAGTGTGCACGGTCATTGCTTTAAGCCTCTGCTCCTTTGTCTCTGCGGCGGAAGCGAAAGGTTGGGCGACCGTCGGCACCACGTTGACGATAAAACCGCCACAAGCTGTAACAGTGGGTAACTCGGCTACTGTGGTCATGTACCTTGTTTCATCAAAGGGTACACCGGTTGCCAACCAACGCGTCGAGCTTTTTGTAGATGGTGTACGCGAGCGCGCGGCCAGGACGGATGCAAAAGGAAATATTTCCGTCAGAATTCGACAGGATGAAGCTGGTACATACAAACTTTCTGCTGTTTTTAAAGGTTCCAAGCTTCCCTCCCTTGGCTCTTCGAAAGCATCTGCCGAGCTGGTCATTAAGCCGGAAATCATCGAGATTCATACAACTCCGTCCCTGGCCAATATAAAATTTTCACTGGATGGTCAGGTTTTTTCCTCGGATGATTCTGGCATTGCCCGGATCGAGGTCGAAGAAGCCGGTGCGTATCATCTTGAGATTCTCCCGGTGGAAGTCGAGGATTCCAATGTCCAAATGGAATTTGGTCGCTGGGGCGATGATGCATTTCGTCCATCCCGTGAGATCGTCGTTCCATTGAACAAACCTCTCGAAGTTGGTTTCGATGTGCACTATGAGGTGAGCCAGACATTCGTAGATCTTGACAATCAGCCGGTCGATCCGTCGCGAGTCACTTCCATTACTTACAAGGGCAGCACTGGGGCAACGTTCACATTTGAGGATACGGAATCGCACTGGTTGCCGGCCGGTCGTGTCATTCGCCGGAGTAAAGGACTCGAGGAAACCAAGATTTTGTACTCCGTGATCAGCATCGTCATCGATGGGGCCAATGTGGTGAGCCAGGCACAACAGCGCTTTTATGCGAACCCGGATGATCTATGGACAATCCAGGTGTTGTTATATTCGGCGCGGTTCACGGCCCGCGATGCCCTGTTTGGTTTCCCGATCGGCTCGGGCATCCACATGGAATATCCGGATGGTGAGGTCCAGTCGTATTCTTTCGATCCAGCCGAAGGATATAAAATCGAAGGTTTGGCGCGCGGGATCTATCGGGTTACGGTCACAGGTGCGGATGGATATGCTCCTGCCACGCCCATCGCTCTTTCCCGCGACCAGAATGTTGAACTGCTGGTGTTCAGCTATATCGATATAGGAGTTCTGCTTGGGACAGGGCTGTTCCTCTCGGTGGGACTGCTGCTGTTTGGTCGTCCGTATCTGGCAGGTCAAACGGTTGCTGCCGGACGCCGGATCATATCCGGGAGGCGACGGATCATACCTGCCCTGCGGACTCAGTTCTCCCGGCTGATTGCCCTTGGTCGCCGGATCATATCCGGGAGGCGACAGATCATACCTGCCCTGCGGACTCGGTTCTTGAAATTGATCGCTCTGGGATCACGAATATTGCCCGGGAAAAAGACCACAGGGCTGGAAAACACAGAAATGCATGCTGAAGATGCTCTTCCGGATGAATTGTCCGATGTCGCCCAGGACCGTGTAAGTGATGACACAATTGAGCCGCAGCAAAAACAGACTCAGCGATCCCGCCAAAAGAACGAGGCGGAGAGTCCCGTATGAACCGGCGCTTGACTTCGCAATCGCGTCTGGAGGCCCTGCTTTTATGAGCAGATTTGATGCTCACTCGTTTGGTGGTTTCATTCTGCGCCTGTGGCTAACCGCCACGGCGCTGTTTTTGCCTGCCTTTACCCCAATGCCCGGCAATGCAAATGCAGCCACAGCCACAATCACCACCGTTTCGGATCCAATCCCTGTGCTTGCCTACTACTACATCTGGTTTGACGCTCGATCCTGGGAGCGGGCAAAAACCGATTATCCAGTACTGGGCCGCTACTCCAGCAGCAATATTGAAGTCATGCGCCAGCACGTGAAATTGGCAAAAGCTGCGGGGATCAAGGGTTTCATCGTCAGTTGGAAGAGCACGGACAGACTCAATGAGCGTCTTGAACAGCTCATCCAGGTGGCAGAGGAAGAGGATTTCAAACTCGCCATTATCTATCAGGGACTGGATTTTTACCGGGAACCTCTTCCGATCGAGCAGGTCGATGCCGATCTAAGTTACTTCATCGATCATTTTGCAGAGCGCCAACCTTTTTCCCTGTATGAAAAACCCGTTGTGATCTGGTCCGGTACATGGAAATTCTCGCGCCAGGAAGTGGAAAGTGTCCTCCTCGGGAAGAGGGACCACCTCCTGATCCTGGCTTCTGAAAGGAACCTGGATGGCTATGCGCGCCTGGATGGCCTGGTGGACGGGAACGCCTACTACTGGTCCTCAGTCAACCCGGATACCTTTCCCGGGTATCAGGAAAAATTGACAGAAATGGGAAAAGCCATCCATGCGAACGGCGGTCTTTGGATCGCGCCGGCTGCACCTGGCTTCGATGCGAGGTTAATCGGTGGAACGACAGTTGTAGACAGAAAAGACGGCGAGACTCTACAAATCCAATTCAATACGGCAATGCAGTCCTCGCCCGACGCCATTGGGATCATCAGCTGGAATGAATTCAGTGAGAATTCGCACATCGAGCCCAGTGAAAATTACGGTGACCGCTACCTGAAAGTGCTGGCTGATATTCGCAATGTCCCTGCGCCGGTCATTCGGGACTTTGATTCAAGCGAGCCTGGCGATACTGTGAATGGGATGGGTAGCAGCCGGATGATCGCGTTGGGCTCCGTGGCGTTGTTGACAGCCGTTTGTTTGGTGATCCTTGTGAGGCGCATCGTTCGCTAACACTTGCGACGGTATAAGAATGAGAATCCTGCTTCACGTACTTAAGCTACGACAATTTAATACTTTCAGAGTGATCATCACTCTGATCATTTTGCTTGGCCTGGTGTTAACGCCGCTTCAAACACCGGTCCTGGCTCAGGGAGCAGGTTGTTCAACCAGCGGGCCCGCCTGGGAATCTTACACGGTTACGGTTTGTATCGCCATCCCTACAGACAGCGTGGTCGTGACCGGCGAGGTGTCAATTGCCGCCACTGTCAGAGTCACAGGAAAAAACCCGGGCATTCAGAAATTGCTTTTTACTCTCAATGGTCAATATTTACTGACAGACTATGAAAGTCCATTTACATTTATCATTCCCACGACGAAGTTTGTCGATGGAAATCGGAATCTGGAAGTAAGAGCCAGAATGCGGGATGGTTTCACCTCCATGCGCGCCGCGGTCAATGTGACGTTCAATAATGGGATCAGCGCGCCACCGGTCAATTCGAATACCTTTACTCCGGCAAGCGGATCGACTCCTCAGCCGGGCAGGCCATTCATCCTGGCTGCGACCGGCGACGGGGCGAGCGGCGAAGCGAATGCCGATGCGGTCACCGACCTGATCGCCGGTTGGGATCCAAATCTGTTGCTCTATCTGGGCGATGTCTACGACAAGGGGACCTTTACCGAGTTTTATAACTGGTATGGTATGGAGGGGGAGCGTTATTCCCGATTGCGGGCGATCACCAATCCAACCGTTGGGAATCATGAATATGAGGGAGGTCAAGCGCCCGGGTATTTCGATTACTGGGATAACGTGCCGGATTATTACAGCCTTAACGCGGCTGGCTGGCACGTGATCAACTTGAATTCAACCGGACAATTGGGCCAGACCACGCCCGGAACAGCTCAATATGACTGGCTTGTGCAGGACCTGGAGGCGAATCCGGCTGTCTGCACCCTGGTGTACTTCCACCATCCGGTCTACAACATTGGGCCCGAGGGTGAGGCAACGCGGATGAATCAAATCTGGGCGCTTCTGGCTCAGCATGGAGTCGACGTGGTGTTGGCAGGCCACGACCATAATTATCAGCGCTGGTATGCTCTGGATGGGTCGGGCAATGTTGACCCCAATGGCATGACCCAGTTTGTGGTGGGAACCGGAGGGCATGGCATTCAGGACTTCATTCGGACGGATAGTCGTATGGCGGTGGGGTTTGACACTTCACCGAGTGCGTTTGGCGCGCTGCGCATGGAGCTTAATCAGAGCGGCGCAGCCTATCAATTTGTGAATATCGAAGGAGTTACGTTAGATTCGGGATCGATTGCCTGCAGCGGCGCACGAGCTGATGCTGTTGCACCGAAGGTGCCCACGAACCTGGCCGTGACATCCAGCACTGCCACTCATGTCAATTTGAGTTGGGCCTCCGCGACCGACAATGTGGGTGTTACCCATTACGAAATTTACCGGGACGGCATATTGCTTAATACCACGAAAGCAGTGACAAGCTATAGCGATAACACAATTGCTGGCGGCGCAACGTACCGATATCAGGTACGCGCGCGGGATGCGGCAGGAAAAGTTTCCAGTTTGAGTAACGCTGTTACAGTCACTACATCTAAATTACTATTCGACGATGGCTTCGAAAGTGGCGATTTCTCTGGCTGGACAGAGGCAACCGGCCTGACCATTGAGAGGCAGGATGTCCGTGTTGGTGATTTTGCAGTGCGGGGTGTTAGTCGTGATACACCTGCCCACGCATACAAAGAACTCCCACAGGCCAGCAGCGAATTATATTATCGCCTGTGGTTCAAGATTCTCAACCAGGGCACAAATGTGATTTATTTGCAGCGTTTCCGTACGAGCACGAATGGCGCAATCCTGGGTGTTTTTGTGAGCAGCACTGGCAAACTGGGTTTTCGTAACGATATGACCGGCACCAGTACGATCAGCGCGGCATATGTTACTCCCAACACATGGCATGAACTACAAACTCGTGTGCAGATCAATGGATCCGGCAGTGAGATTGAGATATGGCTGAATGGTGTTCGTATCAGCGCGCTGAGCAAGACCGAAAATCTCGGCACTACAGCGATAGGTCGTATCCAGCTCGGCGACAACGCCCGGGGCCGTATCTATGATATTGTCCTGGATCGGGTCGAACTCAGCACACAATTTATCGATTCCGCCGTCCCGCCCAAAGGGACCTCATTGCTTTTACCTTCGAAGATCGCAGGTAGGCGCAGTGGAACAATCTCGGGATCTCAACCGATGGCGAGGAGGTGAAACTCTCGTTCGGCAGATTACAGGCATGGTAGCCCTGGCGGAAAGTTTGTCGAGAGAGACTCGATCCAATAATTTTGCGGAGCACTTTGGCTGGATGCTTCCATGTGTGAGAAGTAAGCTCCGCTTCAACTTGTAGTAAGGTTCTGATAACGAAAAATCTGGAATGGTCTGGCTGTAGGTAGTTTAGCAGTTAAGTTCTATTTATTTATTGACACTTGCTCGGCGCACGATTTCGCCAACATTTCGGAAGCTCTGAGGAGAAAGCACTGATGAAATCATTCAATTTACAACGACCCGGTTATTTCAAATTAACGATCGCACTCATTATTTTATTCGGTCTGATATCACCGCCATTTCAGACCCCGGCATCTGCTCAGGGAACAGATTGTTCCATGAGCAGCCCCATTTCGGCTGCCTACATGGTTACCGTCTGTATTACCAACCCAACCGAAGGTGCCGTATTAAGCGGGGAGGCATCCGCCACGGCAACCGTCAGCGTAACGGGAACAACCCCGGGCGTTCAGAAGCTGATCTTCTACCTGGGTGGTCAATATTTGCTGACGGACTACACGTCTGAATATACATTCATCATTCCTACAACAAAGTTCGTAGACGGGAGTCGGCTTTTGGAAGTGGAAGCCAAAATGCGGGATGGCTTTACCTCCACGCGTGCCGCGCTCAATGTGACATTTAATAACGGGATCACCGAGCCTCCGGTCAACATCAATACGTTCACGCCGGCGGCCGGAACCACGCCTCCAGCCGGGCGGCCGTTCATCCTGGCTGCGACCGGCGACGGGGCGAGTGGCGAACCGAATGCAGACGCAGTCGTCGATCTCATTGCCGGTTGGGATCCCAATATGTTCTTTTATCTGGGCGATGTGTACGACGATGGCACCGCAACCGAGTTTCATAATTGGTACGGCACAGGAACAAACCATTATTCACGCCTCAATGCCATCACCAATCCCACCGTTGGAAATCACGAATATCACGGGCTTGAAGCGCCAGGGTACTTTGATTACTGGGATAATGTGCCGCACTATTACAGTTTTAATGCGGCTGGCTGGCATGTCATCAATCTGGATTCGACCAGTCAATTCAACCAGACGGATCCAGGAACGCCCCAATATGACTGGCTGGTACAGGATTTGGATGCCAATCCTACCGCCTGCACCATCGCTTATTTCCACCATCCTGTCTATAACACTGGACCGGAGGGCGATACACCGCGGATGAACCAAATCTGGTCCCTGCTTGCAGACCATAGAGTTGATGTTGTGTTAACAGGCCATGACCATGACTATCAGCGCTGGTATGCCCTGGACGGTCTGGGGGCTCTTGCTTCGAATGGCGTGACCCAGTTTGTAGTGGGCACTGGAGGGCACGGTATTCAGGACTTTGTCAGGACCGATAGTCGTGTTGCCGTGGGATTCGATACACCGCCCAGTGCTTTCGGCGCCCTGCGCATGGAACTAAATCAGGATGGCACGGCCTTTCAATTCATAAATATTCAGGGCTCCGTACTTGATTCGGGCTCTATTCCGTGCAGCGGCGCCCCGTCTGACGTTACAGCACCAAACGCACCGACGAACCTGAGCGCAGTACCCGTCTCCTCGACCCATGTCGACTTGAGTTGGACCTCAGCAACCGACAATGTCGGTGTTACAAGCTATGACATTTACCGCGATGGCGTGTTGATTGCAACCACGAATGCAGTGACAAGCTATGCAGACAATACGGTCACTGGCGGTGTCGCTTATCAATATCAGGTGCGAGCACGCGATGCGAGCGATAACGTTTCAGGGCCAGGCAATCTGGCGACAGTTACATCTTCATTGCTGTTCAGCGATAACTTCGAGAGTGGCAACTTAACCAACTGGACAAGCGTGGCGGGACTGACAGTGCAGGACCAGGAGGTGTATGACGGTGACTACGCTGCACGCGCCACCAGCACCGGTACGGCAACCTGGGCGTACGAGCAGTTCGAAGCCGGACAGAACCACGTTTACTACCGGTTGCGTTTCAAGATCATCAGCCAGGCCTCGAACGTCTATCTGATGCGATTCCGAACGAGCAGCAATTCGTCGCTTCTGGGGGTATATGTGAGCAACACCGGCAAACTTGCTTACCGCAATGATGTCCTGGGTGTGTCCACTGTCAGCACTACCAACGTTACCGCCGGGGTCTGGCACGATCTCCAGGTGCATGTATTTATTAACGGCAGCAACGGTCAGACCGAAACCTGGTTTGACGGCGTCCTCATCAACGCGCTCAGCAAGACGGAGTCGCTCAGCAGTACGCCGATCCGGCGCATCCAACTTGGCGAAAACTCGGCCGGCCGCACATATGATGTGGCCTTCGATAACGTAGCGGCCAATACGACTCCCATCAATATGACACTGCCGAATGTGACATTGAGTGAACCGCTGACCGGAGCAGCAGTTAAAGAGGATGTTATGGTGTCCGCGGCCGTCTCAGACGATGTCGCGATCGATCAAGTTCAATTCTTTGCCAATGGGAACGAAATCGGGGTGGACTATAGCGAGCCTTATAACATAATTTGGGATTCAACCACTTTCAGTGATGGGCCGGTTACGCTCACGGCGCGCGCGACGGATATCGGATTTAACTCAGCCACCTCTGCCGGCCAGGTCGTGACCGTCGATAACACCGCTCCTGCTACTACAATAAACTCCGGTCCTTCGGGCACAGTCGCCAGTAATTCGGCAACATTCACCTTTACATCAAATGAGAGCGGTGTTTCGTTCCACTGTATTATCGATGGAGAGGAAATCGAGAATTGCTCTTCGCCACAAACCTTTAATAATCTCTTCAATGGGTCTCACACCTTCCAGGTGATTGCCACAGACATTGCCGGGAATACAGATCCCACGCCGGCCAGCCGCACATGGACTGTGAATACGGGTGGACCAACCGTCACTCCCACCTTCACGCGGACTCCAACGAATACACCAACGCGTACCCCGACTCCAACCAGCACCAGTACGCCGACCAGCACAGCCACGCGTACTCCCACCAGGACACCGACGTTTACAGCAACTCCCACTCAGCCGGGACAAGTATCCACCTTCACGCCGCTTGCCGATGCCTACGTCAAGGCCGCGAACCCAACGATCAATTACGGTACAGCAACAACGCTCCGTGTGGATGCTTCTCCGATCGTGCGCAGTTACCTGCGTTTTGATGTGCAGGGTTTGAATACAGGCATCAAGCGTGCGACGCTGCGCGTCTTTGCCAACAGCGGTTCGAGCAGCGGCTATTCTGTCCATAGCCTGGACAATAACACCTGGAATGAACTCACAATCAACTACAATAACGCGCCCTTACCAGGCGGGGCGATCGGTTCCTCAGGCTCCGTCAGCGCCGGCACCTGGACGACGGTCAACGTAACGTCTTATATCACTGGCAATGGCACATTTAACCTGGTGCTTGCGGGCACCAGTTCCACCGAACTTAGTATGGCCAGTCGGGAGTCCGGAGCCAATTCTCCGCAACTTGAGATCGAGACGGAGATCGGTCCTACCTTCACTCCCACCCATACGGCAACAAACACACCGTCACCTACTTCCGGACCTACCGCCACTCCATCTCATACACCTACAGCGACTGCAACATTTACACCCACTGCCACCCTGGCAGGCAGCGTCTTCAACCCTGTCGCCGACACGTATGTGAACGAGTCAAGCCCGGGCACGAATTATGGCACGCTGACAACGCTGCGCGCTGACGCTTCGCCGGTCATCCGTAGTTACCTGCGTTTTGATGTACAGGGTCTTTCCGGTACGGTAACCAGCGCGACACTACGGGTATATACCAACAGCAGCTCGAGCAGCGGATACGAAATACGAAGTATGGTCGATAATTCATGGGGAGAATTGACGACCAACTATACCAATGCACCTGTTTTCGATGGCGTCGCCGCTATTTCGGGTCCATTCGGCACAGGGGTATGGACGGCGGTTGATATTGCTCCTCTAATTACCGGTAACGGTACTTTTAGTATTGCCCTTACCACGACGAACAACACCGCCTTTAGTCTCGCCAGTCGCGAGTCGGGGGCGAATGCGCCACAACTCATCATCGAGACAATACCTTGAAATTTTTGCATGATACAAGCTGAGAAGAGTTCAAGTTCGATTTTTTCTGGTGTTTTGTTCTTGCCTTGTTAAAGATGTAGAGAAATAGTCTGCATTGGAACATCTCCAATGCTTTACTTAAAAAATAATTGCTTGACTCATTGAGTTTCGATGACCAGTTCTAGGGACTACTGTGCACAATGAGTTATAGAAATGGATATATTCATTAGGCCTGTTATCACCTGAAGGTAATAGCGCTGGGTGACAATTATTTTTGTTTAGAGTTGTTTGAACATTTGTTACTTTAGGAGACGAAGATGAAAAACAAGAAACCTTACATTCGCCTTGCGTTCATGTTTGCCTTTATATTTATGACTGGTTTAATTTTTAATGGCAAGGCTTTATCGGCAAATGCTGACTCAACACAGGCAAAGGTGCAGATCAGCCAGCAGTTTTCGTTGCGATCCGCGATTGAGGATCAATCTGTACTCACCCAAGGGCCTTCCTATTCGGGCTATACCCGTGTGACCGACAATGAAGAGAAGATTAACGTACAAGTCCCTGTCGAGTGGAGCGATATTGAAACCGGCGCATGGACATATCAAGGCACGGAGGTTGGCGTGTTCGTGGCAGCCTCGAGTGATCTTGCCAATTTCTATTCCACTCGATCACAGCCTGGAGTCTTTATTGGTGTCTCCCATTCCCTTGCTCACACATACAGTGAGGATGGTTTACTTGGTCTTGAAAAGAGTGACCTTTCACGTCAGTGCCTTCATAAAGCCCGTTCCGACTATAAGAATCAGTTCTATGCAGGCCAATACGATCAGTTCACAAATTGCAGGGCCGGAACGCCCAATTTATTGGTATTCACCACTACCTCTGCAGATCAAAAATCACTCATACTGCTTCGCATCGTCCTTGTCAGCGACGCGGACCTTGAGGCCGCGGACATGATTATGAACACGTTTCAGGTTCTGGGTGACCCGGAACATGATGAACATCATGATGACTAGCTTTCTCCAGGCATAGTGATCTGCAATCCCTATCAAATTTCATAGTCTTTGATTAATTTTACTGTTGTTTGATCAACCAAGGTAACGACAATGAACTCATATTTATATAGACTGCTTCAGCTGGTGAAGCGATCTGGTACCCTGCAACCCCTCCGGCTGGGTCTTTTTCTGCTTTTAATAGCCGGGTTAGTAATCATGCCATTTCAGTCAATCGCACGTGCTCAAACTACCTGGCAATGGTATAAAGTCGACACTCACGTCCATTCATCGGTGAGCGCGGATGCCTATGTAGACATCGGCATTCACAGCCAGCATGCAATTGAAAATGGCTATGATGCCATCTTTCTGAGCGATCATAATGGAGCCAGCAGTTTCCAGATCAATAATCTGACCGCCAACCATATGGCGTTCGAGGATGCATACACTCGCTGGGACGTGGGTACGTATGGCTCGAGTACAACAACCAACGAACTGGTTTCAACGCCTGTCAATACGGGTACACAGTCGCTTCATCTGCAAAGCAGTTCGAGTGGATCTGGCGAGACGTATATCTGGACCAAACGCGGGCCGAATCTCCGTTCAGGCGATACTATTCTGAACGTGTCGATCTACCCGACGCGTATCGATCCCGGATCCGGGCTTTATGTCTCGGTTTCGATCGGCGGCGATCCTACCGTAATCGCTTCCCCTTATGGATATACAACCGCGGGAGGCGTTGTCTCGCCGGGCAAAAGCACTGTGCTGGTCTGGCAATTAGGCTCGGGTCGCGCGCCGTCTTCTGATCCCGATGCGCGCGTACTCACGTACCCTCTTGGCAGTTACACGCTTAACGCCTGGAACACGTACACAATTAATGTCAGTGATGCGTTGGATGATATCCCGGCCGCGGATCTCCCACTCGACTACAACGGTCTCACTTTTTTGAAAATGACGGCTGCCTCCAACGGCGGAACGGTTGAGGGCTATTTTGATACTTATTCCATCGATGCCTCCAGCCCCGTGCCTCCAGCCGACGAATATGTATATCGTACCGGGATCGTGGATGACTTTAATACGAGCACGTTCAAGGTCTTTCCAGCCTACGAGATGGGACAGCAAAGGCATACCAACCGGTTCAACTTTGGTATTACCAACCCATCCCAATATCGCTCGTACACCTTTGGTTCAGATGGGATCCTGGAAACCCAGCAGAGTGGATATCCTGCTCAGCTTAATCATCCGGGAACAACCGTGACTGTACCGGATGCCATTGCTGGCCAGGGACTGGGAGCAGATTTCCTGGAAGTACGGGATCAACCCTGGGCGGATGCATGGGACGCGATTCTCCAGCAGGGCGTCCAGATCCTTGGGAATTGGTCGTCGGATACGCACACGGGGATCAGCACAGGCAGGGCCGCCACATATGTTTTTGCTCCTGCTCTTGACTTCGACGAGCTTGTCCAATCCCTTTATGAAGGCCGTACCTACAATGCCACAAATCACTTCAACGGGCGGGTTATCCTTAACCTGGACAGCGCCTCGCAGGAGCCGTATCCGGCCCGCTATCCGGTTTATGTCTCCGATGCCCAAACCACAGCGAATGTGCATATGCAGGTTACAGATGGCCTGGCAACCAACTATACGATGCACTGGTATCGTAACGGTGTGTTGACGACAACAGATAATGAGACGGGCGCTTCTTATGATTCGACGAAATCCATCTCGTTAGCGGATCCTTTCACCTACGTTCGAGCAGAAATCCGCACCGCATCAAATTCCCTGAGGGCGATGACACAACCCATATTTTTTATCGATGTTGCGGGTCTTCCTGTGGATAAAAGTTTTCATGTTGACGGCGTCACCACAGCAAGTGGCAATGGATACAATCGGCTGCTTACCAAGGGGATCACTTCAGCCAATTGGAATGTGGCGGCTCAGGGGTTATCGTTAACGCTCGAGAACCCGGCCAATGCGCTGGTTGATCTGCTCATGACCACGGACAATGCTCCTCAGCGGATGCTGGTGGATGGAGTATCCATTCCGGCAGCCAGTTCCTTAGCAGCTTTTGAGGCTGCCACAACATCCAGCTGGTATTATGACTCTTCTGCGCAATTACTCTATTTCAAAGCTTTTCACACAACGACCGTAATCAATGTTGCGCTGGAATTCTCCGGTTCCCTGCCTACACCAACCCCGAGTGCTACACCTGCTGCAACAGATACGCCCACATCATCAGACAATATACTTATGCCCCTTGCAGATGCCTATGTGAACGCGAGCACTCCGACCACCAATTACGGCTTCCAGACAACGCTGCGAGCAGATGCTTCTCCCGATGTGCGTAGTTACCTTCGTTTTAACGTGCAAGGGTTGAGCGGTGCTGTAAGTAGTGCAACGTTACGTGTGTTTGCCAATAGTGGCTCAGCCTCCGGTTATCAGATTCGAGCGGTAAGTGATAATACCTGGAGCGAGGCTGCGATCAATTACAACAACGCACCGTCCGTTGGAACGTTGATCGGATCTTCCGGAACGTTTGGAGCCGCAACCTGGACAACGGTGGACGTGACCTCCTATATTACCGGCAATGGCATGTACAACCTTGCGCTCACCAGCACCAGTAACACAGCGATGAATTTTAGCAGCCGTGAGGAGAGCATCAATTCACCACAATTAATTATTGTGACGCCGGAGGGACCAACTGCCACAGCTACGCTCACGCCAACGGTTACAGCTACGCCTTCGCACACTGCTACTGCTACCATCACAGAGACACCTACTGCTACGGTTACACCTTCGCAAACACCGACGGCTACAGATACGGCAACGATTACTCCTACAGCGACAGATACACTTACATACACACCAACCAATACGCCGACGATTACACCAACGTATACATCTACCTACACTCCTACCACTACACCGACAGTGACAGAAACCCTTACCTCCACAGTGACGCATACGCCGACAAATACACCTGCCAATACGCCAACTGCTACAGCTACACTTTCGCAAACACCGACATTTACTCCCACCTCAACGCCTGTAACCAGTGCATCGACATTCACTCCCATTGCTGACGCATATGTGAATGCCGGCAGCCCGACCAACAATTACGGTTTGCTCACATCGTTGCGCGTGGATGCCTCTCCCGATATTAGGAGCTACCTGCGCTTCAATGTACAGGGACTGAGTGGTTCAGTGACAGGCGCAACACTGCGGGTGTATGCCAACAGCGGCTCCAGCCTCGGCTATCAGGCGCGCAGTGTCAGTGACAACACCTGGGGCGAGACAACGATCAATTACAACAATGCGCCTGCGGTTGGAAGCCTGCTGGGTTCTTCCGGAGCTTTTAGCGCGGGCGCCTGGACAACGGTAGATGTGACCTCGTACATTACAGGGAATGGTGTTATCAACCTTGCTTTGACCCCCCTGAGCAATACTGCCATTAGTCTTGCCAGCCGTCAATCGGGAGCCAACGCGCCGCAATTGATCATCGAAACCCAGGGTGGTTCCACACCTACACCTACCTTGTCTCCAACTCTCACATTTACCCCCTCACCGACGGCTACACTCACACCCACAAATACGGCTGGCCCTTCACCTACACCGACTGCCACGGCTACGCCTTCACAAACTCCGACACTCACCAACACACCCACTCAGACAAACACACCTACACCCACAAATACGCTTGGTCCTTCGCCTACACCGACCAACACACCGATCATCAATACATTGACCTTTATCCCCGTTGCAGATGCATATGTGAATGCAGGCAGCCCAACGATCAATTATGGTTCCTTGACCATCTTGCGAGTGGACGGCTCTCCGGTCTTGCGAAGTTATCTGCGCTTTGACGTGCAGGGATTGAGCGGGACAGTCGCTCAGGCCACACTGCGCATCTTTGCCAATAGCAGCTCAAGTTCCGGTGTTATTGCGAGTAGCGTCAGCGACAACACCTGGACCGAAACGACCCTCAATTACAACAATGCGCCGCCTGTTGGCACTGCGCTTGGTTCATCCGGTTCATTTAGCGGGGGAGCCTGGATCGATATTGATGTCACGAGTTACATCAATGGAAATGGCATATACAATCTTGGGTTGATCACTCCGGGTAGTACTGCCATCAGCCTTGCCAGCCGTCAATCGGGCGCGAACGCTCCTCAGCTTATCATAGAGACTTCGCCATAGAACGTTTTGCTCTCATAAGTCTTGAGAGGAGTTGATGTTTGAACCTTTCTCATAACGTCAAATTCCAGCCTGTCGAAGGCGCGGCGAGTTGACCTGCATTGGAACATCGCCAACGGCTTACGCAAAAATTACTCGCCTGGCTGATTGAGTTCCAGGAACGGTTTCCGGGGGCAGCAAGTGACAGAAATGGATATGTTCCTGTGCCTGTGATCACCTGCAGGTGATCACAGGCACAGGTTGATGGTTATATACAGTTTTCCTGTCCGACCCGGATGGGTACTAATTATTTTTGTTTAGTGTTATTCGAATATTCATTATTTTAGGAGTTAGGAGATGGAATGAAAAACAAGAAATTTTATGTCTTTCTTGCTGTGCTGCCTGCCCTGATTCTGATCGCCAGTTTGAATTTGGATGGTAAAGCCTTATCAATGCGGACTGCTCCGGCACAGGTGGATCCGGGGACAGATCAGCGTTTTACTCTGCCATCTGAAGTTGGAAAACAAATCGATCTTCGCGTTGCCGAGGTCTACTCCGCCTATACACGCATCACAGATAACGCGGAAAGCATCTCCGTCAGCGTTCCTGTTGAGTGGAGTGATATTGATACAGGACCCTGGACATACAATGGTCGTTCATCCGGAATTTTTCTCTCTGCTTCAACCGACCTCAGCCGATTTAATGCCGATGGCTCTGCACCCGGTCTACTCATCGGTGTATCGAGTTCGCTGGCACGCACCTCTGGGAAAGATCAGTTGCTAGGTGCGGAAAGAGCGGACTTCTCACGCCGGTGTATTTACAAAGGGAACTTTAATTTTCAGGGCTTGTTCTACAACGGAAGTTATGATAATTATTCAAATTGCAGCTCCGGGGGATCCGATCTGCTGGTTTTTACCACCACATCAGCCGACCGCAAGTTGTTGATCATGCTGCGTATCGCCATTCAGAGCGATGCCGACCTGGAAGCAGCCTCTAAAATCCTCGAGACTTTTCAGGTTTTGGGAAACCCCGAGACAGACTCGCACCACGACCATTAATTGGCTGAAGAATAATTGCTTAATAAATTATCTCTATTTTTATAGGTGCATTCAGTAGAGAAAGGTTTGACTTATGTCCTTCAAAATGTTCCATTTGCTGTTTAAACACAAAATTCCCTCCATCACAGGAGCTTCACGGCTTTTTTTGAAATTCAGCCCGGTTCCGTTCCTAAGCTATGTTGTTCGATTGGTCATATTGTTCAGCTTGATTGCCGTATCAGCGCCTGACTCCACACAGGCAGCGCCGGGCTGGAGCTGGTATAAGACCGATACTCACGTCCACTCGAGCGTCAGTGCGGATGCTTTCGTCGACATCGGGATTCATGCACAGGCAGCGCAGGCTCAGGGATACGATGCCCTCTTTCTGTCCGATCATAATGGGGGCAGTAGTTTTCAGATCAACGGCCTGACCGCCAACCACATGGTGTTTGAGGATACCTATACCCGCTGGGATATGGGGACATATGGAACGCTGAGTGCCACAACCAATGCACTTGCCTCGACGCCTGTGAATACCGGCACTCAATCACTTCACCTGGCAAGCAGTTCCAGCAGCACCGGCGAGACATACGTATGGACCGCTCGGGGACCAAATCTTCGATCCGGCAATATCATATTAAAGGTTTCGATCTATCCAACCCGCATCGATGCAGGTTCCGGGGTATACGTTTCAGCTTCCATTGGCGGTGACCCAAGAGTAGTGACTACACCCTATGGTTATACTACGGCTGCAGGTGTGGTCTCGCCGGGGAAAAGCACTGTTCTTGTCTGGCAGTTAGGGTCAGGTCGGGCATCCTCCTCTGACCCCAATGCCAGGGTGATCACTCGTTCTCTGGGCAGTTACACTCTCAACACATGGAATACCTACACGATTAATGTCAGCAATGCCCTGGCGAGTATCCCTGCAGCCGATCTTCCGCTAGATTACAACGGTCTCGTCCATTTGAAGATGGCGGCTGTCGCGAATAATGGCACTGCTGATGCCTATTTTGACACGTATTCGATCGACGCTTCAGCACCGGTGGCTCCAGCCAGTGAATACGTCCATCGCACAAGCATTGTGGATGATTTCAATACCAGCACGTTTCAGATCTTTCCCAGCTATGAGATGGGCCAGCAAAAACATTCTCAACGCTTCAATTTCGGCATCACCAATTCCTCGGAATATGTTTCTTATACTTATGGCTCGGACGGAATAGTGGTGACCCAGCAGAGTGGCTATCCTTCCCAGCTCAATCATCCCGGCACGACGATCACCGAACAGGAAGCTATTCAGAATCAGGGGCTGGGGGCCGATTTTCTCGAAGTGTATCATCCGGAGTGGGTAAGTGCATGGGACGCCATCCTCCAGCAGGGTGTTCAAATTATCGGCGGCTGGTCAAGCGATACGCACAGTGGGGTCGGTGCCGGCCGGCCGGCAACATTTATCTATGCCCCTGCGCTCGATTTTGATGAGCTTTTGCATTCGTATTACGAGGGCCGTGTTTACAATGCCACCAATAATTTTACAGGCCAGATGATCTTCAATCTTAACTCCGCCTCTCAGGACCCTTATCCCGCCCGGTATCCGGTCTATGTTTCAGATGCACAAGCCACTGCAAATGCTTCTCTGGCAGTCACTGCTGGCTTACTCGCCAGTGACAACATTCGCTGGGTGCGCAATGGCAATACGCTGGCGACTGACATTGCGGGTACGACTACCTATCAATCCACCAAATCGATTTCATTGACTGGAGCAACCACTTATGTACGCGCCGAAGTATCCCGTTCATCTGGTACATTAAGAGGCTTGACCGAGCCGATTTTCTTCCTGGATGTGCCTGGTTTACCGACTGACAAATCCTTCCATGTAGAGCGAATTGTGACAACCAACAATCGCTTTTACAATAAAATGTTCACCAAGGGGATTACCGCAGCGAGTTGGAGTTCCGCGAACAGTGCTTTGTCAGTAACGCTTGAAAATCCTGCCAACGCTTTGATAACTCTCCTGATCTCATCCAATTCCGCGCCTCAACAGGTGATGGCCAATGGCTCGGCGATTGGTGCATCCAGCACGTTAGCCAATTTTGAAGCCGCCACTACCTCCACCCGCTATTACGACGCCGCGGCCGACCTCCTCTATCTTAAGGTCAAACGGTCCGCTACGATCATCAACGTCGTTATCGGATTTGGCGGTACTCTTCCGACCCCGACCAGGACACCGACAAATACACGAACACCAACCGTAACACCAACAGCAACCTTGTCAACCGGTCCAGTCACTTTCCTCCCGGTTGCAGATACGTATGTGCGCAGTACATTACCTTCGAACAACTATGGCACTGTGACAACCCTGCGCGCGGATGCTTCTTCTCCGATTGAGCGTTCTTATCTGCGTTTCAATGTACAGGGCCTGGGAGGAACCGTCACCCAGGCTACCCTGCGGATCTATACGAATAACAACTCAAATATCGGTTTTCAAGCGTCCAGGGTGAGCAGCAACACCTGGGGTGAAACCACAACCACTTACAGCAATGCGCCTGCGGTTAGCTCCCTGCTGGGTTCGTCCGGAGCTACTACTGGGGGCACCTGGAAAACATTGGACGTTACTTCGTATGTCACAGGGAATGGCACATTCAGTTTTGCCCTCAGCACTACCAGTAATTCAGGCATGACCTTCCCCAGCCGCGAATCCGGCGCGAACGCACCGCAACTGATCGTTTCGACTCAAACAGGTCCGAGTGCGACATCTACAAATACAGGCGCTCCAACTTTCACGCCGACTGCCACCAGCCCGGGTGGACCAACACCAACAAGGACCTCAACTCCTACATTAACGGCAACATCCAACCCGTCCGGGAGCCTCACCTTCCTTCCTGTTAGTGACTCTTATGTAAATGAAGGCAGCCCGACTATAAATTACGGTACGTCCACCACCGTGCGCGCGGATGCCTCGCCGGTCCTGCGCAGTTATCTGCGTTTCAATGTAGGGAGTGTGGGAGGACCTGTTACCCGGGCTACCTTGCGGATTTACACGAATAACAACTCGAGTATTGGTTTTCAAGCGTCCAGGGTAACCAATAACACCTGGGGTGAAACCACAATCACTTACAGCAACGCGCCTGCGGTTGGATCCCTGCTGGGTTCGTCCGGAGCTACTAGCGCGGGTACCTGGAAAACAGTGGATGTGACTCCATATGTTACAGGGAATGGGACATTCAGTTTTGCGCTCAGCACAACCAGTACCACAGCCATGTCATTTCCCAGCCGCGAAGCCGGTGCGAACGCTCCGCAACTGATCGTTGAGACGCAGTCCGGTCCGGCTCCGACAGTGATTCCTACAAACACGAGTCCGGGCGCCGCAACGCCAACGAGAACATCGACTCCCGCATTAACGGCAACATCCAACCCGTCTGGCAGCCAGACTTTCCTCCCCGTTGATGACTCTTACGTAAACGCAAGCAGTCCGGCCGCGAGTTACGGCACATCAACTACTTTACGTATGGACGCATCGCCAATCTTGCGGAGTTACCTGCGTTTCAATGTCCAGGGATTGGGTGGGACGGTGACGCGCGCCAGGCTGCGTGTCTTTGCGAATAGCGCTTCCAACCTTGGTTCTGTTGTGAACGGCGTAAGCAATAACACCTGGACCGAATCCACGCTTAATTACAACAATGCACCGGCTCTTGGTAGTGTCATTGGTTCGTCCGGTTCGTTTGGCGCAGGCGCATGGGTGGACATCGATATCACAGCTTACGTCACAGGGAATGGCACATATAACCTGGCGCTAACTACTGCCAGCAGTACTGCGATTAGTCTCGCTAGCCGGGAGTCAAGTGGCAATGCTCCACAGCTTATTATAGAGACATCCCCATAGCTCTATAGTATCAAAAATTCAGTCCTCGCATTTGCGAGGGCTGTTGAATTACTTTAGGAGTTCAGCGCCGTTGGAGGCGCGGGTGATATAAATTTCCGGTGGATATCCGGTTTCAGCCTGGTACCCTTTTGCCAGCAACTGAGAAAATCGTTCGGCTTCTTCATGCGCGACGAGATTCACCGTACATCCGCCGAACCCCGCGCCCGTGAGACGGGCCCCGTAGCATCCATCCAGGGATTGCGCGATGCGGGTCATGATATCCAGTTCCGGGCACGAGACTTCATACAGATCGCGCAAGCTGACGTGACACTGATCCATTAACTCTCCGAACCGCCGGATGTTTCCCGCTTCCAGCAACGCCTCAGCCTGCTTCGACCTCTCGATCTCTTCCACCACGTGGCGCGCTCGCTTCGAGACCAACTCCGGAAGCTTTCCCGCGCAACGATTGAACTCCTCGATGCTGACGTCGCGCAGCGACTTGATCTCCGGTAAGTCCTGTTTGAGCAAACGCACCGCTTCTTCACAGGCAGCGCGGCGTTTGTTGTATTCACCGCTGGTCAACTTGCGGCGCACTTTGGTATCCGCGATCACAATGGAAATATTCTCCGGCAAAGGGATTGTCTTCCACTCGAGCGAACGGCAATCGAGCAGGAGCAGACGATTCTCCACGCCGCAGGCGGAGGCGAACTGGTCCATGATCCCGCAGTTGACGCCCACGTATTGGTTCTCGGCTTTTTGTCCCAGCAAGGCGCGCTGCATGGACGGCAATGTCCAGCCGCCGAGGGTCTGCCAGGCGATGATGAACGCCAGCTCCACCGAAGCGGATGAACTCAAGCCTGAGCCGCGCGGTATGTTCGATGCGTAGACTGCGTTCAGGCCGCACGTTTCCAGATGGTTTCCATTCAGCGCCCACATCACGCCGGCAGGATAGAGCGCCCACTCGGGCAGGGGAGAACCGTCCATCAGGGTCTTTAACGGGATCGTTTGCGGGGAGAAAAACGCCTGCTCGTCGAAGTCGGCAGCCACCAGCTGAGTCTGCTCCGCATCTGCTGCCGAGAAAGCGACGTATGTGGCGCGGTCGATCGCAGCGGGCAAGACGAAGCCGTCGTTGTAATCCACATGTTCGCCCAGGAGGTTGACACGACCGGGCGCGCGGGCAACGTGCGCAGGCGCGCTTCCAAATTTTTTCTGAAAGATGTTTGTGATGCGGTCAATGATTTCCATTGTTACTGATTGTACAAGCTTTCGCGCAGGTTGACGAGATTCGAATGATACTGATAAACTGCTGCATTCCTGAAACCTGTCTCAAGCATGTCATCCTGAGCGTAGCGAAGGATCTCTAATACCAAATTTACGAGACTCTTCGGTCGCGGCGAACGCTCCCTCAGAGTGACATAGTTTAATAAGGTCTCTATGCAAAGCCTCAACATTCAGTTCGAAGCTCTCCGACAATCACCGACGGTCGCAATGGCGGACCGCATCCTGGCGCTCAAAGCCGGCGGACGAAAGCTCATCGGCTTGCAGGTGGGCGACCCGGATTTTGCGACGCCGCCGGCCGTGCTCGAGGTTGCGTTCAAAGCCATGCAGGACGGCTTGACCCACTATGGCCCAAGCAAAGGATATCCTGAGCTGCGCCGCGCCGCGTCTCTCAAACTGGAACGTGACAACGCGGTTGCCTACGACCCGGAAACCGAATTGCTGGTCACGCATGGCGGCATCCACGCCTATTACCTTGCGATGCAATCCATCTTGAATCCCGGCGATGAGGTGCTGGTCCCCGACCCGAGCTGGGGCACGCATGCCAACATGGCGACGATGCTGCGTGCGAATGTGATCCGCATTCCCGCGCCCGCCGAGAATGGATTCATCCCTCCTTTTGAATCCTGGGAAAAGGCACTGACGCCGAAGACGCGCGTCATCGTCTTGAACTATCCATCCAACCCAACGGGCGCGTATCCGACCCGCGCGTATTTGGGACAACTGCAGGATTTCGCCGCGCGGCATAACCTGTGGGTGGTCAGCGACTCGGTCTATGAGAATTTATATTACGGTGAAAAGCCGGCCAGCCCGGCAGCCTTCGAGGGCGCCAAAGAACGGACCATCCTGGTCAACAGCCTTTCGAAGACCTACGCGATGACCGGCTGGCGCGTGGGCTACCTTGCCGCGCCGCAGGCGGTCATCGAGAACGCCTTGAAAGCTGGACAGAACTCCATCACCTGTGTTGCGCCGTTCGTGCAGAAAGCGGCGGCCTTCGCGTTGACCGATCCCTCCGTTCAACAGGCTGCCGCCGAGATGCGCGCTGCCTACGCGCGACGCCGCGAGCTGGTGCTGCGGATCTCACATGAATTGGAAAGTGAAAACGTTTTGGTCACGCCGCCGCAGGGTGCGTTCTACTTCTTCCTCGACGTTCGCCCATTGAAGATGACCTCCCTCGAAATCTGCGAGCGGATCCTCGAAGAGGCAGGCGTGGGGCTTGTGCCCGGCTCCAGTTTCGGCGCACAGGGCGAGGGCTTCATCCGCATGACGATCGCGGCCTCGGATGAGGAAGTGGAGGCGGGCTTCCGGAAGATCGTAGAGTGGGCGGAGAAGCAGTAGGGACAGGGCTTGTCCCTGCCCAGAAAGGGCGACCACCAGGGTCGCCCGTACAATGACAAGGAAATACACAATGAAAATTGCATTCCAGGGTGAATCCGGTGCGTATGGCGAACAGGCTGTCTTCGACTATTTTGGGGACGTGGAAGCACAGCCATGTGAATCGTTCGATGCAGTCTTTGATGCGGTGGTCTCAGGGACATGTGAGGCAGGCTTGATCCCGATCGAGAATTCCCTGGCAGGCAGCATCCATCAAAACTATGACCTGCTTTTGCGCCATGATCTGCAGATCATCGGCGAATATCCTCTGCGCGTGCAGCATTGCCTGATCGCCTTGCCCGGTGTCGCCAAAGCGGACATCAAAAAAGCGATCAGCCATCCGCAGGCGCTGGGACAATGCGCGGCATATCTGCGCGGGCTGGGCGTGAAACCGGAATCGGTCTATGACACAGCGGGCAGTGTGAAGATGCTCAAAGAATCCGGCG
>Ga0105098_10000103_pt1 | contig 24729 bp, 33 predicted proteins | sample PPLLak21cMay2015_FD_79137 | JGI IMG/M metagenome (GOLD analysis project Ga0105098, IMG submission 79137) | Freshwater sediment microbial communities from Prairie Pothole Lake near Jamestown, North Dakota, USA - PPLs Lake P7 Core (1) Depth... | ecosystem: Environmental > Aquatic > Freshwater >... | reverse complement strand
CCATTTGATTTCTTTGACTTAATGATATCTAACATAAGATCAATCTCTTCATCAGATAACTCATTCATCATTGACCTATTATTGTCCGAATCATCATCCATACCATCAGGGGCCATGTCATCAGCATCATGTGGGCCTTCTTGACCTGTATAATCTTGTCTTGTGAGTGCAGTCAAGTCATCTTGATTTTCTTTCATTTCTCCCTCACCTGAAACAACAGTCAAAGATCCATCTTGACCTGGAACAACTTCACCATTGTTCACCGCCAATCCTGTTCCTTTATTTTTCATAGCCTCAACTTCTCCTTTGGTATAAATTGTTTTTTTTACCACAGAAGTTTGAGCTTCATTCAATATTTTTTTTGCCAAAATATTTCTTTGATTTTCACTTAAAGAACGAATTGTTTTGATTGAAAAACCTTCGTCAAGTAAGACTTTGATATTTTTTTTGTTCATGGTGTTTGTAATATTTTTTCCTCTGAAAGAATTATGTCTCTTTCGTAAAATTTATCCTTTATTATAGAAATATCATCTCCAAATCTAAAAACCAATCTTTGATATCCCATCTCTTCATAACCTGATTCTTCAGATTCCCAAGCTAATGAAATTACACCATCAACGGCATCGTACATATTGAAGTAATCAGAATTACGAACAAGTTCCAACTTGATGTCGGAACTGCTCAATTTTAAAACACAATGAATGAACTCCAATTGTGGTGGAAATGGTCTCCCTGATGCGGGTGTTACGTCCCAATCTTCACCATAGACCTCTTCGTTTTTTGAGAAAATAAATTCATATGTGTTATTTCCTTTATAGTCAGGTCCGAGTTCATTCACATATACGAGTTTCATTCCAAAAGTCCTTTCTGATTGATTTTAAATTCTTCACCGTTAATCTTAACAACAATATTTTTCTTATTTGTTCTTCCGATTAACTCAACCTCTTTAAATTCCTTAATGATTTTCTTGGAAGCAACTTCTTGTTCATATGTTGTAGCCATTTTGTTGACTGACTCAATCATAAGTTGTTTCTTCTTTTCGTTTTTGATTTTGGTTTCCTTAATAACGGATTCACTCAAGTATTTGTTGATAGTTTTTTCAACCTTCGATTCTGCAAATATTGAATCCATAATCTTATCTAAGTCACTTTTTGGTTTCTCCATCATATAATCACCACCCTCACCTAACTCCTCTGTTTTTTCAGGAGATTCTGGTGTTTCTTCAGTGCCCATTTCCATATCTAATTCCATATCCATTCCACCCCCATCTTCATCCGCTGTAACATCAACAGATGTGTCCTCCAAACCATAATCAATTTCACCCTCCAATCTTTCAATAACCTCATCCTTATCTTCTTCTTTGAATTTTTCCAAATCCATTGCTGAAAGAATTGAATTGATAACATATTTCATATTTGAGGAATCCAATCCTTGGGTAGAATCCAATTCTCTTAATTTTTGAGAAAGTTTACCTGTAATTTTTTGAATTGTTTTGAAATCGGTTTCACCTTCACCTGATGGTGTTTCCATTCCCATATCAGGAGTCTCCTCACCACCGGCGTCTATACCCATATCAAAATCTAATTCAGATCCTGTATCTGTACCAGCGTCCATAGATGGCTCTGCCGACATCTCCAAGTCAGTTTGAGCTTCCAATCCCGCATCCATTCCAAGATCCGCAGATGGTTCATCATATGTTGGTTCGGGTGTTGATGGTTTTGGTGTTTTCAAAACAAATTTCTTTTGTTCACCAAAAAGACTTGTTTCTTCATTTACACCTTGAGTGTAATTGACCTCACGAGCCAACAAATTTAATCTCTTAAGTGCTTGAGAATATGAGTTATAATATCGTCTATTCTTCATAGGTTCAATATATTCCTCAACACCTTCGTTGATAGATTTTTTGATAATATATCCAAGCTTTTCTTTGGCTATGACATATTTTACACCATCACTTAATGTTTTGGAATATTCCACGCTAGATACTTCGTTAACTACCTGCTTTGGAACTTCTTTATATCTTGCGATCTCCAAGATTCTTCTGATTTTTTCATCCCCTTGAAGTCTTTCGCTTCCTAATGGTCTCAAATCTGACATTTGTATTTTTTTGTTAATTTTTAGTTTTATGAATTTAACCCTCGGAATCCTCCAAGAGCAACGGCGTTACATTGATATGCAATTTGTGTTTGATCATCTCCTTCCGTCCACTGTGGAGTTGGGATTGAGTAATATGGAGCGGCTGTTCTATCCACACTTATTCTGTTTACGTTAGCGTAGTTTGATTGAGTACAAGCGGTTATTGCCATTATAGTTTTTTATAAATAAATATAGAGATAAATACAAATTATCTTTTTTTCCTACTATATGATTCCAAAGAAAGTGTTTTGTCAATAATTTTATTTTTGGCATCAAATATTTTTTGAATGTATCCTGCCCTTCTCATATATTTAAAAACAAGGTTTTCATATGATTTTTCACCATCTTTGAGTAATCCCGCTGATCTATATTTTTTTAATTTATCTTTAAAATTATCCAATATTTGTATTGCTTTTTTTGGATCCTCGTCGTCTAAATTGAGGAAAACATCCTCTAATTGGGAGACAATATTCTTAATTTTCTTCTTAAGAACATCTTTATTTATTTGATTTTCTTCCTTCTTGGGTACCTCAACCCAATTATTATGTAAGACACTATATACACCAGTAGAGTGATGAGGCTCCAATATATCTTGGATATAAACCTCCACATCGTGTCCGTAAATCTGAATGTTGTGAGTACTGTTGAATAAGGTTTTTTTAAGGTTGAAATATTCTTTGTATAATTCTTCATTTCCTTCTAATTGTTCAAAATCTAATATAAAATGTAAATCAACATCAGAAAAATCTGACCAATTAAAATTCGCTAAAGAACCTGTCATAGTTACATCGGAGAGGAAAATATCCAAATCCAAATACTCAAAAAATTCTTCACTAATTTTTAAAAGTTGTTTTCTTATTGTTTCTTTCAATACCGATTCTTCAGATGTTTGAGGGTTATCCCAAAACTTGGGATTCAACTCATCCTTATATAATAAGGTATCAACAACCTGATTAATTGAACTCATTTTTTACTATATTTAAAAGTTTTGGCGATTTCTTTATTAAAGAATGACCCTTGTGATTCAGCCATTCTAAATTTGGTATAAATTTGATGTGGAACCTCCTCATAAGAATACACCAATCCATTTTTGAATGTTACCTCAAGGCTTTGAGTTTTGGTGTCATAAATTGTTTGATTGATATTTGAGGATTCAATCTCATTCAAAATCTTTGTTCCTTCTATTTTTTCAGATATTATTGCCATTTTTGAAAGGTATTTCTTCTTCTATTATATTAAATTTTGAATAAATATGTTCAAAAAATTTGTTATCGGAAATATCAAATCCATTATTTTGAATAATATTTTTGAAATTTGAAATTTCATCCTGAATTTTGTTTAGTTGATTTCTCAATACTTCAGTATTATCTGATTCAGATGTTAGGTCTGCACCTTTTTCACAAAGTTCATTAAAGAGACTTCTAAAGTTTCTATATTCAGTAAGAAGAACCAAGTCGTCAGTTGTTGTAGATAAATAATCATTAATATTCATGATTATAAATATATCAAGAATTAAAAACCCCTCCGTGGGGGAGGGGTTTGAATTTTACGATTTCAACTTCTTTATTTCATCCCTATATTTTATCGCCGACTCAAAATCTTGGTTTTTCACAGAATCATTTAATTTTGATTCCAACTCCTTAATTTTTTCTTTATTGGACTAAATTGACTTGATCTTATCTCTCAACTTAGCTGCGGATTCATAATCTTGTTTTTCAACCGCACTTTCAAGTTGTTTTTTGAGATCCAAAGTTTCGGAGGATGGTTTATTTGTTTCAGATGAAGTTTTATATATAGTAGTCACCTGATATGATCCGTCTTCTGATACAAATGATTCTTTAGTCCAAGATCCATTTTCATCATTTCCCGATTCTACATTTTTTTTACCTCTAATTAAATAAGGTGAAGAAAATGATCCAAAATCCTCAAACAAAGAATCAAACTCAGAGAACAAATTGTTAAAGTTAATTTTTTTACGTAACATTTTTTATAATTTTTATTGGTTTATTACTGAAACCCCAATATATCAAATCTGTGCCAAACTTAATAAACTGACAAAATGTCATACTAATCAAAAAACACCTGACAAAATTACAAATATTGATTTTATCACGAAAAACATATATTCTTAAAATAAAAAAAGATGATTGAAGATATTGACCCAAGCGAGTCCAAAAAGGACAGAAAACCAAAATCAAATCCGAACTCAAAAACCCCTGTATTAGATAACTTTTCAAGAGATTTATCTAAACTTGCGGAACTTGGAGCCTTGGATCCTGTTGTAGGTAGGGATGAAGAAATAATTAGAATTGCTCAAATTCTTTCAAGAAGAAAAAAGAACAATCCAATTATCATTGGTGAACCAGGTTGCGGAAAAACTGCAATCGTTGAAGGTTTGGCTCAAAAGATTTTTGAGGGAGATTGTCCAAGAAACTTGTGTGACAAAAGAATTGTTTCATTGGATATGACATCAATTGTTGCGGGAACAAAATATAGAGGACAGTTTGAAGAAAGATTAAAAGTAATTTTGGAAGAACTACAAGATGCCAAAGAAGTAATCATCTTTATTGATGAGATTCATAATATTGTAGGTGCGGGAAATAGTTCGGGATCTTTGGACGCATCAAATATCTTCAAACCTGCTTTAGCGAGAGGTGAGATTCAATGTATTGGTGCAACAACCTTGGATGAGTACAGACAGAATATTGAAAAAGATGGTGCGTTGGAAAGAAGGTTTCAGAAAGTTGTTGTGGAAGCACCTTCAGTAAAAGAAACCATTCAAATTCTTACAAACATCAAAGACAAGTATGAGGAATTTCATAAAGTAATCTATTACGAAGACGCAATTACCGCATGTGTTCGTCTTGCAGATAGATATATTACCAACAGAGAATTCCCTGATAAAGCAATTGATATTTTGGATGAACTTGGAGCAAGAAGTCAAGTGACAACCAAGTTACCCGAAATTATTGAAAAACTAAAAGAAGAAGCTGCAGAAATTAAAAGGTTGAAACTTGAAGTAGTTAAGGCTCAACGTTACGAAGAAGCGGCCAATCTGAGGGATAGAGAGAAAAAAGTCCTCAAAGAACTTGACGATGAGAAAAAGAAATTTGAACGGGAACAAAATACCACCAGAAAAGAAATCACAGAAGAAATGGTTTATGAAGTGGTTGCTTCAATAACAAAAATTCCTGTTACCAAACTCTCGGCAGATGATGTTGATGCTTTGATCAACTTGGAGAATGTTCTCAATGAAAAAGTTATTGGTCAACAAGATGCCGTTGAAAAGATTTCAAAGGCAATTAGGAGAAACCGTCTTGGAATCAAAGACCCAAACAGACCAATAGGTTCGTTTATTTTCCTTGGATCCACAGGGGTGGGAAAAACATATTTGGCAAAACAACTTGCAAAACAAGTATTTGGTGATGCAAACTCTTTGATCAGAGTTGATATGAGTGAGTTTCAAGAAAAACATTCTTTGAGTAGATTGATTGGGTCACCTCCAGGATATGTCGGATATAATGAAGGTGGACAATTGACAGAACAGGTTAAAAATAAACCATATTCTGTTATTTTGTTTGATGAAGTTGAAAAGGCAAACAAAGATATTTTCTCTTTGATGTTACAGATTTTGGATGACGGATATATCACCGATTCCACAGGAAGACACATCAATTTCAAAAACACATTGATTATTATGACCTCAAACTTGGGTGTGAAAAAGTTGATGGACTTTGGTACGGGTGTTGGTTTTAATACCTCATCACGAGCCGCAAATTCAGAAGAATTGAAAAAGGATATTTTGAAAAAAGAAGTCAAAAATTACTTCTCACCTGAATTTTTAAACCGTGTTGATGAGATAGTATTATTCAATGCACTTAACGAAACCGACATTCATAAAATTATTGAAATTGAGTTTGTTCAATTGAAAGATAGACTTGATGAACTCGGCTACTACATCACCTTTGATGAGAGTATTTACAAGCACATCTCAAAGATCGGATATGATGAAGAATTCGGGGCAAGACCTCTTAAGAGAGCAATCCAAGAACAGATTGAAGATTTTATATCGGAAAATGTGTTACGAAAAAATATAGTTCTTGATAAAAAGTACGAACTATATATGAAAGACGATAAAGTAACGATCAGAAAGAAGAGATAAAAAAAAGTGGGAGAGATCCCACTTTTTTATTTACAATCTCTCACATCCGAGTTTGTTGTAGATTTCAATACCGGTGTCAATTGCGTTTTGAACCTCATCCACAATAATGTACTCATTCGGAGTATGATACCTGTGATATCCACAAGATAGGTTGATCATACTAATCTCAGGGAATAACTCCTTGAGTGCCCTTACATCAGTATATGGATGTTTTTGGAGTAGATAATCAGGATTGAAAGTTTCTTTTAGTACGGGTTCAATTCTCTTAAAGAACTCAGAATCACGTTCAAAAAGTTTTGTACCCGAACAGTACTCACTAACCATATAATTGGAAGGTGCGTCAAATTGAACAACATATCCAACATCTGAAAAGAAGTAACTGTCCGCTTGGTAAGATCCAATACATCCTACTTCTTCTGAGACGAAAAAGGCAATTTTTACATTGTCCAATTTCTCCAAAAGTTTCAAACAGACAAAAATACCACACTTATCATCACCACCAATACCTACAGGTTGATCATTAAACATTGAAAAACCCTGAAGTGAAAGTTTATATTCACCTTTATCATTGGTCAGACTACGTTCCTCAACACGGATGGGTTTCAAGGAATGGACAGTATCAAGATGTGCAACAAAACAAGGATAATTATCACTAACACCTTTTGTCACATAAATGTTTGAAGACTCATCCAAATAAAACTCATATCCCATACTATAGAGATAATCACAAATAAACTCAATCATCAGATCTTCCTGATAAGTTTTAGATGGGACACTCAATAGTTTCTTAAAAAATTCTAAATCTTCTTGTTTCATTTTGCTAATATACAAATAAATCAATAATTTAACAAATATTTTTGTTCAAAAATTAAATAAATAAAATTTTGAAAATTGGAAAAATTAACGTACATTTGTATTCAAATAAATTCAAAATGAAAAAAGTTCTAATTTTTCTCTCAGCGGTAGTTGTAATGTCCTCATGTACAACTCCTCGTGGATCAATGGTTCAAGGTGGTAATCATATTCAGATGAGTCTTGATCATCGTCCCGATCGTATTCGTAGGCGAGATGTTGAAGTAATTAGGTTTGTACACGGTAATTACGGTAATATTTTTCACCGTCGTGAACAACCCTGTAGTAATCAGTGGTAAATTATATTTAGATTTGTAAGGTTCTTTGATTTATGGGGGCGATTTTGGATTTGACCGGTATGGTCAGGCACAGAGTGCACGTAGTGAGACGAGATCTATCACTTTAATCTACGGTTTCAAAAACAACTGGCGAAACTTTCGCAAAACTTCAGTCTATTGGTTTGATCCAAACTGAAGAGGTTTACGCTGCCTAAGGCTCCGAAAACCTACGGGTCGGTCAGGACATGAACCTATGAACAGAAGTCCACAGAAGGTTGGTTACCTTAATAACCAAAGGTTGTAGTACATCTTAAAGTATTACCACCGTGGCTGAACGGTGTGAGAATTCAGATATTTCGGATTATTGTGAATTAATAATGACCTAAACGTGTAGTACTCTCTGGTTGAGATATTTGGGACGGCGGTTCGAGCCCGCCCGCCTCCACTAAATAAAATCCCCGATTATTTTGATAGTTGGGGATTTTTTATTATATTTGTGGTATGAAAAACTTTCTCATCCTCCTTATTTTGTTTATTAGTGGTTTTAATACCTCTTATTCACAACATTTACTTGGTTTGTATACGCCATCTGATAAGTTACGTGATAGTTATTCTATAACAGTTTCAGTAAATGACCAAGATGAGTTTGTCTATTTTTATCAGATTAATGATCTTGGTAAATCGCAGGATGTAAGAATTATTTTTGATAATTCACAAAGTATGGAATCCTTCAAAAATGTTCTGATGTTGGTTGACAGTGCGTTTTATAGTTCTTGGTCAGAAGGTTATACTGAGGATGCAACAGTAACTTTTATTGACACACTTAATACATCATTAGAAGGAGTAAAATGTGCATTTCGTTATAACCGTAATTGGTACTTTGATACTGATGTGACTCTTACTTATATGATTAAACGTACTTGGTATGGTGTTTTCCTTATCATTAAAACAGATGTGTTATCATCAGATCTTGATTCTGAAATTTTTGTGGAAGGCGGTGATTTAAGTTTTGATAATTACGACACCTTTACGATGTTTACAAATGATTATTTAGACTATGATAGAGCCGAATATCACTTTAAGAATAAAACTTTAGAGGAATCTTATCTCAAAAAATAACCCCCCATAAGGGGGTTATTTGTTATTTACATGGTGTGAAACTACCTATCTGAACTGCGGTATTTACATCTCCTTTTCCTTCATATGGTTCTTTTGGACCGTAAAATTTAGTTACCTTACCATTATTTATTTTATAGGCGGCAACCATTGGTGCGTCACCATGAGCTTTTCCATCCCTTAGAGCACTTTTACTATTTGGTGTCATTACTAAATTAACCATTCCATCAGTACTCTTACTTGCTATTTCTCTTAATTTATCACTTGGTACATCTATTACAGTATAAACCGTCCACCCTTGTTTTCCAAATGGTTTTCCTGATTTTTCTCTTTCGCTACCATCTTCAATAAACTCAAACCTTTTCTGAGTATTAGTGTCTTCAATACCGATGCGAGTTATGTTCCAATCAATTTTTGGATTTCTATTGTCAGAATAATAATATTCTTCAGTTATATTATTCATATTGGATACACCTATAGGGACACCATTTGCAAAAATATTGAATGTTGCAAATGCACATGAATGATTTTTAGAATTAGATGGAAATTCTATTCCGTCAACATTTCTGGCTGATCTAAAGTAACCAACTACAACTTTTAACCCTTCTAAACACTTAGCAGGATTCTTTTTTATCTGAACTGAACCTGTTAAATCAACATATTGACCTGGATTTGGGTATTTAGTACTATCTCTTTTTTCATCTATACAACCTCCAGTGTCTGTAATTCTAAAAGATGAGTTACCAAGAGTAAAATTTTCACTTATAGAAATACCTGTTTTATCAGTTGTTGATTTGATATAATCTATAAGTTTTGATATCCTTGTTGATGCAAATCCTTCATTTTTTTTGGTGTCACTATCGAATTTTTGTGTATCATTTCCGTGTAATTTTCTTATACTCTTATATGGTTCCTGCCGATATAAGAGATCAGGATCAATTAATTTACCATTATTATCATTGGTTGGTTTTAAAGGCCCATTATAATAATTACTAGCAGACCCTATAGCGGTTTCTATATTTATAAACTTCAATTCATATCCTTCAGGACTTGATTCCTTATCTAATTTAGAGATTATAATATTTTTAAGTGTAGTCAACATACTTGCGTAACTATCAGATTCTGTTTTGGAAGCACCAAAAAATCCTTTTAGTCTAAATTTTACACTATTACCGTCCTGAGACATTTCCAATATATTAACAATAGGATCACTAATATCATTATTACCGTTACACACACCATAAGTTGCTTGTTCATTAATCAATCCCATCATTCCTTTGATCCTATCAATTTCAAAAATAATACCTCTTTTCATAGTAATTTTTCTAAATAAATAGTTGTATAAGTATAAAAATTTTCGTATGTTCTTGAAAAGAATCAAAAAATGAAATTTGTAATCCTAATCTTTGCTTTGTTTTTCTCCTCAGGTGTTTATTCACAATTTGAGAGTAGTGGTTGGAAAGTCTACACTTGTTACAAAATATCGGGAAAAGACACTATTTTTATACCTTGTGAAGACCATCCATATCTTATATCAAACACTCGTAGTCTAAATCCTAATAAAATAAATGTTGATTCATTATGTCATCAGATGAGTTTAAATTTATTTAATAACTTAAACAACTTTAGAAGGGGATCAAATTTGAGTCAATTAACATATGATTCATTGATGTTTCGTGATCTTACTCACCCTCATAACTTGTGGCAATTAAGAGTTGGAAGAATTTCTCACAATGAAGACTTTCGTTCATATTCAGAAAGAACAAAACTTCGTGGTTATAGTGGTGTTGCGGAATGTGTAGCTTACAATCGCCGTTTTGATGACAAAGATATAAGTAATTTTTTTATACAATATAGGAATAGTCCTTCACATTGGGAAATTCTCACTAATCCAAGATATAAATTCATCTCCATTTCCACAGTATATAATAAAAAAGAAGGAAAATTTTATTCTACAGTAAATCTTAGGTAAAAATTTGGTTTATTGAAAAACAATTCATATATTTGTGTTCTGAAAAAATAAACGACATGAAAAAGGTATTCAACTTGGGTGTTGGCAACACGATCAAAATGAACCGCAAGTTCGGAATGCTGATCAAGGAAAAATATGGTTTGACCTTTTTCCCTCGTATCGTGGATGTGGTTGGTTTGGTTGACCTTGATAAGACCGATATCAACTTGGTGATCAAACTCACCAAAGAAAATGGAAAGGTTTGCCGGTGTTGCGGAGCAACCCTCAAGACTCCGATGTCACAACTCACCAGCATCGGACCCGTATGTTCAAAACACTTGGGAGTGAAGTTCCCAACCACACAGAACCAAGTTGAATCCTTCCGTCAAGAAATTGAAAACAAAATTGAATCTCTTGGTGAATTTGAGATCAAAATCCCAAAGAGTCAAATTGACAAGTGGGAAGGTGACGCATCAATGTTGGTTAACGTGGTCGTTTAAAACTTAAAAAACTTATTCAGTTTTTTCAGAGTATAATATGAGGGAACCCATCCGTTAAATTCAAAATCCGGATCTACCTGTTCCCTCATATTTTTTTCAAATTCTTTGGCTTCGATATTATTCTTATATGTAATACCTGAAACGTATTGAATAATATCTTTTGGGTGATATCCGCTCAACATACCAAAGACAACGGTCATAGGTTCACTTCCAAAAATGGATTCAAATCCTTCATCGGGAAACTTACTTAAAATAAAAGGTAATAATTCATCCATTTCTTCACAAGCATCTTCATCGTCCTCATCCAAACAATTGATGAAAACATTCCAAAGATATTGATCATCGTATGGATGAAAGTCATATTTATATGATATATTTGTCCCATACTTTTTATCAAAGTCCTCAGATGGTTTGCTATTTTGATAAAATTTCATAAATAAAATGAATACTTTTTATAAATACCTTGAAACTTACAATTCACAGAATTGGTTTACCAAAACATTAACTTTGTTAGTTTTTTTCTTACCCGGCGGATTGATCATCCTTGGACTTATCATATTGATTGATTACCTAATTAAGAATTTTAGAAGTTCATGAATATTTATTAATATAAAACAAAAAAGCCCATGAACACAGAAAAATTTAAATCAGTTGTCAGACACGCTCTCACAGCTATCGGTACCTTGTTGGTATTCTTCGGATTGAACTCTTATGTTCCTTTGGTTGATTATCTAACGGAGAACTTGGACGGAACAGTTCAAGCGGTTGAAGTCATCGTAGGTTTTGTTTTGGTGGTTTTCGGTTTCTTGAAAAACAAAGACCGGTTCCAACTGCCGAATAAAGAAGAACAAAACGGTTAAACACCTGAAACCCTCCACCAAAAAAGTGGGGGGTTTTTTTTGACAATAAAATTAAAATAAACTATACTTTATTTAAAAATTTTAATTATGGAAGCTGTTTTGGTTTTAAATGCAGATTATACACCCATCAATACAACAACTTTAACGAGGGGGTTCGTCTTGGTACATAAAGGAAAAGCTGAAATTTTGAAGGGTGGAGAAAAACCCATCTCAACTTCGATTGGAGATTTTATGCGACCCTTGATCATCCGTCTTTTAAATTATGTGAGTTTCAGACCGTTAAAGTCTCGTATATCAAGACATAAGATCTATAAAAGAGACAACCACGAATGTGTTTATTGTGGAGTAAAAAACGATTTATCCATTGATCACGTAATTCCAAAATCAAGGGGAGGAGGGAATACTTGGGCAAACCTTGTGACTTGTTGCAAGAAATGTAACTCAAAGAAAGGGGATCGTACACCTGAAGAGGCGAATATGAAATTTGTCAAAAAGATTGAAGTACCCAAAACATTCTGTGGGATCTTCACTGTAGAAGCTGAAAAACTATATGATGAATTTATGACAAGTTTAAGGTATTGATCTTTTTTAAAAAACACGTATATTTATAATCAGAATTTAAAACAATGCTCAACAAAAAAGGACATATTAAAGGTTTTAACGGCTGTGATTGGCAGCAGGAACCATTGTGTTCATTTGTTCGGGTATAAAAATATATTTTTTTTTAAAAAAAAAGTAACCCGAACAACAAAAGTTCGGGTTTTTTGTTTTATATTTGTGGTGTTCTTTGACATACGGGAAAAACAAGCAATGGTAGCTCAATTGGTAGAGTTCCAGTCTTCCAAACTGGATGTTGTGGGTTCGAATCCCATCCATTGCTCAAAAATAGTCAGGTAGTGGATATGTAAGCGGGCTCAAGCTCGGTAAGTCGAAAAGGTATGATCCTCTTTACGAGGCCACATTGCAGGTTCGAATCCTGTCCTGACTTCAAAATGCGTCAGTAGTTCAATTGGTAGAGCGTCGGTCTCCAAAACCGAAAGTTGTAGGTTCGAGTCCTACCTGACGTGCCAATAAGGTCGGATGTCCGAGTGGTTAGGTGAATCTCTGCAAAAGATTTAACACTGGTTCGAATCCAGTTCCGACCTCTACTTCTCCATAGTATAATGGTAATACAACGGATTTTGGTTCCGTGGTTTTAGGTTCGAGTCCTGATGGGGAAACAATGTTATATATTAGGTGTGGGCATGACCACAAATAAACAAAGGCGGGTTGGTTTCCCAACTTCGGAGAAATTCGGAGAGTCTGAGTTCGATTCTCACCCACACTCTAATATATAATTAATATGATGAATAAAACCATCATTAACCCATAAAAATGGACTTAATGAATGATAAAAACATCAAAAAATGCTCGGTTGGTCTAGTGGTTTAGGACGCTTCCCTTTCACGGAAGAAATCACGGGTTCGAATCCCGTACCGAGTACAAAGGTCTATTAGTGAAGTGGCTATCATACCTGCCTGTCACGCAGGAGTAGAGGGGTCGGAACCCTCATAGACCGCATTTGTTTTATTAAAAATAATTTTATATCTTTATGTCATGTCAAAAGATCTTAAACCCGCATTGATCAGAGCGTTCTATGGTTTCATGGAAATGGAGACAGAAGGTTATGAGATGTATATGGACACTCCTGAAAACAGATTTAGATACACACATGGATCAATTTGGATTGTAAATCCAAATACCAAAGAATGGTTTATAGAATTAAAAAAATCAGGAGAACTTTGGTATTATAACGGAGTTTACTACAATTTTTTAATGTGGTTTAAGGAGGAACGTTCTGTCTTTGAACAACTTATAACGATGTGGGTGGAGGACGTTCTCAAAAGAGGCGTGTCAACAACCCATACACCTCTTTCGTTCTGGGATGAACGGGTGGAGGACGTTCTCAAAAGAGGAATTAAATTACAATGAAAACAGTGATAAAAGAAAAAACATCAGATCTTAAACCCGCACTGATCAGAGCATTCTATTCCTTTATGGAAATGGAAATGGAGGGTTATAACATTTATGTTGATACTCCTGAAAACAGATTTGAGTACGATCCTGAATCCATTTGGATTATAAATCCAAAAACCAAAGGATGGATTATAGAATTAGAAAAATCGGAAAAACTTTGGTATTATAACCCACTTTACAACAATTTTTCAAACTGGTTTAAGGAGGAACGTTCTGTCTTTGAACAACTTATAACAATGTGGGTTGAGGACGTTATTAATAGAGGGGTATTAACAACTTGGGACAATCGCAGCTTCTGCCTCTGCTCGGTGGAGGACGTTATCAAAAGAGGGGTGTCAACAACCGCGATGTTGCCGCAGACAATGGACGCGCTGGTGAAAGATGTTATCAAAAGAGGGGTGTCAATAACTGACCATTTTGTTGACACCAACAATATGGTTATGTAAGACATTCTCAATGGAGGGATCTCCTCAATTTAAAAATGGAAATGAACCGAACCTAAATAGGTGAAAGAATGGATAAAAGGTTTGATTAAACATTTCTTAATTTAGGAATATTTATTTACGTGAGAGATCAAATACGCGAAATTCTAAAAGAATTATATTCAGATGTCGGTCCTGTAACCTTTAGTTTTAGTTATATGAGGGCTTTTAAACCAACATACGCTCCGTGGAGGGTATACTTTAATGATTTAAAAACCGAAGATGGTCAATATTCATATGGTAAAAATACATATATAGATTTGATTGGAAATGGTATTGAGTTGAGAGGTATTACTCCTAGAGATTTTAATTTTACGAAAGATGGAAAATCGGGTTACGTTGATCTTTACAAACTCAAAAAAATACAATCTGATATTGGTGAAATTTTGTTCGGTAGTAAGGATAGTGGAGAAGTAAAATCAACTTTAATTAGGAGTGCGTTAAAAAAGGCGTTTCCAAATAATTGGAAAGAACAAGATGAAATATATAGCGCAGGTATTAGAGATATAAATACAATAGGTGAGAGAACGGGTAAGGGTGAGTCATGGTCAATTATGAATTATTTTGATACAAAAAAAGAAGTACAAAGAAAAATATCACAAAAATGGAATAATGAAGGTAACGGAGATTTAGAGGAATGGTTAGTGGATGTATTTAAAAACGACAAAGATTTTATGAAAGAGTTGTTGGATATCCAATGGAGGTCAATAGAAAATGGTTATAATACTGAGGTATACGCCTCAGAAGTAATTTCTAATCATATACCAGGTAATCTTGAGTTGTTCCCTCCTGGTTCTATAATTGACCGATACGGTTCAATAGATATGATTATTGAGGATCAGAGTTTTCAAATAAAACCTTTATCTGGTTTCCTCGAAAAAAACGGTAAATATTTTGTTAAAACTTATGGTATGAAGAACGACTATAAGCGTAAAAGTAAAGGTATTGATTATATTGTTTATGCAAAAATAGGTGGTGAGGTATATGTTTTCCCTAATAAAAACTATGAAGTAGGTGGTGGAGGTAAAGAAGTGGTACATTTTGAAGAACCTACAGAATATTAATACCTTCACTTAAAGATTAATTTACTTGTATCAAAAAAAGTCACATCAAGATTTGGAAATATAAACCTCTTACCATATCTTTGTGATGTTAAAAAAAACACACCATGAAAAACGTCATCTCCAACCCCCAAGAGCGAATCGACCAAGTGACCGAATCATTTGACTACGAAACCGTAGTGAAGGTTGTTAAAGCTCTGAACCGGCAGGCGATGTATACTGCTCTGTTGGCAGTGTCAGTGGACTCTTTCAACGAGCAAACTCTCAAGGACTATACCACCCTTGTGATGAACGAAGCATTCACTTCCTACGAACAAGACGGAGTAACCAACTTCGGAATGGGTGGATTCATCGTGGATATCCGAAACCACGAAGACAACGTGAAGGTGAATGTGGCATATGTTATTGATGAGATGGACACCTACTAAGTAGGTGGGTGTCCTTAACTCAGAGTTTTATTGACCTCTTAACTCAGCTGGTAGAGTAGTATGCTTTTAACATACGAGTCGTGCGTTCGAGTCGCACAGGGGTCACACTACTTGTGTGAGTTGGTAAGGTAGCAGCACAAGATCCATCAGACGCTTACCAAGTCATGGATGGAAGGTGTAAGAAAAGAGGTCGTATGAAAGTTTCATTACGAAGAAGGCAAAAAAGACTTACAAGGGAGGGGTACCTACAGTCCAAATCCCCTCTTTTATTTTTGTGTTTGAGTTCTAAGAAATTTTTCCGATAAAAAAATAAAGAAAGATGTTGGATATCTAAAAAAATTGTTTTATCTTTGTGGTGTTCTTTGACGTATCGGAATAAAATAAAAATGGCCGGATGATGAAATTGGTATACATGTTTGACTTTAACTGGTAAACTTATCTTTTTTAAATTCGTGTGTTCTGTTTTGGATTTTGTATATATTTATAGTATATAAAAAAACTATGAATAGAAAATATACAAAAGAGAAACTTCAAGAAGTAGCAAACAAGTGTTTTTCATATAGACAGATGTTATTCGAACTGAATCTAAAAGAAGCAGGTGGTAACTACTCTAATATAAAAACACGTTGTAAAGATTTTGGTGTTGACACATCACATTTTTTCGGACAGGGTTGGAATAATATAAACCATCCTTCGTTTGGAAAAGGGGGGGAGTCAATTGAAGAATTTTTTATCAAATCAGATAAAAAGAAATCAAGCTCACGAGTTAAAAGTAGAATTATTAACAACAACTTGAAAGAATACAAATGTGAAGTGTGTGGTATTACAGAATGGCAAAACAAAAGAATAGTGATTGAACTTCACCACAAAAACGGTGATTCACTAGATAATCGAATAGAAAATCTTCAATTACTTTGTCCTAATTGTCACTCTCAAACACACAACTATTGTAAAAAACAAGAATTAAGAGAAGGTAAACGTTTACAAAATTGAGTGCCTTTGGAGAAATCCTTAGAGTAGAACCTCTCAAATTCGGGGAAACCTGTAAAATGGCAATCCCGAGCGAAGCCTTAAGAAATTAAGGAACGTGTAGAGACTTAACGGGAGGTACCTAAGTCAGAAATGATATGGTAAAGAGAAAGTCCAGACCACAAACGACTTGTGTTGGCAGTGAAAACTGTAGATGGTAAGAAAATCAAATGGACCGAAGGGTCCGTGCGGGTTCGATCCCCGCTCCGGCCACCAAAATATTAATAAAATATGAAAGTAATTTTTATGGATCACGATGGTGTGATCTGTTTGGAATCTGAATGGGGTTCAAGATTCGATAAACAAAAGAAGTATGATCCACGCCCCACCCTAAGGGAAATCCCTATCTTGGATAGATTTGACGATTTTAATTCCAATTGTGTTGAGTGTTTAAACGAAATTATCACCAAGACAGATTGTGAAGTTGTCATTTCTTCTGATTGGAGAACTTGGGCGACATTGGAAGAGATTGGTGAGTTTTATGAAAGTCAGGGTATTATCAAAAAACCAATTGGTTTTACACCTTTCATTGATCGTCAAGAAGTTCCAAAAGAGTTTGAGTTTAAATCAGGTCTTGGGTTGAATCAAATACGATCTTTGGAGATCAGGAAGTGGTTGAATAATCATCCTGATGTTGTATCATGGGTTGCAATTGATGATATGAGACTTGGAGAACAAGGGTGGGGTTTGGAACACTTTGTTTTGTCAACAGATCACAAAAATGGAATTTGTAATTCCGAAGTTAAAACCTTATTGATTGAATATTTGAATCAACCGGTTCTTATATTGTGACAATAAGTTGGAAGGTTACCCAAGAGGCCGAAGGGGGCGGTTTGCTAAACCGCTAGGTCGGGAAACTGATGCAAGGGTTCGAATCCCTTACCTTCCACAAAAAAATAATGTTATGATCACAGTACTCGGAAATATTCCAACCCCTGAATTTGGTCTTGCTTGTTCGGGAGGGGTTGACTCTATGGCTGTTTTGGATTTTTTGAGAAGATCAAATTATAATCCACACGTTCTTTATTTTAATCACAATACAGAACACGGTGATGATGCTGAAAAGTTTATCACCAAATATTGTGAGGACAATGGTTTGAGTTTGTTTGTTGGAAGGACGGATCAAAAACCAAAATCCAACAAGGAAAAGGTGTGGTCTGATTTGAGGTATGAATTTTTTGGATTATTTGATTTTCCAATCATCACTTGTCACCATTTGGATGATTGTGTTGAAACATATGTTTTCACTATGACGAGGGGGTTTCAATCGGTTATCCCTTATCGTAAGGAAAATGTTATTCGTCCTTTTCTTTTGACTGAAAAGTCTGAGTTTGAGAGTTGGTGTAAAAGGAAAAACGTACCGTTTATTCAAGATGAATCAAATAACTCGGTGGAATATTCAAGAAATAGAATCAGACATAATATTATTCCCGAACTTTTGAAGGTCAACCCCGGTCTTAAAACTGTTGTGAAAAAAATGATCAAAAAAGATTTGGTGGATTGAGAAATATGTTATATCTTTGTGGTGTTCTTTGACGTATCGGAATAATAAAAACCCTCCCATAGCTCAATCGGTTAGAGCGGCGGTCTCATAAACCGTAGGTCCTTGGTTCAAATCCAAGTGGGAGGACTACTTGCCTCTATAGCTCAGTTGGTAGAGCGGCTCAATTGTAGTGAGCGGGTCGGCGGTTCGAGTCCGTCTAGAGGCTCACCCCAACGTATAGTCACACATGCGTTGTAAAAAAAAGTCCATAATGGGACTGTGTGACACCCTGTGACGGGGGGTCTCTTGTAAAAAAGAGGTGGTTTGGGTAACCATATAAACTACGTCTCGCAGAATGACGGTTCTGTTAAATAATTGTGGTGGTAACGCACCGATAACCCTTAAAACGTAATCGTGGTGTTGTTGACGAACAATTTTCCACGTGGACATTCTCCCTTAGCTCAGTTGGTTGAGGTTCAACCTTCCAATCTGATGGTCGCGAGTTTGAGTCTTGTCTCCTACTCGTAGGTCGAAAGTTCTTCACCTACAGGCTTGTTGGGCCCTTCCTCTTCAGTGAAAGAGGCTTGTTGGGCCCTTCCTGGGGTGTTGAACTCGACCTTTTTTTCTCCCTTAGCTCAGTTGGTCAGATCGGTTGATTGTTAATCAATAGGCCCTTGGTTCAAGTCCAAGAGGGAGAGCTTTATGAATAAACTCCTACAGAAGACGGATTAGCACCGTTGAAATTATGTCTTGACTTCAAATGGGTCGCAACCATAAGGAAGGAAAATGGCTCAGGACTGCTGTGATGGACCCTGCTCTGATTCGCGAGTCAACAGGTGGACAGTAAACTATGTCCAGTAAAATCTAAAACTACGGTGAGCGTAGAGGAGTTTCTTCATATTTTTAGGTTTGGTCGTTTAAAACCGATTAAGGTGGTCTTTTTAGACAATCAGCGGTGTCCTTTAAAAACGACATCTTTTAGTCAGGATGGCGGAATGGAAAACGCACGTTAGCTAAGGCACATATGTTAACAAATTAACAGGTTCGAATCCTGTCCTGACTACTAAATTAAATTAAATCACAATGAAAACAATCTTTATCGGAGATATTCATGGTCGAGACACATGGAAAAAAATCGTAGAAAGTGAAAATCCTGATCGGGTTGTTTTCATCGGAGATTATTTTGACAGTTTCGATATTGGAGCGGCAGAACAACAATATAATTTTAAGGAAATTATTGAGTTCAAAGAAAAAGGTGAATGTGAGGTTATTATGTTGGTCGGTAATCACGACTATCATTACTATCCCGGTGGTGAACAATATTCAGGTTATCAATATGGTCCAGCACCTCTAATTAGACAACTATTAGAGGAAAATAAACACCATCTACAGATGTGTTATTTAATGGATAATATCTTATGTTCTCACGCAGGAATTGGATATGATTGGTTGGTAACACAAAATGGGTATAGTGACGAACCAATTGATGAGTTTGTAAATGACATTTGGAAATATCGTCCAAACAACTTTATGTTTTACGGTTTGGATCCTTATGGTGATAGTAAAACTCAAACTCCAATTTGGATTCGTCCTTTGAGTCTTTTGCGTGGTAATCGTGATACCTTTCTTAAAGAAAAATACATCCAAATTGTAGGTCACACTCAGGTGAATATGATTGATATGAAAGGTAAAGCAACAGGAGGAAAGTATTACCTTATTGACGCATTAGATATTGGTGAATACTTGATTTACGAAGATGAATCATTTAAATTAGGAAAAGTAAGTGGTTAGGTTTGTCCGTGGTAACGGTCTGATGGGGAAAACCCTGTCAGACTTCCTGAACTAAAATCCATCACAAGGTCCCTCTCTTGGGTGGGCTAATGGGGGAAAAAACGGTCATTTATATCGGGATGTTCGGGAGTCAGGTACCCGGCCTGGTTTGGGACCAGGACAATTTCGTAGGTTCGAATCCTACCATCCCGACAAGGAAGAGTTCTTTGACATTAAAAAAAATTTAAAAAAATGACAATAGAATTATTAAATTTTGTGGGGGGTATGATACTATCAGGTTTTATTGGTTTGATAGTGATTTTAGTTTCCGTGAATAAAAAAATCAAATTGTTGCAAGAAAAACAACAAGAAATTGATGACATAAGAGAACAAATGTCATATGATCATTCCAACTATGATCGTGATCGTGAAATAATTAACAGACGTATTTTAGAACTTGATGATTATTTTTCTCGTGAATTACACACATCAAAAGAACACATTTACAGACGAATCGATGATGTTGAGATGAACTTTAATCGTGATTTGGACAGTAGATTAGATAAACTTGAAAATAGATTGGTTAATCGTTTTGGGGTTAACACAATAGATGAATAAATAAACAAAAGAACTCTTCCTTTTCTTTAAAATATTTGGTTATTCGGTAAATTAGTTGTATATTTGTTTCAATAAACAAAACCGATATGGAAAACCTTTTTGATTTTTATTCTGTTGAGATTTGTTCACCTCGCAAACGATCTATCTACAATGCGTTGGGTAAGAAAGTAAGTTATTCCGATGGTCTCAAAAGTCGTAAGGTTAAAAGCAACTCTGTTTTTCCTAAGTATGAATATGCATATAATGTTGGATTTGCTTCCATGATGAATTCTTCACCTGAGGAAGCATCAACAAAGGCCAATGAAATTGCAAACAAATATCGCAATATGGAAGATGTTAGAGTTTTAATCAAATATCATTGTCGGGATTGATAAAAAATAAAAAATAAATATGAATATAAGACTAATACACATTCTAACTGAGGTTGAATCAACAAGAGAAAAAAATTCAATTTTATCTCTCTCTCCATTGGGTGATTTGGGGATTGAGTATAAACAACAAATAAACCTAAGATATAGTGGTGAGGATTGGAAGGTTAGACCAGCAATTACTCAATCAGAACACACAAATCATGGCCCGGGTCATTATGGTGCTTATCAATCATTCAAACAAGCATTCTTAGAGAATTTTACGGATGATTTGGATGCATTGATCGTATGTGAATGTGATTGTGTCCTTACCTGTTCACCTGAAGAATTTGTTGAAAAGGTAAAAGAAGGTTTAGAGTTTTCTGAAAAACATAATTTATCACACTTTTCACTCGGATCTAATTACTGTAACGGATTTTTACAATCGTCCTTTAATGAGGTATATGATGATTCAAGTTTCTATGTGACCGACAAAATTATTATGGCACATTGTATGGTTTTTCCTAAAAAAACTAAACAAGTTTTATTTGAATCATTAGAAAAATTCTCATGGGATACACCAGATATTTGGTTCAATGAAATTTTTTGGAGGAATGGATTGAATCGATTCGGAATCCTGAAAGAAAAAGTTACGATACAACATGAAGGTATTTCCCTTATTGATAATTTTTGGAAACCAAGTCAATAATACATAATTTTTTTAAAAAAATGGCAAAATATAAAGTACTCGTTAGTGGTTGGGAAAATCACTTTAGAACATTCGGATTAGATAAGTTCGATATTAATACAATCAAGGATATCCTTGATCAAAGTCAAACAGATGATATTGCGTCTGTCTATGATGAAGTTGAAACAATGCTCGGTCTTTCGGGTATGGAACTTATGGATATTTCAAGACCGAATTATAATCTTGAAAACATCTGGTTTGAAGTTAAAGATTCCCTTAACAATCGTGTTTTGGAATTTGTAGGTACTGAGATGACTCACCAAGAAGAAGTATATGGTGAAGATGAAGATCTATCAGAATCTTTTGATATTCAGGTGGATGATGAGTTTGAAAATGTAATGTTGGTTGTAGATGAATATAAAGGAGGACTTTTTGAACTTCAAATTCAATCTGATACAATTCCCGTACCATCAGATTTTTCATTCATTGGTGGATCGGTGGTGATGCCAGATTTTGACCTTGACTTTATTTCCAAAATTTTATTCAAGGGTGAGATTTGTATTCCTCAATATACGTTGGATAACGATCACAAGGGAACCTCTATCTACATGGTAAATGGTGATATTATGTGATTTGACAATCAACAAAACAAAACTATATTTGTAATATCCAACTGAATGAAAACCATGATTAAAAACAAAACTCCATACTTGGGTAAGGTAAAACTCAAGTTTCAAAAACATCCACATTATATCGGTAAAAGTTTGCTAAATGATGTTCATTTGGATCTTGGTTTTGTGAAACTTGTCAGTAGGGTATTTCCAGAAAAAGACAAAAAAGAATGGATTCCTGATATTAATAAGATTTATAAAATTAACATATATACAGGAGGAAGAATCGGAAATCATACAATCAACCATCTTGGTTTGGAGATTCCTTTGAAAAATGTTTTTATTTCCAAAGACGGAACTCAAATCGGAAATCTGATGACAGGTTGGTGGTATTATAAGAATAATTTGAAAGTTTGTGACGAATATCCAAAGAATCTTGCAATAAAATACGACAATATCCATAATACCACCTTTGTCAATTCAAATAAAAATGGTATGGCAAAAATTGTTGGATATATGGTTGTAAATTTGGGAAAAAATGTTTTATTTTCGTTGGGTGATTCAATTTATGATGAAACTTATATTCCATCACCATTAGATTTTACAGAAAAAGAATGGATGAGGTTTGAAAAAGAATTTCAACAAAAATTGGACAACACCAAAAGTGATTTACTATGGGATCGGTTAAGAAAAGTTGGAATTAAATCAGTGATTCCACCCAATAGGTTGGGAAGTAAAAAAATTACCACTATTGAAGAAGCAAAACAATCTGCAATCAATTTTCTAAAGAAAAATTATGAATAAAACACAAGGAAATGTAATCGTTGATGAAATTCAGATTGGTGACATTCATTATGAATTTCAAGGAGGACGTGGTTCAAGATTTATGGTAATAACCAAACCAACAAGAGATATTGACGGTCAATGGTCTTGGATTTCCAAAAATTTAAAGACAGGAAAAATAATTTCATATTTTTATAATGAAAATTATCCACATTATTCACCAAAGCTTTATAATTATGAAGCATATATTGTGAATCAATGGGAATAAAGAAAATTATACGGAAGTTTAAGATCTTATGGTGGAGATGTCAAAGAGATCATTATTGGGATAAAGTCAATAAGAATTGGAGATGATAAAACCACCAACGAAAATAGAAATAAAAGAATCACCAGGAAGAGGGTTGGGTGTCTTCGCAACTGAAGATATAGAGGAAGGTGAAATAATTGAAGAATGCTTGTTGCTGACCTTACCTATTCAAAGAGGTGAGGTCAGTTCTTTGTTTTTGGACTACAGGTTCAACTATCCACAACAAGGAGAATGGACAGAACAAGTGTTGGGGATGGGTTATGGATCATACTATAACCATTCAAATAACGCAAATGCTTTTTGGAGAGATCATCCAAGTATTAAAGCTTTTCAATTTGTGTCCAATAGAAAAATATTGAGAGGTGAGGAAATTTTTGTATATTATGGTGATGGTGGTTATTGGAATGACGGAAGAGGGAATACAAATATTCTCTAATTTTTATAATTAACTATATTTATATAAAAACCAAATTTAGTTTATGAAAATTAATGGTGTTGAAATATCAGCAGGAACTTCAGGTTCATCAGGATCATCGGGTACATCAGGATCTTCAGGTACATCAGGATCTTCAGGAACATCAGGTTATGATGGAAATACTTTCATTTTAATATACGATTCATCATTATCCTCGCCTGGTGATCCAGGAACGCCAGATTTTAGGTTTAATGTCACTTGGACTTCGTCTCCCTCTTGGATGACAATTGATGACCTTGATGCAAATGGCAAATCAACTGACACTCTTCTACAGAATTTAGGTATACCATACACTGTAACTCTGACTAAAGTATCTGATCCTACTGTGTTCAAAGTTTTAATTGTTACAGGTGTTACAGATAACGCTGGATTTACTTTTCTAGATGTTGGTCAAATTACAACTCAGGGTACGGCCTCAAGTGGGGACACTTTTACTGTTTTAATAACTAAAAACGGTAGTAATGGGTCTTCAGGTACTTCGGGTATCAACGCATTTCCTGTTGTAGAGTATAATACTACAAATTTAGTATTAGGTACTGCGGACGCATCCGAATATTTAAGAATTAGTGGGTTAACTGAAGTTACAGTTTCAATACCACCCCAATCAAGTGTTACATGGGTCGCGGATACTGAAATAATAATGGAACAAAGAGCGTCTGGACAACTTTCATTAAGTGGAGGTACAGGTGTAACTATAAATGGACCTGATACCTCATTTACAAGGTCAAAAGAACAATATTCTGTAATAGCCATAAAACGTGTTGCCGAAAATGTTT
>Ga0105098_10000101_pt1 | contig 25337 bp, 20 predicted proteins | sample PPLLak21cMay2015_FD_79137 | JGI IMG/M metagenome (GOLD analysis project Ga0105098, IMG submission 79137) | Freshwater sediment microbial communities from Prairie Pothole Lake near Jamestown, North Dakota, USA - PPLs Lake P7 Core (1) Depth... | ecosystem: Environmental > Aquatic > Freshwater >... | reverse complement strand
GGAGGGGGTCTGGGTATATGACGTGGATGGGAAGAAATATCTCGACTGCCTCTCTGCCTATTCCGCAGTCAACCAGGGGCATGTCCATCCGCAAATACTGGAAGCCTTAGTGAAGCAGGCAAAGAAGGTTACGCTGACTTCACGCGCCTTCCGCAACGACCAGCTGCCGCTCCTGTACCGGGAACTCTCGGAGATGACAGGCTATGAGATGTCCCTGCCGATGAACAGCGGCGCGGAAGCCGTCGAGACGGCCCTCAAGCTGGCGCGCAAGTGGGCCTATCGCGTCAAAGGCGTACCGCGCCACGAAGCGGAGATCATCACCGCGCAGGGCAACTTCCACGGGCGGACCATTTCCATCGTGACGTTCTCGACCGAGCCGGCTTACCGTGACGACTTCGGTCCGTTCACGCCCGGGTTTGTCAACGTACCTTATGGCGACGCGGCTGCGATCGAAAAAGCGATCACACCCAATACCGCGGCGGTCCTGCTCGAGCCGATCCAGGGCGAAGGCGGAGTGATCATCCCGCCCACGGGCTATCTCAGGAAGGTCGCGGAGATCTGCCGGAAGAACAACGTTTTGTTGATGCTGGATGAAATCCAAACGGGTCTGGGCCGGACCGGAAAACTGTTCGCGGCGCAGCATGAGGATGTCCGCCCGGATGTGACGATCATCGGCAAGGCTCTTTCCGGAGGCTTCTATCCCGTCTCTGCGGTGCTGGCGGACAAAGCCCTGCTGGGACTCTTTAAGCCGGGCGAACACGGATCCACTTTCGGTGGGAATCCGCTTGGGGCCGCGGTAGCCCGCGCGTCACTGCGCGTGATCCGGGATGAAAAATTGACGGAACGTTCGCATGAGCTGGGTGAATACTTTATCGAGCAGCTATCCGAGATCCCGAGCCCGCACGTGAAAGAGGTGCGCGGCAAAGGTCTCCTGATCGGCATCGAGTTGAAACCAGAAGCAAAAGGTGCGCGCAGGTTCTGCGAAGCGCTGCAGGAGAAGGGCATCCTGGCAAAGGAGACGCATGAGAATGTGATCCGTTTTGCGCCGCCCCTGGTGATCGATAAAGAGACGATCGATTGGGCCTTGCCCACCATCCGTGAAGTATTGAACATGAAATAGTCTATAGCCCCTAAGGATTATCGGAATCCTTAGGGGCTCATTATGGAGGTCACATGAACATTGGCATCCCAAAGGAAAGGCGCCCGTTCGAAGAGCGCGTCGGTCTTTCGCCGGCTGGCGTAGAGATCCTCACTCAGCACGGGCATCAGGTGTACGTTGAGCATGAGGCGGGGGTGGGGGCAGGGTTCGAGGACCGGGAGTTCGAAGAGGCTGGGGCGCGCCTCGTCTACTCTCCGGAGGAAGTCTTCGTGCGCGCGGACCTGATGCTGAAAGTGGCGCGCCCAACCCGGCAGGAACTGGATTGGCTGCGTCCAAACACAACTCTCACCGGCTTTCTGCACCTGGCGGCCACGCGTGAGGATAAGATCGAAGTCTTGCTCGAAAAGAAAATCACCTCCATCGCCTATGAGCAGATCGAAACAGCCGATGGCGCTTTGCCTGTTCTGCGCCCGTTCAGCCAGATCGGTGGAAAGATGGCGGCCTCGGTGGCTGCCCGCCTGCTTCAAAATAACTGGGGCGGGAAGGGAATGCTGTTAGGCGGCATTCCCGGTGTCCCACCGGCCGAGGTTGTGATCCTGGGCGGCGGCGTGGTTGGGATGTGCGCCACCGCCGCATTCCTGGGCCTGGGGGCGCATGTTACGGTCATCGATCAGGAGATGCGTGTGCTGCAGCAGGTCTTCGGTCGCTTCCCAAATGTTGTTACGATGCTTTCCACAAAACGCAATCTGGAGAAGGCCACTGCGTATGCAGATGTGGTGGTCGGCGCAGTGCTGATCTCCGGCGAGCGCACGCCAACCCTGATCACACGGGAGATGATGCGCGCCATGAAACCGCGTTCTGTCTTTATCGATGTGAGCATCGATCAGGGCGGCTGCGCCGAAACGTCACGCCCGACCACGCATGATCAGTCAACGTACATTGAGGAAGGCGTGATCCACTATTGTGTTCCGAATATGCCCGGGGTGGTTGCACGCACGGCGACCCACGCTTATGTCAATGCTGCCCTGCCTTACATCCTGCAGATTGCCGATCTGGGAGCGGCAGGCGCGATTGCAGAGGATCCCGGTCTCGAAAAAGCGCTCAACACCCATGACGGAAAGCTTGTCCATTTAACACGGATGTCCCAAGGAGCCCACAATGGATTGGACTAGCATTTATCAATCGAGGATCACAACGGCGCAGGAAGCTGTCCAGGTGATCAAGTCCGGGATGCGCATCTTCCTCACCGGGAACGTATCGGTGCCGCAGAAGGCGCTCGCCGCTCTGGTGGAAAACGCTCCCAATCTTCACGATGTCGAGATCTGTCAGGCACTGACGATCGGTCCGGCCGATTACGTGAAGCCGGGTATGGAAAAGCATATGCGGGTCAATACGCTCTTCATCAGCCAGAATGTCCGCAAGGCAGTCCAGGAAGGGCGCGCCGATTTCACTCCCGTGCTGCTTTCTGAATTTCCATTGCTCTTCAAACGCGGGGTGCTGCCCGTGGACGTCGCCATCATCCACGTCTCCCGGCCGGATGAGCATGGATTCTGCAGCCTGGGTGTGGAAGTAGGCCTGACCAAGTCGCCGGCCGAATCGGCGAAAGTGATCATTGCCGAAGTCAACCAGCAGATGCCGCGCACCCTGGGCGATTCCTTCATCCACGTCAGCCGCTTGCACCATATTATCCCGGTGGATTACCCCATCCCTGAAATGATCATGGGCGGGGAAGGAAACTCGGAGGTCGTCGAGAAGATCGCAGGCTTCATTGCCGAGTTGATCCCGGATGGCGCGACCATGCAGCTGGGCATCGGCGCGATCCCGGATGCCGTTTTGAAGTATCTGCGCTTCAAAAAGGATCTGGGCGTTCACAGCGAATTGTTCTCAGATGGTGTGATCGATCTGGTGAACGAAGGTGTGTTGACGAATGCCCGCAAGACCCTGCATCCTGGAAAGATCATCGCCGGGTTTATGCTCGGTTCGCATGACCTGTACAAATGGTCGGATGATAATCCGCTCATCGAGATGCATCGCACGGAATACGTCAACGATCCGTTTGTGATCGCGCAGAACGAGCGCATGGTGGCGATCAATTCCGCCATCGAGGTCGATCTGACCGGACAAGTCTGTGCAGACAGCATCGGGCCGAAATTGTACAGCGGCGTTGGTGGGCAGCTTGATTTCATCTATGGCGCTTCGCGTTCGAAGGGCGGCGTGCCGATCATTGCCCTGCCGAGTACGACGACTCTGCGGGATGGGACGCTTATCACCCGGATTGCCGCCATGCTCCAACTGGGCGCGGGTGTGGTCACCAGCCGCAACCACGTGCGTTATGTGGTAACCGAATACGGCGTGGCCGATCTATATGGCAAGACCATCCGGCAGCGTGCCCGGCAGTTGATCAATATCGCTCACCCCGATTTCCGCGCCGATCTGGAAAAACAGGCGAAGGAGTTACATTACCTGTAGGCACATTACAATAGTGTCACTTGACGCTGGCTTCGTCACTGCTTATCATTGGCTCTATCACAGACACATCGATGCCGGACTTTTCTGCCTTCATCCCTGAAACTCACCGGAACATTTCCTCAGGTTATGTGGAAACGTTGATTCAGGCACGGCGGGAGGAACTGTTTACCGGCGTACTGCGCCTGAGTTATTCGTCAGGTGAAAACCTGATGTTTACTTTTCTGGAGGGGGTGCAACAAAAGCTTTACCGTTGTCTTGAAAATTGTATCGAGGCACTTCCCAGGCAGCTTTGGTTTGACGTGTTGAATCGTTCGAGCACTTCCGCCGGTTTCTTACCCCTTCCGGTGGAAGCAGTGCGTTTTGTGCGCAGTGCCTGTGAAGCGCCTGTCGTTGGTGTAGATCGCTCGACCCTGCCGCCCCAGGAATGGATCGGTCTGGCTAGAAAATGGTCTGTTGAACAGGAGCCCAGTGTCATTCACATACAGAGCCATCTGGTAAATAAATATTGCCTGATCGCGGGCCATGCGACCCCGATCATGGAGGAATTGTTTTTTGTGGGGAATGGTGTACGTTTCTCCATGGCGGATACATCATTTTCACAGACGCTGCCCCAGGCCGATCTTCTGGTTACACGGTACGTGAGCAATCGTGAGCACGATGCCTGGCGTGAATATGAATTGCGCCTTGCATTTGGCCCACTGTTGCGAATGCTTCTGAACCGTTTTGGTGAGTTAGCTGGCCGGGCATTGACGGGAAGATTATGTGAGCGGTTATCGATCTGGGCGGCTGAAGGTGGCTGGAATGTTGCCATCAGCAGTAACGGAATTGTGAATCGCCACTACTTTGGTACATTTGAGAGTGCAGTGAGATTCTATGTTGAGCTGATCCGTTGTTTTCAATCTGAGGCCAGCCTTGCCCTGGGTGCGCGCATGATCGATGGCATCTCGCGCGACGTTTTGATCAAACTGGATCCTTATCGTCGCGAACTCCTCCTCCGGCATCTCTATAGTCAGTCCGGTGTCGGCGGCGTAACCGGCGTGATGTAGAGGCAAAGAATTATGCGACTTGAATGGAGTGCAAAAGAAACATCCGTTCGTACACGTGGGGCGGCAAAAATCGCGGCTCTCGTACTCATCGCGATGGATGCCATCATTTACGTGACGGAACCATTTTCGGAAATATGGAATGACATCCTCGCCAAGTTGCTCCTGGTGGTCGCGGCCTCCTTCGCGGCCGCTGTGGCTACCCTGGTTTGGGCACGCTATGAGAAGACAGATGAACCTCGTCGGATCTGGAGTTGGTTTGCAGTGGGTTTATGGTTGTGGGTGGCGGCAGAGCTGATTTGGGGATACGCGAATTTTTCCCAGGGCAAAGTCTCAGAAGGCATTGCTGATGTTTTTTGGGTGGCTGCTTATCTCTTTTTTGGTCAGGCGTTACTCATCCAATATCGCATCCTGGTCCAACCGAGCAAACGGGGGCTATGGGGCCGTGTTGTAGTTGCGATCCTGTTCCTGTTTGTGCTTTATATGCTCCTTTATAGCCTGCTGACCAGCGGGGTGGATGCACAAAGCCAATATAGTGCATCCGTCAATTTGTTCTATCCTGTTGCCGATCTTTTTCTGGCGTCGATTGCCCTCTGGCTTGCTCGCCATTTTAGGGGCGGCGCCTTTTCGCGCCCATGGCTGGGATTGCTGGCGTTTTCGTTCACAGACCTCTTTTTTGCCTGGCTTGAGATCTCAGGGATATATTCATGGAGTGTGGATCAAGCCAATTTGTGGAGCGCCTTGTTCGACATTACTTATCTGGGAGCTTACCTTATCCTGGGCCTGGGTCTGTTGTCCCAGTGGGTCTTTTTGAAATATGGGTTGCGTTCTCCCACTTCGGCGCACTAACATACGCTCTACAACTTGACCTGAGAAGCCTGACGAGTATGATCTCGCCGGGTTGCATTTTATGGGGTACCATTGGCATGGTAAGGGGCAGGGATGACTCTCAAATAGTGGATTGGTCTATGACACGAAAAGCAAAAATTGTAGCAACGATTGGGCCCGCCAGTCAAAGTGAAGAAGTACTGGAAAAACTCATTCTGGCCGGCATGAATGTGGCGCGCATGAATTTCTCGCATGGCACGCATGAAGAACATGCAGAGCGGATCGCGCTTATCCGCAAAGTCTCTGAAAAGCTGGGCGTCTCCATTGGAATTCTGCAGGACCTGCAGGGACCGAAGATCCGGGTGGGGGAGCTCCCCGAACCGGTGCAACTCTCGGATGGGGAAGAGGTCATTTTGTATGTGACCGGAACGCCGCCGCCGGGGAACGGCTCCAAAAAGATACCGGTGGATTTTCGTCAGCTCTTCGATTCCGTTCGGACCTCGGACCGGCTTCTGCTCGATGACGGCCGCCTCGCACTGGAAGTCCTTTCCGTGAAAGATCGCAACGCGCTCTCGGCAAAGGTGGTTGTCGGTGGGCTGCTTTCCTCCCATAAAGGGATCAACCTTCCCGGTGTCCGATTACGCATCGCGGGATTCACCGACAAGGATGAGGCTGACCTGGCATTCGGGATCTCCCGGGGTGTGGACGCGGTCGCGATCTCGTTTGTCCGCAGCGCGGATGATGTCAAAAAGGTCCGTTATGCGCTGGATCGATTCTCGAGCGGCAAACGCCTGCCTCTGCTCATTGCGAAACTTGAAAAGCCCGAGGCGCTCGATAACCTGGACGCGATCCTGGACAATGTGGATGGCGTGATGGTGGCGCGCGGTGACCTGGGCGTGGAACTTCCGCCCGAGCGCGTGCCGGTCCTGCAAAAGCACATCATTCATACAGCGAATTTACGCGCCAAGCTGGTGATCACGGCCACACAGATGCTCGAATCGATGATCATGAGCCCGCTGCCCACGCGCGCTGAAGCATCCGATATAGCGAACGCGGTCTTCGATGGCACCGATGCGGTCATGCTGTCGGCTGAATCTGCCTCGGGCAAATATCCGGTTGAGTCGGTGCAAATGATGGACCGCATTGTGCGCGAAGCGGAGACACATTTTCTTGAGTGGGGTGCTGAGCAGCATGTCAGCGGATTCGAGCAAAGCGACGCGGCGTCCATGGCGCGCGCCGCGCAGGCGCTGGCAAATGACAAAAATGTCACGGCGGTTGCCTGCTTTACGATGCAGGGTCAGACCGCCTGGCTGATGTCCAAGATCAGGCCGCGGGTGCCGGTCATGGCATTTACGCCAAGCCCGGAGACAGCCCGGCGGATGTCGTTTATGTGGGGAATACGTCCACAACTTGTGCCGTTCGTGAATTCACTCGAGGAAATGATCGACCACGTCGACGCCGCCCTCATGCGTTCGCAGGTCGTGCAGGTGCACGATCAGGTTGTGCTGGTCTGCGGTTTCCCCGTCGGTGCGGTGCGCCCGCCCAACATGGCGCTGCTGCATACGGTGGGAGAAGAATAACATGTCGTTGCGAGCCGAAGGCGAAGCAACCCCTGACTTCTGAAAAGGTTGCTTCGGTCATGGCGCGAGGCGCCATTCCCTCGCAACGACATCCTGTTACTTTAACCACAGATACTGATAAGGCATTAATTCAATTTCAAGATTTTCTTTTACAACAGCAAACTGTTTTTTCGTCAAAAGGTCGGTCAGGGAATTGACCGGCTTTTTCGTTGGATGTGAAATTTTTTGTTTTGCATCGCTGAGATTATGAATGGCCAGGATCGTCTCGCTGTTGTGAGTCCTCTGAAATGCTGCGATGGTCTCGTTCTGAACATCGAGCCATTCGAAGTCTCCCCACCCGAAGGTCCGGTGCTGTTTTCGGACCGCGATCATGTGACGAATGATACTCCATCTCGAGTCTGGATCTGCGACCTGGACCTGGACGTTGACCCGTGCGGGACCATAGGTATCGTCCCCAATCACCGGCGCATACAGGGATTCAGGGGGCGCTTCGGAAAAGCCGGCAGCTGGTCCCGTTTCCCATTGCATCGGTGTGCGGACGCCGTTCCGGTCATCCAGCCAGATATTATCTCCCATCCCGATCTCATCCCCGTAGTAAAGGATGGGTGACCCGGGGAGTGTGAAAAGCAGGGAATACGCCAATCGGATCTTGCGTTCATCGTTATCGAGCAGGGGCGCCAGCCGGCGGCGGATGCCCAGATTGAGACGCATGCGCGGCTCCGGGGCATAGTTCGACCACATCCATTGGCGCTCCTCCTCGGTGACCATTTCGAGGGTCAGCTCATCGTGGTTGCGGAGGAACGTACACCACTGGCAATTCTCAGGGATGGGCGGCGTGCGGCGCAGGATCCCGAGCATGTCCTGGGCGCGTCCCTTTCGGATCGCCATGTAGATGCGCGGCATGATCGGGAAATGAAAGCCCATGTGGAATTCATCGCCATCCCCGAAGTAGGGCCGGACATCCTCGGGCCATTGATTCGCTTCGCACAAAAGGATCCGTCCCGGATATTTCTCGTCGATAAAGGCGCGCAGCTTTTTGAGATACGCGTGTGTCTCAGGCAGGTTTTCACAGTTCGTGCCTTCGCGTTCGAACAGATAGGGGACCGCGTCTGCGCGGAACCCGTCGATGCCGAGCTCGAGCCAGAAGCTGGCGACGTTGAGCATCTCCTCCTGCACCCTGGGGCTGTCGTAGTTCAGATCGGGCTGGCTGGCGTAGAAGCGATGCCAGTAATACTGGTCTGCCTTTTCATCCCAGCTCCAGTTGGACGGTTCGGTATCCACGAAGATGATACGCGCCTCTTTGTACTTCTGGTCTGTATCACTCCAGACGTAATAATCACGATAGAGAGAGCTGCGCTCTGCGCGCGAAGCCTGGAACCAGGGATGCTGATCGGAGGTGTGATTCAGTACGAGGTCCATGACGATGCGGATGTTCCGCCGGTGCGCGTCCTCGATGAGCGCTTTGAGATCCTCAACAGTCCCGAAGGTCTCGGCGATGTTGTAGAAATCCGCGATGTCATAGCCATCATCCCTCAGCGGGGAGGGATAGATCGGCATCAGCCAGATACAATCCACGCCCAGTTCCTGGAGGTACCCAAGTTTTTGGGTTAAGCCGCGGATGTCGCCATGTCCATCACCGTTGCTGTCTCGAAAGGCACGGACATAGATTTGGTAGAAGGTTGCGTCTTTGTACCAAAGTGATTGCTTCATAATTGATTCTTGATCGCTCCTTGTATTCTTTCATGCCAGGACGCATGTGGAACTTCTCCACCCCCATGGATCGAAGCGACTCAGGAGGAAGGACTGGTGAGGGCCATTTTGGATTTGGGATTGCGTAAGAGCACTTCGAGGCAGAGACCGGTAAGGGCCCCCGCCATCGTTCCCGTAAGCAAGATGCCAGGGAGCAAGGTCAGGCCGGTCGTCCATCCGATCATGCTGAAAATGATCCACCAGCCTGCCCAGTGAAATTCCCGGCGCAGGATCAGCCATTGCGCAAATCCGGTTGTCAGGCCGATCACCATTCCCGTTAGACTCTCAAGCTCCTGGGGAAGCAAATAAAACGTGATGAAAAATCCGGCGATCCAGCCGATGCTTGTCGCAATGATCCACCGCCAGGGGCGGACAAGCCGCCCCTGTAAAACCAACCACTGAAATACCCCTACCATAAATCCCGAAATGACCAACGTCAGCCCAGGGAGGATAAAATCACCTAGCAGCCATCCCCAGGTTACAGCCATGATCCAAAAGAACCACAGCGCCCAGTCGAAGGAAAGGATGCTTTTGATCACAAACTCGAGATCAACCTTTTACGGAGCCGGCCAGCATGCCGCGCACGAAGTAGCGCTGCAATCCGAAGAATACAAGCAGCGGCACGACCATGCTGACAAACGCGCCCGCGGTGAGCAAGTGCCAATCCTCGCCGCGGCTGCCCGCGATGGACGCCAGCGTCACCGTCACCACGCGCACGTTCGGGTCTGGTCCCAGGATGATCAATGAGACCAGATAATCATTCCAGACCCACAGGAACTGGAAGATCGCAAAGGAAGCCAATGCTGGAATGGACAACGGCAGGATCAGCTGAGTGAAGATCGTGAAATGAGAGGCGCCATCAATGAAGGCAGCTTCCAGTGTCTCGCGCGGCAACCCGCGGATGTAATTGAATAACAGGTAGGTAGCTAAAGGCAAACCGAAGCCCGTATGGGCCAGCCAGATTCCCAGAAATGTGCCATTGAGCTTCAGGCCGGCGAAGTCTCTTAGAACCGGCACGAGCGCAATCTGTAAGGGCACCACTAGCAGCGCGACAACCAGGATGAACCAGAACCGTCGACCTGGAAAATTCATCCATGCAAAGCCATACGCTGCAAACGCTGCGATCAGAATGGGGATAATGGTCGAGGGAATGGTCACAGTCAGGCTATTGAGTAACGAGCCCGAAAAATCGTCGCCGCGCACCGTCTGCGTTGTTCCATCCGCAAGTTTGATCTGTACAGATTTCCCGAGCAGCACCTGGCGATAATTTTCTAGATTGAGATTGGTTGTCGTAACCCATTGCTTCTCCTGTACCTGGATTTTGCCAATGGGTCGAGTCCCGATCCAAATCAAGCGAGTATTTCCCTGCTCCACGCCGGCGCGCATTTCCTCGAAGGTGGCGGTGACTCCCTCTACTGTCATGGGTCCCCTTGTATCTAGTCCAAGCTCGCGTGGGTTGATCGTCCTGGTCGCCACCCAGTCGCGATGAGGCAGTACACTCCACCACGCTGACGTCTGGATATCAAATCGATCGCGAAACGAGGAGACAAATACGCTAACCACAGGGATCAGCCAGAGAAGAACGATCAAAGCCAGGATGCCATTAACCAGAAAAGTACTGTTGAATGTTCGTGAGGGAGCGCTTTTCATCGAAATGCCTCCTGTTCCTTGAGCTGACGCAGGTTATAGATCATGACCGGGATCACGGCCAGGAGCAAAACAATGGCGATGGCCGAACCAAAGCCAGAATTGCGGTTGATGAAGGATTGCCGGTAGAACTGCGTGGCGATCACATCGGTACCGTACTGCCCACCCGTCATCACCCAGACCACATCGAAGATCTTCAAAGTGAAAATAATGATCGTCGTTGTGACAGTAATGATCGTCCCAAGGATATACGGGATCATGATTCGGAAAAAGACCTGGATCTCGGTGGCGCCGTCCACACGGGCTGCCTCGATAATTTCTTCTGGTATGCCTTTTATCGCAGCCGAGAAAAGTACCATCGCATACCCGGCCTGCAGCCAAACGACGATGATCACCAGGAAGAGGTTGTTCCATGGGGCAATCGCCGTGTAGTTTGTCCAGCCATGCGGTTGTCCGCCCAATCCCACCACGATTGCATTGAGCAAACCAATCTGTGGCCTGCCAGCAGGACTAACCTCGTAGATGAAGTTCCAGATCACGCTCGCGCCCACAAATGATATTGCCATTGGCATGAAGATCAGGGACTTAGCCACGCGTTCGAATTTGCTGCGATCTGCCAGCACGGCGACCAGCAGTCCGGCGATGACGGTCAGCGGTGTGGCGATCCCGATCCAGAAGAGGATATTGTTGCGGAGTGCTCCTAGCATCAGGCGGTCGGTAAAGACGGCCACGTAATTGGAGAAACCGACAAACTGGGCTGCCAACGCAGGGAAGTACTCACCGGGGTTCGTGAATGCCATCGTGACAGGAAGTGCCGGCGGTCCGTTGCGGCCGAACAGGCTGATGTAAAAAGTGCGCACCGCAGGGAGCGCCAGGAACCAGAGCAGCAGGGCGATCGCCGGTCCTACAAAAACAAAGGGTTGGAGTCGGGCAGTCCATTCCGGGGAAAGCATCTCCACCAGTTTATTGAAGATGTAATAGAGGATCGCGACTCCACCTACCCCCCAGATAATGGCGACCAGGGCAATGACCCACTTTGGCGCATTGCCCGCCCGCAGGAAGAGAAAACCCTGATACAAAAAAAAGAAAGCGATCGCCGGAATCAAAACGGCTAAGCCAATTCGCAGGATCCAGGCGATCACGCTTTTGCCCGAACTTGGTTTATTTTTCATGGTTTGACCGAGTGTTGCCAAGGGAGGCTCCTTTCTCATCCTTATGCGGGGTATACAGAGATCTATGAGAAGGCTGCCAGCCCACACGGGCTGGCAGCTTTCGTGATGAACGCTTACTAAGGTGTTGCGGTTGCCTCGGGTGCCTCGGTGGCTGCCTCAGTAGCAGCCGCCTCAGTGGCAGCCCCACCTGCGGGCCAGGCGGCGTCGATTTCAGCTAACACGGTATCCAGGTCAGCCGACCCGGATGCCCAATCGGTGGCACCTTTCCAGAAGGAACCGGAGCCAACTTCGCCCGGCATCAGGTCCGAGCCGTCGAAGCGGAACGATGTAGCCTCGGCAAGCAGTGTAGCGATGTCGCCATCCACCGGGTTGGCGTACATATCCGGAGTGGCACCGTTCTGAAGCGCCAGGGCGCCACTGGTATTCATGAAGCCGGAGACGGACATCGGCAGGGTGAAGTACTCCATCAGCGCGCGCACTTCCGGACGGTCGTTGAACATGGCATAGATGTCGGCCGCCCCCAGGGCAGGCCTGCCGTACTGCTCGTCGATCGGCGGCAGGTAGAAGAAATCGTAGTCTTCCTTGTACGTGGCGTCATCGGGGAACTCGCTGGTGATGAAGCTTGCCTGGCGGTGCAGGAAGCAGTTGGGCGGGTCGGTGAACAGGCCGGCAGGCGAGTCCTGGAAGCGGGTGGTGACGATTTGATCTCGGCCGCCGTATACATAGCCTTCCTCGAACCAGATACTGCCAACGGTTTCCCAGGCGTTCTTCACCTCGGGCGAGGCGAAGGGCAACTCACCGGCTACCCAGGCGTCATAGTTCTCCAGCGAGGTGGTGCGCAGCATGACGTCTTCCACCCAGTCAGTGGCGACCCAGCCAGTGGCAGCTTGCGATTCGATGCTGACACACCAGGGTGTACCGCCATCGGCCACGATCTGATCGGAGAGGGCAAGCAGATCATCCCAAGTCTCGGGGATGGTATAGCCCGAAGCATCGAAATCATCCTTGGCATACCAGACAAGGCTCTTCATGAAGCCACGATTCCAGACGCCGCCTGCCATCGGGCCGTCAGGACTTTCCATGGTGGCCATGTCCAGCCAGAGCTCAGGATAGGTCGCCGTCAGATAGTCTGCAGGAATGAAGGTATTGATATCGATGATGTGACCTTGTTCAACGAATCTTTGCAGCAAACCTGGCTGTGGGAAGTCGGCGACGTCAGGAGCTTGCCCGGCATCCACCGCGATCGAGATGCGCGCCTCGAACTCTTTGTTGCCAACGTAATTCACGGTGATACCAGTGGCTTCCTCGAAAGCCTTCCAGCCGCATATCATCTTCCGATCATCGGGATCGATCTGTGTGCCGTCCACCGACACGGTTGTGCCGCTGAATTCACCGGCCACGGCGCGTTCGAGGAATCCGCCTGCAGGTCCACCGGTGACCTCACCGAAATCAAATGACCCTTCGGGGCATTCTGCGACAGGAGCTTCCGTGGGAGCTTCGGTCATTACTTCGGTGGGGGCTTCTGTGGGAGCCTCCGTCTCGGCTGGCGGCTGAGTCGCGGCCGGCGGAGGGGTGGTTGCTGGTGCACAGGCTGCCAAAAGCATGGTAGCGGCCATGACCAGACCCAGGATCTTGCTGATTTTAGACATTTCTACTTCTCCTAATTGATTATCGATAGGTTGAACGTACATTTAGCAATTTACATGGCGTCCTGGAACTTCCATTTGCGAGTGTGACCACCTCCTTTTCAAGAATATCAATAGATCAGTTGGGCAGCAGTTTCTCGAAACTCGACTTGCGTGCAATCAGTTTCGATTCTAAAAAAACATCTTGCTGCTCAAGCTTATCACCGTGAATCAAACGAATCAAACGTTCGCCGCCCGCGCGGCCCAGATCAAAGGCAGGTAAACGAATTGTTGTGAGGGGAGGATCATAAAATTCTGCAAGAGGGATATCATCAAAGCCTGTCACTGCAATATCCTTGGGAATGCCTAATCCGGCTTCCTTGATTGCGAGCATGGCGCCCATGGCTACTACATCGCTGGCGACAAACACTGCCGTCAGGCGTGGAGTCAACTGAAGCAGGGCTTGCATGGCTTCAAAACCACTGGCAGGTGTGTAATTGCCTTCTTTGATCAGTGTCTGGTCGATGGGGAGATTTGCCTTGCGCAGGGCCTGCAGGTATCCGTCACAGCGTTGCTGAGCCGAGATGTAATCCAGTGGAGCATTTGTGATTATACCAATACGTTGGTGTCCGCGCTCGATCAAATGACTAACTGCCAGTTCGGCGCCGGCAGTTGCGTCGATATCTACAAATGGAATATCTGTGCCGGGGAGTTGACCCATCAGCAGGATGGGAACGTGCTGGCGATGGAGATTCATCAGCGCGGCGTCGTCCTGGCGGGGGCCCGACAACAAAATACCATCCACGTGATTTTCTGTTATCAAACGTGCATACCCTCCCGTGTCACCCGGGTCGACCGGTTTCAACAACACGTGAAAGCCCTGTTGAATGGCTGCGTGTTCCACGCCCAGCATGACTTGCAGTAAAAAAGCATCGGCGCAGATCTGTTCCGGGGATTGACACAGTACAAGTCCAATCGTATATGATTTTCCGCTGACAAGTTTCTTGCCGGCAACGTTTGGGAAATAGTTGAGTTTGTGGGCCGCGTTCAGCACACGTTTGCGGGTGGCGGCACTGATGCTGACCCCGGAGACATTGTTCAAAACAAATGAAACCGTGGTGCGCGATACACGGGCTAGCCTGGCAACATCCCTGCTGGTTGTTCGTTTCGTTGGTCTCATAGGTGTTTTTACTAACACGTGTTACCCTTTCAGTATAAGGATTTTGCCTGTGCTTGTCAAGTCGCTTGTTCCTCGCGGCTGGAAATGACTAACCCGAGCCCGATCAGCAATCCGCCGAGCAGGAAGAGCGGCATGATCTGTTCGCCCAGAAAAAGCCAGCCTAAAAGGGTGCCAACGACCGGCTGCGCGAAGAACGTCAGCGATGCCAGGTTCGCATCCACCAGGGCGAAGGCGTTGTTCCAGAGGACCATTGCCAGCGCGGTGGAGATGATCCCAAGAAAAAGCACGCCTCCGACGACCCCGAGGCCAATCTCTCCGACCCCGAGCGTTTCCAACTCCCAGGCGCCCGCGGGCAGGACGATCGGCAGTCCACCCAGGAACGCGATCAGGCTGAACGGGATCACATCCAGATTTTGAGTCGCCATTCGCACTAATACAGAATAGAGTGCCCACGTCACCGCCGCGCCGATCAGGAAAACATTTCCCAGAAACAGGTCGGGATCCAATTGCGCGGAACGCGGATCGATCACCGCGACCACGCCCAGCGTCGCGAGAAAAAGCGCAACCAGCCTCAGCGGCGTGATCTTTTCTTTGAGCAGGATCCATGCGAAGAGCAGCACGAACGCGGGAGTGGCGGATGTCACCAAAGAGCCGTTCGCCGCCGTGGAAAGCTTGGTCCCAAGGAATTGCAGGCTTAATGAGATGCCATATCCCACCAGGCCGACGCCGAGGACCTGCCACAGTTGTTTACGGGGGATTTTCGGAAAGCCACGGATCAAGAGGACCAGGGCAAGAGTCAACGCTCCCAGGATCAATCGCAGTGCTACGAGCAAAAAAGGAGGGATGATTTCCAGCACGACTTTGCTGACCACATACATCCCGCCCCAAATGGAGGCCGCGCCGAGACCACAAAGAATACCCACAAGTCTTCTGTTCATTGGACGGGGATTATATTCCGATTTATGATTGACGATTTACGATTTTCGATTGACCGACTACAAATCACCCAACTACCAATCCTTACTCTGCCTGGTTTTCTTGATCTCCGCCCGTCTCTTCTTCTCTTTCAATCTCTTCTCTTTTGCGGCCCGTGTTGGCTTTGTTTTCTTGCGCGCCTTTGGTTTGACCAGCGACTTTCGCACCAGTTCGACAAACCGCTGGATGGCGTCTTCCCGGTTGTGCTCCTGTGTGCGGAAGCGCCTGGCTTCGATCAACAGCAGGCCTTCGGCGGTGACACGTTTGCCAGCCAGATGGATCAGGCGCTCCTTGGCCTCCTCGGGCAACGCGGAGGCGCGCACATCGAAGCGCAGCTGTGCCGCGGTTGCCACCTTGTTGACGTTCTGCCCGCCGGGCCCCGAGGCGCGCACATAGTCGATCTGCAGATCGCGTTCGTCGATTTGAAGGGAGGCAGTGATTTCGAGCATGATACAAGTATACCCTTGCGAAGGGCGTGAAACTTTTCCGGGAGTGGCGAAAAGGGTGAGCAAAAACCATCTAGCCACACACCTGCCTGATCGCGCCCAGGCGCCACCACGGGCGGCGCCAGAGGAGAGCCCTGAGCCCTCCATTGAGAAAAAACGGCGCTCCCATTTTGGGCGGGACGAAACCGGAAAGCACAGTTTCTTGGCCGCGAATTCACGCGAACTGCCGCTCTGCTGGCTTTGCCAGCGTGGCGCGGCGTCGCGAAAAAGTTAAAAAATTCGTGGCTGAGGTTTTGGAGCTTCACGTTAAAAACGGTAAAGCCGAAAAAATCTCTTAAATCTCTGTGAGCTCTGTGGCTTAACACACTCAATTAGCCACTCCCAACTTTCCCAGGGATTTAAAAAAACACCCCTCTCCCTATCGCGCTGAACGCCAGCGAAGACGAAGCGAGGAGAGGGGCAGGGGTGAGGTCGGGGGCGGGCTAAAACATCAAGGCGTTGACCTTGTCGATCATCGCGGGAGCAGGCCGCAGGTCTGCTTCTGCGAGGCGGTTGAGCGGGGTCTCCACCAGGTTATATATATCAACCAGGGAAGGCTTGTCGGTCTCAATGTAGATCAATCCGGTGGCGAGCCAGCTGTTGGCCTGGGCTTCCGCCAGTACGCGGATCGCTTCGAAGCGGTCCGTGGGGTTGTAATTCTTGTCGAGATTTTTCAGGACAATCACGGAGCCGTCATGCATGCTCACTTCACGGATCTCGCCTTCCTTCATCTCCTCTTCGAGGATGATCTCGCTGCGCGGCGCGATATAGCTGATGTCATGCAGAGGCTCTTCATGATCCTTGCCCCAGCTATAGGAGTGATAGGCATTGTCCTGATTGTTGAACGTGACGCAGGGACTAATGATATCCAGCACCGCGATGCCTTTGTGGGCCATGGCGGCCTTGATCAGTTCCTTGACCTGCTTGGGGTTGCCGGCAAACGAGCGGGCGATGAAGGTCGCGTTCGAGACGAGCGCTTCCATGCAGATATCCACAGGCATGTACTGGTTGGAACCCTGATGCTTGAGGGCGAGACCTTTCTCGGCGGTCGCGGAGAACTGGCCTTTGGTGAGTCCATACACACCATTATTCTCAACGATATAGACCATGTTCACATTGCGCCGGACAATATGTTTGAACTGGCCCATGCCGATACTGGCCGTATCGCCATCGCCGGAGACGCCGAGGCCCTTAAGGGTCTGATCGCCAAAAAGCGCACCCGTCGCGATGGACGGCATCCGTCCGTGCAAACTGTTGAAACCAAATGAGCGGTTCAAAAAATAGGTGGGGCTTTTGCTCGAACAGCCGATGCCGCTGAACTTGATCACGTTCTCAGGCACGACGTTCAGTTCGTACATGGCGCTGATGATCTGGTTCGAGATGGAATTGTGTCCGCAGCCCTGGCAAAGCGTGGTGGGATTGCCGCGGTAATCATTTTTTGCAAGGCCGGCAAGGTTTACATTTGCAGGTGTGCCGGCCATGGGGAGTGGTTGGGTCATAAGGTTTTGCTCCTTTTGCTCTTTTACTTCTACAGTTCTGTCACAGGACTGGACTGACCTGCCGTTGATCCCGCTTTTGCGGTGGCGCCGTCCCTGCCATTGGCTTTTGCTGTTTCAACGTACTTTGCAAGGATGCCTTCACGGACCCACCTGGCGGAGGCAGGCATGCCATCCCCGTATGCCACCGACTTGAGGTCCGCAGCTTTTTCAGGATATTCCATGCAAAGGATCTGATGCATTTGACCGTCGCGGTTCATTTCGACCACGAAGATCTGATCGTATTTGTGGATGAAATCGGTCACTTCCTGGGTGAAGGGCAGGGCCCGCACCCGCAGGAAATCTGCCTGGAGGCCGTGCTCTGTGTCCAGCTGATGGACGGCTTCGAGGATGGCTTCCTCAGTGGAACCATACCCGAGGATGCCGATCGTGGCGCCAGGTTTGGGGTATAGAACGGGGGCAGGCACGTACTTGCGGGCGGTCTCGTGTTTCTTCGTGAGGCGTTCCATGTTCCGCACCCACATGGAGGCGTCTTCGGTGTAACGGGCATTCTCATCGTGACCCGTGCCGCGCGTAAAGTAGGAGCTCATGGGGTGCCTGTTGCCGGGGACCGTGCGATAAGGAATGCCGTCGCCGTCTTTGTCCAGATAACGTCCCCAGTTGCCTTTGAGTTCTTCAAGGTCCGTTTCCCACAGCACTTTGCCGCGCTGCATGGGCGTGTTCGGATATTCAAACGGCTTGCTCATCCACTGGTTCATGCCCATGTCGAGATCGCTCAACACGAAGACCGGTGTTTGCAGCTGTTCGGCGACATCGAAAGCACGCCAGCCAAATTCAAAGCATTCATCCACACCGCCGGGCAATAGGATGATCGAATTCGTATCCCCATGGCCCATGAAATTGACAAAGCTCAGGTCGCCCTGGGCCGTGCGTGTAGGCAGCCCGGTGCTGGGTCCGATGCGCTGCACATCCCAGACTACCACAGGCACCTCGGCATAGTAGGCGAGTCCTGCAAATTCGGTCATCAGGCTCAAGCCGGGGCCGGAGGTGGATGTCATCGAGCGGAGTCCGCTCCAGCCCGCGCCGATCGCCATACCGATCGCAGCCAGTTCATCCTCCGCCTGCACGACGGCATACGTGTTCCTGCCATCTTCGCGCGGACGCAGGGTTGGGAGGTAGTCATTCAAGGCTTCGGCCAGGGAGGAGGCGGGCGTGATCGGATACCAGGCTGCAAACTGCAGGCCGCCAAAGATGGAGCCCAGCGCGGCCGCGGTATTGCCATCTGCCATGATCAAGCCGTCGGTCTTGTCCATCGGCTCGAGGGTGAAGAGGTCCTTCTTTTCCAGATTCGTCTTTGCCCATTCCGCGGCGGCCTTGACCATGTTGAAGTTCATTTCAATGGGCTTCTTTTTTCCCTTGAAATGGAAATCCAACGCGGCGTAAATCTTTTCAGGATCGATCCCGATCATTTGTGTGAGCGCGCCGACGTAGAACATGTTGCCGACCAGTTCCCGGAAATCATTGGGGATGCCCGGGTCGCCGCGCACGGTCTGCTTGACCGGCATGGGATAGACGGCAATATCGGTGCGCGTGATCGGCTGCTTGATGTCGTCGGCGTAGTAAAAGGCCCCGCCCGGCGCGACAGCTGCCAGGTCGCGCGCGAACGAATCAGGGTTCATCGCGATCACGATCTCCTGCTCTTCACGTCGCGCGGTGAAACCATCCTTGTTGGCGCGGATCGTATACCACGTCGGCAGGCCCTGAATATTGGATGGGAAAAGGTTCTTGCCCGAAACAGGGATGCCCATCTTGAAGATGGCGCGCAGGATGGTGTTGTTGGCTGTGGAACTGCCTGAGCCATTCTTTGTGCCAACGGTGATCGAAAAATCATTCACTACTTTATCCATGAGACTCCTCATTGTTTGAAGGTATGTCACTCTGAGGGAGAGGGGCCTTTGACGCCACGACCGAAGCGTCTCCCATGTGGTGATAGAGATGCTTCCCTTCGGTCAGCATGACATTCCTACGTTTTTATGGCCTATGATACAGCAGGTCGGTATGCTTGATAAGTGCTTCGTACCCGGCCTCGAAATTTCCACTGCAAATCGCTTCCACCATCTTCTGGTGGTACTGCCAGACTTCCTCCAGATATTCATAGCCGCCTGCGAAGACGTTCAACCCCACTGCCTCATAGGCTTCCCAATAAGCCTCCAGGATGCCCGTGACGAATGGATTCTCGAGGCGTCTGAAGATCGTCAAATGCAGACTGCGGTGTTCTTCGTGAGGGACCTGGATTGGAGTGCCGCGCAATTTTTCCAAGGCACGCGCAACCAGCGACTGTAATTCCCGTTTGTCTTCACTGGTCAGTTTCTGCACTGCTTCGAACCAGAAGGCAGACTCGACGTGATTGCGCAATTCGGAATACTTGAGGAAATGTTCATCGTTGAGGGCCAGCGCATAGCCAAGACTCTGGCGGATGGCAGGGGTGAATGAATACGTCCGGCGCCTCATTCCCAGCCGCGGCTTGACATCCACCAGCCCAAGCGCGCGCGCCACTTCGAGCTGCTCACGCAGGGACGCCAGGCTTACGCCGAGTTCAAGGCTCAGCTTCTTGAGTGGAGGCAGGCCATTTTCCATTTCTTCGTGTGCGGCGAGGTAGCGCAGAAATTCAGAAATGTCGGGGGAAATTCGTTCTCTAAGCATAATAATTATGATTAATCAGATTAATAGGAGTATATGGGGTTTCTTTGTACAAGTCAAGGTTAATGGTCATGTTCAGGAGATGCCAAGTGTCAGATATTTACAGCCAGGAATTCGGACAACTTGTTCTTCGCCACCGATTTCACGGACTGCCGCACTGCCAGCGAAGCTGGCGTGGCGCGGCGTCATGGAGAAACAATTTAAAAAATCAGTGTACATCCGTGCGATCTGTGGCAAAAGAGAATATCCAAAGGTCATATGGTCTTCTCAAAGTCGAGAATGAGTCCGCGAATTCACGCCAATCTTCGCGAATTTTGTAGATCTTCGCGCCAATTCGCGGAGACACCTGCACTGCACCACGCCCTTCGGGCAGGCACGATTTGCCTAGCAAATCGGGTGCAAGTGTTAGCGGACAAAATGTATGGCTCGCCTGGACTTTGAGAAAGCCATGCCAAAGGTCAGCATATCTATTGAAATTGCATCCCCCAGGCTGTACAATGGTCTCAGGCATTTCAGCAATCAAACTACGGAGGAATGATGGCGACTCAAAGCTCCACATCCGGCAAACCGATCGTTGAAAAGGAAGTCCGCTTTGCGGTGGTGATGTACGGCGGTGTCTCACTGGCGATCTACATCAATGGCGTGGCCCAGGAACTGTACAAGCTGGTGCGCGCCACCGCCCGGGAGCGGAACGAGGACGGCTCATCCGGGGATTACGTGATCAAGAATCCTGAAAGCAGCGAAGCTGTCTATCGAAAGCTGGGCGAGCTGTTACGCTCCCGTTTTGTGGTGGATATTCTCTCGGGTACGTCGGCGGGCGGGATCAATGCTGTCTTCCTTGCCAAGGCGCTCGCGAACAACCAACCCATGTCGCAGCTGGAAAAGATGTGGGTCGAGCAGGGCGACATCGAGCTTTTGATCAATGACAAAAAATCGGTCGCGGACCTAGCGGGCATACAGATGAAACCTCCGCCGACCTCGCTGCTCAACAGCCAGCGCATGTATTACCGTTTGCTCGAAGCCTTCGATGGGATGGATGGCTCCGCTCCAAAATCGAAGGATACTGCCTCTCCGTTTGTGGACGAACTGGATCTGTATGTGACCGCCACCGATATTCGCGGTCTGTGGCTGCCGGTCCCGCTGGCCGATGCAGAGGCGCATGAGTATCGCTACCGCACCGTTTTCCGATTCTATCATTCGACCATGGACACAAAAGAAGACTGGTCGCAGGATTTCCTGAAAGCCAATAATCCTTTCCTGGCGTTTGCGGCGCGTGCCACCTCCTCGTTCCCGTTTGCCTTCGAGCCGATCAAGCTGGAGGATGTCGGCTTGGTGTTAAAAGCAGGGAATTTCGTACAAAACTACCCTTATGTCGAGCTGCGGAAGAGTTGGGAGCGTTTCCACAAAGACTATAAGGGCGAGCGCGACAATATCGATCTGCATTCCTTTGGGGATGGCGGTTACCTGGACAACAAACCCTTCAGTTACATTACCGAGACCCTGCGCCGCCGCCGCGCCGACAGCCCGGTGGACCGCAGATTGTTTTACATCGAGCCTGCTCCGGAGCGACAGCAGAACAATACGTCAGACGGGGCCCGGCCTGATGCGGTGGAGAACGTCGCGGCTGCCCTCCTGAGCCTGCCGCGCTATGAAACCATTCGGGATGACCTGTTGCAGCTCAAAGCGCGCAACGATCTGATCGAGCGCACCAACAACATCCTGCGCCAGATCGAACGGACGCGCGGCAGTGTTGGGAAGCTAAAGGTCTGGGGGGCGAGCGGCTCCGACTGGTCGAGCCAGTATCTGGATGAGATCATATCTGACTATGGTACAGGCTACGCGGCCTATCACCAGTTACGGGTGGCAGATACCCTGGACGAGTTTGCGGTTGCCGTTGCCCGCAATATCGGCATGGAAGAGGAGGGCAGGACTTTCAATCTGCTGCGCCAGCTTGTCGAGGCATGGAAGCGAAGAAACTATGCTTCGAACTCCGGAGATCCTCGTTATTCCGAGAACGAGCTGCTTTTCCGCCTGGACCTGACCTGGCGTGTGCGCCGCCTGTATTTCCTCACGCGCTTGATCGACGATATTTTACTCGGGCTGCCATCCTTCCATGCAGACGAGGCGAAGCTGTCCCCTGCAGATCAGGAGCAAAAGGAATATGCACAGGAGCTCATAAAGAAGAGTGGCGCGGCATGGAAGATTCCCGATGAAACGGCAGGCAATCAATACTTCGAGGCTTTATCCGCGATCAAACGCCAGCTCAACCAGGCATACATGGAACTGAGGGTCAGGGGCCGCAAGCTCAGAGCCCGCAACCTCGCGGTGCGGGATGTCAATAGCATCGACGATGCTGACCTGAGAAGCCACGTGCAGGCGATCCAGCCCCTGCGGGAAGTAAAAGATCGGTTGATGGAAACTCTTCAGGATGAAGAAAGCCTTGCGCGTGCGTGCAAAGACATCGAGGCGTTGTCCCTGAGTCTGTCATCCAGGCCGGGGCAGGGCGAGAAGCCCACAGGCTATCTGTATCAAACCATGACGGTCGTTTCCCGGATGTGCAGGGAAGCCTTGTCCGGTGCGAATGGCTCGTCTTTGCCGGGTGTACCTCAACCCGTTCTGAAGGACGTTCAGGACAGTCTGACTTTTTATTATGACCATTTCGAGTATTTCGATATGTTGACCTTCCCGATCACCTATGCCACGCCCATCGGTGAATCGGATGTCGTGGATGTGTACCGGATCAGCCCTGAGGACGCAACCGGTTTGGTCGACGCCAGGAAGAGCAGCCGCCCCAAACTGGCCGGAACCCGGCTCGGGAATTTCGGCGCGTTCTTCAAAAAGGAATGGAGGCAGAACGACATCATGTGGGGCCGGCTGGACGGCGCGGAACGGATCATCTCCACGCTTCTGCCTGAGTCCCGCGCCCGGGCCGAACTGCTGCTGCGAGTCTGGTTGACCATCCTCAAGGAAAACCTCGACCCTGCCAACCTCAAGAGTCTGCATGACCGCCTGGGAGGTGCCCGGGAGGATTTCGAGACGGCCGAGGAACCTTCTGTCGAGCAAATGGCGAAATTGCAGGAAGCCTTGCAGACGTACTTCGAGCGTCATTACGCGCTGGACCTGGAGTTTTCTCCACAGACCACCCTGAATGCCATGGGGCGCTCCATTAGTGTCATGGGCAGTCTGTTGGAGGGCCTGGGGCAGAAGTATCCGGGCGCGCAAGCGCCGGCCTTTTGGCTGACCCGTCTCGGAAAGATTTTCATGGGTGTCATGCAGGTGGCAGTCCCCGGCAGCCTGCCGGGGCTCTTCTTCCAACACTGGATGAAAGTCGCCTACGTGTTCGAGGTGTTTTTGATCGTTGCCGGCGCCATCCTTGGATTCAACAATACCGTCATGCGTTTCGGCATCTTTTCGCTGTTGTTGACCTTGAGCGTCGACCTGACTGTGCGTCTGGTGGAGGGGTACCTGAAAGGGTCAACCCGTCTCATGAGCGTGGTACGCGGCGCGGCAAAGTTCATCGTAGTGTTTGTCCTCCTGGCTGTCCTGGCGCTGATCTACCTGGGGTTGGTTTTTCTCAAGATTGCTGAATTGCCGGCTTTCCTAGGCACCTAATGTTCAAACCCTATTATGCTCACATTTAGCTCTATTCATAATGTCTGACAATTTGTTGCAAGGTGCGGTTGTATAATCCGTATAAAGTATCTTAAGCGGAGAGACTCCGCATAAGCCCCAATTTGGTGATCTTATACGGAAACCTTCCGCTTAAGACATAGTTGGCACGCTCATTGTAAAAAGATAATATAGGAACATTGATGTCTACAATTTTTGAACCCGCCAACCTAATTATCAATATTTTGTTTGTCCCTAGATTTATCTATTTCTGTGCGTTCTTTGCGTATGATGGTCTGAAAAATGGAGTAACTCTAACTCATTCCGGAATAAAAAAAGGACTCATCGCTAGAATTTATGGCTCTCTCTATCTGCTCGTCTGTGTTTTTCAGTTGATGATTGTTCCTTCTTTATCGCGGGAATTATTGGCGATTGATCCAGAAGATTTGAAACAAGCCTTAACTCTTTCTATCTCTTCCTCTGAGATTGGACTAATGTTTTTGGGGTTAGGGTTGGTCTTTTTCCTCATTCGCGAAGGCGCTATCACCTTGGGCACAAGAAAGTCAAGACGTACGACTAGAAATATTCGCAGAGTGCAGGCAGGACGCAGTTTCACGAATTGGATGATTGCTATGATAGTTGCTATTGGCATTCCGCCGCTACTTGGTTTGCCCCATTTTTTCACAGTCGCAGTATTTGTGTTTTTTACGTATTTCGCTCCTTTCACGTCTCCTATTGCAGTCAAGAAGTTGATGAGTATGCCCATTGATGAAAACAAATTACCACAAAAATCAGTTTCACCCGTCTAGATTCTTTTCAGGTCAAAAGCGTGCCAACACAGCGTGCACCCGACGGGTGGGAGGCTGCGCGTTTTCAGGCAGTTTGAGTGGCTTGAAGTTGGTTCCATCAAAATGGCTGGATCTCGTCCCGCCCACCCGCGGGTAACGCACACCGTTAGCCCACTCTTCTGAATAAGAGAGTCACAGACCAAGTAACATTGAGTGATGGATTTATGGTAAAAATCATCCAAGCTGAACGAGCAGGAAAGAATGGTAGGCTAGCTGTTGGTTGTTCAGCAGCAGTTTTCGATAAAAACAAAGAGCGTATTTTGCTTATTCGTCGTGCAGATGATGGCAAGTGGGCAGTTCCAGGTGGGTATATGGACCCAGGCGAAGATTTTTCAGAAGCTTGCGTTCGTGAAGTTTATGAGGAAACGGGATTGCGAGTAGAAGTCAAACGTCTGGTCAGCGTTTACACAAATCCACACCTTTTGCTTGAATATCCGGATGGTAATCGCTGGCAGTTAGTTATATTGCATTTTGAAACAAGAATTAAAGATGGCGAGTTAACACCCAGCGAGGAGTCGCCTGAACTCCAGTTTTACACATTGGCAGAATTAGACGCTCTTGAAATGAGAATGCTTGACCGGGCTCGAGTTATCGACTCTTTTGCGAGCCAAGAAAACTCGCTTATTCGGAATGAATTTGGATTATGATCGAACAATGGCAAAGCGAATCTCCCAAAGCCGTGTTGAATTCAGTCTAAAAAGTGGGCTAACACAGCGTGCACCCGACGGGTGGGACTCACCGCGTTTTCAGGCAGTTTGCGTGGCTTGAAGTGGGTTCCGGCAAAAAGGCGTTGTCTCGTCCCGCCCACCCGCAGGTAACGCAAGCCGTTGGG
>Ga0105098_10000100_pt1 | contig 25416 bp, 26 predicted proteins | sample PPLLak21cMay2015_FD_79137 | JGI IMG/M metagenome (GOLD analysis project Ga0105098, IMG submission 79137) | Freshwater sediment microbial communities from Prairie Pothole Lake near Jamestown, North Dakota, USA - PPLs Lake P7 Core (1) Depth... | ecosystem: Environmental > Aquatic > Freshwater >... | reverse complement strand
TGGACCCGGTACATCTTGTCCAAGCCCCCGAATAACGGTTCCAGGAAACGGGCGCGAGTCGACAAGAGCAGAGCGATGGCGAACAAGACCACAGCAGTGGTGCCCAACATCTCAGCCACGACTTGACGGACGAACGCCGACCGTCCGTCATCGGTCGGCGTCAACAACACCCACGCCAACAAATTGACGACCGGGACCAGCAACACCCACCTAGGCCAAGGCCGCCTCGAAGTCATCAGTTCAAAGTAGCCGTGGGAGATTCCGACAGAAGCAACGATGACCAACTGCGACCTAGAAACCTCGCTTCGGCACTGCCATCAATGGCAATGGGAGGCGATCGCCGACTTCGAGGGGCAGTCGCGACAACGTGTCAACGGATGCAGGCCCCCTACCGCCAGACCCGAGGCACGACGGCGAGGTTCGGTTGGACGAGCAGATCGATGTGCGGAGGGTGGCGCTCGACTCGACGATGCCCGGGGCAGTGGCTGCGTACATCGCCAAGTACGCCACCAAATCGACCGATGCCTTTGGACGTCTCGATCATCGTCTCCACGAGTCCGACCTGGTGGCGCTTGATCTCCGACCGCATGTCGAGCGGCTCGTCACCACGGCATGGGATCTCGGCGGTCGGCCCGAGCTAGATCATCTGAAGCTCCGCCACTGGGCACACACACTCGGGTTCAGAGGCAATTGGCTCACCAAGAGCCGGCACTATTCGACGACTTTCGGAGCGCTCCGTTCGGCACGGTCCGAGTGGACGGCGAAGCGACGAGATCCAGCGGTCGTCTGAGCAGGGGTTTCGCCTGGCGCATCCGGGGCGACTTGAACACCTACTCTCCCTGATCCGTAGATCTCCAAGCGGCGTACGTGAGCATCCATGAGGGTCCAGTCGGCCTGGTCGCTCACGTCGCTGGCTCGATATCGATCCACAACTTTCCAGGGCAGTCCACAACGGATGGCTCCCAATATGGCTCCCACGTCAATGCGCTGATCGTCAGGCTCGACGGCCAGGCTCGATCTCGTCCACTATGAGCGGGAGGAGTAGCCATCCCTGGAGTGGCTGGTCCAGTGCATGGCGTCGCACTGATCTATGAGCAACGAGTTACGAACGCCAGCAACACCATCTTCATGACCTGGAATCCACATCGCCCGCGTGCTCAATAACGCCGCTGATACCCTGCCCACGGCAACCAACGCGCCGCCTCGGACGCCGGACCTGATTCGTCTCCCGCAACCCCGAACACCGACAGGAGGACCACCATGGGACGGACACCACCGATTGACGCCAAAGCGTTTAACGCCTTCGAAGCCGAAGGATGGGAGGGGCGGGTCGACGCCTACGACCACTTCTTCACACCCATCACCGGGCGTCTCTTCGACCCGCTGCTGGATGCGGTGCGAGTGGTGCCGGGCACGCGCCTGCTCGATGTCGCCACCGGCCCAGGGCATCTGCCGGCCCGGGCCGCCGAAAGGGGAGCGGTCCCGGTTGGTGTTGACGTCGCCGACGCCATGGTCACTCGTGCACGGGAGCTGTATCCGACGTTGGAGTTCCACCGCGGGGATGCGGAAGAGCTGCCGTTCGCAGATGCTGAGTTTGACGCGGTCACCGCCAACTTCCTGCTCCCCCATCTGGCGCGGCCCGAGCGGGCCATGGCTGAACTGGTCAGGGTGCTCGCTCCCGGCGGCCGGCTGGCCTTGGCGACATGGGATGTGCCTTCCAGGGCGCGCCTGTTCGGATTCTTCCTAGAGGCTTTCAGCGAGGTCGGTGCCGCACCACCGTCAGACCTCCCGGCAGGCCCAGACGTCTTTCGCTTCGCCGACGATGCCGCCTTCACCGAGCTGCTCACTACAGCAGGGCTGCGAGATGTGGAAGTGTCCCCGATCGCCTTCAACTACGAGACCGCCACGTTCGACGAGTACTGGCAGGCTTTGCAGGAGGGGACGGTCCGCATGTCATCGCTGCTACACGGCCAGTCTGAGGAGACCCGCCTGCGAATCCGTGATGCCCTGAAACAGAAGCTCGATGAGCACCGCGCCCCAATCGACACGATCACACTCCCTGTCGCGGTCAAGCTCGCCGCCGGGACAAAGTTGAGCTGACGAAGGCGACATCGTCGGGCAGCGAGCGAGGCGATGCGTAGGCGGTCGGGACGGTTGAATGCTTCGAGGTCGCCGACCTTTGCAGGCGAAGTGGCCGGGGGTGGCCTTTGGAGCCGTCTTGTCGCTCTTCGAATATGGCCGCAACATCGCGGTCCATGCTTTCAAACCAGTCGCAGAATCGGTTTCAACCCAGTCGCGCTGACGAACGTCAGAAGGTTGACCTGCCCTGTCTCGTCCGGGAGCCCCTTGGGCATGGGCTTCACCTCACCACGACGTCGTCACTCCGATGGAGAATGGCTCCCGAGGATGGTTCCACGGCATCAGGTCGGCCCGATGGACGCAACCTCCGACGCGCCGAAACCCCGCCTGAGCAGGGATTTCGTCTGCGCGCCCGGGGCGACTCGAACACCCAACCTCCTGATCCGTAGTCAGACGCTCTATCCAATTGAGCTACGGGCGCGGAATAGCCAATTATCGCAGCGGTGTCCGGCTAGGGCCAGCCGGTCGCTGTCCCGAGGGCCGCGCTCTGGCCTCGGCGCGGGCGGCAGGGGCAGATGTTTCTCGCTGGCTCCTCGTTAGGCGCCGCGAGGCCCAGACACTGGTCGCGGGTGGATGGAAGAGCGCCGCAGGTAAACCCGCGTGAGCCTGCCGAGCCCGAACTCGTAGACAGCCGCGCCGAGATTGGTGCCGGCCAGGAAGACGATCGCGTCGCCTGAGGTGAGCGTGTCGCTCGCCAGCGCGACTCCGAATGCCACCGCGTAATACGGCACCTCCTTGGCGATCTCGGTGCCGATATATGCAGTGGCCGCGGCGATTCGTCGAGCGCGCAACGTCTTGGCTCGCCGTCTCACGAGCTCGTAGGCGGCTTTCGACAACGCGTTGCTGCTGGTCCCCACCGCCTCGAGGAGTTGGAAGTTCGCCTTCAGGTTGACGCGGAGTCCCGCACCCCAGGCAACGTAGCTACACGCGAGGACCACCCAGAGCAAGGGCTGTTCAACCCCTGTCATCACCCCAGAGGCGACCAGGATCACTCCTCCGGCGGTGGCGACTCCGTCCAGTGCGTAAGTGGAGACGACTGTGGCGAGGATCGTGATCAGCCAACTCTTGACCCTAATCCCGGATCGAAGAGCAATTGCAGCAGTGGCATCCAACGTTGACACTCCGGCTGACCCTCGCTTCCATACGTACCGTATGTATGTACATACGTACTGTACGTATCAAGCCAGGAAAGTCAAGTAGACTTCGTTGTTCAGCCACTCAGGAGGAGGCGTCATTTCGACCTCGAACCCACGGCCCGGTCGCTCGAGGTTATCTCAGCAGGAGGCCCGACAGCGCTACGTCGAGATCGGCGAGCTTGTCGCTCTGGAACAGATCAAGAAAGACTCCGAAACGCTCGACGTCCACTCGATCGCGGTGGGCCCGTTCGCCCGGCTCGATGCCAACGAGGTGGCTGCCCGAGAGGGCAAGACGCGCGGTGTCATCAGCAATCTGTTCGGAAGCCAGGCTGTGTTCCAGGCAGAGACCATGGCGCTGGCACTGAATTCGCGTGATTGGATCGCTCGGATCCAATACCCGGATCCTGGTGACTACGAGGAGGTCGGCGCATGGCTCGACGCCTTCTTCGCCAGCGAGTCGGAGCGTGGCCCGTTGCGTGGCGGTCAGCCCACGACCAACTATGGATCGGTGTGGGCCCTATGGCTCAGTGCTGTGCCTTACGGCATGTGGAGCGAAAAGATTCGCCGACCGAGCATGGAAGAGCACACGCAATGGCTCGAGAAACTGGAGCATGTGCTCGAGGAGGCGCTACATCGATTTGGGATCTCCCTTCGAGAGGGGGTGACGGTCAACGACCTCGCCTGCGGGTTTGCCAGCCTGATCGAAGGGGTCTGGCTGAACCAATGTATGACCACGCACCATCCTTCGGATCCCTCAGAGCCGATCGCTACCTCGTTGCGGCGTTCTGGGAGAATGCTCTGGTTGGGAGCAACCGAGGCAAACGAATAGCCAAGCTGCCCGCTGGACTCTCAAGACCTGCTGGGTGAGGAAGAGTTGGTCCGTCGCGACCCGACCGAGCCTGATAGCTTGACTGCATGGGCATCATCCTCAACCTCGCCGTCACCGCAGGGGCCCTCGGAATCGCGGTCTGGATCATCGATGGCCTCGATTTCGCCGGGACTTGGTGGCAATACGCCATCGTCGTGGTCATCCTGGGGTTGGCCAACTTCATCGTGAAGCCGATCCTGCGACTGTTCAGCCTCCCGATCATCCTTCTGACACTGGGACTGTTCCTGATCGTCGTCAACGCCCTCGTGCTCCAGTTGGTGATTTGGCTGTCCGGGATTTGGGACCTCGGCCTCACCTCCACAGGCTTCTTCTGGGCGACGTTCCTCGGTGCCATCGTGCTGTCGATCGCGACCTGGCTCCTCGGAATCTTCGTCCCCGATGGCGATCGAACCTGACGCCATCGAGTCGATTCTTGGTCTCCGACCAGATCAGACCTTGGCCCAATAACCCTCTGCGGATTTACTCCTGGTCAGTGCGTCGGCGTCCTCGAACCCAGGCGCCATGGCTGCCTCGGTGCCCGGCATCACTTCGTGATGATCGATGTTGAGGAGTCGCAGCCAGCTCTGCTGGCCCATGGTCAGACCAACGAAACAACCGAGTTCGACCAGCTCGGGCTCGGTGAAGTGCTGGTACATCCGGTCCCAGAAGACATCGTCGGTGTCGAGATGCCAGGTGATCGCCTCGGCATAGGCCAGCGCAGCCTTCTGCCTGTCGTCGTAGGTCTCTGAGCGTTCGAAGTTCATCAGATCGTCGTACTGGCCTTCGACCAGACCGAGGGCCTTTCCTTTCTCCGATCGCTGGTTCCCGCAGTACTCGCACTTGACCGAGCGGGAGACATAGACTCGGCTCAACTCCTTGATGTCGTGATCGAGGATCCCGTCGCGGAACAGGTTTTGCCAGCTCTCGGCGAAGAACCAGAACGCAGCCGGGACATGGGCTCGAATCGCCGAGCTCTCCGGTCTCGGCGTGCCCTCCCGGGCACATCGTTCCATCTCAGCCCTCATCTCGGGAGTCATGTCCTCGAGTGGCACGTAGCTGATGCGTTGCTTCTCACCCATCGCGATCTGCTCCAGTCGTGTGCGGCAAGCAGTTCGAGACTACACGGACCGAGTGTATCCGCCTTCGGACTCGACCCCGATCTCGGTGGCCTTGATGGCCAACCACACCGTCTCACCCACACCAAGTGCCAACGCGATCGTCGCTTCCGACGTCACCTCGACGGTGAGGGGCAGGGGCGCTCCGGTCCGGATTCGAGTCCGTTCACCCAGACGCTCCATCACAGCGATGGTGGTCTCCCAGGTGTTCCGCGGGCTGCCCTCGGGCGGAGTGCGGTGCAACGAGATCGAGGAAGGGCGAATCGTCAACAAGACCTCCCCCTCGATCTCGTGTTCGGCCAGATGAAGGAGATGCGACTCCACGTCTACCCGACCGTGCGAAGCCCTGCCGAAGAGAAGATTCGACCCAGCAAGATCGGCTGCATAGGGAGTTCGTGGGCGAAGGCGGATTTCGTCCGGCGATCCTGATTGGGTGACGACGCCGTTCTCGATGATGTGGACCTCATCGGCAAGGAGGAAGGCCTCGGTCGGGTCATGGGTAATAACGAGACGGGGACCCGGGAAGTCAGCGAGGTGCCGGGCAAGGACCCTCCGGAGCTCCACGCGGGTGGTCACGTCGAGGGCGGCGAGGGGCTCGTCGAGGAGCAGGAGATCCGGATCGATGACCAGAGCCCTTGCCAGAGCGACTCGCTGTGCCTGACCGCCTGAGAGCTGTGACGGCTTACTTCGCTCGAGGCCAGAGAGATCGAGACGTTCCAGCCAGCCTCCGGCTCGTTCAATCGCCTCCTGACGGCGCACACCGCGGCTCCGCAATCCGAACGCCACGTTCTCGATGACCGTCATATGCGGGAACAACAGATAGTCCTGGAAGACGACACCGATTCGACGGGCTTCCGCGGGGATCAGGACGTCGGAAACCGGATGGTCGAGAATCGTGCCGGCGAGACCGATCCGCCCCGACTCGATCGGCAAGAGACCAGCAATCGCCGCCACCGCGGTCGATTTCCCCGCTCCGTTCGGGCCGAGCAAGGCAACGGTGGTCCCCGCCGGAATGGAAAGACTCAGGTCGAGCCGAAAGGAATCTCCCCGACGCAGACCGAAGTCGGCTTCCAGCCCCGGCCCTAGAGCGCCTTCCACCAACGCTCCCGGAGGCCGACCAGGACGGCCAGCGAGACGACCACCATCACGAGACTCAGGGCGACCGCCGTGTCACGATCACTCTCCAGGGCGACAAATACGGCCAAAGGGAGAGTCTGGGTCCGTCCCTGGAGATTTCCGGCAAAGGTGATCGTCGCGCCGAACTCACCGAAGGCCCGGGCCCAGGTCAGCACGAGCCCGGCAACCAACGAGGGGCCGATCATGGGCAACGTGACCCGGCGCAACACGGTCCAACGATTGGCGCCCAGACTTGCCGCCGCTCCCTCGTACCGCTGATCGAGGTTCCGAATTGCCGCTTCGACGGTGATCACGAGAAACGGCATGGCAACGAAGGTGTTTGCCACGACCACACCCCAGGTCGAGAACGGGAGCAGCAGACCGGTGGCCTGTTCGAGACCCTCCCCCACCAGGCCACGACGACCCAAGGCGAAGAGAAGAGCGGCACCACCCACCACCGGGGGCAACACCAGCGGCAGAGTCACCAGTCCACGAACCAGCGGACGCCCCGGGAAATCGAGACGTGCCATCATCCACGCGAGCGGGATCCCCACTACCACCGCTATCGCCGTCGCTGTCAGCGAGGTCACCATCGAGAGCCGCAGGGCGTCCGTCACCACATCGCTGGCGAGCAGCGCCGGGAGGTCTGACCAAGGCACTCGAGCAAGCAGTCCCACAAAGGGCACGACGAACATGGCCAAGCCAATGGACCCCAGCACCACCAACAGGGCCGGCGGACGCCGTGTGCGTCGCAACGACGCGTCAATCTTCATGGTGACGTGAATCCATAACTGGTCAGGATCGCCTGTCCCTCCTCGGAAAGCACGAACTCCACCCAGGCCGCGGCCGCGTCGGCGTTTGGCGCACCGGTCAAGGTCGCGATCGGATACTCGGCGACGACGTTCACCTCCGCGGGGATGTGGAGTCCTTCGACAGTTCCCGAGGCGGAGAGGACGTCGGTCACATAGGTGATCCCGGCATCGAGCTCACCGGCCCCGATCTTGGTGAGCAGAGCCCGGACATCCGGCTCGTTGGTGTCGATGGATGGGATCACGCCGGCGTTCTCCAGCGCCTGACGACCGAAATCCCCACATGGGACGTCCTCGGCGCAGAGACCGATCAACAACTCCTCCCTGGTGAAGTCCTCCAGACCAGTCACCCCTGCAGGATTGCCGCTCGGAACTGCAATCTGGAGCGAATTGGTGACGAAGATCTCGGCATCTCCCGCGAGCTCACCGGCCTCCGCTACTTGGTCCATGTTGGAGGTATTGGCCGAAGCGAATACATCGGCTGGCGCCCCTTCCAGGATCTGCTCTCTGAGGGCAGAACTCGATCCGAGATTCAGCAGCACATCGACGTCGGGGTTGGCGTCCTCGAATGCTGACTCCATCTCCGCAAACGCGTTGGTCAAGGACGCCGCCGCGGAAACCAGCAACTCGCCCTCGACCGACGAGCCGGAGCAGGCAATGACCATGCCAAGGACACACGTGGTGATGGTCAGCCGGAAGTTCCTCATTCAGACCCTTCTTTAGTCTCACTGTGACTAGCCGCAATACCCTACTCTCAGGGTCATGCAGGAGTTCGAGCCATCCCTCACCGAGTACGCCGTCCTCGGTCTTCTCGCCCAGGGACCGACACACGGCTTCGCCATCTCCAAGGCACTTCGACCTGATACCGAAGTTGGACGCGTGATCACGGTGAGAAGACCCTTGGTTTATCGAGCCCTCGATCGTCTGGTCGAGGGCGGGCTGGCCGAACCGGCCCACACCGAGCCGGGGACAGCGGGTCCGAATCGGGTCGTCCACCGGATCACCCGACCTGGCAAGGGTCGACTCGATTCGTGGCTCGGCAGCCCGGTCGGCCACGTCAGGGACATGAGGATCGAGTTTCAACTCAAGCTGGCCCTTCTCCAGCGACTGGGAAGGTCTCCGCTGGAGCTCGTGGTCGCCCAGCGTCGAACCCTCGAACCGACACTTGCCGCTCTCGACGTTGCCGCGAGCCCGGTCGACCATCTCGAGCTCTGGCGCCGCCACAACGCGGCCGCCGCTGCCTCATATCTGGAGAGTCTCGAAAAGCACTACTCCGGCTGAGCGCCCCCAAAATGGGGTGTTCACCCGATGGCGGGATGTCGCCCCGTACGGCATGGTCCCCGTATGGAGCAGACAACGCATCCTGGCGTGGGTTACGCCCTGTTTGCCGCGGCTGTGACCCTCGGGGGAAGCAACTTCTTGGCCGTTCGCCTCAGCAACCGTGAGCTAGATCCCTTCTGGGGCGCCGGCCTCCGATTCAGCTTGGCGGCGGTGATATTCGTAATCGTCGTGGTGGCATTGCGCTTGCCTTGGCCCCGGGGCAAGCAGCTCATCCTCACGATCGCCAACGGTCTGCTTGGCATCTCCATTTTCTACGCACTCATGTATTGGGCTCTCGTCCGTGTCACGGCGGGGACAGCCACAATCGTTTTGGCGCTGGTCCCGCTCGTAACGTTGCTCCTTGCTTCGGCGCAACGACTCGAACACGTCAGTGCAAGGGCAGTCGGAGGGTCGCTCCTGGCCGTGGTCGGGATCACCTGGATGGCGATCGGGCCAGGGCAGGTGACGATCTCGATCCTTCCGTTGCTCGCCCTTCTTGGAGCGACGCTCTGCGCTGGCGAAAGCGTCATCGTCGCCAAGATGATCTCGGCCAATCATCCGGCGGTCACCAACGCCATCTCCCTGGCCACTGGCGCCGCGACCCTGCTTGCGTTCTCGGCGCTGAACGGAGAGCAGTGGGCGCTCCCTGCCCAGACCGAAGTCGCATGGGCGTTGGTTTATCTCGTGACTGCCGGCTCGGTGGGGTTGTTCGCCTTGGTCCTCCTGGTGGCCCGGCGCTGGACCGCCTCCGCTACGTCATACATGTTCGTCCTGTTCCCCGTGGTCACGATGGTGCTCGGCGCGTTGCTGATCGACGAGCCGGTCACGGTGACAGGCATGGTTGGTGCCCTCGTTGTGATGGCCGGAGTGTGGTTCGGGATCTCACCCGGCTCCCGGCGATCCACCGTGGCCCTGGAAAGCCCGACCGCCGTCTTCGACCCGGGCTGAACCGCAGACGCACCCGCGTAGGGTCGGTCCATGGCCTTCGCCGAAGCGAAGCTGCCCGTGACGGAGTTGCTCGGGTCGCTTTCGCTCGCCACCGACCTCGGCACGGGCCAGCCCCTGGGCCACGGTCTCAGCACCAGCCTCCTGGCGGTCGAAGTGGCGCGGGAGCTGGGGTGTGACGACGCTCAGATTCGACACGTCCAGCAGGTATCCCTAATCCGCTTTCTCGGCTGCACGTCGGACTCCAACGACACGGCACGCATGACAGGGGGAGACGATCTCTCCTTCATGAAGCGGTTCGCCCCCGCTCATATGGGCACCAAGGGTGAAGCGACGCGCGCCATGATCCGCTCGGTCGGTTCGGGCCAGTCAGCGCCGCGACGCGGGCGCCTGATCGGAGCCGCACTGACACATCCCGCGTCCGATGCCGGCGGTCTTGCTGCTCATTGTGAGGTTGGTGCGATGCTGGCTCGGCGTCTCGGCCTCGAGGCGGAGGTGATCGTCGCCCTCGAGCACGCATACGAACGATGGGACGGGAACGGTGACCCGGCCGGCCTGGAGGGGGACGAGATCCCTCTCGAGACGCGGATCGCGGTTGTCGCCCGCGATGCTGATTTGTTTGCCCGGCGCGGTGACGACGTCGCCGAGGTCCTGCGGGAGCGTCGTGGAAAGGCCTATGACCCCCGGATCGTGGACATAGTGACGAAGCCGGCCACCTCAGGAAGAGAGACCGACTGGGACGAGGTTCTGGCATCCGAGCCGGAGCCAAGGGCGATGGTGCAAGACACCGACCAGTCTCTATCCGTCGTCGCCGACTACGTCGATCTCAAGTCTCCCTGGACTCGGGGGCATTCACACACGGTCGTCGACCTGGCGCAAAGGGCTGGGGAGCTGCTCGGGCTGACTGACGATCAGGTGAGGGATTTGCGGCGCGGTGCCCTCGTCCACGATCTCGGTCGGGTAGGCGTCGAGAACGGGATCTGGGACAAACCAGGCCCGTTGGCCACCGCGGAATGGGAAAAGGTCCGACTCCACCCCTATCTGACCGAGCGGGTGTTGTCCCGTTGCCCGGCCCTGGCCGAATTGGGTGAGATCGCGTCGAGTCACCACGAGCGCAGTGACGGCTCTGGATATCACCGGAGGCTGACCGCAGAGCAACTGTCCAAGGCGGGCAAGGTGCTGGCGGCAGCGGACGTTATGGCAGCGCTGACCGCCGACCGTCCACACCGAGCACGCTTCGATACCAGCGCGGCCGCACACTTGCTCGAGGCGGAGGCAGCGGCGGGTCGGTTGGACCGCGAGGCCGTTGCCGCGGTGGTGTCTGCAGCAGAGGGTCGTTCTCGGCTGGCAAGTGCCATCAACCCCGGCGGCCTAACCGACCGCGAGGTAGAGGTCCTGCGCCTCATCGCTCGCGGTCACACCAACCGCGTGATCGGCGAAGAGCTGTACATCTCACCGAAGACAGTCGGGCGTCACGTCGAGAACATCTACGTCAAGATTGGAGTGTCGACCCGGGCCGGTGCAGCGCTCTACGCGATGGAGCAGCGAGTCCTGGAATAGGTCCGAGTGTAAAGTTGCCCGATGGGCGGCTTGCCCCGCCCGACCTTCGTCTCGGTGCCTGCGCCGCCGACCCGGAAGGCAAAGGGGACCCCGAGTGCTGGGCAAAAGAGTCGGATCGAGCTGTGCGTGTCCACGCATACGTCGGTGAGCGCGGGTCGCCGGTCTTATGCAGCCGAGACACGGGAAAGCAGTCGAGATGACCCGACAAGAGACCTTCAAGCGCCGTATCAGGCAGCGAATGGAGAAGACCGGCGAACGATATGGCGCCGCCCGCCGCGTCCTCATCGAGCAATCGGCACAGGGAGGGAGAACGTGGGTGTCCGAGCCCGAGATGGCCGACGACACGTTGCGAGAAGCCACCGGGCGGGGTTGGGACGAGTGGTGCGACATCATCGACGCATGGCCCGGGCATGTCGACGGGCATACCGCCATCGCCACGTTTGTCCGCGAGGAGCACGGGGTGGAAGGATGGTGGGCCCAGACCGTGACCGTGGGGTACGAGCGGATCACAGGGCTAAGACTCCCCCACCAGCAGCCGGATGGGACCTTCAGCGCAGGTAAGTCACGAACGGTGAAGGCAGACGCCGGACTGATCAGGGAGATGCTGCTCGATGACGACGACCGGGCCGATCTCTTCCCCGGTTTGGAGACCGAGCTCCGCTCGCGATCCTCCTCCAAAGTGCTTCGCATCGGAATTGGGCCCGGAACGGCACAGATCGCACTCGATCCACAGGACGACGGCCGGGTCAAGATCACCATCGCCCATGACAAGCTCCCGACGGCCGATGCAGTCGAGGAATGGAAGGGCTACTGGTCCGATTGGCTGGAGGCGGTCGACGAGGGCTGAGCCAAGCTCGCTGTCATGTCGCCTACACCATCGCTGCGACTGGCCTTGGATCAAGCGGCACAATCGACGCCGGGCGGGAAGGAATCGTGCCCAGATCGATGTCGATGACCGATCCCGTCGGATAGACCTCGATCGAGTGGTCGGTGGCGATCGTGACCGCCCCCGTACCCAGTACTCGCATGAGGCCCTCCCTACCGACAATGCCGGTCGACTCGTTGATCCCCAGCACAGCAAGACCACCCATCCGCTTCACGAACGGTGAGAACCAGCGCCGGACTCGAAGCCGGTCGAAATGAGGGGCGACCACGAATCCGCGCAGGAGCCCGAACCCAGGGATCAGCCGGAACGGATCTGGGAGATAGAGATTGAGACGACGCTCGAAGAGGTCGATGGCGCCGGCCGACGACCCGGTGACCCCGGCACCTGCTTCCCAGCGGGCGATGATCGCTTCGAGAATAGGAGTACCGGATAGGGCGGCCATCAGTCGGTTGGGCACACCTCCTGGGAGGACGACCACGTCGGCACCCTGGACCATCTCCACGGCGGTCTGATCGCTTCCAAAGGCGGGAATCACCACGCGAGCCCTGGCTCCCAGACTGGTCCAATGGGCCTGCGCCAGGGCTCCGGCTGCGGCCGCCTGACCCTTGAACGAGGCCAGGGGAAGAATCACGACCTCGGGGGCGAAGACGCCGACTTCGTCGAGCATGCTCCGGTCGATGGGCAGGGTGGGCTCGTAGTGCTCCAGACCGCCCAGCAGTCCGATTGGCCCCGGCATCACGCCACCGCCTCGAGCTCGCGGTCCGCACGCCACTCATCAGCGGCCGAGGCGCGTCCCCGCAGCATGCCCAGCGCCGGACCGACACCCACCGCTACCGGCAGCCAGTACGAGACGAGCCGGTAGGAGAGCACCGCCATCACGGCGACGCCGACCGGCACACCCAGGGCGGCATAAGTGGCAGCGAGGGCGGATTCGAGGACGCCGAGCCAACCGGGAGTCAGCTCGGGCAGGGCGTTGATCAGGTTGGCCAGGCCATAGCCGACGAGGAGGACCGCTGGGTGGAGGCGGACGCCAAAGCCGAGGAACATCAGCCAGAGCGCCGCCGCGTCGACGATCCAGCTCAGAGCCGCCCAACCAGCCAGCGGCATCAGACGGTGCACGGGCACAGGCGTCATCGCCTGCAGCTCCCAATCTCCGGGCCTGGCAGATACTCCGAGCCGGGACCCGACCACACTCAGGCCTTTGGCAACACGGGCACGAAGACGTGGGGAGCGGAGCGCGACGATCGCCGCGGTGCCCGCAACGACGAGGACGCCGAGGACCAGCGCGGGCCCGACGAGGTGGGCCATGCCAACTTGGTCTCCCGGGAGCCCGGAGGCCGTTCCGACTCCAACAACAAGTGCCAGAGTGGACATCGAGACCCACCATGAGATGAGCATCGAGGCGACAGTCCTCGGAACCGGGTTTCCGTGCGCGACGATGGCCCTCGCAGCGAAGATGCTTCCAGCCGCCCCGCCGCCGGGGAGAATCCGACTCAGGGAGAAGGCCCCCATCGAGATCTTGAGGGCATGACCCCGACCGAGGGTCCCGCCCAGACCACGAATCGATGACCGGTAGACGTTGGCCAGGCTGAAGACCCAAACCCCTTCCATGAGCAACGCGGCCGCCACCAGCCACCCACTGCGAGTGAACAATTGGCCAATGGCTCCGCTGATCTCCGAATGGTTGGTGACGGCCATCCGGACGAAGAGGACGAGCGAGAGGACCATCAGCCCCCAGCGCAGGATTCGGCCGAGTGACGGGTTTCCGCGGCTCACAGGAGCAGAGTCAGGGACGACGTCGGAAGCAACAATCGGGGACGACCCTCTGGTTCCCCTGACCCGATCGGGGTGGCTGTAGGTGACATGGTGTGACATGTCGCCAACGTATGGACAGGGGCATCGCGCGTCGTCCGCCGCGAGAATGCAATCCGCCGTACATCCTCAGATGTACGGCAGGCGCCTCAACGGCCGGGAATCACCAACCCTGACTCGTAGGCGAGGACGACCAACTGGGCGCGGTCGCGGGCGCCGAGTTTGGTGAGGATCCGGGATACGTGCGTCTTGACGGTGGCATGAGTCACCACCAAGGCTTCGGCGATCTCGGCGTTGCTGAGGCCCCGCCCGACCTCGACCATGATCTCCCGCTCCCGCCCGGTGAGGAGTTCCAATCCTCGAATGGCTCGTTCGTCGGTGATCGCAGGCCGCACCGCAAATTCGGCGATCAGACGCCGGGTTATTGAAGGCGCCAGCAGCGCCTCACCGTCGGCCAGGACATGGATCGCAGCCACGAGTTCCTCGGGCGGGACGTCCTTCAGCAAGAACCCGCTGGCACCAGCTCTCAACGCGGCATACACGTACTCGTCGGCGTCGAAGGTCGTGAGAATCAATACGCGCACGTCGGTCAGATCAGGGTCCGCAACGATTCGCGTCGTCGCCTCGATCCCGTCGACCATCGGCATCCGGATGTCCATTAATAGAACTTCGGGGCGATGATCCCGAGCGAGCTCGACAGCCTCCAGCCCATTGCTCGCCTCACCGACCAGCTCGAGGCCCTCAGAGTGCCTGATGATGGTCTCCAACCCCGCCCGAACCAGTGCCTGATCGTCGGCGATTCCGACTCGCGTCACTCCGGATCCTTATCGAACGGGAACGTTGCCTCGACCCGGTAGCCGCCGTCGTCGGTCTTGCCGGCAGTCAAAGATCCTCCGTAGAGAGACGCTCGCTCTTTCATCCCGGAGATGCCGTGGCCACCGCCCTCGATGGGTTCGACCGGCCTGGTTGGAGGGCCGTTGCCGACGACGAGCACGAGGGCGCCGTCGGAGGCCTCCAGCTTCAGCTCCGCTTCATCGACACCGGCGTGACGGACCACGTTGGTGAGTGCCTCCTGGGCAACCCGGTAGGCGGCGAGAGCCATCCCTGGCGGCACCCGGTCCAGATGCCCGGAGCTGGTGACTCCCACTGTGACCCCGGCGCGAGCGACCTCTTCGACGAGCCGATCGATGTCCCCGAGACCCGGAGCGGGCTGCGTGAGCGAGTCGTCGCCTTCGCGGAGCACTCCTACGAGACGTCTCATGTCGGCGAGCGCCTCACGGCTGGACTTTTCGATGGTCTCCAGGGCCTGTTGAGCCGCCGCCGGGTCCTCGCGGCCCGCCAAGCGACCGCTGCCCGCCTGCAAGGCGACAACCGTCATGCTGTGAGCTACCACATCGTGAAGCTCTCGGGCTATGCGGAGTCGCTCCTCACTCACCGCTCGGAGGGCCAGCTCCTCCCGAGCCGCGGCCAACTCGGCCGCCCGCTGTTCGTGCTGCATCGCCGCCGTCCGCCACCTTCGCACTACATCGCCAAGGAACCACGCCGCCCCGATTATCAAAGCGAAGAGCGCTATTGAGCCATAGCCCGGGAAGGTCGGGCCAACAAAGATCAGGACGATCATGGTCAGCTCGACCACGAGCAAAGCGAGAAGAGACTTTCGTCGCTCCCTGGCGGCGGCGACGGTGTAGACAGCGATCAGGATCCCCGCTCCCAGCATGTAGACAGGGAGGCGAAGCATCACGGTGTACATCACTGACGTGATCAGCATCACGGCAAGGACTCCCAGCGGCCAGAGCCTCCTGAAGGCCAACGAACCACCGTTGACGATCAACAGGATCACCCCAAACCCCGTTGGGTTGCGGCCGCCGAGAACCTCGTTGTAGAGAGTTACGGAGGTGACGATGGAAAGGGCGGCGAGCACCACATCGAGAAGGGCCCGATTCCACCACTCCCACGAATTCGGGCGCAGACGGGTGTCGGTGGCAGTCATTCGATTCGCCGTTCCGTTCGATGGGCGCCAATAGCGGAGAGGGAGGGATTTGAACCCTCGAGGAGGCTTAACACCCCCTACTCGCTTAGCAGGCGAGCGCCTTCGACCACTCGGCCACCTCTCCAACGGCGGCTGAAGCCGCCTGGTTGTACGTTATCCGCTCTGGTGTCAAGGGCTGAGTCGGGCGGAGGGGGTGGGATTCGAACCCACGAGACCCGGATTGGGCCCAACGGTTTTCAAGACCGTCTCCTTAGACCACTCGGACACCCCTCCAGGTGTCTCAAACCCCCTGGGTCAGGGCTTCCTCGAACAGGTGGGTGTAGTCAGTCAGGGTAACCAGAGGAGGCCGATGTCCTAACTAAGCCGGGGTCTTCTTACGTCCGCACCCGCGGCTGGTGGTGGCTCGTACATTGGGGGAGTCGGTCGGGTGAGCGCCTAGCCCGTGGTCACCCGGGCACCCCTCTCGAACGATTCGATCGACGCATGCGCCAGCTGTAAGGCTCGGTGCCCAGCGCGGGCATGTATCGGCGGCTCGCCTCCACTTGTGAAAGCGGGGATCAACTCGTCGAGGTGTCGATCGAACATCTCGTGGAAGTCGCGGTCCCTGTCATTGAAGTAACCCGCTTCCCACACCGTGGAGTTCTCGTCATCCGTCCGGTTCAAGACGAATCGTCGAACCGTATCCTCGACGAGCACCCTGCCATCGGTGCCGTTCACCTCGAGGTAATGGGTGTTGGGATAGGCATAAGAGGAGTCGTAGCTGCCAACCAGGCTCCCAACCGCCCCGTTGGCGAAGCTCAGAGCGATGGCCATCGTCGAGTTCCCGCGACCGGTGAGGTCTTCGACCATCTGCGCCATCACACTCTCGATCGGACCGCAAAGGTGTTCGAGCATGTCGAAACCGTGACATTGGGTTTCGATGAGATTCGCATGAGGGTGCTCGCTCGTCCCGGGTTCTCCACCAAATCTCCAGGTAGCGAACACGATCTCGCCCAGGTCCCCTTTCTCGATCGCGGCTCGGGCTCGGATGACCGGGACCGCGTAACGGTGGTTGAAGTTGATGGCAAAGAACAGCGAGCGTCGTTCAGCCTCAGCCAACAACCGGTTGGACTCCTCGATGTCGAAGACGAAAGGCTTTTCGACAAGCAGCGGGAATCCGGCCTCGATGGTCTCCAGGGTTGTCTCGAAATGGTGCTCGTTGGGCAGGCAAAGCGAAACGAGATCAGGGTTCTGCTCCTCCAGCATCTGATGGAGGTCGACATAGGGCGTGGTGCCGAACTCGGCGGCGCGTTGTTCCGTTTTTTCCCTGGTGCGACCGACGACGGCCACCAAATCGGTATCCTCACGTCGGCTGAATAGACGGGTGTGCTCGCGTCCCCACCACTCTCCGGTTCCTACGACGCCAACTCGCATCTTGTCACTCATTGTCAGTGTCCCTCGAACTTCGCTCCGGCCAGGACGCACGGAGACGGGCGGCGGCTCTCTCCGGCACGACGTCGTTGATGAAAGCCCCGGCTGCCGACTCACTCGATGCGAGGTATTTCAGCTTGCCCGGCGCCCTTCTCGGGGAGACGACTTCGATGCGGAGATGGGCCAGGTCGCGCATCTCGTGGACCGGGGCCTGAAAAACGGTTGCAAGATAGGGAATTGGTTCGCCAAATAGCCCGTCGAAAGCCGCAGTGACGTCGGCCTGAAGCCGCAGCAGCTCGCCGCGGGCGTCCTTGCTCAGGTCGGCGAGATCGGCGAGATGCTCTCGCGGCTGAATGTGGATCTCAAAGGGCCACCTGGCGGCAGAGGGCACATAGGCGACGAAGTTCGGGGTTTCGGCAGTGATCCGACGCCCATCTTCCAGCTCCGCGTCGAGAACAGCGCAGAAGAGACACTTGTCATGATCGACCCGGTATCGGGCGGCCGCTTCAAGGGCACGTTTCGGTTTGGGTGGGATGAACGGGTATGCGTAGATCTGGCCATGAGGATGATGAAGCGTCACCCCAACATCGGATCCTCGGTTCTCGAACACCAGGACGTACTCGACTCCGGGCAGTTGTGATAGCTCGTGGGTTCGATCGACCATCGAATCGGCAATCGTGCTCAAGCGTTCGTCCGACAGGTAGGAGAACGATGTCTCATGGTCGCTGCTGTAACAGATCACTTCGCACTGGCCGACGCCGCTGGAGACCTTGAGGAGGTCACCGACTGTCCGGGGCGTCGATGACGCAATCAAGGAAGGAAAGCGGTTCTCGAATACGACCACGTCATAGTCGGCGGCCGGGATCTCGGTGGCGTGACCGGGAGTGCTCGGACATAGGGGGCATTCGTCGGGAGGCGGAAGGTGCGTTCTCTCCTGGCGGTGAGACGCCACTATCACCCACTCCTCCTGCAATGGATCGAAACGCATTTCGGGTTCGGTTGAGGAGGGGCCGAGATCCCGGGTGTCCACCTCGGGGTGTCCGCCGGCGGCCCGATCATCGAAATAGATCAGTGCACGGCCATCGGCAAGACTGGTCGAGCTCTTCGCCACCGGGCGCGTATCCACCATCTAGGTGACCCTCCCGGCTCTGCGGAGCTCGCGCTTGGCGAACAGGCTCTGGGCTGACACGACGATGATCAGGAACACGCCGCTGGCGACCAGCTGGTGGTAGTAGCTCAGAGTTCCGATCTGATTGATGAGGTTCTCGATCACGCCGAGGAGAAAGACCCCGGCCAGCGTCCCCGTCAGCCCACCCGCCCCTCCAGAGAGCAGAGTCCCTCCGATCACGACGGCCGCAATGGCTTTCAACTCGAGACCCGCGCCGATGGTGGAGAGACCCGACGACGATCGGGCGGCGACGAGGAGCCCGGCCACGCCGCCCAAGAACCCCGTGAGCGTGTACAGAACGAGTTTGACCCGCACCACACGCACACCCATGAGGAGCGCCGCTTCCTCCGAACCGCCTATCGCGTAGGTGGAGAAGCCAAGTCGCGTTCGGTAGAGGACGACCATCCCCAACAAGAGCACGGCGAGGGCGATCCAGGCAGGAAGCCCCACACCCAGGAAGGTCGATTGGCCCAGCTTGATCACCCATTCCCCCTCGGGGATCAAATGTGTCATGTTGCCGTCGTCCGACACCTTGAACGCAAGCCCTCGGGCAAAGAGCAGTCCTGCGAGCGTGACGATGAACGGAGGCATGCGGCCTTTGCCGATCAGGAGCCCTTGGATGAGACCGATCGCGGTGCAAACGGCTAGAGGGATCAGGATCGCTGGACCAGAGCCCCACCGGGCGGAGTACGCGGCCAAGACTGCTCCCAGGGCCAGCATCGAGCCCACCGACAGATCGATACCTCCACTGATGATCACGAAGGTCATGCCCACCGAGATGATGAGGAGGAAGGAACTGGCCACAGCCATGCTGGCGAAGTTCCGGACACTCAAGAAGGTGCCACCAAATGCAACGGCACCGGCGACGACTACCACCAGGAGCACCGGGATGGCGGGGGTACGTCGGAGGTAAGCAAGGGTGACGGGGACGAGGCTTCTCTGTTCCACTTCGCCTTCTTGCGGGGGCGGCGCCGGGGGCCGGGAGAGGTCGAGCGCACTCACTTCGAGCCTCGATCGCGCTGGAAATACACCGCAGCGATGATGATCGCCGCCTGGACCATCCTGGCGTCCGAGTCAGACAGGTCATGCCGGATGAGTGTCGAGAACACCAACTGCATCAGGATCGCCCCGGCCACGGTGCCGAGCACCCGCACCTTGCCGCCATTGAGAGGAGTTCCCCCGACCACCACCGCAGTGATGGCACTGAGCTCGATCAGGAGACCGACGAAACTCGGATCGGCGGCCGCCGATCGAGCCGTGACGAGTGTGCCGGCCAATGCGGCATAAACGGCACAGATCACATAGACGATCAAGAGAACCCGCCGAACGGGCAAGCCGGCGCCGAGCGCAGCTCGGGCGTTCCCGCCGATGGCGACCACATTTCGACCGAACTGGGTTCGTCTGACCAACAACGCCATAAGCACGGCCAGTGCTCCGGCGATGAGGGCCGCTATCGGGATTCCCCACAGTCGGTTCTGCCCGAGAGCAGCCAGGGTCGGGTCGAAGATCTCGACCAGCCGCCCACTCGTGAACGCGAGCGCGATTCCACGCCCGGCAACGAATAGGCCGAGGGTCGCGATGATGGGCTGGATGCCAAGGAACGCAACCAGCGAACCATTGAGAAGCCCTGCTGCCACCCCGGCCGCGAGTCCCATCCCAATCGCCAGCCAGGGGCTCTGGTCCACGAATATCGCAACCATTGCCGCGGCGAGCGCCATCACCGCTCCTACCGACAGATCGATGCCGGCGGTCCCAATGACCAAGGCCATGCCAAGGGCGACGATCACAACCGGCGCCACCTGAACCAGCTGGAGCTGGACGTTTCGCAACGAGGCGAAGTTCGGGGTGGCGATGAGATTGAACACGACGACCACGGCTAGGGCGATGTAGACACCGTTCTCTCGAACGAATCGCCAGGCTCGCTCGGAGCTGACCGACGGGACAGGGCTCGTTACGGCGGTCACGGCCCGTGCTCGCTTTGGTCGGTGAGCGCATGCGCGATGAGGTCCATGACCGCGTCCTCGCTGATGGCGTCTCCGTGCAATTCGCCCACGATCACGCCTTCCTTCAGCACGAACACCCGGTTCGAACCCTCGATGACGTCTTCGAGCTCTGATGAGATGAGGATCACGGCCAGGCCTTCCATCGCCAGCTCGTCGATCAAACCCTGGATCTCCGCTTTGGCCCCGACGTCGATCCCCCTGGTCGGTTCATCCAGCAGCACGACGTCGGGGTTCGTGCAGAGCAGCCGGGCAAGCAGGACTTTTTGCTGGTTGCCCCCGGAGAGCTCGTCGACGCCCTGATCGAGATCCGTCACCTTTATCTGAAGTCGATCGATGTACTTCTTGACCAGTGCCTCCACCTTGGACGAAGACACGAAGCCCCATCGTGTGACAGACCGGCTCGCCGCGAGCGTGATGTTGTCCTTTACCGACATGGTGGGGACGATCCCGTCGGCCTTTCTGTCCTCGGGGAGGAGTCCGACGCCGTGTGAGACAGCCGATGCCGGTGAGCCCTGCTTGAGAACCGAATCCTTCACTCGGACCTCACCGTCGTCGAGACGCATCAATCCGAAAATGCCTTGAACCGTCTCACTTCGGCCAGACCCCAGGAGACCTGCCAGACCAACGACTTCTCCGGCACGCACATCAACCGAGACGTCAGTGAGAACGCGGTGCCGGGTCAGGCCTGAGGCGGCGAGGACTGGCTCTGCACCGATGCGGCGGCCTTCGATGTCGAACGCGGTCTTGCCCGACGAGCGAACGTCCTGGACCTCTCGTCCCAACATGGTTGCAACCAGTTCCAGTCGGGTGATTTGGGCGACCGGGCCGGTATGGACCCTCCGACCGTCACGAAGGACCGTCACCTGATCACAGAGCTCGAATATCTCGTCGAGGTCGTGGCTCACATAGAGAAGGGCCACACCGTCGTCGCGGAGGATTCGAATCACTCGGAACAGTTGCTCGACCTCGTTCGGCTCCAACGACGAAGTGGGTTCGTCGAGGATCACCACCTTGGCGTCGGTGGACACGGCCCTCACGATGGCGATCATCTGCTGGACAGCAACCCCCACCGACCCCAGTGGCCTCCGCTCGTCCACGGCGATGCCGTAACGGCGGAGAAGGCGGGCGGCATCTGCATTCATCTTCTTGACATCGACCAACCCGAATCCCCGAGTTGGCTCCCGACCGAGGAGCAGGTTCTGGGCAACGGTCATGAACGGCTCGAGGTTGATCTCCTGGAAGGTGGTACTGATGCCGGCCTCCCAGGCCTGGCGGGGACCGGCAAAGGCAAAGGGCTCTCCCTCCAGCCGGAGCTCGCCCTCGTCGGCGCCATATACGCCGTTGATCAATTTGATGAGAGTCGATTTCCCGGCTCCGTTCTCGCCGACAAGGGCGTGAACCTCGCCTGGGTACATGTCGACCGAGACCGAATCGAGGGCGGTGACTCCCGGGAACCGCTTGGTGAGGTCGATCGCTTGGAGCGTCGGTTCGCCACGGGTCACGGGAGTCACCGCCCTTGTCGTCGTCGAATTACCGGAGAGAGTCTCGCGTGCTTCAGTAGTGGTTAGTACGCGTTTGCCAGCTCGGCCTCGGCGTTCTCGGGGGTGTACTCCTTGTCAGAGATGATGGTCACCTCAGGCACTCCCTCTCCGTTGTAGAAGAGGTCGAGTGCGCGGAAGGCGAGTGGTCCAAATCGCGGGTTGGATTCGATCACACCCGAGATCCAGCCGTCGATGATCCCCTGGACGGCACCCTGGGTGCCATCGATCGTGATTATGGCCACATCACCCGGGGCATACCCGGCCGCCTGGAGGGCGGCCACGGCTCCTAGCGCCATCTCGTCGTTGTGGGCGTAGATCGCGGTGATCTCCGGGTTGCTCGTGATCAGTTGCTCGGTCACGGTCTGCCCCATGGCTCGCTCGTAGTTGGCAGCCTGTTGGGCGACGATCTCGAGAGTCGATCCTTCGGCCTCGAGTTGCTCGAGGAATCCGTTGTTCCGATCTGTGGTGACATTCACACCCGGTGCCCCGAGGAGGATGGCGACATTTCCCTCGTCACCAGTCACTGCCATCATCGCATCGGCCGCCCGACGACCTTGCTCGACGAAGTCTGATCCAACCCATCCGATGTAATCGGTGCAGGCCGTCTTGGTGGTCAAGCGCCGGTCGATCGTCATGATCGGGACGCCTGCCTCCTGAGCGTAGGTGAGCGCCGGATCCAGGCCCTCGGAGTTCAAAGGCGAGATGATGAGAGCGTTGGCTCCCTGATCCACCATGCTCTGAATATCCGAGATCTCCTTGTTCAAATCGGATTCGGCATTGGTGGTGATCAGCTCGATCCCGAGCCGCTCCGCCTCAGCAACGATCGACTCGGTCTCGGCAATCCGGAACGGGTTGGCTTCTCTTTCTGATTGTGCGAATCCGACCAGTCCTTCGAGCAGGTCGACGTGCTCGACACCCCCGTTGTAGTCCCCGTAGACGCAACTATCGCCTTCGGTCCGAGCGACCTGCTGCGCAGCCTCGTCCGTTTCCAGACCGCCCGCCGCGGTGGTGTCGGTGCCCCCGCCGGCCGTTGTGCTCGGGGCCGCGGTCGTGCCCGGCGCCTCAGTGGTCGCCGAGGTCGTATCGGTCGCCCCCGACGTGGTGGTATCGCCTCCCTCAGTGCCGCAAGCGCCAATGAGCAAGGCGAACACCGTCAGTAGCACCACGGGCTTCGCCATGGTTCGGTGGTGTCGCATGGATCATCCTCCTCCGGGTCTTCACGCGGGGCAACTCACGCCGTGCAAAATCGAACGAGAGCTACCAATTACGATCGTTACCGTATCAAGTTCGATCAGTAGCGTCAACAGGTTGGCAGAGCAGAGGCCTAGCACAACGGGACTTTCTCTCCAAATGCTCAGAAACCTGGGTCTACTGTTCGGAGTCCAGAAAACTGGTCATTTTTGACTGTTTTACTTCAGCAACGATCAGAAAGGATATAGAGTGGTGAAATGATCCCGGCAGAGAGACGACGGCGGATTCTTTCGAGGACAAGGGCAGCGGGCGTGGTCTCCACCCAGTCCCTGGCCGATGAGCTGGGAGTCTCCGATCTCACGGTGCGACGCGACCTGAAGCGAATGGCCGATGAAGGATTGCTGGTGAGGACTCGGGGCGGCGCATCGATGCGTGACTCAGCGGCCCGCGAGCTGAGCTATCTGGAGAAGACCGCCGAAGCCCATGACGAGAAGGTCGCCATCGCCTCCGCGGCCGCAGGTCTCATCGAGGCCGGCGACTCGATCATCATCGGACCGGGCACTTCGACATTGGAACTGGCCAATCAGATCAAGCTCGTGCCAGATCTCACCGTGGTGACCAACTCGCTGCTCGTCATCGACGCCCTGATGAACGTATCCAACATCCAGGTAGAAGCCACCGCCGGCTCCTTGCGACGTTCGATTCGCGCCTTGGTGGGACCGCTCACAGAAGAGAGTCTTCGGTCGCTCCGGGTCAACAAAGTCTTCATGTCGGGCAACGGACTGTCCGGCACGCGAGGGTTGACCACTCCGGAGGTGACGGTGGCAGCCTCGGATCGGGCCCTCGTGGCTGCTGGGGAGCGGAGAATCGTGCTCGCCGACTACACCAAGATCGGCAAAGACACGATGTGGCAGACCATGAGCGCTGCCGAAATCGACATCCTTGTCACGGACGACAAGGCGCCCAACTCAGAGCTCGAAGCCCTGCGTCGTGAAGGAGTGGAGGTCATCATTGCCAAAGTGGCAGGTCCCGGAGGTGGGCAGCGAGTCTGACCCGCTGACGGTTTGCCAATGGATCAGGGGAACCCGGGCCCCATTCTCCTCATCGATCTAGCATCGACCAGTGGCCATCGGGCGCGATCATGTCCTCGCCTTCCGTTTCGCCAATCATGGGCTCGATGGTCGTACCAAAGGTTTGGTCGAGGCAGCCGCCCGGTGCGGCATACAGGAGACCCCGCTCGGCACCGCAGCACTTGCCTTCCATGCCCGGGTCGATGGTTTCTCAACCGAGAAGCTGGAAAAGGCCTTGAGCCAAGACAGGTCTCTGCTCGCCCTCTGGAGCCTGCGCGGGGCCCCACATGTGGTGCCCGCCGCGAATCTCGATGTGTTCACCACTGGTGCCCTGCCCCGTGACGGCGAATCCCTTCGTCAGACGCTCGGTGGATGGGCCCGGGCCCTCGACACGGCTGGTCTGGACCCGTTCCAGTTGATCGACAGGCTCGTCGATGCCGCGAAGAAGCTGCTCGATGGCAAGACCATGGATGTCAACGAGCTGAGGGACCGGCTGTATGCCCGGCTTCGCAGTCTTCACAAGATCGAACGGCCAGAGTCCGCCCGGGACGACATGCCCGAGCCCTTGTTCCGCGCCATCGGGACAATGGGGGCGGTGTGCATCGTGTCGGGCCGCGGCACCGACTCGGTGATCGCCCGCACCGATCAATGGCTCAAGCGCGTTCCGGCGCCCATGGAGCCAGACGCGGCGCGCGCCGAGCTGGCACGCCGCTTCCTGCATTGCTATGGCCCGGCGACCGCCCAGCACTTCGCCCAGTGGACTCAACGCAGCCTGGCCGATGCGAAACAGGCACTAGGACTCATCGAGGGAGAGCTCACGGAGGTGAAGATGGCGGGCAAGAATGCCCTCCTACTGGCCGCCGATGAGCAGGCCCTCGACTCACCACCCGAGGCAAAGGGATTACGCCTCCTCCCGGTTCAGGATCCCTATCTCCAGCAACGGGATCGAGCGACCCTGCTCCCCGATCAGACGGCCCGTCGGCGGCTCTGGCAGGCAGTGCGAGGCCCGGGCGCGCTGCTGGTCGATGGCGTGGTCACAGGCACCTGGCGTGGTCGGGTGAAGGGAGACCGCTGGGAGGTCGAAGTCGAGCCGTTCGGCCATCTCCCCGCCAAAGTGCGCAATACGATATCGGACGAGGCCGAGGTCGTGGCTCCCTTCAAGGGCTGCTCATCGGCAGTGGTCGAAGTCAGTGGATAAGCCGCCTGGGGCGGCGCTTTGCGGAGGGGGAGGGATTCGAACCCTCGAGGAGGCGTCAGCCCCCTACGGCATTTCGAGTGCCGCGCACTAGACCGGACTATGCGACCCCTCCAGGGGCGGCGTTGGCGGAGGGAGAGGG
>Ga0105098_10000098_pt1 | contig 25602 bp, 61 predicted proteins | sample PPLLak21cMay2015_FD_79137 | JGI IMG/M metagenome (GOLD analysis project Ga0105098, IMG submission 79137) | Freshwater sediment microbial communities from Prairie Pothole Lake near Jamestown, North Dakota, USA - PPLs Lake P7 Core (1) Depth... | ecosystem: Environmental > Aquatic > Freshwater >... | reverse complement strand
TAGCTTACCTAGCATGTTCTACTCCATTGAGTTTAAGTTTTAATTAATATAGAATAATTATAATAATTTGTCAAAAGTTATTTATTTTAATTTCTTCAATGAATTAAGTAAAACACTAACCCATTTATTAGCATCAGCACAACGCTTATTTTCCTTTTTCTGGTCAGCAATATTACGCTTAATATCATCCTTAACATACTTGATATGTCTGCGTCTATATGCCTTTACATTTGGCTTTTTCAACGTAGCATTTGCTGTATTATATTCACGTTCATAAAAATCAACACTCGTATCCCAATTAATACTAGAAGAAATCTGATCAATCATGAACTTCTTAAATTCCTCATGATCTTTAGTTGGAGGAACATATGCATTGACTTCATCAAGCATTGCATCCAAACGATCTTTCAATAACCGTTTCTTATCAATCATTTCACTTGCGTTTTTCAATGATTTCTTTGCATTCTTAATAATTTCTTTCTCAAGAGTTGCATCAGAAAGCGTCTCCAATCGCTTCAATTCCTTTTTATTTCGAGCAAGTGCTTCTGTGTAATATGTACTTGGCTCGGATGGACGATACTCTTCATTCAATCCATCATCACGCATATGCATAGTAGCACCAAATGCTCTCATACATATTGTGGCAAATTCTGGGAACGTTTTGATTGTTCCATCTACTAATCCTGCTGTATAACCTGTAGGCATAATATTTCCTTTGTTTTAAATTACCAACTATCGACGTTTGCGATATCTTCCCATGTTTTGCATTTCACACAGAGTAAATAAACATTGACACCAATTCCATTACTCTTTGCAATCTTTATAATTCCATGTCCTTTATGATTCTGAATAAAAGCCTCGTGTGCTTTTGTTTCAACTTCGTCAAGAACATATCCATCAATCTTAATATCATTTTTCTTCAACATTATTTACCTACCACTTTAACACGCATTGATACGCCACTTTGCAACAGATTTGGTCGTTCACTTTGCTTGATATAATCAAGTACTGATTGATGAGTTTTACCGTCACCTTTACGCAAATAAACAATAAATCTATTATACTGTCGTTCAATCTTGTTAGCACTAGTTGAGGAAGGAATAACCAAATTATTAGCTACACAGTAATTAATAATTTCTTCAATTCGATTCAGTTGTTCCGTTTCATGCCAACTCCTAAACCCATCAGGATTTGACATAAATTCAACCGATTTTGGATATCTATCTTTATTTGACATGATACTCACACGCACATAATCATAATATTCAGGAAACTTACCATGAATAATATGATATTCCATTGCCTGTTTTAGTTTAAGTACAAACTTTTCATCTCGTTTATTGTATACATTTACCCAATTAGCCTTTTCAAAATTTTTAACAGGATCTCGAACAATCTGCAATAAATCAGGACATGTGCTATTCTTAATAAATTCAATGTCAGTCGGTTGCATTTTACCCAGTCGATGCAATGTTTTAAAACGATTCAACCAGATACCAAGTTGCTTTTCATATAAATCCTTTGAATTGCAATTTGGTTGTGTTCCGTTATGACTGTGCTTCCACTCAATAATCTTACTGAGTCGGTCATATCGTTCTACTGATTTCATATTAGTCATAAAATTACCTCATAAAATACATAGTGCATGAGTTAATATAGGAAATTACAAAAAATTGTCAAGGATTTTTGAGCTTATTAAGGATTACTCGATTAATAATCTGCGAAATTCTGCGATTTCGATCCATTTCTAACTTGTGCATACCATTATGATAGAAATCTTTATCAAAGGTTTCCTTTATGGAATCACCAAACCTGAACGGTGGAGTTAATGACCGTTCACCCTCTTCATCATTTTTTACTAATGGAGTAATCATTCATCTACCACTTGTTATATTAACCAGTTTCTTTCCAGCATGTTTGATATTTAATACTTTGTTTTTTCGCATCGCATTAAACATATTCATGAAATGCTGTGTTAGAGCTATCTCAACCAACCAATTTTTACTTAATGTGTCCTTAGTTAATTCTACCCATGTAGCTGAAATGCATTTGGGTTCATGTGAAGATGCCATTACCTTAACTGACTGAACAACTGCATTTGTATTAACCATTTTAGCATAATATGTATAATTATTTATGTTTGTATCAAAATCAAACATTTCACGTTTTATAATATTAGTAGCATCAATCGGAGTAATCATCAAAAATCTCCGGGTGCAACTTGTAAGCAAGTAATACCCAAATTTCTCCACATATCTACAACTTGATTTCGATCATCTAATGCGAATTCGACTGAGAATGCTGGTTCAATTAAAGTATCATATATTTCACGTTTAACTATTGCATCCTTTCTAGAATCACCTTGCTTACGCATGAATAACCATCGATATGTGATGCCAGTAGCATCAAGCCAGTTCTGTGTTTGGGTTCTATATGCATCACTTCTACCAGATACAAAGATGATTTCATATCCCATTGATTGAACTGATTCCAATATGATTTTTATCGGATCATTAATAAAATCTTGTTCGCATTTAGCTGTATCATACACATTACGATCATTAATAATGGCTAGGGTTCCATCCAAATCACAAATGACAGCCAGTTTTTTATCAGTAAATACAGATCCTTTTGACGGATACATTTGAGTTACTAAATTCTTTAACCATCCCTGTTGCTTTGCTTTGCTAAGATCACCCTGAAACTTATTTATAATATCAGATCCCAGTGGAGACTCTCGCTTGGAATCTCGTGCAATGCAGTCATATACATCAGCTTCCATCACTATGTGTTTAACAGATACGCTTTTATCATAATCATTGCAATACTGCTGAATGACAGTCAATACAGAATCAACTGATTTCTTATTGAGATTTGTATCATCAATCACAACATTATTTCCACGAACTAATGCACCAGATAGAATTCTGCGTTGCATATCACTCACAAAATTCTCAAATTGTTCTACATGATGCACTTTCTTATCCGCAAACATTGATCGTAAATCGTCTCGATTAATTCTTATATAATCAGGATGTTTAGCTATATATTCTTTTGCCCATGTACTCTTTCCAGAAGCTGGAACTCCATGAGTCATTATTATTTCTTGCATGTTTTATTTCCATCTTCAAATTTTAAACCAAATTTATCGCTCATCATTCTGTTAAGCGAAGTTCTAACTGTATGCGCTATTATATTATTTATCATTGGATTACCATTATCAAGATAAAACAATCCAATCTCACTAACAGAAAACCTTACACCAGCCACAATATTCCCATCAACTTTTTTATTAATCGAATCCATCAACGAAAATGAACGTCTATTAAAAAATAGATCCATATGTGTATCATCTATTACAGCACGTATTTTTTCACTGACAGGATCGTTAAAATTAGACGAACTCCCCTCTTTGGGATTCGCTGTAAAATAACATAACGGAGTAATCATAATTCTAGTATCGTCGTAAATGTTTTTGACTTTCGTGTAGAACTAAATTCTTATATGCTGTCTCTGCGATATCATTTTCTGGAATACCAACCATATCATTTGCCTCAAGTAATCCAATCATGGTATCACCTACAGCATAATCTATACCCAGCAGTGGACATCTCAAATGAGTCTTTAGAGTAAGAGCATCGAAAATTAATTCCTTTGCGGATGGAAGTCTTTGGATGATTTCATCTTTTTGTGTATTCCAATGATATGTGATTTCAGCATCTGGATTATCATTCTTAATCCATGTATCATCATTTATATGTTCAATCACAAAAATATCATTTGCAATTATCAATATACGAATTGCTCGGTGATTCTCAACAAATTGTTCATATACGACACTTTCTTTACGCAACATCTTCCGAGGAGCAGCAGGAAATTTATACTTACCAATTCCCTGATGATTATCTCCAGTCTTCATAATAGGCAGATTAGCATTAGGAATAGGAATTCCAGTATATTCATCAATATACTGACGCTTTAATGGGAATATCGTAATTGTATCTAACTCACGAAGTTGCTTAGCTCTATTTCTTAAAGTATGAGTTATTTTAGGTGATGGGAATAATCTAATTCCCTTTCTTTCAAGTGAATCATACAACTTACTATGTTTATAGTTAAAAAATATAACTAAGTCACCAGCTTTAGCTTTGCTAGATAACGTTGCTGGATTGTGACTCGCTCTGAATGAATCAACTGGTAAATTAGATCGCAAAAAATCTATAACATCACTATCAATATCATAATACCAAATCATACTTATTTCCTATTATGAGAATAATATTCATGACGCTTTAATAGTTCCGTCATCTCTTCTCTATTAATCCATATATTACAACCAACTTTCGGAGTTACATACCTATTTTTTAACACGTAGTAGTCATCAGTGACAACACTAGCAGTAACCTTTCTAGCAACTATCAAGTCAGCATTCGCAAGTGATCTGTTAGGAATAGTTTTAAGTATATCATTCACATCTAATTTATATTCAGGCACAGGTATAATTAAAACCCTATTGTATCGATCTAAAATATCCATATCAAACCTCAACTTTGTATAATAAAATCATTTTTTCAGAAATATCCCATTGACCACCATCATCACCATCAGGATGATATTGTAATGGATTACTATATTCCAACGTTCCTTTGTAAACACCAGCAACAACAGAATCATTCCATATAAGTTCTGATTCAATTTCCCAAAATTCTTCTTCGGCATTTGGATGTATATTATCATGCCAACTTAAAATTTTACAACTGTGATTTTTACTTATAGCAAATATGATTTCATTATTGAACGTCATTTGAATTACCTTTTTGTATATTCAACTGCACATTTGTATTTGGAAATATACCCATCATTTTTTCAATATTGCATGTTAGATTTTGAGCAACCGCAATAGGATCTATATTATTCCAATCCAACTTATACACATCCTGTGGTCGCCAATTTCCAGTATCTACTTTCGTTGAAATATATATACCTTCTTTCTGCTTTTCAAGTAAATATTCAGTTGGTGTGGGTTCATCGCCATCGTTTTTACACATGGAAAAATCCCAACATTTCAAAAATTCATCAGCACGGAGATATTGTTCATCATGAGCCGACATCAACATTGCCTTAATCAAACAATCTTTAATATCTCGCATAGTAAGTCCATGAACTTCCTGTTGTCCACGAACCCCATCATCTGTCCATGGTTGACCGTTATAAGGCCGTTCACGGTCGTTTCTATAATCAGAGCATGATTGAGTGCTCCATATATTAAATGCGAATTCATCCTTAAATGCAGAGGATGTGGCATCCATCATTGGAACATTCGGCCCAAGATTCAATTGTTCATCTTCATTATTCATAATATCAGTCCTTACTAACAAAATCTCATTGGTTTCTTTTCTGCGATTCGTGCTTCTAGAGTTTCAATGAAATATTCAGTATTTGGTCTAAACCAAGCATCACGTTCCATATTTTCAGGTAAACACATCTTAGCATAAATCTCTTTAATCCGTGGCAGTAAAAACTTCATTTGACGAAGTTTAATGACCCCTTCACAATCGCTATGAGCAAACAAAATAATCAGAGCATCTTCTGGATTTTTCTTCCATTTTCCAAAATAGTTACATTCTTCATATTTACTGTGATCAATGTTTGCTTGTGTGAATGTTCCATATTCATTCTTAACATCAATTAACTCAAATCCACCCAACACAGCAAGTCGATTTCTCCACGCACTGAATCCTGAATACGACCAATGGCACTTACTATTACCAGCAATTCCCAATCCCATAATTATCCCCCAAAATCCGGCTTGTATTCTTTGATAACAGGCTTTTGTTTGTTTGTATGATCTTCACATCCACATTTACTGCATTTTCGTGTCCAACGTGGTTTTTGAACATCGTGATATCCTTCATAGTCATAATATACATCTGACCCATGGGCTTCCATTTTACTCCCATAGCCTTCTCGGACAGTTTCAGGATTATAAAATGCATTACCCCACTGATGAGTACAATGCAGAATTTTACGTTTCTCCGCATCCATCAATTTCTGTAATTCTCGCATCCTATCATTCATGATTGATTCCTTCCATAGATATTCATGTTAATATAGGATTTTTTCTTGTTTTTGTCAATGAAATCCATAATATACTGCTTCATAATCTGTCTCATAGGCAAGATCACAAATCGGACATCATTATCGATTCTATTCAATAAATAGTGATATTTGCTATTACCATCACCCGTAATCGTGTATGTTTGTGTCCATAATGATCCTTCCTTTGGATCATCAATCCATCTATCAGTATTTATAAATTTACCTAGTTCTGTAATCATATCATCCAATATAGAAACTTTTTGCTATATTTAGAGAAACATGGAGTTATTATGATAGAATCTGAAAAATTTGTACAGGGAAGTATTAACAATTATCAAATGACTGGGGCCGACCCAACAATGACATATAGAGTGCAAGGATATGATGAATTTGATGGTGAATACACATGTAAACTTGATTCGGATGGAATTAGACATGTGCAAAATTATCCGATGTCTATGAGTATACATAAATCATATGCTAATGCATTTGAATTGACTATAATTGAACTACTTTATAACAAAACCATAAAATTTAATGCAGATAATTTTGATACTGTAAAATCTACAGAATATGAAATGGATATCAAACGAAAAGACGGTAAAAAAATCATCATTATAAATACCATATGCAATCGATTTATGATTGATCCTAGCGAACACAAACCTAGAATGTTCGAATATACTCATAAGACATATCGGATGGAATGATGATACATCCACTTGATACTGATAATTTATTAATAAGACTCAATGGATTTTGCTACGAGCAACTTAGAGCGTCTGTTGATGAATATGCACGTGATGTTGTTAATAGCCACAGGTGGTGGCATTCAATGCACGAGTTCGATGAGTTGGCATTAGATCAACATATCCATGATGTATTAACTAATGAGGTTCGGCAATCAATTCAACCCGATGAACCTAATGAATTTGGATTTGATCTTGAACCAAATGAAAATATAACAATCGCAATTACTATGAATACAGAGAGATGGGAATGATTACATTATTGAATAGTAAATTCATAGACTCGTCAATAAATAATTTTTGCATAAATACATGCCAAGATTTTGTATATGAGAGTATTGATATTAACAAGAATGAATTTTCTGACATCAATAATGTGATTTCAGTTAATACTCAAAACATAACAAATCATATTAATGAAACAATTAAAGACGAATTATTTAAACGGTTTGCTGTAGTGAATGATATTCCACTACTTTCACTTGAAACTATAATGGCAATAATTAATCTAGGACTTACACCAACCACTGATCAAATGATGCAAAGTATGGGATTTACTTACGATGACCTATTAACTAATATGAAAATATTAAGAGATGAGAATGACAGAAATCAATAAGAAACTAATAGAGAAAATAAATTATATCTGGTATGAGAAACATAAACCAAAACGAACCGTGGTTGATAAATATATCGGAAAATTAGTTACAGATTCTCATGGTGGGAAGTTTCTAATAACAGGCACAAGACCAGTTCGTAAAATATGCCAGACAGATGATAAAGACAAACCATACATGATACAATCAGTTGAATTATTCATAGGAACTGAATGGGTTGAATGGTTTGACTTTATTAGAAACTATAACCGAATGATAGCATAGGAAATTTATGTTTACTTACTTAATGTATAAATTAGGATTACTTAAAAAATATGTAGTTGAATATAATTCACTCGTAACAGCAGTCCCTGCAAATAGTTTTATTGACTATTACGACTATAGGTTCATTCCAGATTGGTTACTGAAAGAACGTTGCTTAGAATGGATGCAAGGTAAAGTTCTTACATGTGTCCCACACGTTATTTACATAGAACGTATAGGACACGTCGAGATTAAATCTCAATGTATTTATTAAACTTATACAAGGGACATCATAATCCTAGATGAATTTTCAGCATAACCTTCAAGGCCAGCCTTTCGGATTTTTGGTGCCCATGTAGACACAAATGATTTAACTGCATCCTTTTTATACTGCTTACTCCGATAAGTCAAATCAGATTCACTGGTTGGATAAATGATCGCATACATATGATCAATATTCTGATTGATATGAAGGAGATCAATTACAGCTTTCTTACCCTTCAAGAAAGTAAGCCAATGAATCTCGAATTCAGGAGTTCCTTCCAAATAATCCTTTCCATTTTCATCAGTTACAAACAATTCACCCATAAGAGTGCGACCGATTGAATTAGCTGCGTATGCCATAATGTATCCTTTTTGGATGTGGTGATGCATCTAATATAGGAAATGTTTGGGATTTGTCAATTGTATGAATATCATATAATTGAATTGACATTTGTATCAAATAATTCTATATTCATATGAATTGCACACATATACAGGATTAATATGAACCGAACGATGCTTAATGTAATGATACTCAGTTTGTTAGTTGCTTTCATTAGTGGATGCAGTGACGGTAGTAAATACGACAAACTTATTCTAACAGACAATAATACAGGGAAACAATATTTAATGAAACACAATATGGGTGATACATATTATATCGATGAAAAAGTGACTAAGATTAGTGGTAAAGATACTATTGATACATTTGAATAAGATTGGAAGTAACATGAATACATCTGATTTAGATATGGGGCTTGAAGTTAAAATAATTGTTAAAGGCGTTGAGAGAAATTATCTATTAGCAAATTTTCACAATCCTGCAATCATTATGGATAGATTATGCAAAGGATTAGACTTATTACAAGGTGTACAACGAGTACAAGATAACTAAGGATTATGTATGTGTATTATTACTGATGAAAATGATGTTGTTGTTTCTATCTCATTTATTCCGGGATGTGATGAAATACTGGATACCTATAAAGTGTATTTCCCATGGGTTGGTGAACTTCCATCTAACAATACCAAGCTAACTCAAGAACAGATGAATGTTCAATATGTTAATCGTAAATCATAAATAGGATCTTATATGACAGAAGCAGACGAAATAGCAGCCGATATTGGATTCTTTTATCACGACACTTCGGTTGGTGATAATATTAAAGAAAAAATTGAAAATACAACTACTCGTATATCTAATCTTGGAATTTGTTCAATTGACTATAAAGATAACGAAGTCATTATTACATTAACGAGACCCGGACTTCTGATTGGACAATATGGTAGTAATATCAATGCCCTTACTAAATATCTTCAAGAAAAATCGAAGAATAAAGTAGATAAAATCAAAATTGTGGAACAGAAATTACCTACATTTCTATATTGTTTCCGTGCAGATTATGATTATGCACGTGATATGGAAGAGTATGTAGATTAGGCTTTCAATATTTTAACACCACCATCCGTGGTGTTCATATGACTTTGCATCAATTTATGAGAATCGATAGCTGATTTCATTTGTGGAATTAGAGTTTTATATGTATTTGTTGAATGAAATTTATCTTTTAACACAGCATTAGTATTATCATGCATAGTTACTTGCTCAATATCAAATAAGTGCAAATCTTCAACTAGATCTGATGGTTCTGCACCGAATGATTGCATCTCATCTCCCATATAGTCAGTTCCATCATCAGCATTTGTTGTAGCCAGTCCTACAGGCTTCACACCGCTTGAATACATGTCACCACTAGTAGATGCCATACTATCCTCAAAAATGACGTTATACCCACTCATAAGAGCATCTAACAGATCACTCGATTCAAAAGAATTGATGAATTCTAGTAATGTATGAGAATAATTAATCATTGTGTATAGTTTATAAAAAGAATGACATCGGATGATCAATCCGATGCCACTGCTAAGACGTGTACTTTGTCTATTTCGCTAATACCCACCGCCATGTTTTTACGGTGAAATTAATCTATGTTTCCGTAGATTAACTCCCAAGACACACTCAGAGTACCACTTATTCATCCCTTGCAAATGCAGGACTTGAACCCACCTCACCGCCTTTCATGGCAGTATCTTGACCAGATAGAAGAAATTGCTGGCTGAACACTTATAATATAGATAAAAAATCTGTATTTGTCAATAGATTTTTAACACCGAAGATTTCCTGCGTAAATACCAAATGACTTAGCAGGTACTTTTATCTTATATTTAGAACAATATTCAATAACATCTGATTTAATTTTTTCCATTTCAACAGGAGTAGGAAAATCTATTTTGGTAGGACATTCATCCTCTAAACCAGTAGCGAGGGTTTTACCAATCCATATACTCTCCTCGCCATCATCATCCTCACCAAAGTCACAATCGATATTATCAGGTGAATTATCCCAATATTCTTCTTGTAACTTGTCATTATTCTTTATCTTAGCTCCATACATAATGAAACTACTGGAACTGCTATTCGATACAAATCCGGTTCTTACTTTCATATTTACTCCTTAGTAACCAACATTACCAGCATAGATTTCAAAATCTTCTGATGTTATTATAATATCATGTTTCTTACAGATATTAATAATATTCGTTTCAAAGTTTTTTTTGCTATCTCCAGTAGGAACCTTAATAGCACGAGGTGATTCATCATCAACACCATGCATCAAGATATCACCTATGTATATTGTTCCATCTTCATATTGAGTGGATTCATGAAAATCCTTATCTTCTTCAATAGAATTACGAATTTCACGAGTACCTTCAACAGCAACACCGTACATGATGAAGGAACTAGAACTGCTGTTCGACACAAATCCATTTCTTACTTTCATATTAGCACTCCCCAGCTCCAGCAATGAAGCCAAATTTATTGTTTGAAATATCTATATCATACTTTGCACACACAGCAATCAAATCATCGATTATCTCAGAATTAGGAACTTCAAGCATTTTAATACTTTCATTCTCAATTTCTCTCATAATAGAAGAACCTACTACAACGGTGCTACCCATAAACTCTTTACTATATTTTTCATCCATTTCATCGTAGAACTCTTCCAACTTTTCATAATTATCCCGTAAACTCTGTGGGATTGTAATTATCGTTCCATACATAATGAAACTACTAGAACTACTATTTGACACAAATCCATTTCTTACTTTCATATTTTACTCCTTAACGTCTAACTATATTAATGCCATCAACATTTAATGTTCTTATGTATTCAACCGTATTAACTATATGCTCTGCGAATAAATCGAGAGATTCCAACAAAACTTCCACTGTTTCATCACTATCAGTTTCACATAACTGTACCCAGCGTCTTTCTAACTCTCGATTCAAATCTGGATGATTCAATCCATTGAAGCACAATCCATGAAATGCATCTGATTTAGCTTTACATATGTTACTAACACGAGCAACCTTATCAGTTACTGGAAAGCATCGCAAACCCGAACCAGAGATTCTGAAAAATTCAGTTTCTATACCTGTAATTTTTCCATCTTTCATTGTATCTACGGTAGATAGAACAAATCCCGAATAACATTTATCACCAACTGTAAGCATCATATCTCCTGTATTAGATTGTACCATTCTATAAATTCAGATAATTTAATTGTGGTAGTGATATGCTGACCAGACCACTCCATGAAATTTATCTTGACATTACCACTACTAAACCAAATATCATGTAACTCATAATGGCCTTCTCCGACAAATTTAGTCAAGAATTCCTGATCGTATTTGAATACGACATCTTCATATGGTTTAAGCTCATTAAATATCATTTACCAAATATAGCAAAAATTAATATGGTTCATGTAATAAATTTCTATATTTGTAGCATGATTACACAAATTAAAGATATAATTAACATGCCTTTATTTGATGGGGTTGATTCTAAAAATGATTCAGCATTAGTTTCATTGGGTATGCTAAGTAAAGAAAAACTGGCATTCGATTCTAATAAACGATTACTGACAACCATCGCTGGAATTACTCAAAATAGTATCATTGAATATGTAAAATACATTAATACAACGCAAACGGAAATATATGATAACTGAATTAACATTTAAAGAAACATCATCGGTACTAGACAAGAACTTACATGATACCCAGATGAAATTCAGCCAGCGTGTGCTTGATATGTTTCGAGTTGGATTTTTAACTAAATTGTTAGGCGAAAAACAAAAACCATTGCATGTATCTGTATCTGATAAATTTGCTGACTATATCACTTTAGTAAACATTAATAATAACTTTGATATAGAATTAGCTAACATCTCATTCATATCATTCATAACAAAAGATGATATTATGATTAAAATGCATAATTTACGCATGGAATATAAATTAGAACAATGGAAATCTAATAAATAGGTTTCATTTCATTTAATAATGAAATCATGGTCGCTACGATAGCATCATCAATTGACGTACATAGCTGTAATGTAGGATTATAAATAATAGCAGAACAATAACTCGTAGATACATCATCTATCGAATCAATATCAAACGCATTTTCTGTGTTGTTATATATTAATTCGTTTAATTCAGAATTATCTAGTTTTTGTATCATTGTTTTTCGGAATTCTTAGCAATCTGTTCCAATGCTTTATTTATATCCTCAATTAGAGGAACCAAATATTGAGTAACATCTTTAGATAGCTGTTTTGTTACTGGATCAGTAACATTATCACCAATTATTTTAACTCTATTTAAGGTTGCTGTTAATTCGATTACTAATATATTATCCATTACTAAATACCTTTTTCGTTATAGCCCTAGATACTAGATATGCAGGTATTACAACGATGAATGACATAATATATATTATATATTTTGGAACTGGATTTGGTTCAAATTTTTTAATGATATATGAAAATATTCCATATTTATTAAAAATTGAAGTTATAAATTTATTCAACCCAAACAGACTTATAGCAAATGTTATACACCGAACAATAACTTCTGTATATGAATTCATATTACGATCTCCATGCTTTTAATGCAAGTTCTTGTTTTTGTGCATCAGACATTGATGCAATGCGTTGACCTGAAATTTCGTATAATCTTTCCAATAAACGATCAGCATATTTATCATCATTAACTTTCTTTATAAGCATCTGTTCATGATACCACTCAGCATATTTTTTCATGGCACAGGCCATTCCTATGTTATGGGCATCAGGATGAGTATATGGATTCAAATAATATTTAACAAAGAATTCATTGATATCATCCAATTCTTGTTTATGTGAATCCATTTTAAAATAATTAGACATCGAATTGACACGTTGTTCAACTACATTTATTTCTTTCTTAACTTGAGAAATTCTATCTTTAGTTTCTTTATCTAATGGCATATTTATTTTACCTCTTTCTTACCGTCATAATACGCGCCTAAATTTATTTCAGTACATTGTCTAATACAATTACCATCGGAGTCATATACAGATGGAATATCTATAATCATCTGAATGTCTTCACCACATTCAGGATAACCTTGATAATAATCTCGTGCATCAATGGTAACGTCAGATCCAACTGAATATTTTTTAAATAATTCAGAAAGATCTTTCAGAAATTCTTCTTTTACTGATTCACTGGATTGCATTTAATTGTTGCTCTGTATGGTTTTTTCTTTTTAACAATTGATTTATCTATCAACGACTCAAACCTAGCACTATCAATTATAGTTGGATACATATATGCAAATGACAAACTAAAGCCAAATTCACTCTCTGGCCCTCTATCAGTCCATACAATTTTAGTACCATTGGCAGTCAATTCATTTGTAATGCGCTGATAATCAGCAGCAAGACAGCCTTCTTTATACTTGTCTGGCATATATGCATCAGTCATCATAGAGCCTTTGGGAAAGTGTCCCACATAAAATTATACACATCTTTAACTTTACTATAACCGTAACTATATTCCTTACTCAATTTATTTCTCATATATGTTTCAGTATACGTTTTCACTTGCTCAATTGATGATTTTCCATTTCGCATATGTTCAGGAATAATATGATCATAATACAAATTCTTTTCAATTTTATCCACGTCAAGTTTGGATATATCCACACCTTTAGTTGACTTAGTATAATCATACACTTGTGGACTTGTAATTAATGAACCTCTATCATGAGAAGACGCAAACAAATGAGCATATCTAAATCGAATTGTGAATTCATTATGAGATAAATTTTCCCTATAACTAGTCCAATCACTAATATATTTTGACTTAGAACTTATGACTGGAACTTTACCTACATAGCATCCAATATAATCACCAGCTTTATTTTGATATGGCTTACCAACTACCAACTCACTAGCTTTTATATGACCTGAATCAACTAGATTAGTGACGGCTGCATATTCTTTGTAAATATCAGACGTTAAATTAATGAGAGCTAGATTAGCACCATCCCACGCAAGTACGCATTCATCGTCAATTACACCTTTCTGGATAGTTGTATCCATACAAATTTCAAAGAAATTATCAGTTGTAATTTCAAATGCAAACCCATTAGGATTTACTACTCGATACATGCTACGACCAGATCCAAAATAATCTCTACTGCGAGTAACCATGTTTTCTAAACGATATCCACGAATTGGCGCATTACCAATTTCACCAATGTATTCATCACCCCATTCAGACCATGATTTTTCTTTGCGTAGTTTTCCCTTATCATCTACATAAGTAATATAACCAAGAGGAATCTTATCTGATTTCTTTACAGTTGAATTACCATAACTATTATCATGACGAACGCGAACTTTGACTGATTTTGGTATATACATATGAAACCCTTTAATTTATTTATTCAATATAGCAAATTATTTTCCATAACACGGAATAATCAAACATTTTTCATCGGGTTTATATGTCTGACTTAGTAATTTAATATACTTAGTCACCAATTTACCATCTCTATTCAATGAATTTTTGTAACATTGAATTGGATCGTTCTCAAAATAAATTCGGGTGATATTTACATTATATTTACTGTATTTTTCATACAATTTTAATATCGATGCATTTATAACAGAATCAATACAGAGATTTGGATCTGTAATAACTAAATGATCTGCATATTCAGGCAAATCACTCAGAGATTTAGGATCATCCACGAGAAAACCACCCAACGTTTTAGCGTAGGTGGTTTTTCCGCTGGCTGGCAATCCAATTACCAATGTTATTTTCATCAGATCAGCTCTTTCTCAACCAAATAGTTGTACAAATCAACCAGATTCACATACCTAATGGCATAGTCAGTTGAATTGCCATAGTATTCACCCACCGTATCACTGGTTTCTATGATAACAATTGGTTCCATCACCTTTGATTGCAAAAAGGTAAGATTAGGAACTATACGTTCAAGTATCTCATAGAATGCAGTGAACTGAGGCATAGGCTCTGAATTATGATATGGTCGAGGATCAGAATGATCCCAACACGATCCACCACTATATCCACCCGTCTCATGAGTCATCCAAACGAAATTTCGAGAAACATCAATTTCATGAATTGTGGCATCTCGTAGTTTTCTTTTTTGATCCCATGTCATGGATCGAGTTTTCTGATTAAATTCATCATTATGCTCATAATAATGCTCAGCAATATTATGACCACCACTCCATGGACGTGAAATATCCTTCACAGAATCCAAGAATTCGTCTAAAGTAGGACGCATAATAATCTCCTTAATTATTCCAAATGAATAAACAACCAGATACCAATCCAACTACAGCACCACCGATATTACTGGGTGAATAAATAGACACTCCAATAACCATAGCACACAATCCAAGTGTAGCAATTCCTTTTCCAATACTATTCATCATTACTCTCCAATTTGGGGATTTTATTAAACCTTTCAGCATTCCGGTCAGCAGCCTCACGCAGATATGCATACACTGCTGGAAGATCTTGCTCTGTAATCTTTTCAACTAATACGCCACGAGAACATCCCTTTCTAGGATGAATGATCCATAGTTGCAACGCAACCGTAGCTTCATCTTCAACATAGATATGACCTTCACCATGACAGTGTTCACATTTTCCATAGACACCAAGACGTTTTGCTCGATGCTCTACACAAATCCACTGATTAAGGGAATCATGGACGTGCCCAGTTTGACTGCGGTGATTCACCTCATCAGCGGTTGGCATTTTAGGTGCTTCACATTGAACCCTTTCATCTGCATCATTCCAAGTCATCCATTGATTGGTTTCTTCATCAAATACAACTTTACGCTGATCTTTCATGAAATCCCACAGTCTTCCATGCTTAACTAGGACTTCTACTTCATCCTGAGTAATGTGATTACCCCAAGCATTATCATTGTATCGACGAGTTGGACTTACATTTACATACCTCGCATTATCAAATGCATACCAATCATCAGAAATTTTCTTGGTTTCTGGATTCATTCCATCACCATCACACGATTCACACTTAACAGACTTTCTACTCACATCAAAGTGAAAATTGACACATTCGTTGTACTCATCGAGTTTGAACTTAAACTTAGACCAGTCTGACACTGTAATAGCACCATCCCAGCCTTCACTCTTATTACTCATGTAATCTTCTGTATTTCCCCAGAAACAATAACTAGGATTCAGCTTGAGTAAATCGATTTGCCAAGGCTTACCATTCAGCTTAGCAAGTTCCTTTACATCATATTTATCATTTTCATTAAATGAACGCATGGGATTCCTTTGAAATGGTTTTCTTTAATATAGGAATTTATTAGATTATGTCAAGACAAATAATTGATACAATACAATTTGATCTTATCACGAGTCACTTCAATATCAATAGATTTCAAAGCATTAATAATTCGAGTTGCCGTCTCATCGGCATTAACCAACTTATCCATATGAATTTCATTATCTGCTCCATATGCGCGATCATCCAGAAGTGAAATCCCAAGAGCAATGGAAGTTCGATACTCAGATGATCCATATTCACCCCAATACGAAAAACACTCTAGTTGGTGTTCGTCACCAAACTGATATGGTTGTATACATTCTGTAATAAATTCAGTTACTTGATTCCCCGTATCTGGATCAAATCTATATTTACCCCACAATGGATTCAACTTAGTTTTTTCGAATTTTATAGCTGGTAGAACAATACCATATATGACGTGTGCAGTAGATGAGTATGACATATTAGTATCCTTTATTTGGTTAATATGTCTTAATATAGAAAATTACTGATTTTTGTCAATGTAAATAACACATGGCCCATTTTGTGGATCAAATAGAATACGTGCCATACTTTTCAGATGAAGTTTTAGTTCTCGTCCTTCTGATCGGTTCCAAATAATTTGTTCGACATGAACCAAAAGATCTAGATCTACTTTTAGTTCTAAATCTTCTGATATCAATTCAGGGAATTGTGTACCTGTAAAAATCTGAGTTATCATTTGTACGCTTTCAATACTTCAATACCAGCTTCAATCGTATCGCATTTAGATACTTCTGCCCGTGCTTTTTCTTCATCTTCATATGATGTAAATATAGGTAGATTTTCATTCGCACATCGTTCTTTCAGTGTTGATTCAATAGAATCAGAATAGGTTTCTCTAATATACGTATAAATATTAGCATGAAACGTTGTAACCATAGGAAGGCTTTCCAAAACGAACCCTTTATCATTCATCAATTCAATGATTCGTTTCATATGTTCATCTAAATCAGTATAAAATGAATCTCCCCATAATTCCACAGCGGAATCACCATATGATTTAGCACTGACAACCATCATTTCTTTATCGGATACGCTGTATCCATGCAAAGGTTTTGTATTTATGTACTCATACACAGCAGTTGCAATACATTCATCACATATTTCTTTGAAATCTGACTCAGAGATTTCCAAATCGTATAGAAACACTATACGATGTCCACATTCATAATCAGAGGTGTCGAATGCGTATCTGTATTTTTTGTCTGTTGGTTGCATTTTCAATCATCCTATTTAATTTAGTTTGCATATCTCTTGTTATGTTATCATTTAACAAACGTCTAATTCGTCGTATCTCTTCATATAATTTATCACTGACATATGTTTCAATCTTATTAGTAACATCTGGAATATGAATAAAATCCCCATTATCATATACCAATGAGGTAATTACATTTTCACAGTCCTCTCGTGTAAATTCGTGAATCATTAAAATACATCATCTTCAACTTTTATGAGTGAATTAATATGTGCATCAATAGCAGTTGAAATTATTACACACACATTCTGAACTGGAATTAAAGTTCCTTCTTTAATATGTTCAATTACATTTGCATTAACGGCATGTTCATTTTTATATGCAAATGATTCCGCATTACGTGCATATCGAGAAAATATATTTTGAATCAAAACCGCTTCTATATCTTCATATTTTATTAGATTAATCAATATCCACTCTCCACATTTAGCCACATATCATCCCAATACGCATCATTGTCAGCCTTACAGTAACTACATAATCTGGCAATATTTGCCCAATACCCACTTGCATATGAGGTTCGTTGTTTATAAATATGCGACCCACCACAGAGGGGATCACCGCAATGTTCACATGATGCTGATATCAACATCGATCCATTTCCATCATCAATTAAATGAAATGTAGTGTATACATTCATTAAATAATGAAGAACTAAACACGGGTTTGCCATGCTTAGTTCAGGTTCGAATTCACTGCTTAATCGAGTAATCATTGTTTAACAGTACGCCACAAAATAATTGGATTGATACAACCACAATGTCCTGCACGTTCTCCACATTCACAATAGTATCCGTTACAATCAACCTTTTCAATTTTGTCATCAGATGGAGCATCTGGATTCAATTCAAACTCAGGAAGGTTATGCTTACACCAAGGACATACAGTAACCGATTTCTCACCGGGATATCTATCAGAATCATCATAATTTAGATGAGTTTCAGTGCAAATATACCATTCAGGTTTATTAGCTCTTAATACATCCAGATTGTCAAATTCCCAATCAATTGAATCTGCATTGTAATGCGCATAGATATAACTCTTTGCGTGTTTACAGCAATCTGGATGTAGAATCAATCTATCATCTCGATCTTTAGCGAATCCCATATTAGAGTCCCTTCAAACGATCTTCTAGACGTTTCTTGAACATAATAGCAGTCTTACGACCGATTGCAATTTCAACAGACTTAGACTCAACGAATTCACCCTTACCTTCTCGATATACATCTTCTACCATAGCCTTAATGACTACAGGCATTGAACTCATATCGACAACGTTAGGCAATTTATCAAGAACATGTTCGAGACGCATTGCAGTAACCCACTCTTCGGCAATTTCATTTGCCTCAGTAAGAACCTTCAACTTATCAGGATCTACATCACGTTGAGTTTTAGTTTCAGCAAATTCAGCACCCTTATGCTTAGAAATTACTCGATCACCGTTGTTCACACGCATTTCAACCAATGGACGCAACACAACACCTTCACGCTTATGACCAGTTCCCATTCCATTACGAATAGCTTGAACCGAGTCAGCATCACGCTCAGCATCAATTGCTTCAATCGTGGTTGGAATCTTCACATAATGAACGAACTCCAATCCGAGCTTAGTTGCAACATCTTCTGCATTAGGAACGGAAAGCCAATGATTTCCTACCTTCACATCGAATGCAATAAACTTCAAGTCCTTCCCATAACGGAACGACTGACCTTGCTGTTTTCCACCGTAGCCTTCACCAAAAATTACAACATCATCATTGAATAGAGATACAAATGCATCCAACAATTTCTGTTCATCAAATAATTTCACAAACTTCTCATGTCCTTCGCCACCAGAAGAGAAAGAAACTTTCTTCTGTTCATAATTAAAAGAAATGTGGGTAGAAGTTCCATGAATCTTCTCAGTAGCATAGCATTCCTTAAACAAAAGAATGGTTTGCTCTTTATACAAATTATCAATATGCATGTAACCCATTGTTACTTCCTTTTTTATATTTGAGTTATATACAATATAGAAACTGATGTTACATTTGTCAACAAACAATGCATGATTTTTTGATTGACAGTCAATTAAAAAATACTATATTAGTAGTACTGCAACCACCCAAGAAAATGTCGGTACAACTAGGGTGGGTAATCCGACACGCTGCCTCAAGGGAATCGGCATAGTAGAGTGGGCAACCTTGAGGATGTGACCGTATCTACACTGGAAGTCACGATCCAGTACTTTTGGGAAACGGGAATAGCGGAAAGAGAGGGACGTTCCCTCTCTTTTTTTATTCTATAGGAGTCATTTCAATATCTAAATCAATCGCATAATTATGATGATTAGTAATAACGATATAAAGAGTTTTATCTGTAAAAGTATGCACACACTTATACTTATCAACTAGCCATTTTTGATCAGCATCAGATTCACTTTCAACACTTTCACCAACTAAGAAATATGTAGGAAATATAAAAAATCTCTTTTTCGGATTAATAGTCAACTTATTACATGCTGGTAATTCAATACATATTGAACTACCAACAAGTAACTTAGCGGAAAATTTAGTCATATCGTTAAGCATTATAACTCTGCCTCAAATCTAATAATTTACATATCTGCTGATATTCTTCATACTCGATACCAATCAATTCGTTAGTATGCACTAATTTATCACCTATATGTCTACGGATAGTTATATCCATATCATCGATAGCACACCAATGAGTTACTTCATAGCCATGATCTGTATTAATCCAATCTACTATTTCAAGCCCTCTGTCAGCATCACCGTTATCAAGTAAACGAGTAAATCCTATCATTGGAATATGCAATCCTTTGAGTCTGAATACATGTTCCAACATTTTCATATTAGTGGATTCTCTCCATGATGATGAAATAACAAATTTAACATCTTCATTATCACGAACAATTCTATGCAAGTATGAAACAGCAATTGGATCAAAAGGCCAATATGACATGTTGTAATTAGGAACATATGCCTGACGTTTTAATTTATCCTTTCGGATTTTATTCATTTCACTCATTGGCTTTGATGTAACTCCATACCATTCTTCGAGTTTTTCATTCAACGCTCTTTCAGTAGCAACTACGCCATCAATATCCAAGAATATAACTTTTACTTTTTGCATTTCTTTCTCGCTTTAGCATCTAATATTTTACCAGCCAGTAATTCTTTACACTTTGTTTCAACTAATACGTTCATTGAGTCTCGCATAAGTGCTTTTAGAGGATCATATATAACAGTACAAAATATATTCTTAGCATTCCATTGTCTGTCATTACGAGCGATATAATTATCATCTCGTCTTTGAGGAACTGCCTCAGTTAATGGTAACTGTATTTTTGTATATGTTACTTGATCTAATTCAAATAATTTTATTGGGTTAATCATACTACTTCAAATTGAATTTTTGTGTAATATATTTCTTCCAATACTCTGGATTTAGGTCTTCGCCAGTTGCAACCTTAACCAAATCACCAGTACCATATTTAGCACCATGAATAAAATAATGTTCCTTCAACCAATTTCTAATTTCATTATAATTAACAGCATCGCTTGTAAACATGTTATTTATTTTAGCTTTTAATTGAGCTGCAATCAAATGACCAATAGTATAAGAAGGGAAATATCCGAATAATCCATTAGACCAATGAACATCAACAGCATATCCAAATCTAGGTTCCAAATCCTTTCCATATAACTCATTCCAACGAGCAGGAATTTCGGACACTTTTAAATTTCCATTAAATAATTCTTTTTCAATTGTGAATCTATTAATTATATGTCTCTGATATGTAATTTCATCGGATTCAGTTCTTATCAAATTTTCAGGATTTACTGAACGCATCCAACCTAGAACATCTTCATATTTAAATCCAAATCGAGCTGCTATTTGAGATGCCATCTGCACACTTTCACCTACATGCTTTTCATAGAACAATGAAATACCTTCATGTGCAGCAATCGAAGCAGCAGACCCAAGCGCATTACCATATTGGTGACGAGGCAATCCCAATTCATAGGTAGCATGACCTGATTCATGAACAACCGAGCCAATTGCATCTAATACATTACTAGGCTTAATTCTGGTTGTGAGTCTCACATCACTTCGACCTAGAGTTTCCATGAATGGATGGGTTGATTTAGATAATGTGAATGAATCCTTTTCACCAATTATAAGTTCAGCAATTTCTTGTCCAATTTCCATGACTACATGATCAGGTGCGACAAAATCTGGATCAGTTGATGCAGTCAATTGAGCTAATGCAGTATCGACAAATGGCTTCACAGAAGCGAATATAGACTCAATCTGAGATGCATCCATACCTTTGCTATACCCATACAACAAATAGTCGTAGGGGGTCTTAAATTCGCCTTGATTGGCATATGATATTGATTCCTTGATAGCATCAACATATTCGGTAAGCATTGCTAGATATTTAGTATCATCCTTACCATCAATCTTTACCTGTTCCCATTCAGTGTTACATTTAGTTACCATCTTCTGTAACTTACCATGCAATTTCACAGGTATACGATTACTAAACTTAACGGATTCATCAATTGAATCGACAATTATTCGTTCATCAGCGGATATAGTTGAATCGTTTTTTACTAGTTCAATAAGATCTCTAAACTTCTTACTCTGCTTTGCCTTTGCCATTCTAATGGAAAGCATTTCCATGACTTCTGCTCGATAATCACCAGCATTTCGTGGCATACTAATTTGAGCATCACATGACAAAATATTAGCACATGAATATAGTTTCTGAATTTCATTGTTTATGGACATTAATTTATCAAAATTACGCATTATAGACTCCGTTACATTAGTAATCCTCTAAATATAACAAAAAATACCAGCTTTCACTGGTATTTTTTGCGCCATAACAAATTTAATTACATACAGATATATTTAAATAGCCAAGCCATTCCAATCGTAAGCCAAGGAAGTATTGCCATGACTACTTTCTGCTGAGTAGTTTCATCTTCCTTAGTTGTGGTGGATATGTTATGATTTTTAAACAAGCCAATCACAAAATTAAGTCCAATTGCCTGTACAAGGGTGATCGCAGGAATTGCAGGAAACACAGGAACCAAAAACCAATACCACATCAAGTAAGTCAAAATACCCCAAGATACGGTTCCGTATGCAATAACAGCAACCAACAAAATCAATCCGAGGAATAACCCAACAATAGCTGTTATAATTCCACCTTCTTTCTTTCCTGTTCTCAAGAAAGTCAGCATTTCATTCATTTCGCTTTCAGACAACTTAGATTTAGACATTTTTTATTCCTTATTTTGTTTTGGTTGAATCGATATTGAGTATAAGTTTTTGGCTAGGCATGAATCTTTCATCTGGAATCTTAACGGTGTCCACATACACAACCGAAGTCCAATATCGTCTCCAGAAAGATTCATTTTCCACCTTAATAATTTTCTGCTTTGAATTGAAATCAAGTGCCTTTTGTAAATTATCAGGATTATAATTTTCATTGAGCATTCGATTCAAAGTAATTCGTTGATTTTCAGCTTCTTGTGCATATACAGACTTGCTCATACAAGAATCGACATAACTAAGTACACAAACAATACTCACCACAGAAAATACAACAGCAGCAATACCTGAGATAGTACCACAGAGATCCGCATCATTTGCGAGTAGAACGACAGTAATGAATATAAGAAACAGTGAGATAACTATAAGTGATAAAACGATTCCCATTATATAGCCTTTGTTAAGTGTTTAATTAATATAGAAAAAATGCATAACAATGTCAACACATTTTTTAATGATGAGAAGTTCTTAATATAACTGTGTTAGGCCAATTATATGTATGTTCCAAGAATGATCCTGTTGGGCCATCATCATCGCCAATTTCAGCTACATATACGTTTTTATATTTAGCCACGATTGCTTTATAGATAGCACGTACATACTTACGAGTATACCATCCGAAAATTAGTGACTCAATTCTCCACGTAGATCGAGTCGTATCTTTATCATTCATGTAAACATCAATTGCCGTATTTATCTCATCTGACAATTTATTGAAATCAACATGTACATCACATAACTGAATTATACGACTCTTGACTTTTTTCGTTTCTGAATATGTGTATAACTTAGATCCATTACGTTCAGTCAATCCATCTCGAATGCGTGTACGAATATCATCAAAAATCTTATTCACATCAGGAGATCCATCAGAATTTCGACGCATACTATGATACAGATAACTAGCACAGTCATCTGCTGTGTAATCAACATTTACATCACCCTTATCAGTCCATCGAGTGTCAACCCCAATGGTATCGGATGCAGATTCGACATTAAATATATGATTAATTACATCATCCACCGTATTGATTGGATGAGTAGTCATTAGAATAAATGAGCTTGAGCTAGAATTAGAAACAAATCCAGTACGAATTTTCATATTATATTCCTTAGTTTTCTTTAATATAGATACAATTACGATAAATGTCAATGTAAAAATATTGATTGACATATAGACTAATAAATTCTATATTTAATGCATGATTACTCAACTCAATATAGAAGCATCTACTATACTAAGCAAAACCATGATAAATCCACTGGATTCTATCCTTGTTAAACGTATAGAAGCTGATGAATATGGTGGTATAGTCAGAGAGATCAATCGAGATCTTAAAATTGAGGTTCAATCAATGATATGGGACTTATCTCATAAATTGATCAGAGATTCAATAAAAACGTACATCAAACAACTAAAAGAAGGTTAATATGTTTGGAGATTTATTTGGTTCTGTTGCGTCACTCGCTGAAAGCGGTATCAACATTGTAGCAGCTCCTGTTCGTGTTGCTGCTAGTGTGGCTAACGTTGTAGTAAAGCCAATTGGGGATGTTGCAAAGGAAATTGCAGATGATGTTGAAGATGCACTAAAAGACTAATTAATTATACATATAAAAAAAGAGACGGGTTAAACCGCCTCTTTTTGGTGTTTCATTTTTGTTTCAACTGTTCTATATATGAAATGAGATGTGATTCCAACAAATGCTATTGTGAAAATTACACATGCAGTTTCAAATAACTTACCGCTACTAGCACTCGGATATAAATATTCACTCCACAATCCTATCATGAAGCACAATATATAACAAGCAGCAAGATTATACCATCCATTATACTCATATCTAAAAAATCGATATACAAAATAGAATGCTGTTATTACACATGGAATTGTATTAAGCAATAAAAATCTGAACATATTGATTTCAGATGATGCTTGATTAAAAAATAGCATACATGCAGGAAGTGATGCAAATCCCATTGAATAGCACGATATCATAAAAAACAAAGCTGATTTTATACCTTTATCCATATTAACCTCAGTGTGAATTTTGCCATGTTAGTATTAATGTTTCTTTCGGATTACATGTTACCAATTGAACATATGACTGATATGATGGCTTAGTTGTATCTCGTTGAAGATTCATTTTGTATTTCTTATTCAACTTAAAAATCAATTCATCAAACACATCATTCAGTAATGCAGGTGACTGATTCCAAAATGCTTCGTTATTTTTTG
>Ga0105098_10000097_pt1 | contig 25714 bp, 16 predicted proteins | sample PPLLak21cMay2015_FD_79137 | JGI IMG/M metagenome (GOLD analysis project Ga0105098, IMG submission 79137) | Freshwater sediment microbial communities from Prairie Pothole Lake near Jamestown, North Dakota, USA - PPLs Lake P7 Core (1) Depth... | ecosystem: Environmental > Aquatic > Freshwater >... | reverse complement strand
CGCTGGTTTTCTTCATCCTTGGCCAAAATTTTGATATCGCCAACCGAGACGGTAAAGTCGACTTCAGGAAAGCTATCCAGTTGCCGGCTGAGCTCGATCCAATGGTTGAATTTTTCTGCTTCGAATAATGACTCGTTGTGAACGGCCATTAAAATCAGGTTGCCTTCCTCTCCAAAAATCTCAAGAAACCTGTCGTATATGATGTTCTCCTTGTGATCTTCCGGCAACAGGTTGGCTTCGGTATGAGAAAACTGAAGGTATTTAATTTTACTGCCCAGAAAAAGCGTAAACAGAAAGATAATCGTTAAGATCAGGATCCTTTTTGTCAGTATAAACCTGGAAATCTGTACCCAAAAATTCATTTTACAAAGTATATTCGTTACAGATCGTCTACATTTATTTTTCTGCTCAGGATAAAGATAGGGCTATAACATTAACAATAAACAGTTTAAACTTTCATGATCTCTTCTTCTTTGATCAGCAGGTGGCTGTCAACTTTTTTAATAAATTTATCTGTGAGTTCCTGAACATCTTCTTCAGCGTTTTTTAAAAGATCTTCAGAGATATCTAATTTTTTCAGATCGGCATTGGCTTCTTTCCTGTCATTTCTGATACCGACTTTGGTGTATTCAGCAATACTTTTAGCTTGTTTTACAAGATCTCTGCGCCTTTCTTCGGTCAATGGCGGGACATGTATAATTACATATTCTCCGTTGTTCATAGGATTAAACCCAAGATTGGCACTCATTATCCCTTTTTCTATTTCAGTGATCATTGATTTTTCCCAGGGCTGAACGGCCAAAGTATGCGCATCCATGGTATTTATATTAGCAACCTGAGTAAGTGGTGTGCTCGCACCGTAATAATTTACTCTCACATTTTGCAGCATGATCGGAGAGGCCTTACCAGCTCTTAAATTGGTAAATTCATGCTCAAGGTGCTTGATTGCACCTTCCATTTGCTCTTTTGCAGTGTCTATGATAAATTGAAGCTCTTCTTCCATAGTAAAGAAATAAAATAGGTTATACTTGATTACAGATCTACGATTGTTCCGATATTTTCTCCGGAAACGATTCGGAGTAAATTGCCTTCCTTGTTCATGTCGAAAACAATGATCGGAAGTTTATTTTCTTCGCTAAGCGTAAAAGCAGTTAAATCCATTACTTTTAAGCCCCTTTCAAGCACCTCCCTAAAGGTAATTTCATCAAATTTTACGGCAGTACTGTCCTTTTCCGGGTCTGAGGTATAAACACCATCCACCCGGGTACCTTTTAAGATCACATCGGCATTGACCTCAATGGCTCTCAAAACGGCGGCTGTGTCTGTAGTAAAATACGGATTCCCTGTTCCTGCGCCGAAAATAACTACCCTTCCTTTTTCCAGGTGCCTTACCGCCCTTCTTTTAATATAGGGTTCTGCAATTTGTTCCATTTTTATAGCGGTCAGCATTCGGGTTTGTACACCTTTTTCTTCAAGACTGCTCTGTAAGGCCAGACCGTTGATCACCGTGGCCAGCATTCCCATATAGTCACCCTGTACCCTGTCCATGCCCGTATTGGAAGCAGCAAGTCCGCGAAAAATATTTCCCCCGCCAATGACTATGGCTACTTCCACCTTTTCATCAACTATTTTTTTAATTTCATCGGCATAGGTAGACAGGCGGTTGGCATCAATACCGTACTGCTGATCTCCCATCAGTGCCTCACCGCTTAATTTTAAAAGAACTCTCTTGTATTTCATAGGGGGATAAAAATTGTTTTACAAATATACTAAAATTTACTTTTTGGCGATTTTCAATCTGGGGGTCCTGAAAAAAAAATCCCCGACTGTTTAGCGGGGATTTTTTTTTCTCATCAGTGATTAACCAAGGGCAACACGTTTAAAATCTGTAATTTCAACGTCCTTACCCAGTGTTTTCACATATTGTGCAACACTCATTTTGTTGTCTTTGATAAACTCCTGATTTACCAGGGTGTTTTCTTTAAAGAATCTGCTCAGTTTTCCTTCGGCGATCTTATCCAGCATGGCTTCAGCTTTTCCTTCGTTTCTCAACTGTTCCTTTGCAATTTCTATTTCTTTGGCAATGGTAGCAGCATCTACACCGGCTTCATTTAATGCAAGCGGGTTCATTGCAGCCACCTGCATGGCCACATCTTTGCCAACTTCATCGGAACCATTGACATTAGCAGACAAACCTACCAGGGTGGCAATTTTATTGCCGGCATGGATATAGCTGCTCACATAAGGAGCTTTAACTTTTTGAAAGCTGGGAATTTCAATTTTCTCACCGATAACACCCGTTTGTTCAATTAATTTATCTGCAACAGTGATGCCATCGATCTTTGCATTGAACAGTTCTTCTTTGGTTTCAAAATTCAAGGCGATTTCTGCAATCTTATTTGCCAGGCTGATAAAGTTTTCGTTCTTTCCAACAAAGTCAGTTTCACAGGCCAACACGATAGAAACACCTGCGGTACGGTCAGCATTTACTTTTGAAATAGCTGCACCCTCACTTGAAGCTCTGTCAGCCCTGTTGGCCGCAACTTTCTGACCTTTTTTTCTTAAAAATTCAATTGCTTTTTCAAAATCTCCATTGGATTCAGTCAAGGCTTGTTTGCAATCCATCATACCTGCACCGGTAGTTTGCCTTAATTTGTTTACATCTGCAGCGGTTATATTTGCCATATTCTTATTGTTTATAGTTAAAGAATACTCCAAACGGATTGGAGTATTCTTCTTTAATTTAAAATTAATCTGTTTATTCAGCTTCTGACGAGGAAACGTCTTCTTTAATATCTTTGTTGTTCTTTCTTTCAGACAAACCTTCACCTATTGCGTCAGTCAGGTAAGTAAGGACTTTTTCAATAGATTTTGAAGCGTCATCATTAGAAGGAATTACGAAATCAATAGGTCTTGGGTCGGAATTGGTATCCACCATAGCAAAGATCGGGATATTTAACTTCAGAGCCTCAGCAACGGCGATGTGCTCGCGCTTGATATCGACTACCAGCAAAGCTCCGGGGATTCTGGTCATTTCAACAATAGAACCCAGGTTTTTTTCCAGTTTAGCCCTTAAACGGCTGATTTGTAATTTTTCTCTTTTTGATAGTGCGTCGTAAGAACCATCTTTCTTCATTCTGTCGATCATTCCCATTTTCTTAACAGCTTTTCTGATGGTAGCGAAATTTGTCAGCATACCACCGGGCCATCTTTCAGTGATGAAAGGCATGCCAATACTGTTCGCTTTGTCAGCAACAATATCTTTGGCCTGTTTCTTTGTAGCCACATAAAGTACTTTTCTTCCTGAGGAAGCAATTTTTTTCAGTGCTTTTTGGGCTTCCTCAATTTTTGCCGCCGTTTTATAAAGGTCAATGATATGAATCCCTTTGCGTTCAGTAAAAATATAGTTTGCCATGTTTGGGTCCCACTTTCTGGTCAAATGACCAAAATGAACACCCGCGTCTATTAATTCTTTGATATCTATGTTTGCCATAATGTCTTTAGTTTACGTTCCGTTTTAGTAGCAATAACTAAGTAGCGATTTTTTCGGTCTTAATTATTTGGATGCTAGACAAAAAAACACAACAATGGTTTTGTTTAAAATTATATATAATTTGAATATTAACGTTTTGAGAACTGGAATCTCTTACGGGCTTTTTTCTGACCGAACTTTTTGCGCTCAACCATTCTTGGATCTCTTGTAAGCAATCCTTCAGGTTTTAAAATGCTCTTGTTCTCAACGTCCAAAGCAACAAGTGCCCGGGATATTCCCAATCTGATAGCCTCTGCCTGTCCTGTAATTCCACCTCCTGATACACTTACTTTGATGTCGAATGATTCCACATTTTTTGTTAAGGTAAGTGGTTGTAAAACTTTATACCGCAAGGGTTCTGTGGTCAGATAATTAGCGAATTCTCTTTCGTTAATGGTAATGGTACCTTTCCCTTTTGTCAGATACACACGAGCAACCGCAGTTTTTCTTCTGCCTATTTTGTGAATGGTTTCCATATTACAATAAATCGTTTAGGTTAATAGATTTTGGGTTTTGTGCTTTCTGATCATGTTCAGTACCTGTATAAACATATAGGTTAGTGAGCAGGGCAGATCCCAACTTGTTTTTTGGTAACATTCCTTTTACTGCTTTCTCTACCAGTCGGGTAGGGTCTTTCTTGTACAATTCGCTGGCAGACAGAGATCTTTGTCCGCCCGGATAACCCGTATGACGAATATATGTTTTCGCCTGCCACTTGTTTCCGGTTAAATTAATTTTGTCTGCGTTGATCACCACCACATTATCTCCACAATCTACATGGGGAGTAAAGCTTGGCTTGTATTTACCTCTGATGAGCATGGCTACTTTAGAGGCTAGACGACCCAACGTTTGACCGTCTGCATCAACCAAAACCCATTCTTTATTAACGGTGTTCTTGTTGGCTGATACTGTTTTGTAACTTAATGTATTCACAATTAAATTCTTTGTTTTGTTAGACTTCTCGTTTTCCCTTTAAAAAAAGGGTGTGCAAAAGTACAACTAATTGTGAACTTAACAAACAGGATTGAGAATATATTTCCTTAAGGATTTTGAAATAACTTATTTTGAAGTAAAAATTACAAATTTCACCACATCAGTGGGCTTCCAGCCAATTTTCTCCCGCACCGGCATCAACGATCAGAGGGATCGACAGGGGATAAGCGTTTTCCATAGCTTGTTTAACCAAAGGCATAACAATGTCCATCTCTTCTTTCAGCACATCGAACACCAGTTCGTCATGTACCTGAAGGATCATTTTTGAGTGCAGCTTTTCTTTTTCCAGCTGTTCATGGATGCGGATCATGGCTATTTTTATAATATCAGCCGCACTTCCCTGAATGGGCGCGTTTACTGCATTTCTTTCATCACCCGCACGAACGACCGCGTTTGCGGAATTGATATTTTTTAAATAGCGCCTTCTGCCTAAAATAGTTTCAACATAGCCGGTCTTGCGGGCAAAATCTATCTGGGATTGAATGTAATTCTTCAAGCCGGGGTATGTTCTGAAATACGTATCGATCAATTCTTTGGACTCCTTCTGGCTGAGATCTGTCTGTTGGCTCAGGCCAAAGGCAGAAACCCCGTAAATTATTCCAAAGTTTACGGTTTTCGCATAGCTGCGCTGTTCACGGCTTACGAGTTCCAGGGGTACATTAAAAACTTTTGAGGCTGTAGAACGGTGGATGTCTTCACCTCTCAAAAAAGCTGTTTTGAGCTCCTCATCTCCGCTGAGCTCGGCAATCAGGCGCAGTTCGATCTGAGAATAATCTGCAGAGAGCAGCAGGTAATCGCTGTTTCGGGGTACAAAGGCCTTCCGGATCTCCTTACCACGCTCTGTTCTTATGGGTATATTTTGCAGGTTCGGATTATTGGAACTCAAACGGCCGGTTGAAGCCACAGCCTGGCTGTAAGTGGTATGAATTTTCCCCGTTTTTTTATTCACTTCGTTGGGCAGGGAATCCACATAGGTATTTTTTAATTTTACCAGGCCTCTCCATTCAAGGATCTCTGCGACAATAGGATGCTTAAAAGCCAGTTTCGACAAGATCTCTTCTCCTGTACCATACTGTCCGGTCTTTGTTTTTGTCGGTTTATCAACCAGTTTTAATTCTTCGAACAAAACCGTACCCAATTGCTTGGGTGAGGCCAGATTGAATTCTGTTTTTGCCTGACCGTATATTTTTTTCTCCAGAAATTTGATGTCTTCCGTAAGCGCAACCGACAAACCGGAAAGCACATCCTCATCCATACGGATACCTTCAATTTCCATATCGGCAAGCACCTTGATCAGGGGAGCTTCTATATCTTCATACAGGCGCGTCAGCTTGTCCTTTTTTAATTGTTCTGAAAAAATAGTATGAAGTTGCCAGGTAATATCAGCATCTTCAACAGCGTATTCAGTTTGCAGATCCAGAGGTACTTCTCGCATAGTTCCCTGATTCTTGCCTTTTTTTCCAATCAGATTTTCTATGGGTATGGGCTGGTAGTTCAAATAGGTTTCTGCCAGGATATCCATATTATGGCGCATATCCGGGTTGAGCAGGTAATGTGCGATCATGGTATCAAAAACAGAACCTTTCACCCTGATTGCGTATTTGTCCAAAACCTTGATATCGTATTTCAGATTTTGACCGACCTTCACGATTCCTTCATTTTCGAAAAACGGCCTGTAGATCTCGAGGATCTGTTGTGTTGCTGCTTGATCTTCCGGCATTACGGCGTAATAACCTTTGCCTTTCTCGTATGAAAAGGCTATTCCCACCAGGGTGGCAGTCAGGCTGTTCAGGCCGGTGGTTTCTGTATCAAAGCAAACAGCATGTTGTTTTAACAGCTTACTGACAAGCAGTCTGTGTGCTGTAATTGTATCTGCTGATTGGTAAAGATGGTCATGTGCATCAATACTTCTCAGGTTGGGATCGTAATCTGTTTCTGATTGTGGCTCCACAGGATCTGAAAAAAAGTCCAGTTGCCGTGAAGGATAGTTTGGCACCGGCTGCACCTCAGGTTCCTGACCTGCAGGAGGTGTGTAAGACTTGTTCTGACTGAAGATCTGGTGTACGTTTTCAAGTAAGCGTCTGAATTCCAATTCCTGAAAGATAGCGGTGATTTTATCAACATCAGGGGAGTTTAATTCAAAGTCCTTTTCATGAAATTCTACCGGACAGTCTGTAATGATGGTAGCCAGTTTTTTGGATAGCAGTCCGAGTTCGGCATTTTCTTCAATTTTCTCTTTCATTTTTCCCTGAAGTTTATCGGTATTGGCCAATAAATTTTCGAGGCTTCCGTACTCTTTCAGAAATTTTCTGGCGGTTTTATCACCCACTCCGGGAAGGCCCGGGATATTGTCTATGGCATCGCCCATCATACCCAGGAAATCCGTTACTTTTTTAGGGTCATCCACATCAAATTTTTCCTTAACTTTTTCCACATCCCAGATCTCAACGCCGTTCCCGTTGGCTGCGGGCCGATAAACAAAAATGTTATTGGTGACGAGCTGTGCAAAATCCTTGTCGGGGGTAACCATATATGTGGTATAACCGGCTTTTTCTGCCTGTACAGAAAGTGTTCCGATCAGGTCATCCGCTTCATATCCTTCCATTTCAATAACCGGAATATGCATGGCCTTCAGGATTTCATGTATATAGGGCACAGCGATCCTGATGGCCTCTGGTGTTGCATCCCTGTTTTGCTTGTATTCAGGAAACAGCCCGGAGCGTTCAGCAGATCCGCCCTTGTCAAAAGCTACTGCCAGATGGTTTGGTTTTTCTCTTTTTATCACGTCGAGCAGTGAATTCATAAAACCCATGATCGCTGAAGTATCCATGCCTTTTGAGTTGATCCTCGGATTTTTGATAAAGGCATAGTAGCCTCTGAAGATCAAAGCATAGGCATCGAGTAAAAATAGCTTTTTTGAAGAAGACATAGATATCCTTTATTACCTCGTAAAATTAAACAATTGCATCGCTTGGTTTTCAATTATGATTAAAAAATTGTTAATACATTGCTTTTTTGTATGCTTTTAGAGACCTAAATGGTTTAAAATATTATATTTGCTTTAAGTTTTCAAAAAAGAAAATAATATGACGAAGTTTGGTGAATTAATTGAATCCCCCGTACCAACTTTAATTGATTTCTATGCGAAATTAAATGATGAAAGCGATAGTACGCATTCTATACTCCGTGATGTTGCAGCAGCCTTAGGAGATAAGGCCAGGGTAGTTAAAATAGATGTCGGTAAAAATGAGGCCCTGGCCAGTGCACTGCGCATCAAGGGCAACCCTACTTTTATTATTTACAAGAACGGCGAAATGAAATGGCGGCAAACCGGAATTCAGGATGCTAATACGCTGATCAGCCTGGTGGAACAATACACTTAAATAATTGCATTAAAACAAAAGCCCTTTGAACTGAAGTATTCGAGGCTTTTGGGTAAGGCATATTCCAGATGATTACGGGCTTTTTCGCTGTCATGTAAAACAACAATACTTCCTGCTTTTGAATTTTGACAGATATTGGACAGGCATTGTTCCCGGGAAATGTTTTTGTCGAAGTCACCGCTAAGCACATCCCACATCACAATACGATAGCCTTTATCGAATAATTTTCCGGCGGTGCCGGGTTTTAATTTTCCGTGCGGAGGCCTGAATAATTTTGCGGAAGCACCGCATACGGCCATCATTTGCTCTGCCATAACAATATTTTCAAGGTACCTTTGCGTTCCGGTTTGCCAGTTGTTCAGATGGTTAAAGGTATGGTTGCCCACAGAATGCCCTGCAGCCAGGATCTGTTCAAAAATTTTGGGATATTTTTTAATGTTATCGCCTACGCAGAAAAAAGTTGCCTTTGCACCGAATTTTGACAGTTCCTTTAAAACCCAGGGGGTAATTTCAGGATGCGGTCCGTCATCAAAGGTTAGAAAGATCTCCCTGCTTTTATCCGGATAGCGCCAAAGGAACTTCGGGAACAGAAGCGGTATATAAGCGGGTGTTTTAACGCTGTACCACACAATGCTACTCTTCCAGAACCTTTTCCAATACAGTAACGGAAGCCATAAAATCCTCTTTTAACTTGGAGGTATATTCTTCGCCGTCATATTCCTGTACGGTGGCAATAATGTACCTGTACAATTCAAGATTTCCTTCCAGTTCACGGAAGTCGGCACTAATCTCCTCTGAAGACAGGCCGCCGTAGAAATGGTTTATTTCCTGGAAGTTATTTACTAAAAACTCTACAATGGCCCTTGCCTTTTCAGGTCTGTCAATCTGGTAATACGATTCGATATAGCCAATAACAAGCCTGTAATATCCGTACTTTTCAATTGGCATATTTTCCATAGCCATGTCGAGCATTTCTTCAGCCTTGTCGTATTTCTTTTCTTTGATGAACTCATCTGCAAGTCGCCCTAAACTGTTGCGGAAGGAGATGCCGTTCTTTCTTGTTTCAGGATCAACATAAAAATCTCCTTTGGAATTTTTCCAATCCCATTTCTTGACATTCTTATACATTACCTCAGTGTCGATTCTACCCATGTTCATGAAGTTTGCACCTTCGTTGGGAGTTTTTATGGGCACGAATTTATAAGCCAGCCCATCCAGTTGAAGGTAATCTTTCAGCCAGATATATTCTTCGGCCGCCTGGGCTCCGCCAGTAAAATATAAGGGTCTTGTCCAGTTGTTATTCGCCAGGATATCGAGCATTAAAATGCGGTTTTTTGTAAGGGCCACATTGCTGATGGTAATGTCGATATAAGGAACGATCAGATCCGCATCCTTAGCCGGTACGATCCCATTTTTAATAACAGCTTCTTTGTCTACCATCAAACGAAGTTTATTTGTGGGGTATACCTTTTCGGGATGGCCATTTTCTTCAAAATCCACATAGGTTCTTTTGTCCTTGCTGGCGATCCAGGTCATAAAGAATTTGATATCCATTACAGAATCCTTAAACTGGGGGAAGGGGTAGGGGTAATGGTAGGCCACATCCAGGGAGCCTTCCTTGTAATCATTGTGAACGAGTTGGGATGGAATCGGTGGGGCGTCGTAGGTTTTTCTTTTTTGCTGATCGATGTACCAGTCTTTTGCAAAAAGGCTGGTATTGACCAGTTTGATGTCTGTTCTGTAATTTTCAACTTCCTGCAGGTACCATAAAGGGAAGGTATCATTGTCTCCAATGGTGAACATAATGGCATTTTTATCGCAGGAGTCCAGATAAGCTTTTGCATTGTGGTGCGAAGTATATCTTCCGGAACGGTCATGGTCGTCCCAGTTTTCTTTGGCCATGAGCGTGGGAACAGCCAGCAGACTAATAACCGTTACCAGGGTAGCCAGGTGTTTGGATCTCCATTTATCCCTGAATTGGTCATAGAGGGCCAGTACGCCAAATCCTATCCACATGGCGAATACATAAAAGGAGCCTACTACTGCGTAATCCCTTTCCCGGGGCTCGAAGGGTTTTGGATTGGTGTAAAAGAGTATGGCCAGCCCTGTAAAAATAAAAAACAGTAAGAGTGTATAAAAATCCTGTTTGTCATTTTTGATCTGGTAGAACAGTCCGATGATGCCTAAAATGAGCGGCAGGAAGTAGTATTTGTTTCTGGCTTTATTATTTACAACATCACCCGGCAGGTTTTTTTGAGAACCCAGTCTGAACTCATCAATAAAATCGATGCCGCTTAACCAGTTACCATGGTTATCCAGGTTTCCCTGAATATCATCCTGACGTCCGACAAAATTCCACATAAAATACCTGCCGTACATATAGCCAAACTGATAGGTGACCATAAAACTGATATTTTCAGCAAAGGTTGGCCGGCGGTTACTACTTTGGGGGATACCTAAAATGGCCTTGTAATTCTCAACGGTTCCAGGAGACGGATCGACCATTCTGGGGATAAAACCCTTGTGCTTGTCTGAATACTTGGGCAGGGCATCCTTGTAATTATTAACGATAACATATTTGCCTTGAGCCTCGTCTTTTTCATATTTCGGTTTGGCATCCTCGTAAGGATCATTTTTATCCCTTTCTCCGGTTTCAGAAAAATAGGATCCGTAAAAAACGTTGGCATCTCCGTACTGCTCCCTGTTGTAATAAGCGAGTAATTCTCTCGCGCTGGAAGGGTTGTTCTCATTGATGGTCGTATTTGCATTGGCCCTGATGGGCAGCATGAGCCAGGAGGAAAATCCGATCATGATAAACAAAACGCACAGCAGGATGAGGTTAGTCAAAGGTTTGTTTTTTTTCTGAGTTTGTTTTAAACCGAAATAGAAAAGGGCGATCAGGATAATTCCGGCAATGATACTACCAGAATTGAATGGCAATCCAACGGTATTTACAAAGAACAATTCGAGGGCACTAAAATACACCAGTGTAAAGGGGAAGAGAAATTTAAACACGAGTACAAGTATACCTACCGAAATAAGGTTGGCGATAACAAAAGACTTAAAATTAAAGGAAGTCGTTTTTTTGTTTATATAGATAAATACGATTGAAGGAATAACCAGCAGGGACAGGATATGGACGCCAAAAGACAAGCCGACAACCAGGGATATCAACAACAACCATTTATGACCTCCGGGCCGGTCCATTTCTGTTTCCCAGCGAAGGCCCAGCCAGAATAAAAGGGCCATTAAAAAAGAGGACATGGCATATACTTCGGCTTCAACCGCACTAAACCAGAAGCTGTCAGAGAAAGTATAAGCCAGCGCTCCGGTGAGGCCGCTGCCCATGATGGCAATAAAATGACCGTCGCTTATCTGTTCGTTGTATTTTAGGACCATTTTTTTGGCAATGGCCGTAATAGTCCAGAATAAAAACAAGATGGCAAATGCTGAGGCCAGGGCCGACATAAAATTCACCATTTTAGCGATTTGCATTACATCTGAGGTGAACATGGCAAAAAAAGCACCCATCATCTGAAACAAGGGAGCTCCGGGAGGGTGTCCCACCTGCAGTTTTACTGATGTGGAGATATATTCTCCACAATCCCAGTAACTAACAGTAGGTTCGAGGGTTAAAATATAAGTGATCAGGGCAATAGCAAATACGACCCAGCCAAGGGCGTTGTTGTACTTTTTGTAGTTATTTACCAGCATGTAATGATCTTAAAATTGTGCGAATTTACTAAATAAATTCAAAATGGCATTTAATTAACAAATTTTAGGATTCCAGAATTTCAGATTGGAAATAAAAAAGATAATAAACTTTTTTGCAGTGAAAAAAAATGTACTAAATTTGCGCCTGCTTAAGCGGAAGAAAGAAATTTATTCTCATAACGTTTGGTATTGACCCATGGTGTAACGGTAGCACATCGGTTTTTGGTACCGCTTGTTGGGGTTCGAATCCCTGTGGGTCAACTGAAACAAATCGCAAATGATTGAAAAACAATTGTTTGCGATTTTTTATTTCCACCCATTGGGCAATCCCCTTGCTTACAGACTTCCGCCTTGAGGTCTTGACCATTTTACAATGCAGTCGGGAAGAAACTTACTACAATAACAATTTCAGTTCATACCTTACCCCTACAATACCCCTACAATCTTCGGTATCGTACTATACTTAAACTTTACTTTAACAAATACCCTTCGATATGTGTGAAATTTGCCGTAAGCTTGTGTAAACTAGTGATTTTATCAGGGCAAGTCATTTTTATTTAATTGAAGTTTATCTGGTCAAATTACCAAGTTTATATGATCTCAGAAAATGGTCGATGGCTATCCTGACTATCCGGGGACTAATTGAATAATATTTTGAAATAAAAAGGACTTTAAATAAGAAAAAACAAAATAGGACATCCCATGAAAAAAAATAATCGATGCCATCTAATTCCAACGTTTTTGATAACGGTATTTCTCACCGCTTATTCTTTTGCACAGTTGCAAAACACAAATGTATTAAACGAACCACCCGATATCAGTAAAGACTTCGAAAACTACCACAACACCTATTATCTGGCGGATGAACTGGTTTCATTTGATCCGGTAACCGGCAAAGGCAGTATCAAATACCTTCGCCATAATTACGCGACCAGACAGGCTTTTGACAACATGTTGTCAAAACTTTCTCCGGCTCCGGCTAATGAATTTCCGACAACTGAATATGAAGCTGCTCCTGTATTGCCATTTTCAATTGAGTTTATTTCGGACAGAACCATAAGAATTAAAGCGGCCTCAGGACCCCGAACCGGGAAAACAGAAACATCCCTGATGCTGGTTGATGGCAGGGCAGATAACAATATGGGCCTGTGGAAGTATTCAAAAGTAGCGGAAGGCCACAAATATACCAGCGGAAAAGGGTCAGTTGTCATTAGCCAAAAGCCATGGCATGTCTATATTTATGATGCTAAAGGCAAATTACTCACCAGCACCCTGCATCTGGATGATGTAAAAAGTACTTATACACCCGTTACTCCCTTCTCATTCGTGCGAAGGGCTGAGGACTATTCACGAAGCATGAATGCCGTTTTTTCGATGTCACCCGAAGAAAAAATATTCGGATGCGGAGAATCTTTTACGCAGTTCAACAAAAGAGGGCAAAAAGTGATCTTATGGACTGATGATGCCAATGGTGTGCAGAATGAAACCATGTACAAACCCATACCATTTTATATGAGCAGCCGCGGTTATGGCGTATTTATGCACCACACTACTCCCATTACTATTGACTTTGGAAAATATTTCAATGGGGCAAACTCCATGATGATCGGTGATGATGAAGCGGATCTGTTTGTTTTTATCGGAGAGCCAAAGGATATTCTGGATGAATACACCGACCTGACAGGGAAAGCGGAAATGCCACCCTTATGGTCTTTCGGGTTCTGGATGAGCAGGATCACTTATTTTTCGGAACAGGAAGGCCGCGATGTGGCCAAGAATTTAAGAAAGTACAAAATACCAAGTGATGTCATCCATTTTGATACCGGTTGGTTTGAAGTTGACTGGAGGAACAATTATGAATTTTCAAAGAACAGATTCAAGGATCCTGTAGGTATGATTTCCGATATGAAGGCAGATGGATTCAATGTCTGTCTGTGGCAATTGCCTTATTTTAGTCCCAAAAACACGCTCTTTCAGGAAATCATTGAAAAAGAGCTAGCAGTAAAGGATGGAAAGGGCAACATCCCCTATGAGGATGCAACTTTGGATTTTACGAATCCTGAAACGGTTAAATGGTATCAGAATAAAATAGCTTCACTCTTAAAACAGGGGGTGGGCGTAATAAAAGTTGATTTTGGTGAAGCTGCACCTGCTACGGGAATTTATCATAACGGCAGGACCGGATTTTACGAACACAATTTGTATCCGTTGAGATATAATAAGGCTGTAGCCGAAATCACCCGGGAAGTAACCGGTAATACTATTATTTGGGCCAGAAGTGCCTGGTCGGGTAGCCAGAGATATCCCTTGCACTGGGGTGGTGATGCAGCCACTACCAACACGGCCATGGCGGCAACTTTAAGGGGAGGTCTTTCCCTGGGTTTGAGTGGTTTCACTTTTTGGAGTCATGACGTAGGGGGATTTACAACCAAATCTCCTGAGAATCTCTACAGGCGATGGACTCCTTTTGGCATGCTGAGTTCACATGTACGCAGTCATGGCGAACCCCCAACGGAGCCCTGGGAATACAGTGAGGAATTTTTGAAAGATTTCAGGAATGCTGATAATTTGCGGTATCAATTGATGCCCTATATATATGGTCAGGCGAAACATGCCTCAGAGAACGGACTTCCCATGCTGAGAGCCCTGTTTGTAGAATATCCAAATGATCCGGGGTCCTGGCTGATTGATGATCAATACTTATTTGGTTCCGATATATTGGTTGCGCCTCTTTTTGAGGATGTTACTGAAAGAAACGTGTATCTGCCTCCCGGAAAATGGATTGATTACCAGACAGGCACAGTTTATCAGGGTGGATGGCATTCAATTAAAGCCGGTGATATACCCATAGTAATGCTTGTTAAAGAAGGAACAGCACTGCCACATATAAAATTGGCACAGTCTACCAGTCAGATGGACTGGAGTAATATAGAATTGAAAGTTTATGCAACTGATGCGGCAACAGCAACCTGCAAACTTTTTTTACCCAATGACACCAAATTATATCAGTTAGAACTAACAAGGAAAGGGAATGTGTATGAAGTAGTAAATAACCCCGTTTCCAATAAAACGAAATTCCATGTTCAGCTGGCAAGATAAGATTTAACAAACCTTTTAATTCAATGATATGATCACCAAAATAGTATTACCGTTCCTGATTTTTTTATTGTTTTCCTGTGCACAATCCGATAAGAATGAGATATATGTGCTCAGTTCACCGAATGGCAGTAACACGATAAAATTTGAGCTGAAAAATGCGACCCCGTATTATTCATTGCTGCATAAAGACACAATGGTAATCAGTCCCTCATTGCTGGGCTTTGTTTTTAAGAACCAGGATACTTTGGCTGGAAATTTCAAAATAGTAAAAATAGATACAAGTTCAGTTGATGAAACATGGGAGCAGGTTTGGGGCGAAAAGCGATTCATTAAAAATAACTACAGACAATTGACGGCTACCCTGGAAGAATTGTCAGGTGAAAAAAAGAGAAAATTAGAGATCCAGTTCAGGGCCTTTGACGATGGGATAGCCTTTAGGTATCTATTTCCTGAGCAGGGTTTGAAAGATAGTATTTTTATCATGGATGAGCTGACCGAATTCAATCTGACATCTGATGGGGAAGCATGGTGGATTCCTGCTTACCGGGATAACCGTTATGAATATTTGTTTACCAGGTCAGCAGTAAGTACGCTAGATACAGTACATACACCCCTCACCATAAAAAGCAGGAACGGTTTGTTTTTGAGTTTTCATGAAGCCAATCTCAAAGATTTTGCCAGTATGACCCTGGCCCGAACTACCGGCACACAGTTAAAGTGTGATCTTGTTCCCTGGGCAGATGGGGTTAAAGTGAAAGCAAAAAATGGTTTTACGTCTTCATGGAGGACAATTCAGGTTGCTGAAACCCCCGGAGATCTGATCACTTCGTACCTCATTTTAAATTTAAATGATCCCGGTAAGATTGAAGATACCAGTTGGATTAAACCTCATAAATACCTCGGCATCTGGTGGGGGATGCATATAGGAAAATATTCGTTCTGGGAAAGTCCCATACAAGGGGCTACCACCAAAAATGCCTTCGCTTATATAGATTATTGCAAAAAATTGGGTATAGACCATTTGTTAATCGAAGGATGGAATAAAGGATGGACTCCGGCCTGGTATGAAAATGCGATGCATATGTTCAGTTTTACAGAAGAAGCGGATAATTTTGATCTGGAAAAGGTGACTGATTATGCAAAAGAGAATGGTGTTAGCATTATTGGTTACCACGAAACGGGCTCAAATATCATCAATTACCTGAAACAGATCGATGAAGGGATGGCCTTATACGAAAAGGTGGGTATACACGATGTAAAAATTGGTCAGGTAGGTTCAAGATTAAATATGAAGGAATGGCATCACGGACAATTTGGAGTCAATTATTACCGGTCTGTTCTGGAAAAAGCCGCCAAATATCATTTGACGGTCAATTTTCATGAGCCTATTAAAGATACAGGGGAGCGCAGGACCTATCCGAACATGATGTCGCGGGAAGGTGCACGCGGCATGGAATACGATGCCTGGAGCGAAGGAAATCCTCCTGAACATACCGCGATTATTCCTTTCACCCGAATGCTTTCCGGTCCGATGGATTTTACTCCGGGTATCCTGGATGTGGGAATCAAGCAAGGCTATGATGGAAGAGATGTACATACTACCGCAGCCAAACAACTGGCCTTGTATGTTGTTTTGTATTCGCCTATTCAGATGCTGGCCGATCTTCCTGAAAATTATGATGGACACCCGGCATTTAAGTTCCTGCAGGACGTGCCGGTGGACTGGGAAGACACAAAAGTTTTGAACGCCGAGATCGGTGCTTACATTACAACCGTGCGAAAAGACAGGAACAGCGGCGACTGGTATCTGGGCAGTCTGACCAATGAAAAAGGCCGGACTTTTGATATTGCCTTATCATTTTTAGACCCGGGCTCGACTTATACTGCTGAAATTTATGCTGATCCACAGGGAACTACCTGGAATAAAGAAGCCGATAAGGTAGCTGTATCCAGACAGGAAGTAAAATCAGGGGATACTTTAAAAATTGTTCTGGGCGAAGGAGGAGGAACAGCCATACGTTTTGCAAAGAAATAACTGTTGAAACTAAAGGAAATGAAAATAAAACCCAAACCAAAAAGTTAATCTGATCATATACCATGAAAAAAGTTCTAATAATCAGCCTGTCTATCCTGTTATTTTCCTGTAATTCAGAAGTTAAAACAGAAAATAAAGAAATTCCAATTAGAGAAATAAATGCAGTAATGACGGATAATGACCGGAAAATAGACAGCTTGATCGCCTTGATGAGCCTGGAAGAGAAAGTGGCCATGCTTCACGGTAACAGCATGTTCACTTCAGCAGGAGTTGAGCGACTGGGAATTCCGGAATTGAAAATGGCAGATGGTCCTTTGGGAATAAGGGAGGAATTACACCGGGATTCCTGGGGTCCCCTGGGTTTAACAGATGATTTTGCAACCTTTTTTCCTGCCGGAGGAGGTTTGTCGGCTACCTGGAATCCGGAACTGGCAAAAATGTACGGAGTAGCCATTGCTCAGGAAGCAAGAGCCAGAAACAAAGATGTCTTGTTGGCTCCGGCAATAAACATAATAAGAACACCGCTCGGGGGCAGGAATTTTGAGTATTTTTCTGAAGACCCGTATTTGTGCAAGACAATTACAGCGCCCTACGTTACAGGAGTTCAGAGTCAGGATGTGGCAGTTTGTGTAAAGCATTTTGCCGTAAATAATCAGGAAACGAACAGGGGTACTGTTGATGTTTTAATGGATGAAAGAACCTTAAGAGAAATATATCTCCCTGCATTCAAAGCCTCCATAGAGGCCGGTGCCTATACCGTAATGGGAGCATACAACAAATTCAGAGGCGATTATCTGTGTGAAAATGACTACATGCTCAATGGTATTTTAAAGGGAGAATGGGGTTTTAAGGGCATTGTTATATCTGATTGGGCCGCGGTACATTCCTCGGTAAAATCTCTGAAAAATGGTTTGGATGTGGAAATGGGTTCGCCCCTGCCTTTTGAAAGTTTTTATCTGGCCAAACCCTTAATGGATTCCATTGCAGCCGGGAAAATTGAAGAAAAAGTAATTGACGAGAAGGTAAAAAGGATCCTCAGGGTAATGTTTGCCGTTAAAAGCATTGATCCGGAAGGCAGGGTAAAGGGTTCAATAAATACAGTAGAACACAAAGACCTTGTCTATAAAATAGCATCAGAGTCTGTTATTTTATTAAAGAACAGTGAAAATATATTGCCTGTTCAAACTTCAAAAATTAGAAGCATAGCCGTTATTGGCGACAATGCCATGAGAAAGCATGCTGCCGGAGGTTTTGGTGCCGGAGTGAAAACAAAAAATGAAATAAGCCCCTTACAGGGCTTGAAAAATAAATTGCCGGCAGGTGTCACTATCCATTATGCACAGGGATATAAAGAAAATTATACCGACGCCGATAATAAAAATAGTTTTGGAAGGAGCATATCAAATGAAGCAGACCCGGGTCTCGTGGCGGAAGCTATTGCAGCAGCCCGAAAGTCGGATGTGGCTATCATTTTTGCCGGCTCCAACCGAACGGTTGAATCAGAAGCAGCAGACAGGGTAAATATTGATCTGCCTTTCGGGCAGGAGGAATTAATTCGCAAAGTAAAAGAGGCCAACCCCAATACCATTGTTGTCATTATAGCCGGAGCTCCTTTTGATCTGAAGGAAGTTCAAAAATATGCTTCTGCTTTGGTATGGTCCTGGTTTAACGGGAACGAAGCCGGTAATGCCCTGGCCGATATACTTCTGGGAAATGTTAATCCATCCGGGAAATTGCCATGGACCCTTCCCAAAAACTTAATGGATTCCCCGGCTCATGCGACTTTGAGTTTTCCCGGAGCGGAATCTGTGACGTATAAAGAAGGAATATTTGTGGGTTACCGCTGGTTCGACGCAAAAAATATTGAACCTTTATACCCCTTTGGGTATGGCTTGTCTTATACAAGTTTTGATTTTTCTGATCTAAAAACAGACAAACAGAACTATGGGCAGGAAGAAAGTATTCAAGTGTCATTTTCAATCAAAAATACCGGAATAACTGACGGGAAAGAAGTTGCCCAACTGTACGTCTCTCATCCGGGGTCAAGTGTTGAAAAAGCGGCCAAGGAATTGAAGGCTTATAAAAAAGTATTTGTAAAAAGCGGGGCAACAGTAAACGCAACGATCGGTTTACCCATAAAGGAACTGGCATATTATAATGATATTAAAAAAGAATGGACCGTAGAGCCGGGTGTTTACACAATTAAAATAGGTAAATCCTCAAGAGAAATAGTATCTGAAATTTCAATTGAAATAAAATAAGATGAAAAAGATCAGTGTTAAAATTATTGTCATCGTCGTAACGCTTTTTATTCAAATGGGACTTTTCGCTTGCAGCAGCGACTCCTCAGAAGAAGAAATTGAAATTCCCAAAACACTTAGTGCCAGCACGGCAAAAATAGATTTTCAAAGTGATTCAGGCAGTTATGATTTAGTTGTTAATACCAACGCTGACACGTGGACCGGCAGCAGTTCAGGGGCGAGCTGGATCAACTTAAATCCGGCAAACGGAAATTCAGGAAGCACTGCGGTTAAAGTGAGTGCCACTGAAAATCCGGACAGAACGGGACGCACGGCAACGATTACCCTCACTGCTAATGGTGCCGCTCCGGTAAAATTATCGGTTACTCAGGCCGGGTATTTGGCACCCGGCGGAGGATTGTATCCCAATTACAACACAAATCCCCTGCCACCTGATGCAACCGGCATGGGTAGTACAGCTTCAGAACTCGCTTCAAAAATAAGTCTGGGCTGGAATATTGGAAACAGCCTGGAAGCAACAGGTAGTGAAACGGCCTGGGGAAACCCAAAAGTCAGCAAAGCATTGATTGATCTGGTAAAGCAAAATGGATTTAATGCCATTCGAATACCCTGTTCCTGGAATCAGTATATGTCAAACAGTACGAAGGCAGAAATTAAAACCGAATGGCTGAACAGGGTAAAAGAAGTGATTCAATATTGTATTGACAATGATATGTATGTTCTCATTAACATCCACTGGGATGGTGGTTGGCTTGAAAATAATGTGACTGAGGCCAAAAAAGATGAAAACAATGCCAAACAGAAGGCGTTTTGGGAGCAGATCGCTACGCATTTTCGCAATTATGACGAGCATTTGATGTTTGCAAGTGCCAATGAGCCCAATGTTGAAAATGCAATGCAAATGGCTGTTTTAACATCTTACCACCAAACATTTATCGATGCCGTCCGGTCAACGGGAGGCAGAAATGCCTATCGCACTTTGGTGATCCAGGGACCCTCTACTGATATTGAAAAAACGAATACCCTGATGACAACTTTGCCTTTGGATCCGGCTGCCAACAGGATGATGGTTGAGGTACATTATTATACCCCCTGGCAATTCTGTGGAATGGAAAAAGATGAAAGTTGGGGTAAAATGTTCTATTATTGGGGTGCAGATTATCACTCGGCCACGGATCCTTCCCGCAATGCAACCTGGGGAGAGGAGCAAGATCTGAACAGGTTTTTTGTTTTGATGAAAAACCAGTTTACCGCAAGAGGAATTCCGGTTGTGCTGGGAGAATTTAGCGCTACAAGGCGATCTGCATTAACCGGAGATGCTTTAACACTCCATTTGGCCTCAAGAGCGTATTTTTTAAAATACACTGTAAAACAGGCAAAAGCGAATGGGTTGCTGCCATTTTATTGGGATAATGGAGGATTAGATAACTTTGCTTCGGGTATCTTCAACAGAAAAAATAATACAGTATCTGATAGTCAGGCCCTGGACGCCTTGTTGGAAGGATTAAAATAAATCTTCATTACCTTTATGCAAAGAAAGGTTGATACATTTTTGTCATCATAAATCAGGTTAAAACGTTCAAATGAAAAAACAATTCTCGCTGCTAATTTTGTTCGCCCTGCTAACTGTGGTCATAAGGTCACAAACCGGTTCCCGGTTCTTTCCAAAAGAAGATCTGATGTCTCTGGGCATATATTATTATCCGGAACACTGGGATAAAAGTGAATGGGAACGCGATATTAAAAATATTGCAGACATCGGTTTTGAATTTATCCATATTGCTGAATTTGCCTGGGTGGATTTGGAACCGGAGGAGGGCGTGTACACCTTTGAATGGCTGGATGAGGTCGTCCGGCTCGCCGGAAAGTACCGGTTAAAAGTTATTATGGGAACACCAACGGCGATCACGCCGGTCTGGATGGGGATCAAAACCCCTGAAATCTATCTGATGAATTCAAATTACCTGCGCGCAGAACATGGTACAAGGGCTCAATCCTCTCTTAGCAATCCGATCTACAGAAGTTATTCTGAAAAGATCATCAGAAAATTAGGGGAACGATATGGCAATAATCCTACAGTTACGGGCTGGCAACTCGACAACGAGCCTGAAGCCAAGGAGGATTACAGTCCGGGTTCACAGCATGCTTTCAGATCATGGCTGGAAAAGAAATACCAAAGCATAGATGCCTTAAATATGGCCTGGGGAGCAGCATTCTGGAGCCAGACCTACAGCGATTTTGACCAGATCAAAATTCCAAACGCAAACCTGGTTGGCTGGTGGGGAACGAATCCGCATGCCTTGCTCGATTTTAAGCGTTATGCTTCCGATACCCAGGCAGATTTTTTGGATTTTCAGGTTTCAATCCTCCGACCCTTGATATCAAAAAACCAGTTTATCACAACAAATTATACGGCTACCACACAAGCCGCCGATCCGCGAAGGACAAAAAAACTGGATTTTAATTCTTTTACTTCCTACCCGAATAAAGGAAATCCTAATCTGGGAGACAAAGGATTCCGCCTGGGCGATCCCAGGGAGCTCTCCTATGCCTTTGGGTTTTTTAAACTTCAGAACAACATTTCAGGCGTCATGGAGCTCCAGCCAGGGTTTGTTAACTGGGGAGCCATCAATCCTTTGTTGCAGCCCGGTACATTGCGTATGTGGTTGTATCATTGTTTCGGTGCCGACCTTTCCTTCGCCTGTTCTTACCGTTACCGTCAGATAAATTACAGTGCTGAACAGTATCACGGTGGTATTACAAAACTGGATGGGATCACACTGTCCCAGGGAGGAAAAGAGTACCAGCAGGTGATTCAGGAGATGAAAGTATTTCGTAAGGCCTATAATCCTCAGGCCATACTGCCCGCAGAACTGGCCGGAAGAAAAACAGCGATTCTCTGGAACTACGATAATCTGTGGAGCATGGACCGGCAGGGACAGACCAACCAGTGGAATACGCGTTCGTTTTTTCAAAAATACCTCGAAATTGCCAGATCCTTTGGTGCACCGGCAGACATCATTTATGAAGATGATGAATTGAAGGATTATAAAGTGGTTATTGCCCCGGCTTTTGAATTGGTGGATGATGATCTGATCGCTAAATGGAAGCGTTACGTTATGGAGGGTGGAAATTTGGTTTTAACTGTCAGGACCGGAGTAAAAGACCGGAACGGCCATATTTTCAGGTCGGGCTGGGGAGGAAAGATCTATCCTTTAATTGATGCGGCTATTGATGATTTTGACCATTTATTGCCTCAGGATAAGGGAACTATAAATGCATTTGGTAAGGAATATTATTGGAATAACTGGGCAGATCTGTTACAGGCCAATAAAGCAGAGAATGTGTTGGCCACATATACCGATCAGTTTTATGCTGGTAAAAGTGCTGTAGTACGCAACAAAATGGGTAAGGGTACGGTAACCTATATCGGTGTTGATACGGATGAGGGAAAACTGGAAAAGGATGTGCTGAGAATGATATACCAGCAAGCAAATATCAGCACAGAAGATTATCCGGAAGGCGTTTATGTGCAATGGACCAAAGGTTTCTGGGTTGCTGTAAATTACTCTTCTGAGGATTACCGGTTAGAAATTCCCGAAAATTCAAAAATATTAACAGGTACCCATATTGTAAAACCCGGAGGTGTGACGGTTTTTCAAAAATAAAAATGGCGAATATTGTTCTGATCAATGCGTATTATGAATCTATTTAGGAATTTGTTTTTTGCTTTGATCGCTATGGCCGCATGCACCGGTAAAGCGCAAAATACAGTTTCAGATCTGCCAAAACGCGACCGGATAATTTGGTATAAATCACCTGCAGAAAACTGGGATAATGCCCTGCCCGTAGGTAACGGCCGACTGGGAGCCATGGTCTTTGGCGACCCTGTGAACGAACGCATACAACTGAATGAGGATTCTTTGTGGCCCGGAGGACCGGAATGGGGGAAGGCTAAAGGAACACCAAAAGACCTGAAAGAGATCAGAGATCTCATGAAAACCGGAAATGTTCATCTGGCCGACAGTTTGCTGGTTGAACGCTTCTCTTATAAATGGATCACCATGTCGCACCAGACCATGGGAGATTTGTTTATAAGCTATGATAAAAAAATGGTTGAGGACTATACCCGAAAACTCAATATGAGCACGGCGGTAGTTACTTCAAATTATAAAGCAAATGGATACGAGGTTTCTCAAGAAGTTTTTTCATCTGCTGCTGATGAAGTTCTGGTAATTAAAATCAGCACAATGAATCCGGAAGGCCTGAATTACAAATTGAAATTGAGCAGGCCTGAAGACAAAGGCCACCCCACTGTGCTTGTTTCAACTCCGGCCAATAATATGATTAAAATGTCAGGAATGGTCACCCAATACGGCGGAGTGGTAAATTCGATCCCGGTAGTTATTGACCATGGCGTGAGATTTGAAACACTTTTGCAGGTGCAAAACAGTTCAGGCACGGTGAAGGCTGTAGATGGAGGACTTTCATTGGAAAAAGTGAAAGATGCCACCATTTATATCGTATGTAATACTTCTTTTTACACTGAGAATTATCAGGAAAAAAACCGGCAAACCCTTCAAAAAATCAATACACTAACTTATGAAGCAATTTTAAACAGGCATATTGCTGATTATCAAAATTACTTTAACCGGGCTTCAATTGATCTGGGACATCATGAGTTGGATTCATTACCAACCAACGAACGCCTGGCCCTGGTTCAAAAAGGTAAAGAAGATGTTGATTTGGCCGCAAAATTGTTCGATTACGGGCGCTATCTCCTAATTTCAAGTTCCAGGCCCAATACCAATCCGGCCAATCTGCAGGGTATCTGGAATGAGCACATCGAAGCACCCTGGAATGCCGATTATCACCTGAATATCAATCTTCAGATGAACTACTGGCCGGCTGATATAACAAATCTCAGCGATTGCCATTTACCGCTGTTTGATTTTACCGACCGGTTAATTGAAAGAGGTCGTGTACTGGCAAAAGAGCAATATGGTATGAATGGGACTGTGATCCACCACGCAACGGATCTCTGGGCTTCACCCTGGATGCAGGCTGCCAAACCTTACTGGGGTTCATGGATTCACGGCGGTGGCTGGCTTGCCCGGCATTATTGGGAATATTATTGTTTTACGCAGGATAAGGACTTTTTGCGTAATAGAGCTTTCCCCGCTCTAAAAGCTTTTGCAGAATTTTATGCTGACTGGCTCGTTCTTGATGAAAAAGATGGTACCCTGATCTCGTACCCTGAAACGTCTCCTGAAAATTCCTATATCGCCGCAGACGGGAAACCGGCGGCGGCATCTTATGGAAGTGCCATGGCTTATCAGATCATCGCCGAAGTATTTGACAATACTTTGGCATCAGCTCAGATTTTGGGTATAGAAGATTCGTTTATCGGCGAGGTCAAAGCAAAAAGAGCACGACTTCAACCCGGTATTCAAACAGGACCTGATGGCAGGTTGATGGAGTGGGATCAGCCATATGAAGAAGCAGAAAAAGGCCACCGCCATATGTCTCATTTGTACGCCTTATATCCCGGCGATGACATTACCGCAGAAAACCCGGAATTATTCGATGCTGCTAAAAAAACCATACAGTACAGAATCGATCACGGAGGTGCCGGTCCGGGTTGGAGCCGGGCATGGATCATCAGTTTTTATGCACGTTTACTCGATAAAAAAGCGGTTCAAGAGCATATTGACCTGTTCTTGCAAAAATCGGTTTATGGAAATTTACTGGATATCCACCCACCTTTTCAAATAGATGGAAATTTTGGATTTACGGCCGGTGTGGCTGAGGCCTTACTGCAATCGCACGAAGGAGTTTTAAGAATTTTACCTGCCTTACCGGATCAATGGAAGGAGGGCAGCATAAAAGGGTTCAAAGCCAGAGGAAACATAACTGTTGATATTCTCTGGAAAGAAGGGAAATTACAACAGTGCATCCTGACAGCTCAAACAAGCAAAAAAGTAAAGATAAAATACGGCAGTCACGAAAAGGAGGTGACTTTACTACAAAATATACCCACTTCAATTGATGTGTTTCCAAAATAAAAACTTTCAGGGAACCAAAACATGTATTTTTTCATTATTTTAGACCAGATTTTCTGTTGTCAGAATCAGACAGCTGATCATTTGGTTCAATTTCAGGTATGAAAAGGAAATAAAATATATCCGTTTTGCTGCCAGTCTTTTTATATTTGTTCCGAGTTTTTAATACGCACTCAATCCTAATTACAGCGCATTGATAAGACCCCTTTTTATAATTTGTCATTTATTTTTTCTTGTATTAACGGGGCTCCGGGCTCAGGAAATACCCCCTGTCAGGAATTTTAAACCACAGGACTACCAGGCTGACAGACAAAACTGGTCGATCTCGCAGTCTGATGAAAAATATGTGTATATTGGAAACAACGATGGCTTGTTGGAATTCAACGGAGCCAACTGGAAGCTGTATCCAACACCAAATAATTCTGTTATCAGATGTGTCAATGCTTATGGGGACAGAATTTATACCGGTTGTTTTCGTGAATTCGGTTACTGGATGCGGAATGAGCTTGGAAATCTTGAATATACATCTCTTAGCGACCGCCTGAAAGAACCTGTACTGGAAAATGATAATTTTCTTTCAATTGTAACTGTGGATGAGTGGGTATTATTTCAAACTTCTCAGAGAATTTATATTT
>Ga0105098_10000096_pt1 | contig 25853 bp, 22 predicted proteins | sample PPLLak21cMay2015_FD_79137 | JGI IMG/M metagenome (GOLD analysis project Ga0105098, IMG submission 79137) | Freshwater sediment microbial communities from Prairie Pothole Lake near Jamestown, North Dakota, USA - PPLs Lake P7 Core (1) Depth... | ecosystem: Environmental > Aquatic > Freshwater >... | reverse complement strand
GGCCCCGACCACGATGGCCACCAGGACGGCTGCGATCGGGCTTTGACCCGTGGCCGCGAGGAAATCACCGGTGAGATAGGCGGCCACACCCACGATCGAGCCCACTGACAGATCGATGTTGCGGCTGAATATGACCAGCGCCTGGGCTGCGGCGAGAAGTGTCACTACCACCACGCTCGTGGTGACCCGATTGAAGAACCGTCCGCTCAGATAACCCTCGATGAGGAAGGCGAACACCAGCACCGACACCGCGATGATGGCGAGGAGTGTCGCCTCTTTCACCCGCTCCGGGCGGAGGAACCTGGTGCTCTTCGGGGCTGCTTCCACGGCGGCGGTCTCGGTCACCGGGCACCAACCGCGGCGGTCATGATGCGCTCCTGAGTGGCGTCACGACGCGGATAGATGCCAATCAAGCTGCCCTCGCGCATGACGGCGACCCGGTCGCTCATGGCGATGACCTCGGGCAAATCGGAGGAGATCAGCATGATCGCGATCCCCGAGGTGGCGAGCTCGTCGATGAATTTGTGGACGTCGGCCTTGGCGCCGACATCGATGCCCCGGGTCGGCTCGTCCAGGATCAACACCTTGGGGTGGGTGTTGAGCCATTTGGCGAGCATGGTCTTCTGCTGATTGCCACCGGACAGCTGGCTGACGGGTGTCGACAGGCTGGGCGCCCGGATGCCGAGCCGCTGCCGCAACGCCTCGGCGTCGGCGCGTTCCTTGTCCCGGTCGATGAGACCGAGGGCGTTGGTGTATCGGTTCAGGGTCGCCAGGGTCACGTTGGCGACCAGCGATTGCTCGACCGAAAGGCCCAGTCTGCGCCGGTCCTCCGAGAGATAAGCGATCCCATTGGCCAGCGCCTGTCGTGGAGACCTGATGTCGAGGGTCTTACCCTCCAGTTCGATGGTGCCTTCGTCCGCCGGGTTCACGCCGAACAGCGAGAGAGCGATGTCGGTGCGGCCTGAGCCGACGAGACCGGCGAATCCGAGCACCTCCCCCCGTCGCACCTCGAAGGTCACGTCGGAGAAGACGCCGGACACACCAAGCGAATCGACTCTCAACACTGCTTCACCCTCGGGGTGCTCCCCCCTGGCGAAGAAATCAGACGGGTCCCTCCCCACCATCTCACGCACCAACGACTCCTCCGTGACCTCACCGGCGGGATGGGTCGAGATATGCCGGCCGTCGCGGAACACCGAGATCCGGTCCGATATGGCGAAGAGCTCCTCGAGGCGATGCGTGATGAAGAGGACAGCGACGCCAGCCTCCTTGAGGCTGCGCACCTGACGAAACAGGCGATCTACCTCGTGGGCAGAGAGAGCGGCCGTCGGCTCGTCCATGATCAGGACCCGCACATCGAGCGAGATCGCCTTGGCGATCTCGACTGCCTGCTGTCCGGCGACGGTCAGGCCGGCGGCGGGGAGCCGGGGATCGATCTCGATGTCGAGCTTGGAGAGGATCCGGGAGGCTTCCCGGTACATCGTCGACCAGTCGACGACCATCCCCTGGTCCTGATGCCCGATGAAGATGTTCTCCGCCACGCTGAGGTCGGGAAACACCGACGGCTCTTGATAGATAGCTGCTATCCCCTGCCGCTGGGCGTCGGCCGAGCTACGCGGAGCGAACGGCTCGCCCTCAAGGGTCATCTCACCGGAATCGGCCGGGTAGAGACCGGTCATGATCTTGATGAGCGTGGACTTTCCGGCTCCGTTCTCACCGACCAGCGAGTGGATCTCCCCGGGCCGGAGCGACAGCGACACATCCGACAGGGCCTGAGTGGCGTCGAAGCGCTTGGACACGCCCTTGATCTCGATGACCGGGCGGGGTTCGCTCAAACCAGCTTCCTCCTAATGAGAACGCCGGGAGGGGACGTTCACTTATGTAACATATCACACTAGATAACGGGGTGTCGCCCCAACTACCGTTGTTTGGCATGCAGCCTCAGACGCCGCGGAAACGCTGGTTCGGATCACTCCGCGAGCTTCGATTCCGAGGTCTCGAGCTGAGCTCGACGAAGCGAAGGCTACGAAAGGGCGTCTCGGTGTCCGATCTACGCGCCGTCGCCAAACGTCGGCTTCCCCGTGGGGTGTTCGATTACATCGACGGCGGGGCCGAAGACGAGCTGGCGCTGAGGTCGAACTCCGAGGCCTACCGTCGAATGACCTTTCGCCCCCGCGTCCTCAGGGATGTGAGCGAGGTCGACACCTCCTCGTCCCTCCTCGGCAAGCCTCTCCCGTACCCCCTCGTCCTCGCGCCCACCGGCTTCACCCGCATCGCCGACCCGGCCGGTGAGCTGGCGGTGGCACGGGCCGCCCAGCGCGCCGGGCTTCCTTATTCGCTGTCGACCCTGGGGACCCGGTCGATCGAGGAGGTAGCGGCGGTCAGCTCGGGCCGGCTTTGGTTCCAGGTGTACGTGTGGAAGGACCGTGGACTGGTCGCCGAGATGGTGCAGCGGGCGGCGGACTCCGGCTACGAGGCGCTTTGTCTAACAGTCGACACCGCCGTGTTTGGCAAGAGGGAGCGGGATGTGAGGCGGGGCTTCACGTTGCCCCCGAAGCTCGGCCTGTCCACGATCCTGGACGGCATCATCCACCCCGGTTGGACGTGGCAATTCCTGACCAACGACCCGATCGTCTTCGCCAACGTCGCCGGGCGCAGTGTCGGGGAAGGTGGAGAGACGGTCGCCCTTGCTGAGTACGTCAGCAACCAGTTCGACCCGGGACTGTCCTGGAGCGATGTCGAATGGCTGCGAGCGAGGTGGAACGGCCCCATCGTCATCAAGGGGATCCAGGCGGTCGAAGACGCCAGGATCGCCGCCGACGAGGGACTCGAGGCCATCGCCCTCTCCAATCACGGTGGCCGTCAACTCGACTACGCGCCCTCTCCGCTCGACCTCCTCCCCGACGTCGTCGACGCGGTCGGGAACCGAATCGAGATCATCTGCGACGGCGGAGTCCGGCGCGGGAGCGACATCGTCAAGGCCCTGGCCCTCGGAGCCACCGCCTGTATGGCCGGACGTGCCTACCTGTACGGGCTGGGGGCGGCCGGAGAGGCGGGCGTGGATCACGTCCTCGATCTCTTTGCGAGCGACATGAGACGGACCATGGCGCTGATCGGGTGTCGAACGGTCAAAGAGCTCGACCGGGACTACCTCGACCTCGGGGCCTGACCGCCACCAGCACTCGTTTGTAGACTCCCGGCATGCAGAGAGCCGTGACCCTCCGGGAGGTCGCCGACCAGGCAGGGGTTCATCCCTCGACTGCGTCGCGCGCACTGAACCCGTCCACCCGAGACCTGGTGAACGAGGGAACCATCGAGCGAGTCACGGCTGCCGCCCGTGATCTCGGCTACCGCCCAAACTCCATGGCCAGAGGGCTCAAGACGAACAAGACCTTTTCGATCGGCATGCTCCTCCCCGATCTGACCAATCCGTTGTTCCCACCAATAGTCCGGGGCGTCGAGGACGTTTTGGGGACCGCCGATTACACACTCATCCTTGGCAACACCGACAACGACGCCGAGCGCGAGGGTCAGCTCCTCGCATCGATGATGAATCGCCGCGTGGACGGGCTGATCCTGGCCACCGCCCACCGCAACACCCCAGCGATCGATGAGCTTGTCGAATCCGGGCTGCCCCTCGTGCTCGTCAACCGGAAAGTCGACGATCAGAAGGTCCCCTCGGTCACGACCGACGATCACGCCGGCATCGGCCTCGCAGTCCGTCATCTCGTCGAGCTGGGTCACACCCGGATCGCCCACGTCGGAGGGCCCCAGCATCTATCCACCGGTCTCGACCGCTATCAGGGGTTCGTCGCCTGGATGAAGATCATGGGCCTCGACGTGGATCCCGACCTGGTGAGCTTCGCCGATTGGTACCACGAAGATCCGGGGGCCAAGGCCCTCTGGGCGATCCTCGACCGCCGCGCCGACTTCACCGCGGTCATCGCCGCCAACGATCTGATCGCCATCGGCTGCTACGACGTCCTCGGCGACACGGGCCGCTCGATTGGTGGAGATGTGTCCGTCGTGGGCTACAACGACATGCCTTTCGCCGACAAGCTCTCTCCCCCGCTTACCACGGTGCAGATCCCGCACTATCAGGTAGGCGTGAGGGCCGCCGATCTGATGCTCGAGATCCTCGATGACAGCGATGATTCTGCGCCAGTCTCCATCAAGCTGACACCGACACTGGCGGCCCGCCGGTCGACGGGCCCGGCGCCTATCGAGCCGAGTTGACCCTTCGCCGTTCCTGCAGAAATCGTCGCTCGACTTCGTTGGAGACGAGAGCGAGCGCCTCGCAATAGGCATCGTCCGCCGCATCCACCTCACCCATTCGCCGGAGGAGCTCGGCCCGTGTCGCGTGGTAGAGGTGATATCCATCGAGATGCATGTCGTCGAGCAATGAGAGGGCATCGGTTTCGCCATCGACTTCGGCCACCGCCACCGCCCGGTTGAGGGCGACGACCGGGGTCGGCGCATGCACCATGAGCATGTCGTACAGCTGGAGGATCTGGCCCCAGTCGGTGCCATTGGCATCCGCAGCATCGCTGTGAACTGCTGCGATCGCGGCCTGGATCTGGAAGGGACCGGGCCGATTTCTCCGTAGACAAGCTTTGACCAGAGTCTGACCCTCGTCGATGAGTGTTCTGTCCCACCGGTTTCGGTCCTGGTCGGTGAGGAGCACGATCGAACCGTCCGATGCGGTGCGGGCCGGGCGACGTGACTCCGAGAGGAGGAGAAGCGCCAGAAGACCGATTGCCTCCGGCTCGTCGGGCATCAGATCGGCGAGCAGACGGGCCAGTCTCAATGCTTCGAGGGCGAGGTCGGTTCGCAGCAACGCGTCGCCGCTGGAGGCTGAGTAGCCCTCGTTGTAGATGAGGTAGACGACCGTGAGCACCGAGCCCAGCCGATCCGGCAGGTCGGCATCGGCGGGGACCCGGTACGGGATGTTGGCGGCCTTGATCTTCCGCTTCGCCCTGACCAAACGCTGCGCCATGGTCGGCTCGGGAACGAGGAATGCCCGCGCGATCTCGGGTGTCTGCAAGCCGCCAACCAGGCGAAGGGTCAACGCCACCGCCGATGACGTATCGAGGGCGGGATGACAACAAGTGAAGATCAGCCGGAGCCGGTCGTCGCTCACCGGCCCCTCGACGGGATCGGGCTCGGATTGAGCTTGTAGTTCGACTGCATGAGCATGACGTTCCTCCCGACTCGACTCACGCCTCAGCTTGTCGATGGCGCGATTTCGAGCAGTGGTGACGATCCAGCCTCCCGGGTTGGGAGGCAGACCCGTCTCCGGCCATTTCTCGGTCGCCACGAGGAAGGCGTCCTGAACCGCCTCCTCGGCGAGGTCGATGTCGCCAAAGTGGCGGATCAGGGTGGCTATCGCCCTGCCGGATTCTTCCCGGAAGGTCCGATCGATGGCGGCTGACTCGAGAGCGGCCAAGGCCTCAGGCTTCGGGCTCGTCCTGGAAGGGGCGCACCTCGATCGGGCCCTGGCAGGCCACGGTGGCCTTGTTAGCCCATGCCAGCGCGGCATCGAGATCAGGCGCCTCGATGACCCAGAAGCCACCAACCTGCTCTTTGGTCTCGGCGTATGGCCCGTCGGTGACGACGGTCTCGCCATTCTTCTCCCTGACCACGGTGGCGGTGTCGGCCGGGTGGAGCCCACCCGCGAAGACCCAGGCACCGGCCTCCCTGATCTCGTTGTTGAGCGCGTCGACATCGGCGTAGATCTTCTCTAAGACGTCGGCCGGGAGATCCTCCGGCCGCTCATCATCGAAAACTGACAGCATGTACTGGGTCATGACGTTCCTTTCCGTCGAGGGGGCACCATGCCCTCATACCCCAACTACGAACGCTCTCACCGTATATCGACCGGTCCACCGAGAAATTTCGGGGCCGGTCAGGCTCCGATGTATGACATCACGTGCTTGATCCGGGTGTAGTCGTGAAGGGCGTAGATGGACAGGTCCTTGCCGTACCCGGATTGCTTGAATCCTCCATGCGGCATCTCGGCCACCAGCGGGATGTGGGTGTTGATCCACACCGCTCCGTAATCGAGGTACTTGGCCATGCGCATCGCCCGGCCGTGGTCCTTCGTCCAAACACTGGAGGCGAGCCCGTACTTGACACCGTTGGCCCAGTCCAGCGCCGCCTGCTCGTCGTCGAAACGCTGCACCGTGATAACCGGGCCAAAGATCTCCTCCTGGCTCATTTCGTCCTCTTGGGTGAGCCCGCTGAGGACGGTCGGCTCGAAGAACCAGCCGGCCCGGTCGAGACGGCTGCCACCTGTGACAACCTCTATGTGTCCGGGGGCGCGCTCCAGGAGCCCGCTGACCCGGTCCAGCTGATCCGGGTTGTTGAGCGGCCCGTAGTCGGTGCCATCGTCGTACGGGTCCCCGGTAGTGGTCTCCTTGGCCTTTTCAGCCAGGGCCGATACGAAGGCGTCGTGAACCCCGCTGCCGACCAACACCCGCGAAGCAGCAGTGCAATCCTGACCAGCGTTGAAATAGCCCGCGCCGGCGATGCCTTCGGCGGCAGCTTCGGCATCTGCGTCGTCGAAGACGATGACCGGCGCCTTGCCACCCAGTTCGAGGTGGACACGCTTCAGATCACTCGAGGCGGCGGTGGCCACTTCCTTCCCGGCTCGAATACTCCCGGTGACCGAGACGAGGGAGGGGATCGGATGGGAGACCAGGGCTCTCCCGGTATCTCGATCGCCCGCGATGACGTTGAGCACGCCTGGCGGGAGGAATTCGGCCGCCAGCTCGGCCAGCTTCAACGACGACGCCGGGGTGGTGTCCGACGGTTTGAGGACGACCGTGTTCCCCGCAGCCAGCGCAGGAGTGAACTTCCAGACGGCCATCATCAGCGGGTAGTTCCACGGCGCCACCTGGGCGCAGACACCCAGGGGCTCTCGGCGGATCATGGAGGTGTGATCTCTCATGTACTCCCCCGCCGACAGGCCTTCGAGATGTCGGGCCGCACCGGCGAAGAAGCGAACCTGGTCGGCCGCCGGAGGGATCTCTTCTGACAGGGTCAGGCCGTAAGGCTTGCCGGTGTTCTCGACCTCGATCCTGGTCAGCTCCTCGGCATTGGCCTCCAGAGCGTCGGCAATGCGGAGAAGGGCGAGGCTCCGCTCCGATGGCGTAGCATCACGCCAGCCGGGGAATGCGTCCGCCGCGGCTCGGCATGCGGCATCCACGTCGGCCGCGTCCGAGAGTGGCGCCGAGGCATACTCCTCACCGGTGGCCGGATTTATCACCGGCATCGTCCCGCCCCCGACAGGTGGCTGGTGTTCGCCTCCGTAGAAGTTGGCCAGGGTCTCGGTCGCAGTTTGGGTCATGAGAATCCTTCGGAACGGGGGCGGAGCGCCACGATACCGATCGGCGTTGTCCCCTGCCGTGGTCAGAGAAATCGCCTACGCGATCATCCCACGACCCGGTAGAGGTCCCATTCCCCGGGCACACCTTTGAGCTCGTGTCTGCCCCGGGAGCCGAACTCGAAGCCGGAGCCGATGACCATGTCGCGCACCGTCTGCGATACGACGACCTCTCCGGGTGAGGCGAGGGCGGAGACACGGGCACCGATGTGGACTGCCAATCCGGTCACGTCGCCGCTTTCGAACACGACTTCACCGCTGTGAAGCCCGACCCGAACCTCGAGGCCTGCGCTCCGGCTGACATCGCACAGGGCAAGGGCGCATTGGATCGCCGGGGTAGGGGCGTCGAACACGATGAGGAAGCCGTCACCCGCTGTGTTCATCTCACGACCCCCATGACGTGCAAGGAGGCGCCGTGCCTCGGCACGATGTGCCTCGAGAAGCCCGCTCCAAGCGCGGTCCCCGACCGTGGCTGCTCGCTCGGTCGATCCGACCACGTCGCTGAACAGCACCGTGGCCACGCGACGGTCGACCGCACTGCCCACCCTCGTGCCGAGGAGGAACTCCTCGACTTCGTCCATGAGACCGTCGACGTCGCCGAGGTACCCGGGTGTCTCATCGCCCGGAACCTCGACGTACTGGCCGTTCGGCAGACGGTCGGCCAGCGACCGCATCCCCTCGGCCGGGATGAAGGGAGAATCCTTCCTGTGCAGCAGCAGGGCGGGCGCTGTCACCGACGGTAGGAGCGGGCGCAAGTCGATCTCCAACATTCGCCGCATCAGATCGGCCGCCATGCTGGGAGTGGCCGACATCCGCTCCAGCTTGCGAAACCAGCTGACGATCCGCTCATCTTCCGTCACCGAAGGGGCGATGAGCGAAAGGAGGATGGCTTGGCCCCACATGCCCTGTTCGATCACTCCGGCAACCGTCTCGAACATCTCGGGGTCGGGGCCCCAGGGATGGTCCTCATCGGGGGTCGAGGTGGCGAGCACCTCGCCCAACACCAGCGCGGACACCCGCTGTGGATGCATGGCCGCCACGGTCATCGCGATCGCTGCGGCATCGGTCCAGCCAACGAGAGCAGCCCGCTCCATCCGGACGGCGTCCATGACCGCAAGGACGTCAGGCACCAGCTCGTCGGTGCTGGCCTCGATCGAGGGCCGGTCGGAGAGACCGGTGCCCCTCTTGTCGAACAATGCCACCCGTCCCATCGCAGCGTAACGCTCGAGAAATCGCCGGCATTCGGGCAGCTCCCAGAGAACCTCGAGGTGGGAGACCCATCCGATCATCAACAGGATGTCGAGCGGTCCTTCTCCGAAGACCTGATAGGCGAGGTCGACGTTCCCGGAACGGGTGAATTTGACCTCGGGTACGAGCGACACTGCCCGCCGAGCCTAACTATGGGGGGTGATCAGCCCTCGCTCGAGCAGTCGCTCGAAGTGGCGAATAGTCGAATCAACGCCGACTTCCAGCGGCGTCTCGGCGACGACTCCGACGATGGGTTCGATGTCGTCGATCTGGGGCTGGGGCGGGAAAGGAAGTGGCGTCTCATCGAATGTGATCGAGCCGGCCGAATCCGGCGCTGCCGCCTCGATGCAAGAGACGATCGTCGCCATGTCGATGGCGGGGGTGGGGAGATTGAGCACCACCGTTCCCTGGTAGCCCGAATCCGCTGCTGCCACCAGGAAACGGGCGACATCCTGGCCGTGCTGCATCTGAAGGGACCCGCCGAACCCGATGTGATAGGGCCGGCCCGCCGCGGCGTGGAGCATGGCCTTGGTCGGGCCCGAAGTGAGCCCCTGGTCGCGACCAACTCCGTATCCGGTGTGAGGACGGATACCGATCGAGGCCACACCCTCGTCGTGCCAAATCCGATAGGCGGTGCCTTCGTTGGCCCTCTTGAAGATGCCATACATGGTCGAGGGCGGTAGGTCGCTCCCGTTCGGGCTCAGTGCTGCGACCGAACTGGCGTACACCACGGGAGCACGGAGGCCGGCGTCACGGGCAGAGACCAACACATTCGTGGTCCCGACGACATTCACCAGGGCCCCCAGAGACGGGTTGGCGGCACATGCCGGCACCTGGAGGGCAGCGAGATGGATGACGGCACCGATCGGGTGATCCGCCAGCACCCGGCTGATGGTCTCGGGAACGGTGATGTCCCCGGCGATCTCGGTGACGAGTTCTGTGGCATCGTCCTCGAGGACCTGAGCCAGCCGCGTCCGGTCCGGGTCTTGATCGAGGGCCACCACGTTCCGCTTCGCGGCGAGGAGAGTCTTCACCACCCAGGCTCCGATGAAGCCGCGTGCCCCTGTGACCAGCACCGCATCCCGATCGCTCATGCCGGGATGCTAAGAGGGCTGGGATCTCGCTCGGATAGGCTCCCCCGAATGACGGTGATACTCGCTCCCAAAGGGACCCGGGGCACCGAGATACCCGGCTTCGCCAGAGCCCTGATGAAGGCCGGGGCGGGTCTGGGCAATCTCATCTTCAACACGATGGGCGATCGCATGAAGATGCAAGGACAGCCACTCGTCTTGCTCACCACTATGGGAGCCAAGAGCGGGAAAGAGAGGAAGGCGTTGCTCGGCCGATTCGACGACATGGAGCATCCCGGAGCCTGGCTCGTGGTCGGCTCCAATGGGGGCGCGGCCCGGCACCCGGGCTGGTGTCACAACCTCGTCGCAAATCCCGACAGGGCTTGGGCAACAGTCGACAAGGAGAAGACCAGGGTCCGGGCGGATTCGGTCGAAGGGGTTGAATACCAGGTGGCGTGGGACAGGATCGTCTCGCTGGCTCCCGGATACGGGTCCTACCTCGAAAAGACCGACCGCCACATCCCGATCATCCGTCTGACACCGGTGGGCAGCAAAGAGGCTTGATCAGCCTTCGAGGCTCTGCGCCGGCACCTTCTTCTGCGGGTCGACGAAAGGCAGACTCGCGGCGACGGCAGTGAGCTCCTGACCGTCTTCGGTCACGACATCGACCCGAGTCCCTGGCGCCGAGAGCCCGATCGGGACCCACATGTACCCGATGTTCTGCTCCATGCCTGGTGACCAGACAGCATCAGTCACCCGGCCCACTTCGACACCATCCGAGAGCACCGGCCACGGTTGGGACAGTTCGGCCCGCAGCTGGTCGCCCTCGAGGATCATGCCGACCAGCTTGCGATCGACCCCGGTCTCACGGAGGCGCTCCAGCGCCTCCTTCCCCAGGTAGTCCTGATCCTGTGGCTCGACGAGTCGCTCCATGCCACTGACATGGAATGGCGCGTCGTCGAGGGTCATGTCCGACCCGTAGTTGAAGATGCCGGCCTCGATGCGCCGCGCCTCGCAGGGAGCGATGGGCCGCATACCGAACTCCTCACCGGCGGCAGCCACGGCGTCCCAGATGGCGGCGCCGTCTCCCCGATTTAGGACATTGATCTCGAAGCCGGGGATGGCGGTCCAACCGGTCCGGCTGATCACCACCTGGATCCCATCTATCTCGAATGCGGCCAGCCAGTAGTACTTGATGTCGTAGATGCCGGAGCCCACCAGCTTCTCCAGGGTCCTGGCTGCCAGCGGCCCCTGTACCTGCATCGGGTGCACGTCCGGCAGTGTCACATCGGCATCGAATCGACCTGCCGCCACGCCGAGGGCGTAGAGCCCGGCATCGGAGTCGGCCAGTTGCATCCACCATCGGTTCTCCCCGACATGGAGCAGCACCGGGTCGTTGACGATGCCGCCGTCGGGAGCGATGACCGGCATGTACTTCCCCTGGCCGACCGCGCACTTGGTGAGGTCCCGACAGGTGATGTAGTCGATGAGTGAGTCGGCATCCTTCCCGCTCACTTCGACGGTTCGCTCTACTCCGACATCCCACATCGTCACGCCGTTGACCAGAGCCCAGTACTCGACGTCTGGATCGTCGTAATAGGCAGGCAGGTACATGTGGTTGTAGATGTCGAAGGAGGTGCAACCCGCGGCCAGGGTCGACTCGAAGAAGGGTGATCTCCGGTACCAGGGCCCGAAATAGAGAGTGGTGCTCTTCTCCAGCATCTCGCGACGTTCGTTGGCCACCGATGTCCTCCTCGAATCCTGAACGGTGGTTCAACCTTAGGGGAGCAGGGTGCCGGAGGCCCCGCGTCCGTCACACCGTGTCGGATCGACTGGAGAAGCGGGCCGCGGCGTCCATCACGAGCGATGCGATGGAGTCTGCCCGGCCTTCGGCGGGGAACCTGTAGGCCGGCCCGTGAACGTGGATGGCACCGAGGGCACGCATTCCATCGGCCAGCACCGGAGCCGCCACCGAGTTGATCCCCTCGGCGAACTCCTCTTGGATCCAGCAGTGGCCCGAGCCCCTGATCGCCTCCAACCTCTCCCGGATCTCTTCGGCATCGACCACCGTGTGGGTCGTATAGGCGTCCAACGGCCGGCTCAAATAGCGATCGACCTCCTCGGCCGGCCATTGCGCCATCACGCAGAGGCCCGAAGGCCCGATGTGCATCGGCACCATCAGTCCGGTGTAGTCACGAACCTGGACTGGGTTGGGGCTCTCCACCTGCACCATGTATTGGATGGTGTATCCGGTCGGGATGCTGAAGCCGGCGGCCTCTCCGAGCTGATCGGACAGCCAGACCAGATGTGGGCGGACCGCGGTCGCAAGCGCAGCGGTGGCATCGATAGCGCCGGCGAGCTCGACCAGCCCGATGCCAATCGCATACGAAGTGCCGTCCGGCCCCCTGGTCACCGCGCCCTGGTCTTCGAGGCTCGACAGCATCCTGGCCACAGTGGACTTGGGCAGACCGACCCGCGAGGCGAGCTCGGTCACTCCCGAGGGCTCGACTGCCAACGCCTTGAGCACCTGGAATGCGCGGTCGATCGACTGCACCGCCATCAGGTCACTCTCGACAGGGCTTTGCGATGCCAGACCACGGTGGGCTCGACCTGGTTGAAGGTGAAGATATGGATTCCGGTCATCCTGAGGCCCTCGCCGAGACGGGCGAGCGGTTCCACGATCCTGTCGGGCTGGTAACGGCCCGGACGCAGCATCCCCAGGATCGAGCCACGGTTCTTGGCAAGGAACCTCATCGAATCACCCACGCCGATTCGGGCCCCGATGCTCAGGAGGCGGGTGGGATCGACCGCACCGGGCACGCCAACCTTTATCGGGAGGGTCACGCCATCGGCCCGGATGGATCTGATCCATTCAACGATCCTCTCCGGGCTGAAGCACATCTGGGTTACGACATAAGTGGCGAGCGTCTGCTTTTCGAGCAGTGATTGGTGGAGACGGTCGGGTGAGATGACAGGGTGGCCCTCCGGATACCCGGTGATCCCGACTTCGAGAAACGGATGACCGACCGCCGCCATGTCCTCGAGCAGCGAGAGCGCGTCGTAATAGTCGCCGTGTGGCTGTCCATCGCCCCCGGTGACGAAGACCTGTCCCAACCCTCCATCGTCGAGACGCTTGATGATCGAAGCCAGCTCGCGGCGGTTCTCGATGGTCCTCGCCGAAAGATGTGGCACGGCCCGAAAACCTCGAGCTTGGAGCTCGATGGCCAGATCCAGGGTGGGGCTCATCCCCCGGGTGGGCGAGGCGGTCACGGACACCGTCGAGGCCGGGGGGATAAACGAGGTCTTGTCCAGCACTCCCTCGAGGGGGATCACCTCGAAGTCGGCCCCGGTGAGGAGAGCACGCCCCAGGACGTCACTCATGCTCAGACATCCGAGTCGGGGAATGAGGCCTTGCGCTGCGTGACCCACTCGGTCAACTCCGCCTCGATGCCATCGTCCAAAGGTGGCGGCTCGTACTCGTCCAGCATCTTGCGCCAGATGGTGTGCGCCCGCGAGGCGGCCTCCTGCGATCCTGCTTCGAGCCATTGCTCGAAGCTGTTGTTGTCCGCGGTGGCGCTGCGCCAAAAGGCGTTCTCGAAGTTGGCCAGGGTGTGGGCGTTCCCCAGAAAATGCTGTCCGGGCGGATTGTCGAGGAGGGCGTCGAGGGCCTGACCATTGTCCGAGAGGTCCAGTCCCCCGATCAGTGCTTCGGCCATGGATGCCTGATCCGCGTCCAAGACGAACTTCTCGTACCCCATCACCAGCCCCCCCTCCAGCCAGCCCGCGGTGTGGAGCACGAAATTGACCCCGGCAAGGAGGGTGGGAAGAAAGGTGGCGGCCGATTCATAGGCCGCCTGGTAGTCAGGAGTCTTCGCCGCGGTGAGATTCCCGCCGCTGCGGAAGGGGACGCCAAGTCGCCGAGCCAGAGCTGCCATCACAAAAAGAACCATCGCCGGCTCGGGTGTGCCGAACGTGGGAGCACCCGATTGCATGGATATCGATGAGGCGAAAGATCCGAACACCACAGGCGCACCGGGTCGCACCAATTGGCAGAACGCCATGCCGGCCATCGCCTCGGCAAGGGTCTGAGTTGCGGTCCCGGCCACCGTGACCGGCGCCATCGCCCCGGAGAGGATGAACGGAGTGATGAGACACGCCTGGTTGTTCTCGGCGTAAACCTTGGCCGAGCCCAGCATGTTGTAGTCCCAGCTCATCGGGCTGTTGGCGTTGCACAGCGATAACAGGACCGTCTTCCCCTGGTCGATTTCGCCACCGAACAGAATCCTGACCATGTCGACTGTGTCCTGCGCCCGCTCCGGCGCGGTGACCGAGCCCATGAACGCGCGGTCGTGATTCTTGATATGGGCCAGGACCATGTCGAAATGCCGTTTGTTTACCGGCAGGTCGACCGGCTCGCACAGGGTCCCGCCGCCGTGATGCAGGGCTGGGGTCATATGAGTCATGCGGGCGAAATTCTCGAAGTCGGCGAGGGTGGCGTAGCGACGACCCCCGTCCAGGTCGCGGACAAAGGGGGATCCATAGGCCGGGGCAAAGACGAGATGGGGGTCGCCGATCACCACGTCGTGCTCGGGGTTGCGGGCGTGCTGGGTGAAGGTCGTTGGCGCCGTTGCCATGAGACTCCTGGCCAGCCCGGCAGGGAATCTGACCCGGGTGTCGGTGACCTCACATCCACCCTCGCGGAAGATCTCGAGCGCCTCGCGAAAGTTGCCCACCTCGATGCCGACCCTCTCGAGGAGCAGATCGGCATTGGATTCGATCAGGGAGAGCCCCTCCTCGTCGAGCACCTCGACCGGTGTCAGCTTTCGGGTGAGGAAGGGCACAGACTCGATGGCTCGGGCGGTCCTCGCCGCCTGCCGGGCGGCGCGGCCACCGCCCCGACGTCCCGTGCTGGTTTGTTCCATGATGCGGTACCAGACTACATCATGGAACAAGAGCCGGGAAGGGGCCGGGCAGGGTGCGCGGTCATCCCGGTCGTTTCCGCCGCCGCCCTCCTGGTTCGGGTCGAGGTGGCATGTCCACCACCTTGGAGAGGAGAGGGTATGGGTCGGTCTTGTGAGGAATGGCCAAAGCAGCCACGAAATGCTCCTGGAATCGGGGCTCCACCGCGGTCTCCACCTTCTCGATCTGGTTTGTGACCTCCTCGATCTCGCTGCGTGCCACACCGGACAGAAGGGCCATCATCGCCCCGACTCCGGCAGCGTTTCCGGCCGCCGATACCCGGTCGAGGTCGCAGTCGGGGATCATCCCCAGCACCATGGCGTACTTCGGGTCGATGTGGCTCCCGAAGGCGCCCGCCAGCCTGATCTCGTCGACCTGATCGACGCCGTAGTGGTCCATCAGGAGACGGGCTCCAGCGTGAAGCGCGGCCTTGGCCAACTGGACGGCGCGCACATCGTTCTGCTTCACCTCTATGAGTGGCTCGGCGCACAAGACGTACGAGAACGTGCGGTCCGAAGCCACCACTCGTGACGACGGATTGGGGGGCGGGCGGATGACCCCATCGGTGTCGATTACTCCGGCCAGATGCAGCTCTGCTATCGCCTCGATGATTCCCGACCCGCAGATCCCGGTGACCGCCCCGAAGTCGAAGCCGGCCTCGTCCGACCAGAGCTCCTGGCCGATGATTGAGAAACGCGGCTCGAGAGTCGCCCGATCCACACGGACCCGCTCGATCGCCCCTGGCGCCGCCCGTTGCCCGGAGGAGATCTGCGCTCCTTCGAACGCAGGCCCGGTCGGGCTCGAGGCGGCCAAGAGGCGGTCCTGATTCCCCAGCACCAACTCGGCGTTGGTACCCACGTCGACGAGCAATTGCAGACGCTCGCCGCGATGCGGGCCTTCGGACAGCACCACGCCGGCGGCGTCGGCGCCGACATGGCCGGCGATGCAGGGGAGCGAATAGACGCGGGCACCGCGGTGGACCTGCAGCCCGAGGTCGGAGGCGGGCGTGTCGAGGGCCGACGTGGTGACGAGTGCAAACGGAGCTGTGCCCAACTCCCGTGGGTCGAGCCCGAGGAGCAGGTGGTGCATGATCGGGTTGCCGACAACGCTCAGCTCGAGGACATCACCTCGATCGACCCCCGCCTCGGTGACCAACTCACCGAGCAAGTCGTCGAGCGCGCCTCGCACCACGTCGGTCAGCCGTGCTGCACCGTCATCGTTCATCATCACATACGAAACGCGACTCATCAGATCCTCACCAAATCCGATCTGTGGATTCATCACACCACTCGTGGCGAGAACCGACCCGGTCAGGAGATCGCAGAGATGACCGGCAATGGTGGTCGAGCCGACATCGAAGGCCACCCCGAGAGCGAGATCACGGAAGCCGGGCCAGATCCCGATCAGATCCCTGGCATGACGCACTGCCACGGTCACCGCCCAGTTCTCACTTCGGAGTGTCGTCTGGAGATCTCTCAGGACCGGAGGGTCCACCACCAGTCCACTCAGACCCCACTCGTTTTCGAGGGCGGCGAGGAGACGCTCCAGGTCTCCGGTCGGGCTGGCCAGATCTGGCTCCGGTACTTCGACGTAGTGAAGCCGGACCACGGGGTCGACCGGCAAGGCAGCCACGCCGGCCCGCTTGCGGACCACCTGGCGATGGACCTGGCTGTCCGCCGGGACATCGATGACGACGTCCTCCACGATCCGGGCGGCACAACCAAGTCGATGGCCGACGCCTAGCGGTCGGCGTCCCTGATAGTCGGTCTCGGTGGGTCCAGGCTCGGAGAGACGGTCGGCACGGGCCTCGACGCCGGGTCGGCTGCCCACGACCACCTGGCAGCGGCCACATATTCCCCTTCCGCCGCATACTGAATCGAGGTCGACTCCAAGTGCGCGGGCGGCGTCCAGCACCGTGGTGCCCTCGGGAAACGCCCCGCGTCGCCCCGAAGGGCTGAACACGACCTGACAGGTCACGGCCGGTCAGCCGCGGCGGCGGCGGTTCTCACGACGACGGCCTTCCTCGCCGGCGGCGGGAGGTTCCCGATAGGTCTTGATCCAGGTGGCGCAGTTGGGGTCGCGCCCGTTCAGGACGTCGGCGGCCATGATCGACTGGCGGATCTCGGCCTCGAGAGGGTTGGTTATCGCAGAAGTCATGCCGGCACCGATTGCCATGGCGAGGAAGGCGGCATTGATCCCCGGCCGGTTCGGGAGGCCGAAGCTGATGTTGGAGGCCCCACACGTGGTGTTCACGCCCAACTCGTCGCGGAGCCTCCGGATCAGGTGGAACACCTGTCTCCCCGCCGTGGCCATGGCGCCGATCGGCATCACCAATGGATCGACCACGACGTCTTCCCGGGGTATGCCGTGATCAGCGGCCCGTCCAACGATCTTCTTGGCCACCTCGAACCGAACATCAGGATCCTCGGAGATCCCGGTTTCGTCGTTGGAGATCGCGACAACTGCCGCCGAGTGCTTCGCGATGAGAGGCAGAACCTGCTCGAGACGCTCCTCCTCCCCGGTGACCGAGTTCACCAGAGCCTTGCCCCGATACGCGAGGAGCCCGGACTCGAGGGCGGCGACGATCGACGAGTCGATGGACAGGGGGACGTCGGTCAATGACTGGACCAGCTCGACAGCCCGGGCGAGAAGTGCAGGTTCGTCGGCGAGGGGGATGCCGGCATTGACGTCGAGCATCTGCGCCCCGGCGCCCACCTGGCTCAAGGCGTCTGTCTCCACTCGGGAGAAGTCGCCGCTCTTCATCTCGTCGGCGAGGAGCCGACGACCGGTTGGATTGATTCTCTCCCCGATCAGGACAAAGGGACGCTCGAATCCGATCACGACTTCGCGGGTCTCCGAGGAGACGACGGTGTCGGTCATCGTGTCCCCCCATTGGCGGCGAGCTCGTTCAAGGTCTCGGAGTCGTAGTCGTTCTCGAGACGCGCCGCTTCGGCGGCGACTTCTGACTCGAGATCGTCACCGCACGGTCTGGTGTCCTTGATCCATTCCGACAGGTACTCGTCGGTACCGAACATGCCTGCGTACATGGCGGCACGATCGATCGCGACCTGGAACCTGGCCGACAGCTCACGTTTGGCTGTCTCATCGCCCCGACGGGCAAGCACCTGAGCGGGTATGTCCCGCCATCGGATGACAGTCAACTGGGGTCCGCGTTCACGCGGACTCACGCCGGCACCCGTCGTGTGACATCGACGAGTGTGGAGGCCAGGTCGCCATAGCCCGTGTGTCGTTGCTCGAAAGAGAGACCGAGGCGGTGGGCCGCCGCCCTGGCCCGTTCGATCAGGTCGGGGGTGGGGACCTGGGAGAGATAGACCAGTCGGCGATAGTTGCCGAAGTAGGTGTCTCGGAGATCGGGCCAGCGATCGAGACCGAGACCGGCCCACACCAGACGATCGAAGTGGTGTGCGAGGAAGTCGGTGAGGTAGAAGGTGCCCGGCTCACGGTCGTGCAGGTCGGAGAAGCCGGGGCCGGTGGCGTAGAACTCGTAGCAATGTGCCCCAGGCAGGCGGCTCACTCCTCGGGCTTCGAGTAACCGGTCGAGGAGACCGCCGGTCCCGCAGTCGGCGTAACCGACGAAGACGCTCCGGTATCGCTCCTCAGCGGCGTCGAGGCGCGCCTCGACCGCGGCCGGAATGAGGTCCGGCGTGTTGTGGAGAGTGGCGGGAAGACACTCGACGTCGACCCACCCCAGTGAGTTGAGTCGCACGACGTCGAGGACCTCGCGGGCGAGGGCACCGCAGGCGATCACCAGCAGTCGATCGCTCTCGTCGCTCATTGCTCTTCACCTCCGGTTAGCCGGCGAGCCAGCACCAGGGCTTCGGCGGTCTCGGTGGCGACGGCGGCATCACGGCAGTAGGCGTCAGCGCCGATCGCCTGGCCAAACTCCTCGTTGAGCGGGGCGCCACCGACCATGACGATGTAGTCGTCCCGGATGTTCTTCTCCTTCAGGGCGTCGATGACCACCTTCATGTAGGGCATGGTGGTGGTCAGCAAGGCAGACATCCCGAGGATGTCGGGCTTGTGCTCGTCGAGAGCAGCGATGAACTCGTCGGCATCGGTGTTGATCCCCAGGTTGATCACCTCGAACCCCGCCCCTTCCAGCATCATCGCGACAAGGTTCTTTCCGATGTCGTGGATGTCGCCCTTCACTGTCCCGATCACGACCTTGCCGATCGTCTGGGCCCCGGTTTCGGCGAGCAGGGGCCGCAGCACCTCCATACCCGCCTTCATTGAGTTGGCGGCGAGCAATACCTCAGGGACGAAGAGGATGCCGTCCCGGAAATCGATCCCCACGATGCGCATCCCCTCGACCAGGGCGTCATTGAGCACCCTCTGCGCATCCCAGCCCCGGGCGAGCAGGATGTTCGTCCCCTCGACGATCTCGTCGGCAAGACCGTCGTAGAGATCGTCATGCATCTGATTCACCAGATCCGGGTCGGAAAGTGAATTCAGATCGAGTTCATCGTCGGCCATCGCCACTCCCTGAGATCATCGTCCGTGTTCCACGATGCGGGGCTGTGCTATATCTTGGAACACTAGTCTGCCACCGCACCATGGTCCATGGTGGGCCATGATTGACCTGACCGGAGAACGAGGTTTCAGACGTGAGTGGTGATGTGCCGTCCAGCGCCAGCGTGGTGGTGATCGGAGCGGGGATCGTCGGCAACTCGGTGGTAGGCCATCTCGCCGAGCTGGGCTGGCGCGACATCGTCCAAATCGACAAGGGACCGCTGCCCAATCCAGGCGGGTCGACGGGCCACGCCTCCAATTTCATCTTCCCGGTCGATCACAACAAAGAAATGGCGATGCTCACCCTCGACAGCCAGCGTCAGTACGAGGAGATGGGGGTCAACGTCACCTGTGGCGGGATCGAGGTGGCTCGCACCGAGGAGCGGATGGAAGAGCTCCGCAGGCGGATGAGCTCGGCGAAGAACTGGGACATGGAGGCGCATCTGGTGACTCCGGCAGAGATCAAGGAGCTGGTCCCCTTCATCAACGAGGAGATCCTCCTCGGTGGCTGCTACTTCCCCACGGTGTCGGCCGTCGACTCGCTGCGGGCGGGGACGATCTTCAGGGAGAAGGCGACCGGCCTCGGAGCGCTGCAGACCGTGGCCAACACCGAGATCCTCGGTATCGAGACCGATCGAGGACGGGTGACGGCGGTCGTCACCGAAAAGGGCCGCGTCGGGGCCGAGTACGTCGTGATCGCCTGCGGGGTGTGGAGCCCCCGGATTGCCCGAATGGCCGGGGCCAGCATCCCCCTCACCCCGACAGTGCATCAGATGATCGACGTCGGGCCGATCCCGATCCTCCAGGAGTCCGGGAAGGAGCTCGCCTTCCCCATCGTGCGCGACATGGACACCTTCATGTACGAGCGACAGACCTCGGGGTCGATGGAAGTCGGCTCCTACGCCCATCGGCCCATATTCCATTCCCCCGATGAGATCCCATCGATCGCCGAGGCACGACTCTCCCCGACCGAGCTCCCCTTCACCGATGACGACTTCGACGCCCAGCTGGAAGACGCTCTCGAGCTGATGCCAGACATTCTCTCCGGCGCGGAGATCAAGTACGCCATCAACGGGCTTCTCTCACTCACCCCCGACGCCATGCCGCTGATCGGCGAGACGGTCGAGGTGCGAAATCTCTGGTCGGCAGCTGCCATCTGGATCAAGGAGGGGCCGGGGACAGGCCGGGCGGTCGCGGAGTGGATGACCAACGGGTATCCCGAGCTAGACCCACACGCCTCGGACATCGCCCGCTTCTACCCCTACGCCCGCACCGAGCATCACATTCGGGCCCGCTGCGCCGAGCATTTCAACAAGACGTACGGGATCGTCCATCCCCGGGAGCAGTGGGCTTCGGAACGGGACAAGAGACTCTCTCCAGTGCATTCCCGCACCGCCGAGCTGGGCGCGGTCTATTTCGAGGCCGGAGGATGGGAGCGCCCGCACTGGTATGAGTCGAACGCCCCTCTCGTCGACCACTACGGGATCGAGGACCGACCTCACGAATGGGACCGGCGCTGGTGGTCGCCGATCCAAAACGCCGAGCACCTGGCCATGCGGGAGAAAGTGGGTCTCGTCGACCTGGCGCCGTTCGTGATCTTCGACTTCACCGGCCCCGGGGTCGTCGACTTCATCCAGCGGATGACGGTCAACAACGCCGATGTGGCAGTAGGCCGCTCGGTGTACACCCCTTTGCTCACCGGGTCCGGGGGGTTCAAGGCGGACCTGACCGTGCTCAGGCTGGCCGAGGAGCATTTCAGAGTGATCACCGGGGCGTTCGACGGGCCGAGGGACAAACATTGGTTTCGGAGCCATCTCCCCGAAGACGGATCGGTCCACATGAGCGATTCCACCTCGGCCTACACGACTATCGGGGTCTGGGGACCCGAGGCGCGCAACCTCGTCTCATCGATCACCGACCACGACCTCAGCAACGAGGCATTCCCCTACGGGACCACCCAGGCGGTCGACTTCGGGTCGATCAACGCCCGGCTCTTCCGGATCTCATATGTGGGCGACCTGGGCTGGGAGGTCTACGTGCCCACCGAGGCCGGGCGCCTGATGTGGGACAGTCTGTGGGAGGCCGGACACGATCTCGGGGTCGTGGCCGTGGGCGCCGGGGTATACGGGACCACGGGTCGCCTGGAGAAGGGCTACCGGCTGATGGGGTCCGAGCTGGAGAGTGAGTACAACCCCGTCGAGGCTGGTTTGGCCAGGCCGCGGGTCAAGGATCACGACTTCGTCGGCAAAGAGGCCTATCTGGCTGCACGGGAGGAGGAGCCGGCCGCGATCCTGTGCACCCTCACCGTGGAGGACCACGTCTCTCCCCGCGATGGGATAAAGCGCTACCCCACCGGGCGGGAGCCGATCACCACGACCGACGGCGGCCGGATCGTCGACCGGAAGGGTCGGCCGTCCTACGTCACCACCGCTGGGGCCGGGCCCTCGGTGGGCAAGTTCCTCTTGATGGCCTACCTGCCGCCGGAGCACGCCGTGGTAGGCAACGACCTCGCCATGATGTACATGAACGAGGTCTATCCGGTGAAGGTGGTGGTCGCCGGATCGACTCCGTTGTTCGACCCCGACGACGCACGGATGAAGGGGTGAGGACCCTCGTCTGCATCAAGCGGGTCCCCGCTCCTGGTGCCCGCATCGTCCTCACCGATGATCGACAGGCGATCGACGCTCGACACTTGCCGTTCACGACCAGCCCTCACGAGGAGTGTGCCGTCGAGGAGGCGGTCCGGCTCAAGGAGCAACACGGTGGCTCCGTGGTCGTGATGACCCTCGGCCCGGCGGAGGCCGAAGAACAACTTCGCTATGCCGTGTCGGTGGGCGCCGACGAGGCGGCGCTACTGGTGACCGACGGGGCAGATTGGGACCCGCAAGCGACGGCTGCCGCCCTCGCGGCCAAGATCGAACTGCTCGAGGCCGGAGATGGCTGGTTCGATCTCATCCTCTTTGGGAACGAGTCTGCTGATTCCGGTGGGTACCAGGTGGGGATCCGCGTGGCTAATGCCCTGGACCGTCCCGTGGTGGGTGGGATCAAGGGCATCGACATCGAAGGCGAGACGATCGTCGCCCGGCGGGAGACCGACGCCGGATTCGAGGTCTATCGGCTCCCATTGCCGGCCGTCGTTGCGGTCAAAGAGGGGATCAACCTTCCCCGCTACCCGACTCTCCCTTCCCGGCTCAGGGCCAAGAAGGTGGAGGTGTCGAGCTCCTCCCCGGATCACACACCGGGCGGCCTGCGCATGCTCCGACTCGTGAACCCGCCCGAGGTGGCCAGCTCCACCACGATCCTCGGTCAGGGCCCCGAGGCTGCTTCGGCGGTGGCGGATATGTTCGAGGAGTTGGGGCTCCTGTGAGCCAGGTCCTCGTCTTCGTCGAGCATCAGGAAGGGATGCCGCTCGAGACCTCCCTTCAGGCGACCGCCCTGGCCGGCACCCTCGGTGAGGTGTCCTCGGTGACCGTTGGGGCATGTGATGTCGGAGGCGTGGCTCGACACTTCGCGATCGAGCATCCGATGCTGTCCGACTACGCCCCCGAGGCCATCGCCAAGGCTCTGGTTCAGCTGATTGGAGCCGAGTCGCCCTCCGCCGTGTTCGCCTCCGGGACCGAGCGGGGCAACGAGGTGATGGCACACGTCGCCGCGGTGCTCGACCTCCCGCTCGCAACGAACGTGACCGAGGTCCGGCCCGGCGATGAGTCGTGGGACCTGACCCGGACTCGTTGGGGAGGGAGCCTCCTCGAGGAGGCGTCACTCACCGCATCGGTGAAGCTGGTCACCGTGGCACCTCATGCGTTCGAAGCTTCCGACGCGTCGGGCGGCGTCGATGCAGAAACCTTTGAGCCGGATCTGCCCGAAGCTCTGGAGCGGACCCGGGTGGTGGAGCGTGTCACCATTTCCGAAGGGATCACTCTCACCACCGCCCCGGTGGTGGTGAGCGGGGGCCGGGGAGTTGGCTCGCCCGAGGGCTTCGGGATCCTCGAGGAGCTCGCAGGGTTACTGGGAGGCGCGGTCGGTTGCTCTCGGGTGGTCACCAACAACGGGTGGCGGCCGCACTCCGACCAGGTCGGTCAGACCGGGACCCGCGTCGCCCCCAATCTCTATGTCGCCTGCGGGATCTCGGGTGCGGTCCAGCATTGGGTCGGGATGATGGCCTCGAAGAACGTGCTGGCAATCAACAACGACCCCGAAGCTCCAATGGTGACCAAGGCCGACTACGCCGTGATCGGCGACCTCCACCCAATTCTGGAAGCGGTCGTGGAGGAAGTGAAGCGGAGGAAGCAACCTGCAACCTGAGGTACGTAGGCCCGATAGTGGGCCTACGACGTCAAAGAAGCGCAGGTAGGTAATCCGGCACCTTTCTCAGTCGCTCTAGGACCGCATATGGGCCTATCTACCTCAGGTAAGCGGTTCCCTACCAGAGCGAGCCGGCCGACACCCGTAGGTCCTCCATGGTGATGCCGCGGGCGGCTTCGGTGCAGAGGAAGAGGGCGAGGGCGCCGATCTCGGTCGGGGAGATGAGACGGCCCTGGGGATTGGTCTTCTCCACGTCGGAGATGTACTCCTCCCCCGAGCGATGCTCCTGCTTCTCGGCGATGTCGGACATCCACTCGCGGCCGAATGAGGTATCGACCCAGGTCGGGCTGATCGCATTGCAGGTGACCCCGTGCGGAGCACCCTCGAGGGCGACACACGTGGTCAGCCCGACTACCCCGGCTTTGGATGCGCAATAGGCGCCCGAAGTGACCGCACCGACCGACGCCGCCGTCGAGGCGATGTTGATGATCCGACCCCACCCTCTCTCGATCATACCGGGCAGCGCCCGCTTGATTGCCCGGAAGGTGCCGGTGAGATTGACGTCGATCACCTTGTCCCATAGGGCGTCGGGATGCCCGACGATGGTCTGCTCGGCGGTGATACCCGCGGCGTTGGCCAGTATGTCTACGGGGCCAAAGCGATCGACGGTCGCCCGATGGAACGCTTCAACTGACTCGTCCGAAGTGACATCGAGATCGAGGCCGACGCACTCAACCCCTTCACCCTCGATGATCGAGACGGCATGGTTCATCTGCTCCTGCCCCGGGATGTGGACCACTTCGCCTTCGGTCCTCGAGCCGTCCGAGAGTAGGGACCCGATGCTGACATTGGCACCCTGCGAGGCAAACGCCTGAGCCATTGCCAGCCCCATCCCTGACGCCCCACCGGTCACCATGGCGGTCCTACCCGCCAGGAAGCGATCAGCCACTTCCCTCACCTCCCTCTCCGATTCCTACCTAGTACGGCGCCTCGACGTCGCCCATCTCCACGTACACGCTCTTGACCTGGGTGTAGTGGTTGAGGGTGACCAGGCTGTTCTCCCGGCCGATCCCTGACTGCTTGTAGCCGCCGAAGGGCATCTCGATCGGGGTGATGTTGTAGTTGTTGATCCAGGTCGTCCCTGCCTCGAGCCGGGCCACCACCCGGTGGGCGCGCTGTATGTCCCTGGTGAAAACACCAGCCGCGAGGCCATAAGGCGTGTCGTTCGCCCGAGCGATCACATCGTCCTCGTCCCTGAAGCTGAGCACGGCCATCACCGGCCCGAAGATCTCCTCTTGGACGATGGACATGTCGTCTGTGCAGGCGTCGAACACCGTTGGCTCGACGAAGAAGCCGCCCCGCAAGGTCGGGTTGGAGGAACGCTCCCCACCGATGACGACCGTCGCCCCAGCCGTCTTGCCAGCCTCGATGTACGAGAGGACCTTGTCCATGTGCTCACGCGAGATGAGCGCACCGACATGGGTGTCGGGGTCCATCGGGTCGCCGATCTTCATCTTCGAGGTTCGCGTGACCAGACGTTCGACGAACTCGTCGTGGATCTCCTCATGGACATAGACCCTGGTCCCGTTGGAGCAGATCTCGCCCTGGGTGTAGAAGTTCGCCATGAGGGCAGCAGAGACCGCATTGTCGAGATCGGCATCGTCGAAGATGATCAGAGGGCTCTTCCCCCCCAGCTCCAGGGTCACGTGTTTCAGGGTGGCCGCGGCGTTGGCCATGACGATCTTCCCGGTGCCTACCTCGCCGGTCAGCGACACTTTGGCGACGTCGGGATGGGCCACGAGTGCCTCCCCGGTTCGGTGATCGCCCTGGACGACGTTGAACACACCGTCGGGGAGCCCCGCTTCGGTGTAGATCTCGGCAAGGCGCAGCGCAGTGAGCGGAGTGAGCTCGGCGGGCTTGAACACCATCGAATTGCCGCAGGCCAGGGCAGGGGCTGACTTCCAGCAGGCGATCTGGATCGGGTAGTTCCAGGCTCCGATCCCGACGCAGACCCCAAGCGGCTCACGACGGGTGTAGGCCCAGGCACTGCCCAGATCGAAGGTCTCACCGTGGATGCTCGCGGCCAGGCCGGCGTAGTATTCGATGGCGTCGGCGCCAGACAACACGTCAACCGCAATGGCCTCCTGGATCGGCTTCCCGGTGTCGAGGACCTCGAGGCGAGCCAGCTCCTCGTTGTTATCGCGAAGGAGGCCGGCGGCCCGGTTCAAGATCCGTCCCCGCTGGGCTCCCGATAGTTGGCGCCAGACCTCGAATCCCTCCGCGGCCGATCCGACAGCCCGATCGACGTCGGCGGGCCCAGCATGCTGAACCTGGCAGATCTCCTCACCGGTGGCGGG
>Ga0105098_10000095_pt1 | contig 26013 bp, 39 predicted proteins | sample PPLLak21cMay2015_FD_79137 | JGI IMG/M metagenome (GOLD analysis project Ga0105098, IMG submission 79137) | Freshwater sediment microbial communities from Prairie Pothole Lake near Jamestown, North Dakota, USA - PPLs Lake P7 Core (1) Depth... | ecosystem: Environmental > Aquatic > Freshwater >... | reverse complement strand
GCCTCCTGCGCCTTCTGCAGCAGATCGCCGCGGCCCGCGGCCATGAAGATGCTCGCGTACAGCCACTTCTTGTAGGCCGGGCTATCGCGGATCTCGTCTCGCGCTCGCGAGCGGCGGATCTCGTCGGGGTTGTCGCCCAGGTACGTCACCGCCTCGTCACGACCGTAGGTGCCTGCGGCCAGCCGCTCATGCGCGTAGCGCGCCTGGATCATCTCGTCGGTCGGTAGCTGCGCCTGAACTTCCCACTTGTGGTGCATTGGGCGCTCTAAATCCTTCGGACCGAAACCGATAAACTCGGTTGCCGCCTTCTGCGAGCCGACCTCGGCGCCGCCGTAGAAGACCCACACCTTCTCGCCCGCACGCTCTTTGACGAGCTCCCACAGCTTCTCGGTCTGGCCGTTCAGTAGCGCCTCCAGACCGTGGCGGACGGGGCCGACGCGCGTCCTGGTAAAGCTCAGGATCTGCGAGATCGCGAAGCCGGCACCCTCCATGCCACTCAGGGTGGTGACCCGCGGCGACTCCAGGTCACGGATCGCCTGGTCGATCAACCCCATGTGCTTCTCCAGCGTCGAGGCGTCGGCGTACTGAATGCGCTGAAGCTGCCTGCCTGGAGGCAGGTTGAGGATCTCGCCCGGGTGAAGAGCGAGATCCTCTTGCTCCCGCGGCAGACCGTCTCCGGTGCCGACCGCGGCGGCTGGCGCGTCCCCGTACGTCACCAACGGCGACAGCAGATCGCGGGCGACGTACTGCGCGTGCATGGCCCGCAGGTACTGCCGGTACTTGACCAGCCACAATTTGGTCCTGCCGATGCCCCACCCGACCTTCCGATTGCGCCAGTAGCTCATGCTGAGCCCGGGCGCGTAGTCGTAGGGCACACCAAAGGGGTACTTGTGGCGGAACTGCTTGACGATCTGGCCCGTCCGCTCCTGGTTGTAGTTCCGCCCGCTGATCATGTACGAGACGAAGGTGTCGTCCCAATGCTCCAGGAATTGCACGCGGTTGAGGGGTGAACGCGTCGCCTCCTGGTAGTTCATCGGCTCCCCGAGCTCTTCGGGCACGATGTCACCCGACTTGTCACGCCCGAGTCTGTACTTCCTGAAGGCGTGACGCATGGTCATCTCGGAGACTTCGAGCACTTCGTCCAGCCGCCCGCCCGAGCGTTGCGGGTAAATGTTGCGAGGGTCGACGTACGACCACACGAACGGCGGGCCGGCTTTCTTCTTGGCGTCCTCGGTCATCTTGTCGTACTGCGACCAGGCATCCGCAGAATCACCCGATTGGGGTGATGCAATCGCGTACCGCGAGCCCCACAGATCCGACGCCCACAGCAGCTTGGCCCACCCGCCGCCATCGTTCAGGCAGGCATCGGTCACCTGCGACATGGTGTCCATGCCCGGCTCGCGCGTCCCGCACTGCCACAGCGTCTGCTCGGTCCAGTGCTCCAGCTTGCTGGCGACGGTCTGTGCGGTGTCGCCCTCGCCGCCGACGATGCTCAGCCGCGGCCTCTCCAGCGTCAGGATGGCCGTTTGCTGGAACGCCTCTTCGGTGATGTCGGGGTCGCGCGGATCGACCTGGACCATCTGATACGACGGGTCCGTCCCCTGCATGGCGGGCACGCGCATCTCGCGCACCAGGCGCATCTCATCGATGTCTTCGTCCTGCGTCCGGTACAGGTCACCGAGCTCGGTTTGCAGATCGAGCAGGTAGTAACTGTCGGGCGCCTTCGGCTCGCGCTCGCGATCAATAGCCACCGTGAGTGGCGCCAGTGTAGCCGCTAGTGCGGCGGCAGACCGTCTCGCTCGTCCATGTCACGCATGTGGCGGAACCAGCGCCCAACCAGGAGCGACGTAACCAGGCTCACCAGCAGGAAGACCAGGCCAGCGATCAGCATCCACAACAGTAGATCAGGAATCGGCTGGCCCCACCAGGCAGTCATGCATCCTCCGCGGCGTGAGTTCATCGTGCTCCGCGCACAACAGCATCTGACACAGCGGACACCAGGTTGTTGCCTGCTCTTTGCAGCCCTTCGTCTCGCACAGCATCTCGCCCTCAGCGCGCCCGTCCGGGATCGGCTGCTCGAACGTCGTCTCGAACTGCGTCATAGCCCGACCAGGCTCAGCAGCGACGGGTTGTAGACGACCGCCGCGAAGACCACCACCAGCGCAATGACCAGGACCAGCATCAGCACATCAATCCTCACGCGTCCGCGGTGCAACGATAGTCGCTGGCGTGTAGCGCGATCGCGACGCGAACCCGTAGCTCCGCCGTCGCTGGCCGGCCCCCTCCCGCTGCGCGCCCAGGTAGGCCAGCCCAAGGGCAATCACGGTGTCGTCATGTTGCCCGCTCGGAGCGCCGTAGCGCAGCATGCCCGATGGCAGCACCTTCGACTCGTACGCCAGGAGCTCGCCGGTCTGCACGGCGTCGTCCAGGAGCGTGATGTCGCCGCGCTCGATGGCGATGCCGAGCGACTGCACCAGCGCCGCCTTGCTGGCGTTCGTCGCCTCCCAGGCCCACACTGGCAGCGCCTTCCGCGGCTCCTGAAGGACACGCCCGTAGCCGGTCTGGAGCCGTTCGACCAGCGGGCGCCCCATCGCGTTCTGCTCGGCCACCACCAGCAGCGGACGGTAGGCTTCAGCCCACCGATGCAGCCGCTCAGTCTGGAGCTCGTAGTCGATCTGTGCGAAGCGATCGAGCGCCACCTGTTGGTTCAGCGTTGCATCGAAGACGCATATGGCCGTGAAGTCCGTCGTCCTGCCCCAATCGACCCCGATCACGTACTGGTGACGTGGCTCGGGCCCCTGCGGGGTAAGCCGCGCGACTGCCGTTACGCCCCTGAAGACGCCCGCGCCCTCAAGCTGGAGGAACCTGGCCTCGAACTCCTGCGCGTAGTCACGCTCCGGCATCTCATGCTTCGCCGCAACGAGCTCGGCGGCTGAGATGTGCGGGTTGACCGTGGTCGGCATCTGCCACGATGCCCACTCGCCCTCTAGGGGATCTTGCCCGCGCTGGTACAGCGTGTAGAAGTCGTTCAGCCCCCGCGGCGTCGACAGCCACCAGCTTTGACCTTCCAGGTCGGCCAGCGTCGGACGCAGCGCCTGGTTCCAGATGTCCAGCAGGTTGGGCACCATTGCCGCCTCATCAACGACGATGCGACGGTACTTGCGACCGCGGGCGGGGTCACCCGTATCCATCGACCAGCACTCGATCGTGCCGCCACCGTAGAGCTCCAGCCGATGCTCCTGCTCGCTCTTCTGCGTCACCGTCGGCCCGAGCAGACGCTTGAGCTCACGCCAGCTTTCCTCCAGGAGCTTGTACGTCGGCCCGAACCAGCCCGCCGGAGCGTGCTGCAGCGCCGTCCTGATGACGAGCTCATGGCCCATCGTGCTCTTGCCCGAGCGTCGACCGAGCGCGACGACGTTGTGGCGCCTCGCCTCCTTGGCGATCAGCGCCTGGGCGGCGTGCGGTCTAGGTAGCCTGACCTCGAATGCTGGCACTGCGGGTCGTACTGTACGCCGTGATCGTCGCGGCCCTGATCCTCCTGGCGATCGCCGCCCTGGACGACCCGATGGTGCCGGCAAGATCAGTTGTTGACAGCCTCACAGTAGGTGCCCTACAGTAGGGGACATGCAACTCGATCTCTTCCCCGCCGCGGCCCGCTCCACCGAGCGGCGCATCGACCGCACCACCGACCACATGTGCGACGGCCTCGCTCGCGACATCGCCTACGTCGCCGCGCAGGGTCGCTCGTACTTCCGCTGCGGCGACCACGCCGACATCCCCGTCCACTACGCGAACTTCTCCATGATCTGCGCCGACTGCCGCCGCGAGTGCCTGGACGACAGCGACGTAGCCGACACCGCCTGCGCGTACTGCGCCGAGACGCTCTGATGGAACAGCTTGACCTCTTCTCCGCCCCTGCGCCGATCGAAGACGACGTCGACGGTCACCCTGGCTACACCTACCGCATCGACAAGCACGGCTACTTCGTCGTCACCGCGCACGTCGACGGCGTCGGGCGCATCACGGTCAAGGATCGCTCGCTCTGGCCCGCCGTCCAGGAAGTCATGGTCCGTGTTGACGAAGCCATGATCGCCCGCCCGGACACGATGTTCTAGCGCGGAGCGCCTTCGGCGCCGTTCCGATCTTCGGCCCCGCCAGCGTGCGGGGTCTTTCCTTGTCCGTTCGCCTGCGGCGTGTCCAGCGCCTTGTGCTCGATCACGTTCCGTGCGAGCTCGACGTCCTCGTAGCTGACCGTGATCGTCACCTGGTTGTCGACCTCGACCTTCTGCTCGGCCACGATGCCGGCCCGATCGAGAATCTCCGTCGCGGCCTTGAGTCGAACCGCGTGCGTCTCACCGCGCAGCATGATCTCCCTGACCGTGCCGATCGATGGCTCGACCAGGCGCTCCAAACGCAGCCGTGCTGCCTCTCGAACGTGGCCGGCCAACCCGCCGTGAGCTCGACACACCCTCGCCCCGCGGATGACCGGTGCTCGACAAGGTTCGCCGTTGGTCCGCCGAGCGGTGCAAACCAACCAGCCAATAGTCCCGGGCATAGCTACAGCGGTGAGCTTAGCTCACGCCTCGATCAGCGCAGGTTGAACCCAGGTCTGGCCGTGCTTGTGAACCAGCTTGATTTTCATCGGTCGCGAGCCGTCGGCGCAGACGTGGTCATGCCCGTACGGCGCGCCGCATTCGAGGCACGTACCGTGGCCGCGGGTGCAGTCAAAATTCGCCTGCGCTACGCGCTCCGCGATCTCTTCGGCGTGGAAGTGCAGCGCCGAGAAATCTTCCCGCCACTCGGACGGCGACCAGTGCCGATCGAACGACCGCGGCTCGACGCCGGTCCTGGACAGCACCACGTACCTGAAGGTCGGGATGACGTCGTAGGCGCGCTTGTAGGCCCACGCGTACAGCATCGGTTGCCAGCGTTCGCGCTGCGCCCGTTCCGGCCCCCAGGAGCCGACCGTCGTCTTGAAATCCCACACCACCGCGCCGTGCGTCGACCACGGTGGCGACCACAGGTCAACAGCGCCGACCGTCGGCATGCCCCACAACGACTGCGTCGGCAGCGTGAACCAACGCTCCGGCTCGGAGCGTCCGTCGACGTTCAGCCGCATGTCTTCGACCAGGTTCAACATGGTCAAGCCCTCGGCGTACAGCGACGCCGGCGCCATCAGACCAATCTCTTCGAGACGCGCGTTCATCGCGTCAAACTGCGCTGCGTACACGGCTCGCGCGCTGGCGTAGCCACTACGGTCCCGGCTGAGGCTCGGGCCCAAGTGGCCGTCCGCCGCGTCAGCGGCACGGCGCGTCTGCCGATGCCCCTGGTGCAGTGCCTCCAGAGCAGTGTGTACGGCTGATCCAAACAGCATCGCCAGAGATGGCTCCGTCTCGATGCCGTCGATGTAGCGGTCTTTGTACAGCCTCGGACACTGCTCGAAGAGCATGAACCTGCTTGCGCTCCAGTGTGGTCGCTTCAGCGATTCAGGCTTACTTGTCACTGTCGGCGTAGCTCCTGGTCACCTTGACGTCGACACGGACGGTCACGCCCGGCAGCAGCGCCTGCATCGGTTCGAGCATGCCCTTGCACAGCCACTGCTGCGTCCGCTCCACGTCGTCGGCGTCGCACTCAGCGATGAGCTCATCGTGAACCATCATCACCAGCCGCGCCGACGGTGCTTCATGTCGGGTATTGTAGAGCACCTGTAGGGCACGCTTGAAACCGTGCGCCTCGACCATCTGGACGGGCGTGTTGGCCTTGACGTTCTTCGAGAAGACGGCGCTCCGTCGTCGGCCCGAGCCCGATGGATCGTAGATCACTTCCTCCGTGCCCCAATCGCTCAGCGAACGGTGCCAGGAACGGATGCCGCGGTACGTCCGCATGAACGTCTCGCGGTACTTAAACGCCTGCCGCTCGGTCAGGTACACACCGTTCTTCCGCTGCTCACGCTGGAACGTGTCCGCACCGGCGCCGAACAGAAATCCGAAGTTGACCGCCTTCGCCTGCTGCCTGGTGCAGCCAACGGCGTCCGCGGTGCGCTGGTGGACGTCGCCGTGCGGATCGTTGAGCACCTTCAGCATCTCATCGTCCTGCGCGATCCAGGCCGCGATGACAAGCTGAAGCTGCGAGTAGTCCGCGCGGACGAAGATGCGCCCGTCGACGGGGCGGATCGCTTCGCGAGCTCGCGTCTCATGCGGCAGGTTCTGCAGGTTCGGGTCGGAGCAGGACGTCCGGCCAGTCTGCGCGCCGATCGGATTGAACGACGCATAGATCCGCCCATCGTTCTGGATGCTGCTCTGCGCCTTCCGGAGCAGCCCCAGGCACGCGCTGGCCGAGCGATAGCTCAGCAGCGCACTGACCAGCGGGATTGGCGCCTCCGTGCCCATCACGGTGTCCATCAGCGCCCCCTCGCTGGTCGACTCGACGTCCAGACCGTGCTCGACCAGGACCGGCAGCACCTGCTTCGGACTGCGCCAGTTGACCGTCTCGATACCCGCCTCACGGTTCAACGTTGCCAGCGTCTGTTCGAGCGTCTCTTCCTGCTCCGCGATCGCGGCCTGCATCACCCACACGTCAGCCGGCGCGCCGGCGGAGGCGAGCCACCAGGTCGCCGCCTGTACGTCACGTTCGAGCGCCAGGCAGGACCACAGTCCGTCGACGTCGGCGTCCCTCGCCAGCTTGGACGCGACCGCGATCGCCGCGGCGTGCGTTACTCGCGCGTCCTCCGCGGCGTACGCCAGCTTGGCGTGCCGCAGCACCGGCGCGTCCCATCCCCGCTTCTGCTCCGCCTTCGAGACGTGCTGCGCCAGGTGACGCTTGGCGATGCCCTGCAGACGATAGTCCGTCCAGTCTTCCTTCGACTCCAGGACCATCGCTGCAGTACGGACGTCGTACACCTTCTCAGGGTTAACCCTGATACCGATCGCGTCCAGGAACGCCAGGTCGAACAGGTACGTGTGCATGCTCACCTGCCCGACCTCGTCCAGGTAAGACTGCAGCGGCTCCAGACTGCCGCCGCCATCGCACACCGACCAGGCATCGATGACGACATGCGTCTCGCCATCGGACAGGTTGATCGTCCGCAGCTTGTCACGCTTCGCGTTGAGCCCGGTCGTTTCCGTGTCCAGCGCGACCGACACCGTGCTGAGCCGCGCGATCGCGGCGACGAGATCCTGGTCTGTCAGCACCGTCAGGTAGTCCAGCGTCGGCGCCGCGGCGTCTGCCGCTTCGAGCCGCGCGAGCTCCAGCGCGGCCTTCTTTTCCGCTGCCTTAGCGATCGCCGCTGGCGTCTTTTCAGGCTTCGCTTTAGCCGTCCCGGGCTCCGGACGGCTTTCCTCGCGCGCGCGCGGCTCCGTAGGAGCCAAAGGGTCGTCCGGCGAAGCCGTCCCGGAAGCCGTCCCGCTTAAAGATGGGACAGGCGGACGGCTATGCGTTTCAGGCTCGTTTCCGACCAGGTGAATGGTCGCCCGAGACGGGAGCCAGAACACCCGCCGCGGTGAGCCGTGCTCGCTCTTTGCCGAGTCATCCTCGACGGCACCATCCTCGACCAGGCGCTTGAGCTCATCGCGGACGGCTTGTGGTCGCTTGTGAATCTCTTCAGCGATCGCCGCCGACGTCACCGCATGCTCGCGATCAATCGCCCCCAGGTCGCGCAGTCCGCCGACGATCTTCGACGCCAGCCGATCTTCCTTCGACACGGTCTGGCCGACCAGCCGATACCGCTCCGTCTCCTTGTCGAACTCCAGTGTCAGCGCATCGGTCGGCGTCGCCTTCATGCGACCGCGGGCGCGCAGGATACGCAAGTTCGACTCGTCGTCGTCGCCCTTGAACGGATCGATCTGCAACAGGATGTCGACGGCGCCGCTGATCGCAGAGCTCCCTCGACCAGCGTCCCCGACCTCGCCGCCGGCCTTGCGACCGTGGCGCAGGACGAACACGGCATAACCGGCGTTCGAGACGCGACGGAATTCGCGCATGGCCGCGCCAACCCGTCCGCTGTTGTCTTCGTCATCCAGACCAGCCACCGTCGTCAGCGTGTCGATGACGACGACATCGACCTGGTTGTGCTCGGCGTGCCAGATCAGCGCGTCGACCGCAACGGGCAACGGCTTGTCCAGGATCTCGAAGTCGTAGACGACGAGCATCTCGTCATCGAGCTCCCACAGTCCATACCGCTGCAACGCCTCATGGAAGGTCGCGCGACCTTCCTCCGTCACGTACAGCACCCGCACCTGGCGGACGACAGTCTGGCCGCAGTACGCCTCGTCACCGGCGATGCACGCGCGCAGTAGCTGCAACCCCCAAGTTGTCTTCCCGATCTTCACCTTGGCGACGAGCTCGGTCATCATGCCCTTGCCGAGCCAGCCTTCGATGACCCAATCAACTACCTCTGGCGCGCGATCGCGTTCCTCACGGATCGGGTGTGGCACCAGCCAGGGATACGGGTTTTCGGTGTCGACAGGCTCGTCCGGCATAGCCGTCCGTCCCGTCCCACGCTTAAGGGGACGGCTTCCGGGACGGCTTCCGGGACGGCTATTCAGCTTGATCTTCGGCGCCGTCAGCCAGTCGTCACTGTCGCCCAACTGCGCTGGTGTCCAGGGTTCATCGATGCCGTACTGCAACGCTCCGCGGATCGCACGGTCGACGTCTCGCAGACCGTGGTCAGCGACCTCGCCGCACGCCTCCGCGGCGTCCAGGAACTCGGCGTAGACCTCTTCGTAGGCCAGCGCGCCGGACCCGACCAGCCCGCCCGCGGCTCGCCCGAGCCGCAGGATCGCTTCATGCCGCAGCCCGGGCTCGCTGTTCGCCACGTCCAGGCACCACTTCTGGAGCATCGCCTTCGCTCGACGGCGCTCGACATCGGCGTCCAGCCCCTCGATACCCTCCAGGTCGGGCAGCGGTGGCCGCTCGGGCGGCTCCCACCGCGGCAACGATCGCCAGTCCAGCGGCTCGCCCCACGCGATCTCGGCATACGGCTCCGCGCCTGGTGGCGCCGTCGGCAGGTAGAACATCCGCGCCAGATCGTGCGTCGACGGATCGACGTGACCGTGCAGGAGCTCATCGACCGCGGCGTGCCACACGCTGGCGAAGTCCGCCGCGGGGATCGGCTCGGTCAGCGCCAGCCCGACGCGCAGCTTCCAGTGCTCCGGCGTGCTCGAATGCGTCGACGCCAGGAAGTAGCTGCGCCCCTGGAGCCATTCCTCCACCTGCTCGGGCGACGTGCCGTCATCGATGTCGAAGGCGAGCAGCGTGCTCTCGATCAGGTTCTCGCCCTTGCGCGCACCGTTGAACAGAAACGGCGACCACAACGTGCCGCGGCGTTTATGCGTCCGCGGCTGGTGCTTCGTCAGGAGCTCGAAGAGCTCTTCGGTTGTGAACGTTTGCGGTTGGGGCCGAACGTCCGTCTCGTTACGGAAGAACGACACCACAACGGTCGTAGTAGTATTCATGTGACTAGGCCCCTCGGGGCTGGAGTCCTTTCCGAAAACGCCGCCCTGGCTGGTCAAGACAGGGGCGGCGTTTCTCGTTTGTCGCAGTTACGTTACACCGCTGAAGGCCGCGACCACCTTGTCTTCGTCACCTGGTCGCCAGACGTCGTAATCCGCCCCCGCGGCGATGAGCTTCGCTCGCCAGCGCCGTTGCTCCGGCGTTTCGTACCGACCCTTCGCTTTGAGCTCGCGGTACAGGATGCGATCGCGGACGAAGATCCAGTCGGGGAACCCATTCGAGTCGTAGTGATCGTCGCCCAGGCCGAGCAGGTGAACGCCAGTCACGGCGCCCTGGCTGAAGCTGATGTGGAACCCGCACCAGCCCCAAAACCGTGCCAGTTTCTTGACCCGCTCCTGGAACTGGCGCTCCGTCTCCGTCCGCAGGACGATCGTCGCCGGCGGACGCCGCCGCGGCCCGTTACGAGTGGCTGAGCGCACGGCTCAGACGATCGACTTCGATACGCAGCGCCCTGACCTCAGGACGCCACGTTTGCTCGATCGCCGCTTTCAAGTTTCTGATTTCGGCATGCAACCGCTCGAACTCTTCGAGCGGAATCTCGATGTAGATGACCGGCCCCGCTTCAGACACGCCGACCGCACACCGGCCACGGCTGCATACCGCGCGCGGCGCGGAGTCGTTCCGCGACCGCGATCTGCTGCGCCTTCGTCGCCAGGTGAGCGGAGCTCGCATACGCGAGTCCACCGTAGCTGCGCCACGTCGGCGCGTCGAACTGCAAGCCGCCCTTGTAGATCGGATTGCTGTTCGAGCTCCAGTTACCGCTGCTTTCGCATGCCGCCAAACGGTCCCACAGCGCCGTAGACGCTGCTGGCGCAGCAGCCCGCGGTGGAGGCTCCAGTAGCCCCTCATGCTCCAGATACGCGCGTGGCGTGCTCCTGGTGGCGACGACGGCGCCCTGTAGCTGGACGGCATCGACGCCGACCTCGTCGGCTAGCGCGACCGTCTCTTCTGGAATGGGCGGTGTTGGCGGCGCCGCACGCTCGAACGGCTCGGTTCCGTCCGAGATCACCTGCGCCAGCGCCATCACCGCAACAAGCACGATCGCCATCAGTCCCTCCTACCGTGGATCTGCGATCCCTTACGGTAGACCAGCAGCGTCGACCCGTTGTTGTACGCGCTCATCTGCTCGCCCCAGGACGGATCGATGAACGCATGGTCGCGGACCTGGTGGACCTGGTCGTACAGTGGCGTGTTCCAGCCGAGTGCCTCCGCCACCAGGTCGACCTCGTTCTGGAAGAGTCGACCGTGGACGTGGTTCGTCACCTTGACGATGATGCCCTTGTCGCACACCCGCCACGCCTCGCGCGTGCCCTGCAGGATGAGCTCATCGAGCGCCGCCTGCGTCGCGACCGTGCTGAACCTGGTTGCCATCACGCCGTCTTCGCCGCCATCGGCTATGTGCGGCGGGTCGAACAGGACCACGTCGAAGCTGGCATCGTCGTACTTCAGGTCGGTGCAGTCCATCACGCCGTCCGGCGCGCAGTACTCATCGAGATCGTGGCCGGTCACCGAGACGTGCGTCGTCTGACTCCAGAAGTTGCCGGAGCCATAGGTTGTATCCAGCGCCGTAGAGGCATCAGGAAAGAACGTCAGCAGTATCCGATCGATGATGACGTGCGTCGGGGTGCCCGGTGGACTGAACCGCAGCAGCGGCTCCCTGGTGGCCTCTGGATCGTCCAGGATCAGCCCGATGCCGTCCTGCTCGGGCAACGGTCGCGGCGTACGGCGCTGCGCCTGGAGCCATTTCGTCGCCGCGGTCACGGTCGTCTCAGACGGTAAATCGGACATAAATGTCCGATTTGCTGCGAGCTCCATGAACCGCCGCGCGTGCCGCTCGGTGAACGGCGCGTGCTGCTCAATCCAGGGCCCGAACTGACCGTGCGGCAGCGCGGCCTTCAGGTCAGTCAGGGCTTCGCCTAGCTCGATCGACACATCCAGCGTGCGCTTCCAGGCCGAAGCGAACTCCTGGATCAGGAACAGGACACGCTGCTCTGGCGGAGCGAGGGAGGGTTGAACCTCCCCCGCCACCACCAAGTCCCTAGAAGGGGACTTCGTCGCCATCAGCGTCCTCGTCGGTCATCGCGGCGAGCTCAGCTTCGAGACGAGCGCGGCGCTCAGCCGCAGATTCACGCGCCGGTGGCGCACCGTTCGCCGTCGGCATCGACCGCGGCGGAGGGTTCGGCGTGACGAACTCCGGCGGCGCTTCCTCTGCGGGCTTCGACTTCGGCGCCTTCGGTGGTGCAGCAGGACGATTGAGCATCGGGCGCAGCAGCGCGAAGCGGATACGCGTGCCGTTGGCCTTCTCTTCAACCCTCCAGGACACCCGCGCCCGCTTACCGACGATGGCGGTGTCAAACGCCTCGGCAATGCGATCGCATTCCTCGTCGGTCAACTCATGACCCAGGAACGCCGACGCCCACGCCCTGGCCTTGGCCTTGGGCGACAGCGCCATGCTGCTGAACTCCCAACCCTCGTACGGCGAGCCGTCCATCTTGTCCAGGAACGCCACGCCGTCGGCGTCGAAGACGCGGTACTTCCAGACGATCGACGTGTACGGCTTGCCGTCGATGGTGCTCACATCGTCGCGCGTGTCCATGTCCACGATTTCAACGATGTGGTCTTCCTGCGGATCGAAGCGGTCCTCGATCGTGATGGCGAACGTGGTGTCGCCGGGCTTGTTCATCTTGATGGGCATTGAATGCCTGCTCTCCTTGTGGCCTGCGGCCTGGTGGAACTGAGTCCTATCGAGCTCGGTTGTATTCGTCGGCGCCGTCCATCTCATCCGTGGTCATGCGTGCGCCAGCAGGACCGGGATCTTCGACCTCCTGTTCTCTTGGTAGTGGCGCGCTCCAGGACGTCACGTAGTCCATCCACGCCACGAATGCGTCAATCGCCGGCGACAGCTTGCTGGTCGCTCCGAAGGTGAACCCGCAGCCCTGCCGCCAGCCGGTACGGAACGAAACCTCATCAGCTTCGCGCCCCTGTTTCTTCGCGATCGCCTTGAAGGCGAACCACGCGTTGTTTTCCGCCTCCGATGGGCGGCGATCGTCACGGTCACTCATGCCGCAGTCGCGCTTCGGCAGATCAGCGACTGCCACGCGTTCAAGTCACGCCGATGGTTGTTTTCTCTGATGGTCTTCTCCGTCGTCCAGTCACGCTGAATCAAGCGTTCATGCGCGCACCGCTGCATGACCGGACCGAGCGCGCGAAGATCCGGTGGCATCTCCAGGTTCAGGCGCTCCGCCGTCCACCACACGTCGTCGGACGTGAACACGTAGCACGTCCGCGCGACCTTGACGACGACGACGTACATGGCATCCAGCCACTCACCGCCGGCGCCGCGGGCAACGTTCGCCAGCGCATGCTGCAACGCCGCTTCACTGGCGTCGGCTGACCAGTAATAGGGCTTACGCCGCCGCGGCACGCCGCCGTCCGTATGGCCCCGGCCAGTACCGCTCCAGGGGCTTGAGCGTATCGCGTGTGTTTGCGGTTGCGGGGACGTAGCGATAGACGGCCACGATCTGCTCACCGCGGCGCAGGAACACGTACGTGCGTCCGTCGTAGACCTCGACCGTGCTCGCGCCGAAGGTCGGCGGCGGACCGTGTCCGGGACGGTACTTGAGCCAGGCAGCGTAGGCCCGCTCAATCAACCTGGTTTTCGTTGGCATGCCGTTACCTTACTCCGGCCAGGTCACCTGCTGCAACCACCATACTCGGCGCCGGCGCATATTGACACTACCTAAAGTAGGCATGCTACAGTAGGCGACATGAACACACACAGCGAGGTCTGCGGTTGCGCCGAGTGCGTCACCGAGTACCAGGCCAGCGGGCAGACCGACCCGTACGGTTTCGTCGTCAGCGTCTCCTGGGAGCTCGGCTCGGTCACCAATGCCGAGTGGCACCAGCCTGAGGACTACAAGGTTTCCGCCGAAGAGCGGTCGGAGATGGACGCGCTCGTCGCGCGCATCGACGGTCGCCGCTTCGCCTCCGCCGACCACCTGGTCAGCTACCTGCGCCAGGTCACCGGCTCGCGGGACTTCGACTGATGGCGAGCTCCCCTGGAATCAAGGTCTACGACGCTGGCGGTGAGTACATCGCCAGCGTCAAGTACGCCGAGCACGCCGCCGCGCTGGTCGCCCTGGAGGGTGACGGCGCCACGATCCGCCAGGGACACGCCAAGCGCATGACCCTCTGGACGGAAGGCCGTGAATCGCAGCCCGCCGCGGAGTCCTACGACTTCGTCGCCACCACCGTCTACGAAAGGATGATCAAGTGAGCGATCTCACCGTCCAGCTTCGCCGCCTCCAGTACGCGGCAAACATGCTCAACCTCACCGAATTCTGCGCTGCGCTCGGGTGGGAAGTTGACGACTACTCGAAGCACAAATTCTCCGAGTTCCAGAAGCTCGGCAACCTGCACGTCTTCGACAACAACACGCTCGACACCGCGGTCGCCGCGTACGAGGCGAAGTATGCCGCGTAGCTACAAGGTCGGCTGCAAGACCCGCGGCGATAGCGAGTGGGCGTACAACGCCCTGCGCTTCGCGACTCGCGAGCAGGCCGAAGAGTATGGCGCAGACCTGTACTCCCGCTGGACGGCGCTCGATCAATACGAAGTCCACGAATCGGACGACGATCCGAACCGCTGATGCCGGCACCCGCTGGAGGAAAGCTTGACAGCCCCTCCAGTAGGTGCCCTATAGTAGGTGCCATGCAGAACACCGAGCTCTCCCCCGCCGACCGCAACGTCCTCAACGCCGTGTACAAAATCGGCGCCGCCCTCGGGCGCAAGTTCGAGGCATCGGACATGACGATCCAGCTTCGTCAAGCCGCTGCCCACTACGCCGCGATCTACCAGCTTCGCGAAGACGACGACTTCATGCGCGACATGAAGCTTCGCGCGGCAAACGGCGCCTTCCTGACCGACGGCCAGAGCAAGGGTGTCCTGAACGTGCTGATGGCCGACGCCCGCCGCCGACTCGCCGCCAAGCGACCAGCCGCCCCCACCGCGCCTTCGGCGCCCGCGGCTACGCCATTCGGCCCGAACGTCGCCAGCATCCCCGACGGGCGCTACCGCGTCACCCTTCCCGACGGCGACCACCTGGCGCTGCGCTTCGACTCGAAGAATGAGTGGGCCGTCGAGAAGTTCGGTGAGGGCACCCGCAAGATCAGCCTCCGCGTCGGCGGCAGCGACAGCGAGCGCGAGTGGAACGGCGTCGGCACCGCGGCCTCGAACGGCGCGGTCAGCCTCTGGAAGTCCGCCGGCCCCCGCGTCGCCGCCGCGGTCAAGGTTCTGGCCGAAGCCGCTCGCGACGAGCAGGGCTGGCTGGTCGCTGGCCTCGCCTTCGCCCAGGAAGGCTCGCGCTGCTTCCGCTGCGGCAAGGAGCTCGACCAGCCCGAGAGCCTGCTGGTCGGCTACGGCGAAACCTGCGCCGACAAGCTTGGCCTGCCGTGGGGCGCCAAAGCCATCCCGATGTCCGTCCGCCTCGCCCAGGCCGCGCAAGCGGCCAGCGAGTCGGTCGCGATCGACCCCGAGACTGGCGTCGAAGAGTCCGCCGACGAACTGCTCGCGCTGGTCAAGCAGCCCGCGCCTGTACAGACGACGCCAGTCGCCACATCTATCAAGCAGGAGGAACTGCCCCTCGATCCTTCAGAGCTCGCAACCGACGGTCGTCCGCTCAGCCGCTACCAGCGCGATCAGCGCAACGGTACGCCGCGGCCCGCGGGCGGCTACAGCTACGAAGACGTTTTTGGAGACGACTAATGCCCAAGACCAAGAAGCCCCCGTTCTCCTGGGACACCGTGTCCCAGGACGAGCAGATCCTCGTTCTCGACATGTTCGGTGACGACGGTCACTCGATCCTCAACGCCGACACGATGCGCGTCGAAAGCGACATCCCGATCACCGTCATCGATGAGTTCGAGACGGTCGAGAAGAGCGACGGCTCGTACAAGGGCTCGATCTTTTCGGAGCAGACCGGCGAACGCCTGCCGGAGCTCCGCGGCATCTACTGCCTGACCGTCATCCGCTCGCTCGCGCGCCATCACGGCGTGACCAGCCACAAGTTTGGTCGCGGGTCCGAAGCCCGCGAGCTCACCGCTGGCCTGCGAGCCATTCTGCAAAAGGAGGCGGGGGCGTAAGCCCCCGATCTCGCATGACCTCGTTCATCGAACTGCCGCGGGTGGCTTTCGCTGGACGCGACCAGGCGTCACTCTACGTCAACGTCGCGGACATCGTCAGCCTCGAAGAAGAGTGGGACGGCCAGACCCTGGTCGAAATCCGTCACCGCGGCAGCGAGGGCAACACCGCCCGCGTCCGCACCTATGTCCCGCTCGGCGCGCTGCTGAACTTGCTTGGAGAGCTCGCGCGGACACCCGCGGTGCGCTCCTGGACCGACGAGACGAAGCAGGGGTGGCGCGAGCCCATCGTCGCGGCGCTCCAGGTCGCCGCCGAGAAAGAGCGCGCGGGGTACTGATGGCGTCGTCCTCTCACCGCAAGTGCCAGTACCGCGGAGAGGGCTGCATGGGCACCGCGCACGCCGGTCACGACCAGTGCGCCCACTGCTACTTCCAGTACATCAAGCCTGCGCTCCAGGCGGAAAGGGCAGAAATGAAACGCCGCCGCGCGCTCAAACAGCAGTACCAGCTATCGCAAGCGAACCGCGCGCTGATCAACGAAGTCGACCTCCAGGAGCCGCAGATTGTGGAACGGCCAAGTGAGTGGGACGCCCCGCTCAGCGTCCAGGACGCCGTCAAAAGCGTCGTCCTCGACGCCGAGTTCGATCGTGAAATTGAAAACGGCATCGATGCCGGCAAAACACCCGAGCAGATCGCGAACGAGATGATTCTCAAGGCCGCACTACCCCGCGGCCTGCCGCACTACGACGCCGTCATCCCGCCGCCAAAGGAGGAAACCCCCGTTTCTGACGCCCCGCCCAATTTTCGACCGCCGCTCACGCTCGAAGAGCGCCAGGAAGTCATCGACGCGTACGTTGCCGGCGAGACGATTGCCGAGATCATGCGCGCCTACAACATCGGCACGACCCGCCTGTACGAGGTGCTCGACAGTGCCGGCGTACCCCGCCGCGGGACGAACCGTGGCCCGAACAGAGAGCCAAAAAAGGAGCAATTTCAGATGCCTAGCACGTCACCAGTCTCGCCGCCCAAGGTTGCGGAAACCTCCACCAACGGGGTGGTTTCCGGGTTGACCGAATGGGTGGTCACCTACACGGTCACCAGGACCGAGACAACGATCGTCGCCGCGAAAAGCTTCAACGATGCTGCCGCCGCGGCACCCGAAGGCGTCGACGTCATCAGCGTCGCCAAAGCCATTCCGATGAAGCAACCATGACCCGCCCGGTGACCGTACTGGTGCTGCCTGGAGGGGCAGCACCGCTGCGCTCGGAGCGGATCGACGGCGACGACTACCGCGACCTGGTACGCCTGGTCGAAGGAAACCTCGGCACCTGCGGCCTGCCGCCGAGCCTGCGCCGCCAGGGCTTCTACGCCTTCTGCGACGACGACGCGCTGATCCGCCCCGATCGGCCTGAAGCGAATCGCTTCGCGACGCACCTGGGGCACAGCCGCCTCGCCGGCCCGATCGTCATCGTTCGCACCGATGACACCGGCGAGACGCGCTCGCTCCGCCCCTCAGACGTTGCCGCATTGGAAATGTACTTCGTCCAGGAGCCGCCGCGGGACGCGCAGAAGATGGCGCTCGAAGAAGAGCTCTTCTGGCAGGCTCACCCGAGCGGTCAGGCGATCTGGACCCCTGACAGGGGCTGGACGGACCTCTGATGGACGGCGAAGTTCACCCGCTGATCGCCTACGCCGTCCTGGCCTGCATCGGCGTCCTGGTCATCTCGACCGTGGCACTCCAGCTATGGACGATCTACACGGCGATCTGGAACTTGCTCCGTGCCTGACTCCGTCGTCGTCCTGGTGCTGCTGGCGTGCATCGTCGCGCTCGGCTGGCTCGCAGGACGCCTGACCCGCTAGCCGCGGAGCCGCCCCTCGCGAACCACCCCGAACCAGGCCCCGAGTACGACGCCCGCCGCCATAGCGGCGCCGGCGGCGTGCTCGGGGTGGTTCACCACCAGCAGGCCGCATGCGGTCAGCACCCCTACCGACAGGACCAACTGGCAGACCAGCCGTGTGATGGTTACCTGCGGCGCTTCATGCCACTCGCCCCCACTATTTGCCACCGGCCTCATCCTGCTTCTCTTCGACCCTCGCCGCCTGCCAGCTTGACCAGTGGCCGGTGACGACGGCGTACACGCTGACGAAGACCAGGAACTGGATGTTCTCGCTCCAGAAGATCATGATCGGGAACGCCGCCGCGAACCACACGATCGTCAGCCAGCCGTGCAGGATACGCATCATGCGCGGGTCGCCCTGGACCGCAGCCCACAGCGCGTGGACCATGTTCACCGCCGACTAGAGGTTGAGGTTGCCGGTCAGCACCAGGATGAGCACGATCACGATCACCAGCCCGAGCAGGCCCAGGCCGGGCCCGTAGTACGCGTTGCTGCCGTAGCTGCCGCGGCCCATGTAGCCGCCGAACAGCAGGACCACCAGCAGGACGATCAAGACGATGGCGAGCGTGGACATCAGAAATGTGCCTCCAGATCGAGCTCGTCCGCCAGACGCTGGAAGCTGCCGCTCTCCCACCAGCGATCGCCGCAGCACTGTGGCCGCGACTGCGGCGAAATGATGCGGTGACCGAACAGGTAGAACACCTGCGGGTACGCCTCCATCACCAACCGACACGCCGCCAGCGTGCCCTGGTACTGGTCTTCGGTGACCTCCGTCCAGCCGTGGCCGTTGTCTTCCGTCTCGATGGTGACGGTCTGATAGTTCGGATTCGAGCTATTGCCGACCAACGCCGTCCAGTCGTTGCCCGGTTCGAGCACGCCGTTCGCCCAGGAGCCGTCCCACAGATTGACGTACTGGTGGATCTCGCCACCCAGGCCGATGCCGTAGTGCGAGCTCACCTGCGATGACGGGTTCCTGAACCAGCTATCGCAGCTTTCGAGCGTGCCAGCCATCGTATGGATCACGATCGCCACCACCTGGTGGCCCGCCCTGCCGTTGTAGTGGTTCGGAGAGCCGATCCACTGGACATCCGGGTCCAGGATGATCGGCGGGTCGGGCATGGTGTACAGCGGCGAATCGGGCAGCAGCCCGCCCTCGAACGTCGGATTCAGCGCCAGCAACCAGCCCTCGACACTGTCAGCGCCAGCCTGGGCGCACGTCCAGCGACCGTCACCCATCGCGGCCAGCGCACGCGTGATACAGCCCTGCTGCTCGGATAGCTGGTTGAGGCGCTGCTCGACCGTCGGCATCAGTACAGCGGCGTCTGCGGGTTCGTCTCGATCGACGGATCAAGTGCCTTCAGCCAGCCGTCGACTGTGTCCGCGCCGCCCGACCAGCGTGCTTCGAGCGCCGCCTTGATCGCGTTCGTCTGGAAGCTCTGTTGCTGCGATAGCTGGTCCAGCTTCAACTGGATCTCGTCTTCGTTCATCGCTTCATCTCCAGGAGCACGACCGACGCCGGCGTGCCGCCGTCGAAGGCGAACGTACCCGCTGCGTTCAGCAGGACGTACACCGTGAAGTTGTGCGGCGCGGCACTGAGCCCGGTCGCCAGGTAGACGGCACCCACGCGGTGCGCCTGGTCGGCAATGTTGTTGACGCTCGACTGCATGGTGATCGCGCCGCCGCTATCGATCGATATCCCAATACGGAAGTACGCGCCGGCGGGCGCCGCGTACGAGCAGTTGAACGCGAACCACAGGAACACGCCGCCGCCAGCGGTGGTGAAATTTATGGACAACGGCGTCGCCACCCAGGTTCCGACCTGGCTCGTACTGAACGGCAGGACCGCAAGCTGGCCGTTGTAGTTGGACACTGCACCGCTGACGAGGGCCGCGGTGGTGACCGCATTGTCAGTGAGATGGTTCTGGCCGATGGCGTCATCGGAGATGTTCTGGCCAATGATGCTGCCGGTGAAGATCTTCGTGCTGGCGTTGATCGTGTTGTCTGCGATGTCGGTGCCCTGGATCGCGCCGTCCGCGATCTGCGCCGACGTGATCGAACCAGGTGCGATGCTGGCACCGTTGATCGGCAGACCGTGACCGGCGCCGTCATTGGTATGGACGCTCAGCGCCTCGGCCAGCTTCTGGACGTCTTCCTTCTTGAAGATGTCCGGCCCCGCGGTCGCCCTCGGGAAGGTCGGCGCGGTGTAGTTCGGGTCAGTCTCGATTCGAGCCATCTACAACTCCGTCTTCACAGTGTCCCACTGGACCGCTTTGACCGTGAGTGAACCACGCCACTGGCGACCGATCTCATCGAAGCTCTGCGAGATCGCGTAGTCCGTAAACGACAGATTCTGCACGCTCTCGTCCGGCAGGATGCACCGTACCGCGCCCGGGGTGTCGACGGCCTCTTCGACCGCGCACTGGATCGCCCGCCGCCCGATCCGCATCGGCACACCGTCGCGCCGCACCAGGCCGTCCGAGCACAGAATGGTGAGCTCCACCTGCATGTACCGTTTGGGGCGCAGCGCATGTCCGATCGAGACGGCAGACACCAGCGGGCTGGCCGTCGCCGCGGTGTTGTGCAGGCTCACCCTGAACTCAGCCAGCACGGTCGAGGCGTCGATCGGGAATGGCGCTATCTCGTACGTCGCGGTGTCGAACTTTGGCCCGAGTTGCGTAAACGTCGGCGTCGCAGGATCGAGCTTGTACTGCAACGACACGTAGTTGTTCGCGTCCAGGTGCTCGCCCGTCACCGAGAAGTGCCGCAGCGACTTGGTCGACGCGTGGTAGCCGCCGTGCCAGGTCGGCAGATCGACCCACCCGACCCCGACGTGAAAGCGGTACGCCTCGCACGCCGCGGGGTTCGCCACACACGGATTGATCAGCCAGCCAATCGTGCCCTCGCTCATGCCGATATACGTGCGCGTGTGCGCTCCTGGAGCACCGATGGTGCTCGGGAACAGTGCCTGGAGCGCCCTGTTGGCGAACGGCTCGCTGATCGATCCGTGCCACACGTCCAGGTGACGGACCTCTGAGCTCTCCGAGCCCTGCGCCGTGTACGCGCCGAACTTCATCAGGTAGCCCATGTTCGTATCGGGGTTGAACAGGCCGGCCAGCGCGAACATGCCACCGATGGCGGTGAAGCTGGTGACGCGCCCGCGGACGTCTGAGTCGTTGTTGATCAGCCGCTCAGGACCGACGTCCGAGCCCGACAGGTCAGAATCGATTTTGATCAGGTTGCGCCCGTAGGACGTGTACAGGCTGTTCTCGAACTGCCCCCACGCCTGCCCGTTGCTGGTGAGCGGCGCAAACTCAAGAAATGGGAACAACTGGCGATCGTCGCCGTTCGCCTGGAGCGTGTAGACCCCGTCGGTTTTGGCGATGATCAGCGTACCGGCGGACGAGATCATCAGCGCCGTGATGTGCGAGCTCTTGTCCCCGACGCGGAACTGCGTCGTGGTGTAGTTCGCCTCCAGACGCGGGTCGGCGTTCGTATCGCACTTCCGCAGCAGATTGGTGTCGGTCGCCATCCACCACTCGCGACCGACGCTGGCGAACGCCAGAGCGGTGAACGTCGGCATCGCCGTCCAGGTCGTTCCATTGGCGCTGTACTGTGCTGGTCCCGTATTCAGCGCCACCCACACCAGCGGGATGCCGTCGAAGTTGCTGGCGAAGACGATGACGTTCAGGACCGCGACACCGGCGCCGAAGTCCTTCGCCACCGGCCAGGTGTTGTCGGCATCGCGACGCAGGATGTACCGCCCCTGCGCGCAGTACAACACCCCGCCGAGCTCGAAGAAGCCACGGACGCCACTGGTGATGTCCCTGATCGGCGGCGTGAACAGCGTGATCTCCGGCCCCTTGCACCAGGGGTGGACGGACAGATCGACCGCCTGCGCCGCGGTGTAGCGCATGTCCTGCCACTTCTCCTGAACGGTCCAGCCGTAGCCCAGGACGAGCGATTCGTAGGGCTGGTCGCGATCAGAGATGGGGCTGGAGCCCGCGTAGGAGTAGTCGGGCGGCGCCACCTGCGAGATGTCCTGGATCTTCGAGCTCACCAGCATCGGCTTGTTCGGCCCAGCGGACCCCACCAGCAAGCCGGTGTTGCCGATGACTACGTGGTAGGGAAACGGACGTCGCCGCGCTGACAGAATCGACATCTAGCGTGCCACCGGCCCGAATTGGCGAGTGGGGCGAAAGGTCAACGTCGGCGCCACCGCGGTGAAGTGCTGCCGACTGCGATCGGTGAACCACGCCGCGGCGCTCACCTGGTCACGGATCAGGCGCTGGTTGGCCTGAGGTTCAAGAATGTGCGCGAAACGCCGCCAGCCAATGTTCACCGCGGAGCTCGCGAGCCAATCACGCTCGATCGGCGCCTCGTCCGTCTCCAGGACCAGCCCCCGCTGGTCACCGAAGGCGCCGCCCGACGGGCGGCAGTGGTCGTACGCACGTTTGTAGCAGCGCAGGTACAGGATGTCGTACTCGTTGAACGTCCGACTGCCGCTGTTGAAGTAGAAGTTGCCGCCGTCGCGCTCGACGCGACCATGCACGATGCGGCGGAACGGATCGTTCTGATTGCGGTCCTCGTAGTTTGCCAGCACCCCCGCCTGACGGACGTGGTTCACGTCCTGGAGCCAGGGGGTCAACACTTCCAGCGAATGCCGCGATGCACCCGGCGTCGGGATGGACGCGACCTCGATCACCATCCAGCACTGCTTCAGCCCGTCGTTGATGAGTTGATGCAACGTCGGCACGTCAAACGGCCCCAGGATCTCGAAGCGTTCGCCTACGCCTGCCGCGCCCAGGTTCTCCATCTGCTCGTAGGTCATCATTTCGAGATCGGCGTAGGTGTACGCCTCAAGCTGTTCGTACGTCGTCGGTCCGGCGACCGGGATGGGTGGGTTGATCCACGCCAGATCGGGTGTGATGCTCCCCGTCGTCGGGTCGTACGCCTGGACGTAGCGGTGCTTGTCCTCTTCACGCACCGCGTTCGGGCGGTACAGCGGACGTTCGACCAGCAGATCGTTCTGCGGGATGCCGCTCCTGATCGGGTACGCCGAACACACCAGCTTGGTGGTGGTCGATCCGCTGGTCGCTCGGACGACATAGCTCTCCGGGCCGATGTACGGCCCCGACTCGACCGCGACCGATCGTCGGTACTCAGCCAGAGTCGGCATCAGGCACCCGTTACCTCATCGACAAGCTGCACGATGCGTCGATCAATCACGTTCCAGGGCATTGCCAACAGTTTGGCCCTCAAGTGCTCGTAATCGGCGTCTTCGAGCTCCAACGTACCGTTCGAGGTTTCGAGCTCGTCCAGCACCCTGATCGACTGCCGCATCTCCACGATGTCGGCACCCGCTTGCGGGTTCAGCGGACGGCGCATGACCTCGCGCAGGATCTGAACGTACTCGATGTCCGCCTGCCCCTCGGCGTGCAGCGTCTTGAGCGGAATCGACTTCACCACATCCCTACGAGCCGCGAAATGAACGTCATGTCGATCGCCTGGAGCGCCGTGTTGAGATCGCCAACCGCGGACTTGATCAACGTCTGATCTTCCTCGCTCATCAGGTACGGCTCGGCGGTGAGATCGAGCGGCTCCAGGCTGGCGTGCAGGTGTAGCACGCTCTCGCGGTCGTCCACGAACCGCCGCAGGATCGTACCCACGGTGTTGTTGAGCTCCAGTGCCGTGCTCGGGGTCAGTCCAGCCATGCCATCTCCTTAGTACGACCTCGCAAGCGACCACCAGTATCCGTCGCGAGCAATGAACACCCACCCTTCGCCGTTTGACAAAACCAGCGGGTTGACGATGCCGCCACCGACGATGAACCCACTCGAACCGGTGCAGGACACCGTCAGCGTTCCGCCCCAGGCACGAACGCCTCGAAGTTGGTGCGCGTACGTAGTGGCGTTGCCGAGATCCATGCTGCCTGACGAGTACTGCCAGAAGTTGCTGTGCTTCAGGCCAACGTAGTCCAGCGTGCCGATAATCGCGCCTGGCACATCCAGGACGCCGCCTGCGCTCAGGCTCATGCGGACGGCATGAGCATGTTGCGCGCTCCGCCAGTACCACCCCGACCAGGCATCGAAGATCATCGCGCCGGGCGTGTCGACAAAGATGCGCTTGTTGGCGTCCCCCCACTGGATGTGCTGGTCGTAGCTCATCGCCAGAACGCTGGCGACAATCGTCACCCCGCCCGTACTGGTGATCCCGACCGTCGTCAGGAACCCGCCGAGCGTCGCGTTGCGCGCGACGAACAAGTCGCGCGGTCTTCCTCCGGTACTGACTCCGATGTCATGGGAATTCGTTGGGCCGAATTGCAGACCACCGCTCAGCGTGCCACCGGCCAGCGGCAGGTACGTGGTCGCCGCGGCTGCTGGTGTCAGGTAGCGCCCGTCACCCTCAGTCTGCGTCAGGTAGACCGAATGTGGGTCAGCCGCCGCGGCGTGGGTGTTGATCGCACTGGTGACGCTCGCTGGCGTGGCGTACAGCGCGTCTCCCTCGGCCTGCGTTAGGTAGTCGACCGGCGCCTGCCATGCCGTGGCGTAATCCGTCGCGCTGGTCTTGGTCAGGATGTTGCCGGTCGCGCCGCCGACTGGCACACCAGGACCAGCCGGACCCTGAGTGCCCTGCGGCCCCTGGATACCCTGCGCGCCCTGTGCGCCCGTAGCGCCTGCGGCACCCGTATCCCCCTTGACGCCCTGCGGACCCGCAACACCCTGCGGACCGGGGTCGCCTTGCGGCCCCGCAGGACCGACCGAACCAGTGGCGCCCGTATCGCCCTTGACACCCTGCGGACCCTGGATGCCTTGCGGCCCCTGTGCGCCGGTGGCGCCCGCCGTACCTGGCACACCCTGCGGACCTTGAGCTCCGGCTGGTCCCTGCGCGCCGGCGGGGCCGGTCGCACCTGGCGGACCCTGGATCGAGCCGCCTGACACCCACTGTGTACCGTCCCAAATCCACAGCGAGTCATCGGCCTGGACGATGTAGGCATCGCCCTGCGCGTTGCCAGACGGCGGCAGAGCTCCCTCAGTCGGGACGCTGCCCTGCATGGTGACACCGCTGCCAGCGGCGCCCTGCGGGCCCGTAGGCCCTACCGGGCCCTGAACACCTTCAGCACCCGTCGGGCCCGGAACGCCCTGCGGCCCGGGCTGGCCCGTTGCGCCCTGCGGCCCCGCCGGTCCGGGCACTGTTGAGTCGGCGCCTGGTGGGCCAGGTGGACCTGGTTCCCCCGCGGGGCCGGGCGGACCTTGCGGGCCCGTCCACGGTGCTGGCGGCGTTGGGCCGGGCAACGGTGGAGCGGGCTGCAATGGCGGTACACCACCTGGCGGAACCAGGGGCGGCGTGTATGGCGGCGGCGCCCCTCCGATCGGCAGCAGCGGCGGGGCGCTCGGCATCAGCTAGACGTCGGTAACGTCCCGGCCAGCGCGCTTGATGACGATGGGGGCGCGAACGCCCCCCTGCGATTCACGGTTGTCGCGAGCGTTCACCGCCGCCTCGACGTCGCGGTACGCCCTGGCATACGCACGCTCGTCACTGATGCCGAGCTCGCGCATGCCCTCGGCCCGCGAGAGTCCCAGGAAACGAGCACCATCGATGACGTCCGGCGTGCGCTCGTCGTTCATCGTGGTCGCTCTGGCGACTCCGGCTGATCGTCGTCGTCAGGCTCGCCCGGATCGGGCGGCTGCGGACCTGGCTGCTGCTCCGGACGCGGCGGCGGCGGCGTTGGCAGATCCTGCTCGGGACGGGGCTTCTCCTGACCTGGTGGCCCGCCCTGCGGATGGTCGCCGGTCTGGCCTGGTGGCCCACCGTGTGGGTGGTCGGGCGGACCCGGCGGGCGTGGTGGATTTGGTTGAGACATGGATGGCGCTCCTTTATGCGGTAGTCGGCAGTGTGCTGAACGTGTCGTCTTCGGTGTAGTTCGTCACCGCGTTCAGCGTGGCCTTGATGCGGTAGTGGTACGTGGTCGCCAGGGTCAGGCCAGACAGCGGCGTGGTCTTCGCGCCGGCGCCGTTCTGATTGGCGCCGTTCGAGCCGTATGCGGTTGTCAGCCCGTACTCGACGTTGCTGACCGTGCCGGCACCCGCCGCGACCGTCCAGTTAATGACCGCTGCCGTGCCGGTGACGCCCGTCGGCGTCCCGAGCGTGATGCCCGCCGCGGTCGCGCTACCTGGTGCGCCCGGGTTACCGGGCCGAGTGCCAGTCGCCGTACTGAACTGGCCGGCGATCGCGTTGTTGGGCCAGGAGCCCGGCTTGGCCGGGCCCTCGTTACCCGCCCAATCGACGGGCGTGTGCGTCCACAGCCCCGCCGCGGCGCCGATCTGTGACTCGATCGACGTCCCGTCAACCGGCACGCGCCTGCTCCCGCCGTCGGTTCTGCTGTTGCTGCAAGAGCTCGCGCCGATCGCGATCGTGCTGCTCGATACGCTCCTTCGACACCTTGTCGCGCTCGCGCTGCTCGTCGCTCT
>Ga0105098_10000094_pt1 | contig 26061 bp, 26 predicted proteins | sample PPLLak21cMay2015_FD_79137 | JGI IMG/M metagenome (GOLD analysis project Ga0105098, IMG submission 79137) | Freshwater sediment microbial communities from Prairie Pothole Lake near Jamestown, North Dakota, USA - PPLs Lake P7 Core (1) Depth... | ecosystem: Environmental > Aquatic > Freshwater >... | reverse complement strand
GCCGAATTGGATGAACTATATACCTTCGTGAGCCAGAAAAAAACGAAATCTACATCCTAACGATTGTGGATCGAGACACACGCTGCGTGCTGAGCTGGGATGTGGTGTTGGAAAGAACCTCAGAAGCTTTGCAAGCCTGCTTAGAACGGGCTCCCCAAGCCAAACAGTACTACAGCGATGCTTTTCCTGTCTATGATACCTTGTACTATGGCGCTCCCTACGAAATGAGAACTGACAAACAGGAGACCTATTCTGTGGAAGCAGTCAATGCAGATTTGCGTCATTACCTCAAGCGGCTGGCTCGCAAATCCAGGTGCTTTTCCAGGAGAATGCAAGCCCTCGCCAGAAACTTGCAACTCTTCGTGTACTGTTATAACCACAGGCAATTGGCAAAACGGCTCTTCCCAAAATACTCCTTTCACTTGGTTGACTTCATATCACTTCCACTTTAGGTACTCCCGTTTTCTGGTTCTTCATTGTTGTTTCTCCTTGTGGCTGGAAGATTTACAAATCCTTCAATAGCGCAAAGGATTGCAGAAAAGCATCCATCTCCGCAGGGAACGCCCTGTCTTGCGGAATGCCAACCGTGATCTGATAGTAGCGATTCTGCACCAGGGTATAACGGATCTTGAACTTAACCGGCAGGTCATTGATGTTCGCTTCGACAATTGCTTCTCCGCCCGGATGATCTCCCATAGATACGGCGCGTTCTTCCATGAGTGTGCCCTGGATGATATTGAGCCAGCCATCCCGGGTGCTATTCAGCAAACCCTGCGAAACATTTGGATCGGCGATCGATTCAGCCGGGAGGTCGAGATAGAAGACCGTATAACTTCCCCTCTCCTCGCTAAAGCTGTCATAGATATGCACGCTGGCGAGATCCACTTTTTGGGTGCTCTCGGTAAACTCCAGAGTGGGGGGAACCTGAACCGCAAAGTTCCCCGCCTCGGATTCGAACGTCTGCCAATCCGCGGGAACTGGAACCGTTGCCTGCCCCAGCTCAGATTCGAAACCCTGAGCCGGCGAGCTGGAATAGATCTCCATGATCGGCACACCGTCCTGGCTCAACTGGTACAGCAGCTCGTGAGTACTTACCCATTGGGAATCGGGATGAGCCGAGTAGAAGTGGCGGTCGGGATGAGCCGGGGTCGAACCCATCAGGGTTTGGCGATATTGCAGGACGATAAAATCAGAAGTGGAATGTATTGCGGGCGTTGGCGGACCATATTCAGCGTAAACGAAAGGCCACATGGGCGCAACCGGTGAGTGGGCAATCTTGACATCGCTGCGGAGCCGGCCATGGACCTGATAGTAAATCATGACGCTTTGACTCAACGGGTCGACCCAGATCATATCCCCCGGCTTGGCATGTTCATTCAGGTAAGGCAGGGCGGCGGCATAGGTCTCGCACCAGTACGTGGTTTCCAGTCCCAGGCGGGCGGCGCCGGGGATCCCGCCCACGGTTTCGGAATAGTACGAAAGCAAATGCGGATAGAGCCTGACCAGGCTGATGCTTTGCGGCAGAAAGGCAAGGAGGACAGCCAGGACCGTCACTGGCACTGCCCAGCGCGGTTTCTGCATGCGGTCGGCTGCCTGCTGGATCCCGATCACGAGCCAGCCAAACCCCATGCCTGCCAGCCCGGCCAGGAAGGGAAAGACATGCATGAGCAGGCGTTCGTTGTCGTAGGCCATGCTTTTCCCGGTGGTCAGAGCCAGGATCGGCACCAGGGCGTTGAGGAACAGGAGCCCGCCCAAACTATCGGCTTCGCGCCACTTCAGGCCGGCGCGCACGATGCCGATCCAGTACAGCACGGTAAGCGTCAGCGGGACAACAGCCCACGCCATCACGAACGGAAAATGCCAGGGAGGCGGCATATAGAGCTTTCCCAGATACCATTGCCCGATCTTCCAATGTTCTACAGTGACAAATCCAAGGTAGTCCATCACCCGGGCAGGGATATCCGGGTAGAGCCAGGGCCAAATGGCAAACGAGAAGGGAATGCCGATCAGCGGCATGACGACAATGCGGACCAACAACATCAGTCGCCGGCGGAAGAGGAGCGCCCACAGGAATAATATGGCTGGCAGGAAGATGGCATTGACCTTGGTCGCGAATGCCAATCCCCAAACCAGCCCCAGGAGGAGCGTCCATTTCCAGCTCAGATCGTCCCTGGTTTTCCAAAAAAGGAAGGTGACGAAAACGATAGCACAGGTGGCGGGCATATCCAGAGCGGCTACATGGGCGTGGAAGAAGAAGCGCGGCAGGCTGAGCAGCGCCGCCGCGGCGGCGAGTCCGGCTGCCAGCCCGTACGCCTCGGCGATCATCAGGTAGAGCAAGCCTGCCATGACACTCACCAGGATCATGTTGCCCAGGCGGTGGGCGGTCTGGTCATTGAAGACAAAACGCGCTCCGGACCAGACGATCCCCGACCAGATCTTATCCAGCGGTGGATGTTCGTGATTGAACGACCAGCTTTCGTCAATGCCATCCTTCGATAAAGCCTCGGCTGGCTGTGTGATCAGTTTACCGAACCAGGACGTATATATTTCAGACGCTCGCATGTAGATAGGCTCATCCCAGGTGAGACCGATCTGAGGCTCAGTCGCTAGGAGTAGCACCAGTGTCAGCACCATGATGATGACTGCCTGGATTTTTCGGTTTTGCAGCCAGCGTGGAATAGACATGTATGCCTCTTTGGAAACTGTTCTATGTATGCAAAATTGTTTTTCTTCGGTTTGTGGCCGCACCAAACTAGTCAGTGAATTTCCGCCACCGTAAAATTGCTATGCTTTTCTCCTCCGGGCAAACCAGAACACGGCAGCCAGCGGGAGGAATGCAGCCGACCCACAAAGGGGAGATGATCTTTCAGGAGTAGGTGTGGGTTTGTCTTCGGGAGCATCCGTTTCGATGGGAGCTGCCTGAGACTCACTCGTCGCAGTGGCGGCGGGAGTTGCAGGCGGGGTGGCGGTTGCCTCGTCAACGGGAGCCGCCGGGGTGAGCGATTGCCACGGTGTGGGTGTCTGAGTCAGCCACGGGATTTCGAACCTGCCTCCGCTTTCCTCGATCGAACCGGAGAGCATGCCCCCGATGTTCAGGGCGATCTCACGCACAACCGGGTCGTTCGGTGCCAGCTCCAGCGCCGTGTTGATTTCTTCCAGGGCGCGGTACGTTTCGGGGTTCTCGTTAATCTCTGTGAACCTCCACATGGCATGGCTTGCCAATAAATCGGCAAAGCCGGCGTGCCACTGGGCATCCTGCGGCTTGAGCGACAGGCATTTCTCGTAGGCCTCGATGCTCAACTGGTATAACTCCTGCCCGCCGGCATCCTCACGATAAGCTTTGCTCATGAAAAAAATTTCTTTATAGGTCTTGGCAAGGATTCCCCAGGCTTCGCCGTCATTGGGGTGCTTTGCCACGTTCTCTCGCGCAGTGAGTACGTTTTGCCAGGCCGCGGGAGCGACCAGAGCAAACTCCATGTTCTGATCCCAGCCCGGTTCGAACTCCTCGAAGTGCCAGCGGACCTCATTGTCCTCGAATACGCCTCCGGCAGGGGTCGTTGCCCAGCCGATCCCGAAATCGATGACGACGTTCTGCGGGCTGGCTTCATAGGGCAGGCGCAGGATCAGGTCCGCGCTGCCGATGGTATCCTTCCAGCCTGCTCCGGTTTCCAAAATGTAGTAGAAGGCTGTGTACGGATAGTACCCTGACCCCTTGAGATCATACGCCACACGGATGGGAACCTCCTGCCCGACGGGGAACGTGACATCGAATTCCGCCCAGGGAACATTTTTATCCTGATATTGGAAATCGGGGTAGCTGGCGCGCCGGTGTTTCACCGGTTTCCCGTTGACCTGTATCTGCAAGTTGGTCAGCTCCGGGTAGCTTCCCCGCCCATCGTTGCCGGAAATCGGGAAGCGGACTGCCATGCGCTCGTCCGCAGCGCCCAGGTTTTGCATGGTGAAATCCGCAGTGACATGTGCACGTCCCAGGCTGCCCTGCGTGATATCCCGCTGGACTTCGATTACCACCGTCTCGGCTGCCATGCGGACCTGCGTGATTTCCGCGCCCGGCTGGGGGTTGCTGCCTGACGGCTCGATCGGCGGCGCGATATCCGCGCGGACACTTGACGGGAAGGCCAATAGAACAAAGAGCAAGGTAACGAAGCAGAGACGTTTCATGGTGACCTCACAGTTATAGGTAGATGTTGGATTTATTATAGCCCTCCTGTCATGTGCTCGCCGTATCTTTTTAAGAAAAAACAGAGAGACCAGGCTTCTTGCATACCTGGCCTCTAATCAATATTCGTTATGAGGGAAAACGGATTCGCCGGAACATATTATTCCGGCCAGGCCGCCCAGGTATCGTAACACATATCGCAAGTGTCATTTAGCCATGCTTCAGCACGTTCAACGGTAACAAGCTCACCTGCGAGGTGCCAGGCATCATAATACTCAAAAAACAAAACCCGGACTTCCTGAATGGATGATGGATTGTTATCATCAGCAACACTAACGATGGCCAGGAACGACTGTCCAGCCATGGGCATGAGCGGATTGTCACCCAGCTGATTTGCGATGGCAGCCAGTTTTACGACGCTGCGGTTGGCAAACGTGGTTTGCCACATAGCCTTGTAGCCTTCTATGCCGGGTAGTTCGTAACGTGCCCAATCGTAGGCAACCGGTATCCCTTCTGCAGCCGCGTCTGACGATATATCTTTACATACTCCTGCTGTTTCGTCTCCAAGGCAGTTCCAGACAGATGAGGTTGCATGCTCATCAAAGAATGATATGTTTCTGTCCTGCAGGGCAGTCGCAATCTCTGCTGCGAATAAATGGAAATCAGCAAAACTTCCTGCAACCACAGTTACAGTGGGGCTTACGGTCTGCTCGCTCGTGGCCATGGTCTCGATTGTCGGGGTAGCGCTCGGTAATGGTACGAGCGTGGATTTAATCCCTGAGTTTGAGTTTGTCCAAACACAGGCAGATATAAGCAAAAACACAGCCAGGGCATAAAAAATGTTGCTTTTTCTCTTAGCCTTCATGTTTTATTTCTCCTGTAGTATGTGACGAAACTAGCAAGCGGAAAAACTGCGACGAAAGCTTTTGTTTTTACTTCATCTCCTGATTTGCAACCGTTGGGCGCGTTACTTTAAGTTAATACCATCAAATTTAAAAACGGTGAAATCATCTATCAGGAGACTGCGCTTTGCACTCACCCAACCTATAAAATAATAGTTGGTTGGAAAATCTTTCCAATTTCGCACATAGGTTAGTTGTGTTTCCGGATCATCAGTCTGCCATATTTTGATGATGTAATTCTCTTCATTGTCAAAGCCAAGCACAATGTCATACCAGGTGTTTTCTCGAAGTTTTAAATCCCCCTTGAAATAGCCCTCTCCTATAAAGGTATCCTGAATGATATGTGCAGAAAGATTCTTTTCCATCACTTGCATGGCAACGGAATAAAAGCCCTTTTCGCCATTTTTTATCAGTTGACCATTTCCCTGGAGGGCATCAAAACCCAGTGTAAATGCTTCTTTATCGCCCGTATACATGAAGGTAAAATAAACTGCTGTGCCAGGGGTAATTTTTTCTTTCGAAAAATAAAAAACTGTCGCGCTCCAATCTCCTTTATCTGCGGGCTGGATTTTAAATTGGTTATCTTTTGTCGTCCGAGCCGCGAATTCCTCTTCACAGATCCAGCCTTCAGGGATCAAACCATCCTTAATATATTCAAAACTGTTTCGCTGTTCGATAGATACTCCGGAAAAAGTTTGGTTAATGACATCTGGCAATAGTATGGGAGTCGGTGATGGCTCGGCCGTGAAAGTGGGTTCAGGAGTATTTGTAGGAGTTGGGGGCAGAGTTGGCGTACTTGTGGGTACAAGTGTTGGAGTTGGTGGTGTTGTCTGGCACGACGCTAAAAACAGCACCAGTCCAAAAAAAGCAGCTATATACGGTTTCAAGGTGTTTTGTCCTTCCAGATTTTTGAGAAATTTGATTGCGCAAGCGCCCAACCAAAAACCAGTTTGACGATTTCCATGTAACTGCTTATGGGTTACATTGTCATAATTATGGCATGAATTAGTCATCTTCACCCTACTATACAAAATTGTCGATAGCTGGACATTTTATTTGTCCCGGGATCTTTTATTCCACAGGACCTTGACTAACTCTGCTGAGTTTCCACGCCCGGGTCGCCTGTCATTGTCACTTTTGTTGCATAAATAAAATGAGGCAGGCCATAAGCCTGCCTCATACAATCTGTTTCGCCTTGTTAGCCTGGGCGAGAGCACATTCCCCAATTATGTTATATCCCCTGGAAAGTAAATCGTAATGTTTATGGTTTTCTCCATAACATGTTCATGTACCGGCTGCCGCCTTCCAGTTCATCCAGCATTTGGGCGAGACGTTTTTCCTTCGTGGCATCTCGTTTCGCACGCAGGATCCAGCCGACGTAATCGTTTTGTTGGTAATCGGGTCGGGCGCGGTAGGCATCCAACAAGCCGCGTTCGGTCAGGGCCTCGCGGATGTAGTCGGGTATTTTGTGTCGAGTACGAATGAGCGTCATGGCGTCCCCCTATTCCGGGACCACGGCAATTGCATCTATCTCTGCCAGGAAATCGGGGTTTCCCAGTCCCGCAACGAACACGACTGAGATAACCGGCGGATTAGGACGGTTTCCCCAGACATGCTGGAACGCCTCAAAACCTTCCTGAACGGATTGTCCCTGGAGAACATAAATGTTCCATTTGACGACGTGTTCCGGCCCGGCGCCGGCGGCAGCCAATGCTGCCAGGATGTTCTTTAGGATCTGTTCGGTTTGTATCCTGAGATTACCTTTCCCAACGATCGCTCCCGAGGCATCCACGGCATCCTGTCCACCGATATAGATCGTCTTTACGGGACCTGTGACAGTGACAACATTGGTGAAAGCAGGGTTCTTCGGCAAGCCATCCGGATTGATGTACTTCACCTGACCATTTACCTGAGTTGATTTTGTCTGTTTCGCCATCTTTCAAATCCTTTCTAAAGTTACTTTTTCAGATCACACTCTTACCGCTCAGTCTTTGTGATAACGGCGGGAGTTCTTCTGCATGGTCCCACAACGTTTCATCAGGCACCAGCGACGTTTCCCCGGCCGCGAAGCATCGACGAACATCAGCCCGCAGTTTGGATTTTCGCACACACGAATCCGGGAACGCAGCTCGCCTGAGAACAGATCGATGGCATCCCGGGCGATGGTCGAGAGGGCTGCTGTCGCAGTAGCAGGGGAGTGCCACGTTGTATCTGAGCTATTTCGCACCAACTGCGGAGGCAGGTCGGGCGCCGAGGCAGCGCGGTTGATCATGTCAATGTCCTCAGTGAGGAGAGTTTCGCCTTGCCTGATCGCCTGTGCGACCCGCCAAATGGCTTCCCGGAGCGAGAGCGCAACCTCAAATTCCTCCGGCCTGACCTGAATCCCTTCCAGTTGCAGAGGAGACTCAGAGAACCAGTCTGCGAGATCGGACGGTTGATGGAACCGCTCCCAATAGGCACGTTGTTCTGTTTCGCCGCCGGTCTGCGTAAAGTCAATGCAGAGCCTTCCGGAGATAAAAATAAAACGTGCCCAATGCCCTCGCGAAATAGATTTAGGATCGGGTTTAGCAGTTATATTCACAACACCTTTATAACTGGTGTTGCGAAGTTTGTCAACACCTCTTTGACTGGTGTTCATAAAACTCTAATATCCATTGACAACTTACTGACTAGTAAGTAAAATTCATGCCACAATGGTTAGAAATACAAATACCAAAAGAGCGATCATGGACCTGGCGGAAGCCTTTTTACAGGATAAAGGTTTCAACGGCTTTAGCTATGCTCATATCGCGTCTGAGTTGGGGGTAAAGAATGCTGCCATCCATTATCACTTCCCCTCAAAAGAGGAGTTGGTCTGTGCAGTGATCCAACGCTACCGCGATCGTTTCCAGCTGTGGATCAATAATTCACGCGTCAAGAACCTTTCCTATCAGGAAAAATTGGACTGGTTCTTTAACATTTATGTCGACACACGCGTCGATCATGGCAAGGTTTGCCTGGCGGGCTCCCTGGAGACCGAATTCAATTCCCTGCCCACTTCATTGCGAGAACAAACGGAAGCGTTGACCCATGAACTGCTGGCCTGGCTTCAAGCTACTTTGCATGAAGGCAGAGAGGCAGGTGTGTTTCACTTCGGCGGTGACCCTGCCAACAAGGCAGCTTTGATCCTTTCCAGTTTGCAGGGCGCTTTGCAAATGGCGCGCGCCCTGGGAACAGACAAATTCCATGCGGTGGTGCAGCAGCATAAACAAGACCTGCTCGCCTAAATTTTTTTAGCGACCAAACTTACTACTTAGTAAGTATTTTTATAAGGAGAGAGTCCATGTCAACTTTAACTTCTACCAGTGAGTCACAGGCAATTGTAAAAAGGGTCTATCGCGCGTTCTTCAGTCCGGGCAAGTATGAAGTCAAACCCACGGAGCAGGAAGTCCTCGAGTGGGGCAACAATACCCGCATCCCTTTTGATGGCGGCGAGCTGGCTGTCACGACCTGGGGCAAGAGTGGTCCGGCCGTTTTGCTCATGCACGGTTGGGGCGGGGCGCGCGCCCAGATGACGGGCTTTGTCGACTCTTTATTGTTTGCCGGCTATCGCGTGGTGGCATACGATCAACCGGCCCATGGTGAGTCAGATGGAAAGATGACCAACCTGCTCGAGATCGCTCCCACCATGGATCTGATCGCAAAACGGGAAGGGCCCTTCCATGCGATCCTGGCTCACTCCTTTGGGACGTTGATCACTTCGTACGCGCTGGTCAAGCGGAATTTCACGCCTCCCACGCGACTGGTATATTTCGGCGCGTTCAACCGGCTCTTGGACTCTCTGCCGCGTTTTCAGGTCCTGAGCGGCATATCCGATGAACTCATGGAAGGTCTTTGTGCTCTGCTTTACCAAAACTTTGGACGTGAGCTATTGGAGTCAATCACGAATGAAAGTCTAACGCCCTATATCAATATCCCCGCCTTGATGTTCCATGCTGTGACGGATAACGTCACGCCGGTGGAAGACAGCCGGGCGGTCGCGCGAGTCTGGAAACACGCTCAGCTCATCGAGACCGATGGAATGGGCCACCGCGGCGCGCTGCAATCCAAGGCGATACATGAGCAGGTGGTGAAGTTTTTGAAGAGTTGATGCCCCACCCGTCACTCACCTGCACTGCACCACACCTGCCCTGGCGGGCGGTGCCAGGGAACGCAGTGCGGTGCAAGTGTCGTGACACCCTACCACTCGCTCCGCTCGGGTACGCTCCACTGAGCTTGCCCTGTTTTAGTGGACACAATTAATGTCCGTGTTGCTGCTCGAACTCGCTGGGGCTAAGGTAGCCGAGGGTGGAATGTAAGCGCTGGCGATTGTACCAAACCTCAATGTATTCAAAGATCGTGGTGCGTGCCAAGGCGTGTGTTGCAAATTGTCTGGTGACGCATTCCGCTTTCAGTGTGCCAAAGAAACTCTCAGCGACTGCATTGTCATAGCAATTGCCAACTCTGCTCATGCTCAACTGAATGTTCGTACCTGCCAGGCGATTTTGGTAAGCAGCGCTGGTGTATTGGCTGCCCTGGTCGGAATGATGAAGTAAAGAGGCATCTGGCTGGCGGGTCTGCAAGGCCATATGCAAGGCGGTTTCCACCAGAGCAGTATTCATTTGTGGAGACATGGCCCAGCCCACGACTTTGCGAGAAAACAGATCCAGAATGATCGCCAGATACAGCCAGCCTTGTGTGGTATCGATGTAGGTGAAATCGCTGACCCATTTTGTGTTGGCTGTCGTTGCAGAAAAATCCTGGTTCAGATGATTGGGTGCCGGAATCACACCTGGCTGACGCTGGGTAGTCACAGGACCCCTCCTGTGTCGCTTTGGCGGGCGAATGCCTTCTCTGCGCATCAAGCGTGCCACACGATGGCGTCCACAAGCAATTCCCTGGCGCAGGAGACGGGCCCAGATGCGGGGACTGCCATACGTCTGGCGACTGGTCTTGTATTCCACTCGGATTTGCTCCACCAGCACCTGGTTCTCCAATGCGCGTGGACCTGCTTGCTCAGGCTGCCAGGCGTAGTAACCACTGCGGGTCACACCGAGAAGTTGACACATGCGTTTGACACTGAATTCCTGTCGATGCTCCCGAATATACTGATATCTCATTCGTTTTTCCGGGAGAAAATGTTGATTGTTTTTTTTAGGATCTCGCGCTCTTCTTCCACTTCTGCCAGCCGCCGCTGTAGCCGTTTGATCTCGCGTTTGGCTGCCTCCATATCACTCAGCGCTAAATGAGCCTGTTCTGCATCTTTCGAGATCACCTGATACCGGTCCCGCCACTTCACCAGCAATCCAGGCGTGATCCCCAATTCACGCTCGATCTGCCGAGCGGTTTTTCCGCTGCTCTTGAGCAATTCCAAGGCTTCCAATTTGAATTCTTCCGTGTACGTCCGGTACCCTGTTTTCTTTTCGTCCATGATCCTGCTCCTGTTCTTCCTAGTCTACTTTATTGGGGCAAGCTCACCACAGTCCCCAAATCCGACACGGAAACCATTCATGCGCATTCAAAATCCAATTGTCGTATTTGGGGAGGGCCAGGGAGAGGTCACTCCGCAATTGCCGGATGGGATGTGGAATAGGTCAACTCGTACACAAACCCATCCGGCGCGCGGAAATGGGTCCATCTGTAATCGTCAAAATCCCCGTGGATGGGCACAATGAATTCGATCCCTTTGGCTTCCATCTCACAGCGCGCAGCCGCAATATCGTCCACGAGGAAACCCGCAACAGGATGGTCCATGAATGCGTTCACGGATTGTTGAGGACCGAACACTTCCAGCACATCTCCGTTTGGCAGATCAAAAACAGCAAACCCGGGTTCGAGCAGCCTTTGTGATAACCCCAACAGATCGCGGCAGAAATCGGTCATTTGTTCAAACCGGTCCGTGCGCGTCCCAAGCCAGACAATCCCTTTGATTTTCATGAGTTTCTCCTCATGTCGGTAAACATGTCTTAAATTTGCCAGAACGTGGAAGTCAACCCCAGTTCCTTGAAAATTTCCTGCACCTGCTTCACGGTCCTGCCATGATATTCCGGGGACATGCGGTCCTGATACCAGCGCTGCGACAGTTCCCATAGTTGTTGGATGGAGAATACCGCGCCGCGCTCTGCTTTGTGAGAGGCAAGCCATTCATCTAATGCTTCTTCCGACCGGAAGAAGAGCATGTTCATTCAAGTGAGAGGCAGGTCGTTGTACCAGTGCCGAAATGGGATGAGGAAATGGGCAAGCGCCTCCGCTTTCCGGACCTGGCCATCCGTCACGCTCAACCGGATCGGCTCGCCGCTCTGGGCGCACGCGGCTTCGACTTCCGCATCGGCGTGCAGCGCGGCGGGGATCCCGAGCGAGTCCCAGGCGCAGTTGGCGAAATAGGTCCTGCCGTTCGCGCGGACCCGGAAGGGCGTCTCCACGCCCGAGAACGGATTCGCCATCAGGATTGCGTGCGTGCCCGGCTGGAGGTACAACGCGTGGCGTTGATGCAGCTCCTCGAAGGCCGAAACAGCCTCCGCGTGAGTCAGAGCGAAGCGACGGGGTATCTCATCCACGCCGGGCGGGCGAGCCGTCTCTGCAAAATGCTGATAGACGAACGCGCGGATCTCCCAAAGCGTATCCTCGTCCATTAATCAATTTCTCGTGAACCGAGAATCTCCCAATCGCGTGCCAGCGCGGTGGCTTTCAACTTTTCATCGGGATACACCGCCACGGGATAATCGGCATGTTCGAGCAGCGGAATATCCTGCTCGGTATCCCCGTAGGCGAAATCGAGGCGGTCAACACCCAGACGGCTGAGCACCTGTGCGATCTTGCGCTCCTGCGCAACCAGATCGCCGGCCACGCGCACGGATCCATTTCTGTATTCGACGGGTGTACCGATGGCCTGTGCGCCGAGGCGTTTCGCAAACGGCTCGATCAGGGGTTCGACCACGCTGCTGGCGATATAGATCTGCGCGCCCTTTGATCTGTGATCCGTCAGGCGGGCGATCACATCTGCGCGGCGCTTCTTCCAGAGATCATGTTCCACGGCCCACTCGCCGACAACTTTCATCTTTTCGGGTGTGGCATCTTTGACCATTTTCAGGCTGTTGATCATGAGACCCTGCCCCCATTTTTGCCAGTCGATCCAGCCGCGCTTCGCCACAAAGTAAGAAGGCATAATGGAGGCTGTGTACAGCTGTGCCTGCATCCTGCTCTGGTTGTGCTTCACCCAATCCACCAGGCCGATCACAGGCGAGCCCGTGGTCAGAGTACCCATCATGTCTGAGATCACGATCATAAAATTCTCCTTCGGCTACGAAACAGAACAAGCCGCTCCACTGGCGCCGTGTAATGATGAGGGCTGCGCGAGGGACGGCTTGTTGCGTAAAATAATTATAGCACTGAGGATTATTGGAATGGCGCGAAAAAAGCGAGTGGAAAGCTCCACTCGCTTCGCCTGTGAATAACGGGAGCGATTTAGTTGCCTGTTACTGCGAACCAGGCGCCGTTCGGACTGGTGACGAAAACGATGGGTGCGATACAAGGCTGGGGCAGGCTTACCGTCGTCTCGATCTTGGCGTTGCCGCCACCCGAGGAGGCGGGTCCCGTTGTGGCGGGGAAGGGATCGGTCATGACATTCTGCACGCTGCCATCAGCGGTCAGACAGCTCACGATCGCCCGGAAGGACGCAACCGTGTTCGAGCCGGTATTCGGTCCGGCGGCAAAGACCAGCCCGCGTACCTTGATCTCCAGGCGTCCGCTGGCTTTCAGTTCGCCCGAAGCGGAACTGAGCGTCCAGGGCAGGCCGCCGCCATTGATGCCGCGAATTGGATTTTGGGTTCCTGTAAAAGCTTGCGGAAGGCCGACCATTGTGTCGAACTCCAGGATTTTTGTCTCCCTGGCGCTTGCAGTGGATACCGAGCCTGCAAAGAAAGCGCTCAGGAACAGCATCGCGGACAACGTGACGAACAAAAGCCTTTTCATATATTCTCTCCTTATGTTGGATGTGGAACGGATAAATGTCTTGCACTTCAGAATACGCCGCCGGATGAGGTTTTGGATTTGAATTGTCAATGAACTCAGGGCCAGTATCTTCTCACCACTGAGAGCACAGAGATTTTTAAAAGGTTTTCTCCGTGGGCTCAGTGGTGAAGTTGTTTGGTGAACTCACAAGCCGCCGAAACGATTGCAGGATGGATTAAATTCGGTACAATGAAAGCGTGACAACACCTGATGACCTTGAACTGGTCAGCCGCGTGGCAAACGGAGAAGAGCGGGCTTTCCTGATGCTGTACGATCGGCATGTTGGCCGCGTCTATGCATTAACGCTGCGCATTTTAAGCAACCCAATGCTGGCTGAAGAGGCTACGCAGGATACCTTTCTCAAGTTATGGAGCCGGGCGCGCCTGTACCTCAACGAGCGCGGGTCCCTCCTGCTGTGGCTGCTGACCATTGCACGGCGTACGGCGCTGGACCGCCTGCGGCTGGAAGCGCGCCGCCCCATGTTGTCTGATTCGAACGATCCGGAAGAGGCCTGGGATCTCATTCCGGATCTCTCCAGCCTGCCTGAAGAATCACGCTGGCGCAGTCTTTACTTTGAGGTGCAGTCGCTTCAACCTGACCACCGTCAGGTGATCGAGCTGGCGTACTATCAGGGTATGAGCCAGAGTGAGATCGCGGAGGTGCTGGGCTGGCCGCTCGGGACCGTGAAAACCCGTCTGCGCGCCGCTATGGAACACCTGCGTGAAAAATGGAATGCAGAGTAAATCCAAATCCAAGCGGGCTGGCGTATACATATTAGGAGTACAAGTCTATGGCTCGCGATGAACATTCCCTCCTGCGTGAGAATATTCCCGCCTATGTACTGGGTGCATTGGACGCGGAGGATGCGCGCGCGCTGGAAGCTCATCTGCAGACCTGCGACGCCTGCCGGACGGAACTGGCTGATTATCGCGCCGTGAGCGACAATCTCCTGGCAGCGCTCCCGCCCCGGCAGCCAGCGCCCGCGCTCCGAAAACAGTTGCAAAGCCGGTTGCCCTCTGCGCGTCCCGCGCAAAAAACGGCGCAACCGCGTTTTGTATGGTCATTCGGCCGGCTGGCCACGGGAGTAGCGCTCCTTCTGCTCTTTGTGACAAATCTTTTTTCGTTTGTGCAAATGCGTGAACTGCAACGTCAACAGCTCAATGTGCTGCACCAGTTACAGAACAACCAGACTGCACTGGCTATGCTTTCTTATCCGGGCACAGAGGCTCTCCCAATCGACGAAGGAAATATCTCAGGGACGCTTCTGCTTGACCGGGAGCGCAATAGCGCGGCATTGATTGCCTGGAATCTTCCCGAACTTCCCGAGGGACAGGTCTATCAGATCTGGCTGATCGAATCGAATGAAGACCGGGTCAGCGGAGGATTATTCCGCCCGCAGGCCGATTTGCCCTACACAACCCAACCTGTTTTTTCAAGCCAGGATATTTCTGATTTCGTTGGCATCGGTGTGACGGTCGAACCGGCAGGCGGCAGCGACCAGCCCACCGGTCCGCGCGTCATGAGAGTTAATTTTTGATGCCGATCATCTCTTTGATAAGCACGGCGAAGATTCTCTAATCTCCAACTAAGATTCATCCAATCCAATCCCATATCGTAAAGCGTACTCCTTATTAAGACTCAATCAGTTTTAAAAGGAGAGAAGAATGAAAACCACGCATTTTGTTTTAAGCGCGCTGGCAGGATTAGCCTTGCTGGTCACGGCCTGCAGCCCACAGGCTGCTGCCACCACTGCGCCGCCTACGATGGCGGCCACGGAGCCTCCCGCTGTAGTACCGGTGACCGGTGAGGCAATTGTCAACCTGGGGGAAAACGACTCACTCGGCTCCTTTCTGGTCGATGATAAAGGCATGACCCTTTATCTCTTCACGAAGGATAGTACCAACACATCCGCCTGTTACGACAAATGCGCCGTAGCCTGGCCCCCGCTGCTTACTACTGGCAATGCCGTTGCCGGTGATGGCGTGGATGCCTCCCTGCTGGGGACCACGACGCGCACGGATGGTACCACTCAGGTCACATATAACGGCTGGCCATTGTACTATTATGAGAAAGACAAAGCACCCGGCGATGTCGTCGGCCAGAACGTTGGAGATGTCTGGTTTGTGGTTTCCCCTGCCGGTGAAATGATTGGAACCGCACCAACAGAGGCTCCGGCTACCGAGGCGCCAGCGACCGAGCTGCCGGCGGCCCCGGCCGGCCCGGCAACCGTCAGCCTGGGCGAGAACGACACACTGGGTTCCTTCCTGGTGGACGATAAGGGCATGACCCTGTACCTTTTCACGAAAGACACGCCCAACACCACGGTTTGTTACGACAAATGCGCCACAGCCTGGCCTCCGCTTCTCACCAATGGTGAACCGCTTGCAGGCGAAGGTGTGGATGCCTCCCTGCTCGGCACCACGAACCGCACGGATGGTACGATCCAGGTCACATATAATGGCTGGCCGCTCTACTATTACGAGAAAGACCAGGCGCCCGGTGATGTCGTCGGGCAGGATGTGGGCGGCGTTTGGTATGTTGTTTCTGCCGCCGGAGAGCAAGTCACAACTCCATAGTTTTTATAGGAACCACCCAGACAATGCCATGTACCTGAATAAGTACATGGCATTGTTGTCCACACTGCCGCCCGTAGGGACGGCATGCTGCGCTTGTCTCTGCGCTTCTCAGAATGGATATGCTACAATCACCTCATGGGCACACTTTATCTCGTCGCAACTCCCATAGGCAATCTCGAAGACATGTCCCCGCGCGCGATCCGAATTTTGCGCGAAGCGAGTTTGATCGCGGCGGAGGATACACGTCACACCGGCATACTGCTCAAGCACTTTCAGATCGAAACGCCGATCACAAGTTACTTCGAGCATAACAAGCTGAACAAGCTGGATTTCATCCTCGACAAGCTTTCCACGGGGGATGTGGCGTTGGTCTCGGATGCGGGGACTCCCGCGATCAACGATCCCGGCTACGAATTGGTGCAAGCCGCCCTCGCTTCCAGCCACGACGTGCGGCCGGTCCCCGGGCCCTCGGCCCCCATCGCCGCCCTGACCGTCTCCGGCCTGCCCACCGATTCGTTCCTCTATCTTGGCTATCTTCCTCATAAGACGAGTGAACGCCACAAACGCCTGGAGGAGGTTGGAAGCCAGCCCTATACCCTGGTTTTCCTCGAATCTCCTTACCGGATCGTCGAAGCCCTGGAGGATATCTTTTCCATTCTGGGCGACCGCCGCGTTTGTGTCGCGCGCGAAATGACCAAGATGTTCGAAGAATACTGGCGCGGGAACGCCAGCGGCGCAGTGGAATATTTCAAGTCGCAGCCGGCACGCGGGGAGTTTACGCTGGTCGTGGAAGGGAAAAAGTCTGAAGATGGCGAGCGGTGGTCAGAGGAGCAGGTGCAGCGGGCAATTGAAAGCGAATTGAAGAAGGAAAAATCGGCAAAAGAGATTTCTGTCGAACTTGCCAGGGAAAGCGGCTGGAGCAAGAAGGAAATCTATTCTCTTATCAACAAAATGTAGCGGGTTCTGATTTGTTGGGAGGCAAGCGTGGAAAAGATCAGCTCAGGCCATGAACAGTCTGCGTAAACGCACGGGCATGGCCCAAAACGCCGAACAACTTGCTGTCGAAGCAATTCAAAACCGTTCTTAATTTGCTATAATTCTTTTACTATGGCTAAACCGAAGATAAAAATTCCTCGTGAAAAGTTAGAGGATTTCTGTAAAAGGAATCACATCCGGAAACTGGCATTCTTCGGCTCCGTATTGCGCGAGGATTTTGGGCCCAAAAGCGATATCGATGTGTTGGTGGAATTCGAACGCGGAAAAACGCCCGGACTTGCTTTCTTCAGCATGCAAAACGAATTGTCGGAAATCCTGGGACGCAAAGTGGACTTAAATACTCCTGGGTTTTTAAGTAAATATTTCCGTGAACAGATCATGCGTGAAGCTGAGGTGCAATATGTCAAGGCGTGAGGTAACGATTACTTTGCGCCAGATGCTGGATTATTCACAAAAAACTATTACTCTTTCTCGCGGTAGAAAAAGAAGTGACCTTGATGAAGATTTGACTTTTAACCTGGCGTTGACACGATTGGTCGAAATTATAGGGGAAGCTGCTAATCGAGTTCCGGATGAGTTTCGTAATGATCACTCCGAAATTCCGTGGATGGAAATTATTGGAATGCGAAACCGGTTAATTCACGGTTATGATGAGGTGGATTTTGATTTCCTTTGGAACGTCATTCGAAATGATCTACCGGGATTGATAAAGCAGTTAAATAAAATTCTTTAGATCTTTTGGCGGCAGGTACTGTCGCCAAATTTTTCGAAGAAGCCCAAACCCAATTAGGAGAATAATGAACACAAATAAGGACGACACGCTTTTGTTTGCCAATGAAAACACTGTTTTTCGGATCGTTTCCACTGCAAAGATCATATCGTGGGTCATACTGGTTTTCTATCTGATCAGTTTTGTAAATGACCTGGCCCCGCTTTTTCAGGGACAGATGAACTGGCCCACGGAGATTGCCCAATGGCCGATCGCAACCGTCAGCCTGCTGTTTGCGCCCGTGATCGGATTGTTTTATTTTCTGGTCCTGCAGGGCGTGGCTCAGGGATTGAACCTGGCACTTGATATTTATTACGATTTTCAACCCGAAGAGGAAGAAGAGTCAACCGTCGTGGAAGCATGATGGCGATCAGAAAACGCCTGGGGCAAATAATTGAAACCGGATATTCTTTATATATAATGAGTCCAACTTTAGAGGTATGGAGGCTGACATGCTTGCTTTTGTTCCCTGGTTGATATTTATACACATAGTAGGAGCGATCACATTTTTCCTTGCGCATGGGACTTCCATCGCGATGGCATTTCAGATTCGCAGGGAAACTGATTTTGCGCGCATCCGTGCGCTGCTCGATCTCTCCATGTCCACGGTGGTGGTGATGTTCATCGCTTTTATGGTGATGGGAATTTCGGGTTTGATCATGCCCTTCATCCTCAAAATCTGGAACAGAGGCTGGATATGGACATCGATTATCTTGATGATCGTGGTCTTTTTCTACATGGTCTTCATGAACGAGAAGCGTTACAAGCATTTGCGGAGAATAGTCGGTTTGCCGTATATGATCGGTGGCAAGACGTTTCCTGCTGAAGAACCGGCCAGTCAGGTTGAAGTGGAAGCGCATATCCGGAAATTGAATGTGAACGAACTGGTTATCATTGGATATGGTATCCCAATGATTGTTTTGTGGTTGATGGTATTCAAACCTTTTTAGATCAACAGTTCTCAAGAGGAATGTCTCATTTTGAAAACAGTTGTAGAATCCAACTATCCTACTTCCATTTAAATAATTGAGGCCAACATGCCCGGCAATGATGAAAAGAAACCTGAAGAGAAACCTGCCCTGAGCCGCCGTACTGAGCCTGTCGAAGCGAAGGTCGAAGGGAAGGAAGAAAAGCCCACTCCGAAAGACAACCTCGTCGTAACCCGGCACAAGGTGCGGATCGGCGGCAGGGAGATCAAGTACACGGTCACAGCGGGGACCATCGTCCTCAAGGAGGAGACGCCTGATCGTGAGAAGGAAGCGGAGGGCGAGAAGCCGCGGGCGCAGGTCTTCTTTGTCGCGTACATCAAAGATGGCAATGGCTCCAAAGCGAGGCGTCCGCTCACGTTTTCGTTCAACGGCGGACCGGGGTCGTCATCCGTTTGGCTGCACCTGGGAGTCCTGGGTCCGCGCCGCGTGGTTTTGGAGGAGGATGGCAATCTGCCCAAGCCTCCTTATCGGCTGACCGATAATGAATATTCGCTGCTTGACCAAACGGACCTTGTCTTTGTCGACCCGATGAACACGGGCTACAGCCGCCCCGTCGAGGGGATCAAGCCCAAGGAATGGCACGGTTTCAAAAAGGATATTCAATCGGTCGGTGATTTCATCCGCCTGTATACGACCCGCACCAACCGCTGGCTCTCGCCCAAGTTTTTGATCGGCGAGAGCTACGGCACGACGCGCGCCGCGGGCCTTTCAGGCTATTTGCAGGAACGCCACGGTATGTACCTGAATGGGATCATGCTCATCTCCGCCGTGCTTGACTTCACTACGCTTGATTTCAACCTCAACAATGACGTGCCATACATCCTTTTCCTGCCGGGCTATACCGCGACCGCCTGGTATCACGATGTGTTACAGCCTCACAAGCCATTGCAGACCTGGCTCAGGGAAGCCGAGGAGTTTGCGCGCGGCGAGTATGCCAATGCCCTGCTTCGTGGACAATCGCTGAGCAGGGAGGAACGCGAGCAGATCATTGAAAAAGTTTCGCTGTACACGGGCATTTCAAAGCAGTTCGTGGAGCGGTCGAATCTGCGCATCCGCGATGCTCACTATTTCAAGGAACTCCTGCGCGAGCGCGGATTGACAGTCGGCCGGCTCGACAGCCGCTTCACAGGCAGGGATCGCCTGGGAGTGACGGAAAATGCTGAATATGATCCGTTGCTCACGAACGTCATGGGGCCGTATACCGCGGGCTTTTATGACTACGTCCGGAGCGAGCTGAAGTTCGAATCAGACCTGCCCTATGAAATCCTGAGCGAGTTCGTCCATCCCTGGTCGTATGCCGAGTTTGAGAATCAGTACGTCAATGTGGGCGAGACCCTTCGCAAAGCGATGACCTTCAATCCCTATCTCAAGGTCTTTGTTGCGAACGGGTATTACGATCTCGGTACGCCGTACTTCGCAACTGAGTATACGTTCGATCATCTCGGCCTGGATGAAAACCTGCGCGGCAACATCTCGATGGAATATTATGAGGCCGGGCACATGATGTACATCCACATGCCATCGTTGAGGCAGATGAAAAAGGACCTGGCGAAGTTCATCAAGAGCGCGATGTAGTCCAAAAATTCAGCCACGGACACTTGCACCTGACGCAAGTGCAGGTGTTTCACTGATTACACAGAACTGGCAACCTTCATAGGTAAGGCTGCCAGTTCTGCTATTAGGAGTTCAAGATTACACTACTTGAAAATCAATGCCTATCCGTGTAATCCATGGCGAAAAGAGTTTTTACGGCTCCCAAACGATCGTAACCATGCCGCGCAGATAAGGTTGGTTGTTGACGTACTCGAAGCCGATCAGCCAGGTACGGAAATCGAAAACCTCCGAGGAAGCCGGCTTGTAAAGGTTGTAGTAATGGATATCCGGGTAGGGCCACGGGGTCCCCAGCGGAAATACCTTCGTCAGCTCATCACAATAGGTCTCCATATTCGGGGCGTTCAGCACTTCCAGCATTTTGGGCTGGATAATCTCTGAGAATGTTCCGGTTCCGTACTCTGTTCCGCCGGCCGGACCCGAGCCCCACCGATAAACTTCCGTGCTTGTAAAGATATCTCTTGCTGTTGCAGTGGTGAAGTTCACAGGGGTTTCATATGCCCACAAACGGACATCAGTACCATGGAGGGGGCTCACCAGCGCGGCAAACATGTCACCGTTCGACTGGTTCATGCTGCCCTTCAGCTGTTCGATCAGGATGGGGATACGTGTGTCCGCGCAGAAGGCCTCATGCGAGATGGGACCCGGATCGGATGCGAAACCTCCTTTGGCGATGAGGACGCTGTGCCAGTACAGGCTTCCATCTGCGAGACGCGTAGTGTAAAGGATGGCTTCATCCTTGCCATCCAGCCCCCAGCCCGAGACAAACAAGGCCTGTGAGTTGGAGGGATCCAGCCCGACGATCGAGTATGGATTTGAGCCATTCAACAAGGTATTCAGATCCTTATTCGGGTCGGCAGCCAGGACTGTGCCTGCGCCGAGGTAATTCGTCTGCAATTGCTCTATCGCCAGGTCAGGCGTGTAAGATGTTCCCTGGGATTGCCAGAGAGCGATCATAAAGGATTGATCCATCAATACGTCGGCTGTCGCGAAGTTGTGTGCGTTCAATGTCTCGACCAGGGTCTGTCCGAACTTCGTGAAATCCTGGGTGAGGAATTCGAACGATTTCTCGACGCCATGCGCACTGACCGTGTAGCGTCCTGGCGGCAGGTTGTTGGTGTAGAGCGGGATCACGCGTTCGAACGGGGTGGGTGTATTGGTGCACTGCACGGCCGAATCGGTGTTGAGCATCACCGTTATTCGGAATGTGTTTCCATCGAGGAGTTGGTTGATCCCGGCGATCGTCGTGCAGCCCGTATCGGATAATGTGCCGCGCACGACCGCGTTGGCCTGCAGGGGCTGCGCCTCGACGATTTGAATGTCCACGCTCTGGACCGTGACCGTACCGATAAAGGGTGTGGGAGTCGGTGTGGGCGCGCCGGAGGAGAGCAGCGTCCAGCTGGAGCCGCCATCGTTCGTGCGGTAGAGCGAGGTCGTTCTGCTCTCATTCTCGATGAGGATCCAGCCCGCGGTTGGGGAGACGAAGTCCATGCCCAGGAACTGGTAGGCCAGCTCGCTGAAACGGACGTTTGGCGTGACCGTCCGCCAGGTGGCTCCAGCGTCATTGGTGACATGGAATACGTCCGACAAGTCATAGCCAAAGACATCCTTCCAGGACGCAAAAGCAACGGATGCGCCATTGCGTGCAAAGTTGGCCGAGCGACTCCAGGTCGCGCCGCCGTCGTGCGTGGCGTAAATATACAGGTCTCTGCCGGCGCTGGTAGACAGCCATACCGGCAGGACGGCGTCATTGGGACCGAAGAATGTCGGCGCGGTTGTGGAGAAATCAGCTGTTTCGTATCCGGCCGGCAGGGCCAGGGACTGTGGGGCCCAGGTGACGCCGCCATCGGTCGTCTTGTAAAGATAGACCGTTCCGGTCGCCGGGCTGTAACCGCCGACCCAGCCCGTCGACGGATCGCGGAACGCGATCCCGTATTTGACGCCGCCAAACGGCAGGGTATTGACCGGTTGGGACGGATCGACGGCATACTTGAGCGTCCAGGTCGCGCCGCCATCGGAGGTCCGGTAAATCTGGACGGCATGTTTGTGCATGCCGCTCGGCAGGCCGGCCATGACAAAACCATTCATGTCGTCCAGGAATTGGATGGATCCATTGTCAAAGGGAAGGTTCCTGTAGGTTGTCCAGGTGTAGCCGCCGTCTGTTGTGCGGAGCAGCCAGATGGAACTGGTATCTGGGCTCTCGAGTCCTCTGGCCAATACCCATCCTTTACTGGGGCTCTGGAAGAAGCCGTTGATCACCGCTGAAATATTCGGTGCGGTGACGTTGTGCCAGTGCGTGCCGCCGTCGGCAGTTCTGAGAACAAAGTTGTTACCAAGACTCCAGCCGTTGGACAGATCGTTCATAAACAGCTTTTTGATCAGCGGCGATGAGACCACGGGTGGGGGCACAACTGTCGGCGGGGTAGGCGTTTGCGTGGCAGTTGGTGAAGGTGTCAGTGTCGGAGACTGGGGTGCTTCGGCGCGGATGATCATCGGTCCTCCCCATCGCACGCGGTCACCCGTGGCGCTGCCGGTCGCAAGGATGGTGAGGATGAAACGCACGCTTCTTCCTGCCAATGGAGTCAGGTCAACACTGGCCATGTGATTCTTTTTATCGTTCTGTTCGCGCCACGACCAGAAGTTGAAGATACCGCCGTTGGCGGTCATATAATCCAGACGGAAGGTCACATAACAGTTGTACCCATATTCACAGCCGGTGACCGTAAAGAAGTGATCGCCGGGCTGGACGGTAAAGGTGGGGAAGATTCCCTGGATATAGCCGTTGTATTTGTTCTCAGGCGACATCAAAATCGTTGGCGCGGGGCCCTTGTTGCCATCTTCCAGATGTGAATAGCCTAACGGGATGATGAAACCTTTGCGGTCGCCCTCCGTGCCCGGGCAGGGCAAAGGTCCGGCCCCGCTTCTCCATTCCGCTGAACAGGCATTCAACCAGAAGGGGTATCCCCCTTCGAAGGTTGGATCACCCGACACATTGATCTCCACCCAGATCGGGTTTGACGCATTCGTGCCGATGCCAAAGAACTGTCCGCTTGCATTGGCAAGGATCCAATAACCGCGATACTTGCCGGCTGTGGCAGGCGCAACCATGTTGACGCTGATGTCAACCGTTTGACCATAGACCGCTCCCCACGGCAGGTTGACCATTGTCGAGGTGCTCATTGGCTCGCCACTGTAATAGACCAGTTTATAGGCAGTCGTCCACACACAGGCACCGGAGTTTTTCAAACGCCAGGTCTTGGTAAATGTCGCGCCCGGCACGAAGACAGTTCCATCCTGCACGGTGACATCTGTAACGAATGTCCCCCGGTCACAACCGGCGGGTGCAACGGTCGGTGGTGGTTGACCTAAAGGTGTGGCGGTCGCTGGCAATGGCGGGAGAGGTGTAAGCGTGGGAGGAGGCGCAGGCGGTTGGCCCGTCCCGGTGCGGACGATGCGCGGCGATCCCCAAATGGCGCGATCGCCGCTGGCAAATCCACTCGACAAGAGCATAAAAACGAATCTAACTTTTTGGCCCGCCAGTGAACTCAGGTCAAGGTTGGCACGATAGAAGCGCTTGTCGTAGGCTTCCTTCCAGGTCCACAACGTTTTTTGGACTCCGTTTGGTAACAGATAATCAATGCGAAAGGTCACATAACAACCGCTCGCACCGAACTCGCAGTTGACCAATGTTTGCAAACGGTCCCCCGGCTGGATCTGGAATTCGGGATACATGGCCTGGATATAGCCGTTGAATTTGTTTTGTGGAATGACCAACAAGCCCGCAGCTGCATCATAAGAGTCATTTTCAAGATGCGGGTTGTTCATTTGATAGGAGTAACCGCGGCTGTCTCCGCTTGTGCCGGGGAAGGGGAGTATCCCGGCGCCGCTCTTCCATTGGGCGAAGGGCGCGTTGGCAACAAAATCATAGATCACCGCCTCAACGCTGACCACGTTGATATCCGCCCAAAACGGATCGCCTGCCGAATCGCCAATGCCAAATTGAGTGCCTGCGGCATTGCTGATCTTAAATAAGCCTTTGTAATGTCCGCTTGTGGTGGGAGCAGTTAAATTGACTGACACATCCACCATCTGGCCCGGCGCCACTTCCACCGGCAGCCTGACCGAAAGCGGTGCGCCAAGGACATCGCCGCCCACCCATACAAGGTTGTAGGAGGTGGTCCATGTGCAAGTGCCGGCGTTCATCACCCGCCAGGTTTTGGTAAATGCTGCGCCGGGCGCGAAGGCTGATCCATCCGGAGCAGTCAAGTCAGACACAAATTGTGCGTGATCGCAATAAGTTGCTGCGAGTGCCTTCGGAACTGACTGCGAAATCAACATCCCCATCAGCAAAACCATGCCGAGGAATTTGTTCCTGAACATGGGTCCTCCTTTAGATCCGCCCTAAATTGTGCATTGCGCGTCAATGTTAGCGAATCTGTATATCTATCATCGCGCATTCTTCCATCGCGTTTCCTGACAATTCCAATACAGAATTTGGTTGGATTTGCTGTAGAAATGAAAACAGATCTCGCAAAGCTCATTACGAGGCGGGGTGGGTTTTGTGAAATAAACATGACTCACCCCGAATTTAATCTTTCAACGTTTTCGCCACGGACACTTGCACCGGCACGATTTGCCAAGCAAATCGAAGTGCAGGTGTTTCACGAATTTACGCAGAATCAGGCCAATCCAACAGAGTGGGTCGGCCTGATTTCTAGTCTTCACGGTCCGGTTCGAACCAATTAATTCAAAATCCGTGTTTGTCCGTGTACTCCGTGGCTGAATCCTTAAGTTTGGGGTGTGTCATGTTTTAGATAATGTCACCCTGAGCCCTTCGGCTTCGCTCAGGATAAACTCCACAAAGGGTCTCGCCGCGCAGCGGCAGGATTCTCCCCGGCACCTGCGTCCGTGGCAGGTGTCGGTCGCGGAGTTTACACTGACTAGCGAAGCTGTGTCGAAGTGCTCCCTCAGAATGACAAATCATCAAGGCTCCCAGACAATCGTGACCATGCCGCGCAGATAAGGCTGGTTGTTGATGTATTCGAACCCGATCAGCCAGGTGCGGAAGTCCAGTTCCGCGGGCGAGGAAGAGGGCTTGTAAAAATTGTAGAAGTGGATATTGTTGGAGAAAGGCCAGGGGCGCGCCAGCGTGAATACTCTCGACAGGTCGTCGCAGTAGGTCTCCATGTTCGAGGCGTTCAGTGTGTCCAGCATCCTGGGCTGGATGATATCCTTGAACGTGCCAATGTCAGGCTTGCTGCTGGGCCCCGTGCCCCAATTGTATGATTCGGTGCTCGTGAAAACCGCCCTGGCGGTGGTCGTGCTGAAATTCACGGACCTCTGATATGCCCACAGGTGAACGTCAACTCCGTGCACGGGATCCACAAGCGCGGCGAACGTGTCACCGTTCGACTGATTCATGCTGCCCTTCAACTGCTCGATCAGGGCGGGGATGCGAGTGTCGGCGCAGAAGGCATCGTGCGTGACATATTCGGTCAGGTAAGCTGAGTTGACCCAGCCCGTCCCGCCACTTGGATTCTGGACCTCCACCCAGGTGCCGTCTTCTCCGGTGGCAGTGGGTCCCGTTCGCATGACGTTAACCGCGTCCGCCGGGAACGAGCCGACGACGGGCTGGCTGGGTCCCGCGGCCGAGCGGATGTTCAACACGTCCTCGGGCTGCACACGTATAACCGCGTAGGGTCCGATCAAAGTCACGGGTGGAGCAAAGCCTCCTGGCGCGATCAGTACGCTGTGCCAGTACGGATTTCCATTCGCAAGCCGCGTAACGTACAGGATGGCTTCACCCTTGCCGTCCAATCCCCAGCCCGAGACAAACAACGCCAGCGAATTGGAGGGGTCAAGACCCACGATCGTGTATGGATTCGAACCACCTAACAAGGCATTCAAATCTTTGTTCGGGTTGGCCGTCAGGACCGTGGACGCCCCGATATAATTCAACTGTAATTGCTCAATGGCAAGGTCAGGTGTATAGGATGTCCCCTGTGATTGCCAG
>Ga0105098_10000093_pt1 | contig 26444 bp, 24 predicted proteins | sample PPLLak21cMay2015_FD_79137 | JGI IMG/M metagenome (GOLD analysis project Ga0105098, IMG submission 79137) | Freshwater sediment microbial communities from Prairie Pothole Lake near Jamestown, North Dakota, USA - PPLs Lake P7 Core (1) Depth... | ecosystem: Environmental > Aquatic > Freshwater >... | reverse complement strand
TCGTCGGTCCCCAGCCTCTCCAGGCTCTCACTCAGGTCGTCGTGAATCGCCTCCGCAGTCACCCGTGGCGGCCCAAACTGCCCGGCCTCGTCCACATGTGGGTGGCATCCCTTGGTGATCAGGACGATGTCGTCGCGTCGACCCGTTTGCCCGAGCCACCGGCCCAGAGCTTTCTCGCTCTCGCCAAGGCCATAGATGTGGGCGGTGTCGATGCAGTTCCCGCCGATGGAGAGGTAGGCGTCGATCAGCTCTGCGACCCGGTCATCTCCGGCAGGCGTGAAGATCCTCGAAGTTGTGCCCAGGCCGATGACCGAAACGGGGCGCTCGATGCCAGTTATGTCGATGTATCGCATATGACGGCGGTCACCGTACCGGCTCGATCGGGAAATCATCATCAGGGACGACTGGGCGCTGCTCGGCGATCGATGGCTTGAGACTCGCTTCGAATTGCAGTTCTCGAAGGCCGGCGATGCCCGGGATCGGCGGCGGGAGCCCCGCCCGCACCGAATCGAGATAGGCGTCGATGGACTTCTCGAAAGACCCGTCGTACTTGTCCCAACGGGAGGTTTGCCGGCTCGGCATGACGGCCTCGTGCACGTCGTGGTTCGAGTCGAGCACCTCCATCTCCTCATCGAGACCACGAAAGTGAAGACGACCTCGCTCGAAGGCGACGATCAACTCGAAGAGGGGAAACCCCCAATCGATCCCGTTGGTGCCGAGAAGAGTGCCGGTCGCGTCCTGACCGATGAGAAAGGAGGCCGCGATGTCAGACGCCGTCCCCGAGGCGGGATGTTCATGAGCTCGGGTGCCCTGCTGGGCGGAGATTCGCCGGAGCGGACCGGCAAAGAGAAGTATCAAATCGATGCAATGGCTCCAGGTGGCGTAATGGGAAAGCGCCACGACACTGACCGGTGCCCCGAAATCACGGTCTTCGACGATCTGTCGCCCCCGCACCGTCTGGTCGAAGAACCGGTAGTTGAACACCATCGCCACCTCGGTCCCTGCCGCGTTCGCCTCCTCGAGGAGGGCTTTGCCGTCCCAAAAGTCTTGTTCGACGACATTGGCCTGGCCACTCCTTGCCACCAGGGGCTTCTCGAGGAACAACCGCTTGGGCCGGAAAGGGAGAAGTGCGCGGATCGCCTCCAGACGCTCCTGCTCTCCGGTGAGGACGAACACCGCATCCGGGCCTCGCCCGAGCAGTTCGTCGAGAGAACCGGCCACCGGCACGTCGAATCGCTCACCCAAGGCATAGGCACGCTCCCTCGTCCTCGAGTAGAGGGTCAACGAGACATCGTCGTGTCGGAGGAGACCCGGTATGTAGTTGCGCTCAGCGACCTTGCCGGTCCCGACGATGGCGATTTCCACGGCGGCGCCGACCCTAGGTGAGGTGGCGCCGCCGATCAGGCCGCCCGGTTCAGCCGCCCAACTTCGCCGCGAAGTAGGCCTGGAAGCGGTCGAAGAATCCCTGCCAGGCCACGTTGGCGAAGAAGTCCCTATTCGCCTCGTCGGGGAGCCCGGAGTGAATCACCTTCATCAGCGTCTTCCCTCCTTCTTCTTCGAAGGTGATCTCGACGATTGTGTCATCGATGCTGCTGCCGTCCGGTGAGCTCCCGCTCGATTTGCTGACGAGCCGATGCGGCCGGTCGACGACCTCGAAGGTCTGAATCTCACGAAACATCTCCTCCGGGGAGAACCCCCAGGCGCTCACCCACGTGCCGCCCACCCGGAGGTCGATCTCGTTCTCGACGATCATTGCGTCCTCGTTGAGGATGGTGAACCAGACCTTCATCGCCTCGGGATCGGTGTATGCGTCGAACACCTCCTCCGGGGTGGCGTCGATCAACCTCTCCACTCTGAGCTCGTAGCTCATCGCTGCTCTCCTTTCCTTTCTTCGAAATACGCCTCGAGCCCGTCGAGTCGGCGGTCCCATTGCTTCCGGTAGAACTCGATCCAGTCGAACGCGTCGTCCAATCGGGATGGGCCGAGTCGACAACTCCGGGTCCGCCCCACCTTCTCGGTGACCACCAGCTCTGCCTCCTCGAGGATCCGGACGTGTTTCTTGAGACCGGTCAATGTCATGGACAACGGTCGGGCCAACTCGGTGATCGAGGCCGGTCCACGACCGAGCCGGTCCAGGATCTGACGTCTGGTGGGGTCGGAGATGGCTCCCAAAGTTCGGTCGAGCGTCGCATACTGAACCATTTGGTTCAGTATGCCCGGTCAGTGAGAAACAGTCAATCCTTGACTGAGGATCAGTCGGCGATCAGGCGGGTGATCAAGTCGCGAACCTCACCCGGCTCGAAGTCGAGCGTCGAATCACCAACCGTGAGCTCGACGATCTGCCAATCGGGATGGGTTCCGGGGAAGGTCGATTTCCATGTCCAGATCCCCTCCTCATCCGCGATCCGCAGCGCTTTGGCCTTCAACACTTCCGGCGAGATACCCAGATGCAGATGAAACATCGACGTATGAGGCGGATCTGGAACCACCCGCACGCGATCGAGGTCACGCAGGGCAGCGGCGATCGCCAGGGCATGATCCCTGTAACTCTTCATACGTGGGAGCCGGGAACGGACCGAGGCCAGAGCCGAGGCGGCGTAGGGCCACATGGCGAACAGGGTCCCGCCATGGCGGAGACGCCATTCTCGGGCCTCGGCAATGAAATCCTCGGGGCCGGCCAAGCCCGACCCGGCCAGCGCCCCCAGGTCCTTGTAGAACGAGACATAGACGCTGTCGAACAGCCCGGCGATCTCTTCCAGCGGTCGGTCGTAGGCGGGTGGGCACTGCCAGAGACGGGCGCCGTCGAGATGGATCGCCGCCCCACGGTCACGAGCCCAAGCGGTCTGGGCGAGGAGATCTTCCCACTTCGGAAGCTGCCCCCCTATTTCTCGCTGGGGCAACTCGAGCAGCAGGGCGCCCAGGAGTTCAGCTACCTCCTCCAGGCTCTCGAGCGTGAGAGGGCTGTAGGGATCACCAACCGGGCGACCGACGAGGTCATGGAGACGTTCGAAGGCGCCGCTTTCATGCATCTCCACGTGACTGGTGGGGTGAAACGCGATCGTCCGACGATTCCGTCGGTCGGCATGGATCCGCAAAGCGATCTGTTGTGCCATGGTCCCGCTCACGAAAAAGGCCGCAGCCGGCATCCCGAGGAGATCGGCGAGGTAGGTCTCGAGTTCCTCGACCACGCCGCCGTCCCCGTAGCGATCGGGGGTGATGTCGGGGGGTAGCTCCGAGAGCATCCCGGCGGCTGTTCGATCGCCATGCCAGGCCAGCCAACGGGTGCAGGCGCGACGAATCCGATCGATCTCGGCTTCGTTTGGGTCCATCGGGCGACTGTATCCCCCGAGGGGGAGGATCAGCCCCTAATTGTCGGCGGGCGCGTCTCCCAGGATCTCCTCGAGCTTGACGAGGATCTGCCGTTCCCCTTCGCTCACCTGCTCGGCCCCGATCCCGAAGAACCCGCCTTCCTTTGCGGCATCGGCGGCATTCTTGGCCGATTGGAGGACCCAAGCTCGATACCCGGTCGCCTCCTCCGCCGTCGCCTTCTGGGTGACTATTCGGTTGGCTTCCCGGAGCTCGTCCAGGATCAGCTCACGAGGATCGGCGCCAGACTCCGGTTTGAGATCCGACATGGGGTTCTGCTTCTCCTCCAGAGCGACCTTCAAGCCGGCGGACAGGTCGACCACCAGACCTTGCTCGTCCGTGGCGGTCACGGCCGACTTCATCGCCGCCATGGATTCTTTCGACATCTCGATCGGGCCACCTATGTCGGCCAGCGAAACTCCCATGCCGGCGACCAGCGGAGCCCGGTAGAGCTTGACCCACTCTTCTTCGGTGAAATCGGCCTTGCCGGTCATGATGCTCCCTTTCTGAGGTGGCAGGTGACCAGCGAGATCCTACGCGGGACGCCATTGCTAGTTCCGCGGACGCCGTGCCCGGCCCCCGGCTATCTCAAGGACGCCTTGCCAGTCAGCAGCTCGAATGCCTCGGCCAGCTGGAGTGGGTCGGTCTCCCCAATCGAGGTGAGAAGGAGATCCTCGTCTATGAGACCCCAGGCGATGACCTCGGCGGCTTGCTCGATGCCCTGTTCCTCCCACGCCATCGAATTGTCGTGCCAGATGTCGAGACCTCTGAGATCGAGGAACCGATTACGGGTCGCTCTGTCGAGTGTCTGATGAGCCCAAGCGTGGGCCAGCTCGTGGAGGACCGTCTTCTTCGGAGTGACCAGGAAGCGGTCCCAGTTGAACCCACAGATGTCGATGGTGGCGGGAGCGCCCGGACGGAAGTAACCGATATGACCCTCACATGCTGCCCGGTCGTCGTGAAAGGACAGTGAGAGAGGTGGCAATTCGAGCCCAGCCCGATCGAACCGATCGAAGGCCCACCGGGCCAATGCGGCGTCTGCCTCATCTCTGAAGCCGGTTTGGTCGAGGACGGCCTCCATCCCGGAAACGGTGGCGACCTCGCTCGTGGTTGGTGCCAGCCAGCCAGCTGAGATTCCCGACAACAACAGGCCCACCCCGAGTATGCGTGTGACCGACATGGCCACACCGTCCCGACCGGCCCTAGAGGTGGACTTTCGTCGCCTCTATTCGGGCTTTTCGGGGGCTTAAGCCGGGCTTAAGTCGCTAGACATGTAATCGCAGGGTTCGGGTTGGAGGTGTGGGTGTCCGGTCGCGGTGTTCAGTTCAATGTCCTCGGGCCACTGGAGTTCCGACGCGCCGGCCAAACCGTCGACCTGGGGAGCCACAAGCAGAAATCTCTTCTGGCCTTGCTCCTGATCCATCGCAATCAGGTCGTATCCACCGATCGGATCCTCGATGAATTATGGGGTGAGGGAGGCGCCGACAAGCAGAACGCTCTCTGGGTCCATGTCTCCAACTTGAGGTCCGCGCTCGAACCCGATCGGCCGGCACGCGCCGAGGGCACTTTGCTGCTGACCCGGGCTCCCGGCTACCTCCTCCAGGTGGACCCGGAGGAGGTGGATGTCGCCAGTTTCGAGCGTCTCCTGGCGGAGGGCCACGGGTTGGCCTCGCACGATCCGTCGGCTGCATCACTCGTATTCGCCGAGGCTCTGTCGATGTGGCGAGGACGGGTACTCGACGATTTCACGTACGAGTCGTTCGCCCAGGCCGAGATCCACCGGCTCGACTCATTGCGTCTCGATGCCGTCGAAAGCCGCGTGGAGGCCGACCTCGCCCGTGGGTTGACTCATCAGTTGATTGGCGAACTCGAAGGTCTGGTGCGTGAAAACCCCTATCGGGAGCAGCTCACCGCTCTGCTCATGACCGCGCTCTATCGGTCCCGCCGCCAGGCTGAGGCACTCCGTGCCTACGGCCAGCTGAGGGAACGATTGGGGTCGGAACTGGGTATCGAACCCTCGGCCGACCTGAGGGACCTCGAGGAGCAGATCCTCACAGGTGATCCCCGGCTGGAGCCGGTGCCGGGTCGTCGACATGAGGGCGGGACCGACCCAAGCCTGGCAGTGCGTGGATATGAGCTGAGAACGAGCCTTGGCAAGACCCGGTACGGGAATGTCTACCGCGCCTATCAGCCGGCTATCGGCAGAGAGGTCGCGGTCAAGGTGATCCGGGCAGAGGTGGCAAACGACCCTGCCTTCGTCCGGAGGTTCGAAGCAGAGACGAGGTCGATCGCCGAGCTCGACTCTCCACAGGTGGTGCCGATCTTCGACTTCTGGCGGGAGCCCGACGGAGCCATCCTGGTAGAGAAGCTGATCACAGGAGGCAGCCTCCACTCCATGCTTGCCCAGGGCCCGATGCCTGCGGATCGGGTGTGCGAGATCGTGAGTCAGCTCGCCCTCCCCCTGGCCCGTGCGCACGAGCTTGGGATCGTCCACGGTGGAGTGACTCTGGACGACGTGCTTCTCGACAACGACGGCATGCCCCTGATCACGGATTTCGGCATGAGCGCCGTGCCATCTTCCACACCCGCCGACGACATCGAAGCGTTGGCCATCTGCGCCGCCCAGCTCATGGTTGGCAGCGAAGGGTCCCTTACCGAGCTCACTCCCGCGCTCGAGGCCAGCCTCGTCGCCATCCTCGCCAATCCCCGCGCGTACGGCACAGTCGAGCAGTTCGCCGAAGCCTTCCGATCCGCGGTAGGCGCCACGCAAGGTGACGCGGCAGTCGTGGATGTGCCAAACCCCTACAAGGGCTTGGTGCCGTTCGACGAGGCCGACACCGCGCAGTTCTTCGGACGCGAGCGACTGGTGGAGCGAATGCTCGCCAGGCTCGGCGGGCCGGACCCGCTCAACAGATTCCTGGCGGTTGTCGGGCCAAGCGGAAGCGGCAAGTCGAGCGTCGTCCACGCCGGTCTCGTCCCGGCACTCAGAGCCGGCGGTGTCCCTGGCTCCGACACTTGGTACATCGCGACCATGACACCGGGCGCGCACCCATTCGACAGCCTGGAGCGCGCCCTCACCAGCGTCGCCGTGTCGATGGCCCCCACCTTGCTCGAGCAATTGGTCGCCCAAGCATCGGGGCTGCGCAGGTCGATTCAGGGGCTTTTGCCAGACGAGGTCTCACCATTTGTCTTGGTCGTGGACCAGTTCGAAGAGCTGTACACCATGACCGGGGATCAAGAGCGTCAGGCCTTCACCGAGGCACTGGTGGACGCCATCACCCATCCGCAGAGCAGGCTCAGGATCGTCATCACTTTGCGCGCCGACTTCTACGACCACCCGCTGGCCACGATGGGGATAGGCGAGCTCTTACGAGACCACACGGAGTTGGTTACTCCGATGACCCACCCTGAGCTGGAGCGAGCTATCACACGGCCAGCTGAATCGGTCGATGTGATTGTCGAGCCCGCGCTGCTGGCAGCCCTGACCGCCGACGCCACCTCCGAGCCCGGCGTGCTGCCCATGCTCCAATACACACTCACCGAGCTCTTCGACAGCAGACGTGGGGCCACGATGACTGCCGCCTCATACGAGTCGATGGGTGGCCTGACGAATGCCCTGGTGACCAGGGCCGAATCGTTGTTCGGCGCCTTGGGGCCTGAGGGGAGGGCCGCGGCGAAACAAGTCTTCCTTCGTCTCGTAGCGCTCAACGAGGGTGGCGGGGATACCCGGCGGAGGGCCCTCCTCTCGGAGCTGAAGAGCATCGAAGGGACAGAAGGCGAAGTGGACGACATGCTCCGGGCATTTGCCCGTCATCGTCTGCTCAGCTTCGACCGAGACCCGGCGAGCAGGGCCCCGACCGTCGAGATCGCCCATGAGAGCCTGATCGGGGCCTGGGCACGTCTCGAGTCATGGATCGACGAGGCCAGAGCCGATATCCGGGCCCGGGCGCGTCTCACCACGGCCACGACAGAGTGGATCGACGAGGAGAGGAATCCTGATTTCCTCCTGGCCGGTGCCAGCCTCGCCCGTTACCAAACCTGGGTGGCCGATCCACCGGTACGTCTCACCTCGGTGGAGAAGGCGTTCCTCGAGGCCGCGGTGCAGGAGGAGCGGGCGAAGGAGAAAGTCGCCAGGGAGCGACAGCTGCAGGGATCACAGCTCCGCCGCCGGACACGCGCTCTGGTCGGACTGGGGGCTGCATCGATTGTGGTCATCACTCTCGCTCTACTCGCAGTCGGACAGGGCGAGAGGGCCCGTGACCTGGCTGACGAGCTGGCGACGACCGACGAGGCCAGACAACTCGTAGCCTCGTCCGGGCTGGCCCTGGCCGATGATCCGGAGCTCGCCATCCTCCTGGCAGTCGAGGCTGTCCGAGTGACGGAATCCTCCGGAGCCGCCCTGCCCGAGGCCGTTGATGCGCTCCACTGGGCCCTTCAGGGTGCGTCGATTCAGTATCCGCCCGACGACACCGAGACAGTGGTTGCAGTTCGGCCTCACTCGACCGGGGCAAGGGGAGTGTTCGCCCTAACACCCCAGCATCTGGTCGAGATGGGACAACAGGCGGTGGTACGGCCATTCACCCCGGGCGAGTGTGGCCGCTACTTCTCCGAAGAGTGTCCGGATCCGATGCTTCCCATTTCGGATATCGACATCGCCGGAGGCTTGGAGCGCTACACGAGCCTCGCCGGCGAAGAGGAGCGGCTGGCTGGAACATCGGTAGTGGTAACTGGAGCGTGGAACGGCGACACGAAGGAGGGTGCGGAACTCGAGTTGAACCGGCTCACGTCCGAACTCGGTGTCGACGTGCGCTATGTCGCCCATCGCTTCGACCAGGACCCGAACTCCGTCCCTCTGGGCGATGACCCCGTGGACATTTCGATCATCAGCGCTCCGGGTGCGATCGCCGATATCGCCGCGAGCAGACCCTTGGTCGACGTCGGCGCCTATCTGGGGAATCAGTACCTACGAGAGTCTTACGGCGAGTACCTGACGTCACTGGCCTCTTTGGCCGGTCGCCAGCATGCGGTTTGGACTCGCCTCGGCGCAAAATCGCTGCTCTGGTACAACGCTTCCGAATTCGGTCGAGCTGGTTACGAGTTACCTGGCGACTGGACCGACCTCATGACCCTCAGCGATCAAATGGTGGCCGACGGAAAGACACCTTGGTGTCTGGGGATCTTCGCGTTCGATGCCACCGGATGGCCGGCCACCGATTGGCTGGAGACCGTTTTGCTCCTCGACGAGGGACCCGAGTTCTATGACCGCTGGGTGGCCCATGACGTCCCGTTCGACCATCCGGCGGCGGTTGCCGCTCTTGAGAAAGTGGGCTCCTTGGTCCATACCCCTGGATACATGATGCCGCGGCTCATCCAGGAGACCGGATGGGATGAGGCTTTGTTTCTTGCATCCCAGGATCCTCCCCAATGTTGGTTGAGCCCAGCACCCGATTTCGCGATGTCCTCCTTCGCCGAAGCGCCGATGGCCGTGGTGAAATTCCCCCGGATCGATCCCGCTTACAGCCCCGCCATGCTCGGGGCCGGTGACCTAGCGCTCCCGGTGTCGGATCGACCCGAGGTGCGGGCCGTGATGAGGGCGATCGCCAGCCCGGCATGGGGATCCGGCTGGGCTCAGAGCCCGTTTCTGCTGGATTTCACCCCACCCCATCGTGACTTCGACGTCGGCCTCATCACTGATCCTCTTCTGAACTCGATATCTGCGGCGGTCGGCGAATCTGTCGAGGCCGACATGTTCAGGTTCGACGGGTCGGACATGATGCCTTATGAGATCGGGTTCGGCCCTCTCCTCACCGAACTCACCGATTACGTGTCTAACAGCGGTAAGTCGGCGCAGGAAACCCTTTCAGCTGTCGAAACCGCCTGGAGTGACTACGAGGCCGCCCGGCCGGCCGGCTGAGTCCTACGAGGAGCCTTCCTCCACGACCTTCTTGAGACCATCGAGCATCGTCTGCCAGTTTTTCTCCGAATGGTCTCGGGCCTCGGCGGTCTCGTTGTTGTCCTGGATCAAGGTCACCGTTGTCGTCGAGCCGTCTTCGACTACCTCGATACGGACGAAGTGATAGTTCTCCGGTAGGTCCGGCTGGCCGCTCAAGGGGCTGAAGTGGCTGTACTCCAGGACCTGAGGCGGACGGACCTCGCGGATCACCCCGCTGTCCTGGTACGGCCGACCATCCCATTCCCCCTCCCAGGTGATCGGGCTCCCCACCATCCAATCGGTTGTCACCTTCGCCCCGAACATGTATTCGCTGATCGCATCGGGGTCGGTCAGGGCCTCCCAGACGTCTTCCTTCGGTGCATCGATGACCGTGGACACCTTCGCCACCTGATCGCTGTCTGACATCGCCTTCCTCTCGTCGAACAGACGATTCCTACCCGGATTAGTCCCAAACCATGCGCTGACCGGCTCCTCATGCCAGGAGCATGCTGGAGTCGCTCGAGAGTCGATCAACGAACTTGTCACCGGCCCGTTGTGTCTGGGTACATTCCGGCCCGGTGACAACCAGTTCGATGGATGGTGGCAGGTGGACCAATTGGGTGGGCAACCAGTCTTTCTCACCGCGAGAGATCGTGGAGGTCTATTCCGAGACCGACGTCCAGCGTGAAGTGGCCAGGGCGTCCTCCAGCGGATACTCGATCCGCACAGTCGGCACCGGGCACTCGTTCACCCCGATCGTCGAGACCGATGTCTTGCTCGACACCAGCCCGCTCCGCGGGATCACCGAGGTCGATCCGAGCCAACTCACGGTGAAGGCCGGACCGAAGACCACCATCGGTGATTTCGGCGATCCGCTTTGGGAGCATGGCCTGGCCCTGGCCAATCAAGGCGACATCGACACACAGGCGATAGCCGGCGCCATCGCCACCGCGACCCACGGGTCGGGTCTGAAACAGCCGAACTTCTCGGCGGCGCTCGAAGGGGCGAGGTTCGTCGACGGCTTTGGGAATCTCGTCGAGATCACCAGAGACAGCGATCCGGATGTCCTTCACGCCCTCCAGGCGTCGATTGGTCTCCTCGGCATCATGACCGAGGTCACGCTCAAGGTCGTCCCCGCCTATGACCTGCACGCCCGGATCGACATCATGAGGTATGACGAGGTCATGGAGCGGTTCGAGTCGGACCTGGAGGAGTATCGCCATTTCGGCCTTTTCTGGATGCCGACCGACGCCTCCGCCGCCCTCTACAACCTCCATGACGCCGGCGCCGACGATTGTGTGGTCAAGCGATATCGGGAGGTGAAACCCGGCACGTCACCCGACGACCTGCCCGAGGGCGAACGCATCGACCGCTCCTACCGGATCTACCCGATGATCTACGACGCGAATTTCCACGAGGTCGAATACTTCCTGCCTATCGCGCACGCCCGGGAGGTCATGGACGGGATGCGTAAGCTGATGCTCGACTGGCTCCCGCTGAGCGTCTACCCGCTGGAGATCCGGGTGGTCGCTGCCGACGATGCCTGGATGAGCCCCAATTATCAGAGGGACAATCTCGTTGTGTCCATCTCCGGCGAGCCGGGAACCGACTATTGGCCATACCTCCGTGCCTGCGACGAGCTGTTCTCCGAGTATGGCGGCCGACCCCATTGGGGCAAGATCCATTTCATGACACCGGAGCGCATCGCGGCCCTGTTCCCCCGTTACCGGGACTTCCTCGAGATGCGTCGGCGATTCGACCCCAACGGGACCTTCCTCAACCAACACCTGCGCTCGCTCTTCGAGTGACGTTCAGGGAAGCCGACCAAACCAGACCAGCGAGCCCACACCGGCCAGGCTGAGGAGTGCCAGAGCGGCGCCGGCAAACCAGTCACCGATCTCAACCTGCTCCTTCTCGACTGTGACCGAACGCCCGAGGTCCTCGTAGACCTGGCTGAGTTGCTCGACCGACGCCGCGGTGAGTGCTTTCCCGTCGGTCTGGCTGGCCAATTCGGCCAGGGCTTCCTCGTTGACCGGCACCGGGACTTCGCCTTCGAATGGGTCCATGATCGTCCCGGCGTCTGTCCCGAAGGCGATGGTATGAACCGGGATGCCGGCACTGCGGGCGGCGGTAGCAGCCTCGTCGTTGGTGCGACCCATCGTCGTCTCACCATCGGAGAGGACCACGATCGTGCCGGCCGCCTCGTCGGAAGTGCCCGACTCGTCCGCGGTGTTACCAGCGGAAGCCTCGATTGCCTCAATACCGAGGAACACGGCCTCGCCGATCGCCGTACCCTCACCCAGCCCGCTGTGATTGATGGATCCTTCGATCATCCGGCGCACCGCGTCGATCCGCGTTGTTGGCGAAATCAGGTTCCTGGCCACCCCGTCGAATCCGACAACGCCGACCGCGACGCCCTCGGGCACTGCGTCGAGGAAGGCCCCGGCAGCCTCCCGGGCCGCGTCGACCCTGGACGGCGACACGTCTTCGGCCTCCATCGAGATCGATGTGTCGATCGCCAGGACCACCAGCTGTGTCGACTCACGGGTCTCGCCGGCTATGACCGGGCGGGCGAAGGCCATGGTCGCCACCACGGCGGCCACGATCAGCCCGATGGCCGGAAGATGTCGGCGCCACCCGGGACGGTCCGGTGCCACCTGATCGAGCATCTCGACCGTCGTGAACCGCATCGCATAGCGACGCCGTCTTGCTTGCAGCACCAGGTAACCGACCGTTAGGGCCATGGGCAGGATGAGAATGGCTAGACGGCCAGGCGAGAGAAAGGCGAAATCACTCATCGTCCCGACCTCCCCGCCGACATCAGTCTCGCCTTGCGACCCGAGACGAAACGCACGAAGTCGAGTACCCAGTCCCTGTCCGTTCGCAGGACCAGATGATCAGCGCCACACGATTTGAGACGACCCGCGACATCGGCCCGTCGCTGCTCGGCGAGAGCGGCGTAACGCCCGCGAACGCCATCCTTCGTTGTATCGATCAGTCGACGCCTCCCCGTCTCGGGATCGACCACCGCGATCAACCCGACATCCGGCAGATCGACCTCTCGAGGATCCACCACCTCGACGGCGATCAATTCATGTCGATGGGACATAGCCCGCAAAGGGCGCTCCCAGTCGGGGGATCCCAGGAAATCGGAGATGACCACTGCCATGCCTCGACGGCGAGCGACGTGTCCGACCATCTCAATGGCTCGATCAAGGTCGCCGGTGTGCCCGTCCTCAGGGGCCTCGAGCAGCGCACTGAGAACTCCGCCCGCGTGTGCTGACCCACCACGTGCCGGGATGAGGAGCGGACGCGACCGTCCCTTGCGGTTGGTCGAGCGGGCCGCACCCACCCGGTTGCCGCTGTTCGATGCAAGCAGGGCAAAGGCACCGGCCGCGGACCAGGCAACCTCGTGTTTCGTTGCTCGGCCAGTGCCGAAACCGAGACTCGACGAGGAATCGAGGATCAGCCAGACGTCGAGCTCGTGGTCGGCAACCATGTCACGGACGTGTGTGTCATGGGTCCGGGCCGTCACCGCCCAGTCGATGTAACGGGGATCGTCACCCGGGACGTAGGGGCGGGATTCGCCCCTCTCCGTCCCGTGGCCCGGAAAGAGCCCGGCATGATCGCCGGCGAGGAGGCCATTAAGCCGGCGAAGCACGGTGAGCCGCAGCCGCTCGATCGGGACCTGCGACGGCGAGGTGAGACGCGATGTGCGCGGGATCGGCTCGACCCCCTTGGGGGGCCCGGATCGTCTGAGCTGCATCAGACTGCCAGCGGAGCCCGGTTTCCAGCGAGTTGGGAGGACGAGACACGTGGTGAGACCACTGTTGTCATCACCTCGACCAACACATCGTCCACGGTCACGCCGTCGGCAACCGCGTCGAAAGACAGCACCAGCCGGTGGTTGAGGACGTCGTAGGCAATGTCGTAGACGTCCTGGGGAAGGAGATGATCCCGCCCCCGCAGCAGTGCGAGGGCCCTTCCTGCGTTGATGAGCCCGATGCTGGCCCGGGGACTGGCGCCGTAGGCGAGCAGCCCGTCTATGGCCACGCCATGCTCGGCAGGGTTCCTGGTGGCGAGGACCAGCCTGACGGCATAGTCCTGCACCGCCCGGTCGACGTACACCGCTGACGCCGCCGCTTGAAGCCCAGCCACATCCTCGGTCGACAGAAGGGCAACTGGCGATCCGGATGCCTGGTGCCGAGAACGATCGACGATCTCGTGTTCCTGGTCGGGTGTCGGGTAGTCCACCGGGATCCGCATCAGGAACCGGTCCCGCTGAGCCTCCGGCAGGGGGTACACGCCCTCCGACTCGATCGGGTTCTGCGTGGCAAGCACGAGGAACGGCAAGGGCAGGGGATACGTGGTGCCCCCGATCGAGATCTGACGCTCCCCCATCACCTCGAGCAACGCCGACTGGACCTTGGCCGGGGCACGGTTGATCTCGTCGGCCAGCACGAAGTTGGCGAAGACCGGGCCCAACTCCACATCGAACCGCTCCGTCGACGGCCGATAGATCCGGGTGCCGACGATGTCCGAAGGCAACAGGTCGGGTGTGAACTGGATCCGGTTGAAAGTGCCCCCGAGAGTCTTGGCCAACGTGGACACCGTGAGTGTCTTGCCCAGGCCGGGCACGCCTTCGAGAAGGCAATGGCCACCGGCCATGAGAGCGACCAGCACGCGTTCCAGAACACGGTCCTGGCCAACGATGACCCGCTGCAACTCGCCCATCACCTCACGGAGCTGGATCCCGTGGAGACCCGACTGAGCCGCGTCGCTTCTCGTTGTGAATTGACTGGCGGTCATGAGGTTTCTCCCTCCCCTGGTGTCGCCGGGGCGGGGATCCCAAGCAGTTCCTCCAGCAGCTGTTGCAGCTCCGGCGGGATGTCGGCGGTGCCGAACATCTCGTTGAGCATCTCTTCCAGGCCGGGAAGATCCTCAAGACCTCCTGGTCCTTCGGGGCCGAAAAGGTCATCTAGCCCGGGCAGAAGGTCTTCGAGGCCGGGAACCAAGCCTCCCAACCCGCCCGCATCCTCCGGAGCGGGCACGGTCGGTGCCTCGACGCCGCCGTTCGCCTCGACCTCTTCCATCAGTGACGCGAAATCCTCGACAGGCACCGCGAACCCGACACCATCGTTGCCGCCCGACATGGAGGCGATCGCGGTGTTGATGCCGATGACCTTGGCCTCGGCGTCGGCCAGAGGGCCTCCCGAATTACCAGGGTTGATGGGGGCGTCGGTCTGGATGAGCCCGGTGAGAGTGCCCATCGGCGTCTCCAGCTCACGGTCGAGGCCCGAGATGATCCCCGCAGTCACTGACTGCTGGAACCCGAACGGGCTCCCCAGCGCGATGGCCGGCTCGCCCACCTCAACCGTCCCCGGCTCGGCGATGTTCGCCGCCACGAGATCGGTCGCATCGGTGAGAGCAACGATGGCCAGGTCACGCTCGGGGATCCGCCCCACCACCCGACCGCTGAACGAACGCTCGTCGGCGGTCATGACGGTCACCTCATCGGAGAATGAGACAACGTGATGTGCGGTGAGGACCAGCCCTGAGGTGTCGTAGATCACGCCCGAGCCGACCCCTCCGCCGGCCTCCAACCCGCCAAGGATCTCGATATGGACCACAGCGGGGCCGAGGGCTGCTGCAACCGCGCCCGGGCTACCGGCCTCTGCCTCCTCGGCGGCCACCGTAGGTGTGGTCGCTACCGGCTCTTCGCGCTGCCAGAGCCAGACCGCAGCGCCGACCAGTACCACCACGACCGCCGTCAGAGCATAGGTGAACATGCGCAGACCGCTTCTCGGCGTATTCTCCGCTACTTCCGCCGGCTCGATCGGCGTCAACACCGGCTGCTCCTCGGTGATTGGCGGGTGCGGGTCGCCGATGGGCGGCGAAGCCGGAAGGTCGCGCCAGGACCGCCGTCTGGGGCGGAGCTTGGGCGGGCTGGGGTCGAGTTGAGTCAAGGCATCCTCCGTGTGGTCAACCGCCGCAACATATGGGACGACCTTTAAAAGGCCCGTCAAGCGGTCAGCGAGGCCTCGAGCCAGGGTCGCGCGATGGCATGGATCCGATCGGGTGCGATGACCGCCCTCGGGTCGGCGCCGATCTCGACCGGAAGCCAGACAGTGAAAACGGCGCCTCCGCCCTCTTCGGATTCGACAGTTACCGCCCCGCCCTGGGCTTCGGTGAGTTGTCGGGCAATGGTCAGTCCCAGCCCGCGCTCGCCGGTCGTGTCTCCGCGATAGCGGTCGTGATAGCCCTGCCAGCCCCGCTCGAACACACGGGCGTGGAGATGCGGCGCCAGGCCGGGGCCTTCGTCGATCACCGCGAGCCAGGCCCAGCCGTCGAGCCGGCCCCAGTCCACCCCCACCATCGACCCTTGCGGCGCCATGCGCACTGCGTTGCTTAGGAAGTTCCCAATGGCGGTCCGCACCGCAGCCGGGTCTACCGACGGCACAGTCATTTGAGATGCCCCAATGAGCTCCACTTTGACCCCACGGGCCCCGGCGGGGCCGACATGTTCGGCCACGGCCGCTTCGGCGATCTCCGCCACGTCGACCGGGCCGTTTCCCTGCTCGACCGCTAGCCCGCCGTGGCCGGCGAGATCGTCGACGGTTCGCGCCATCCTGCTCACCGCCCGACGGGCGGCGTCGATGTATCTCGCTGCCCCAGGCTCGTGCCCGGCCTCGATTGCCGCCAGCTCGAGATTTGTGCCCATCACTGCAAGTGGGGTGCGCAGCTCGTGGACGACTTCCTGGGTCCGGCTGCGACGCTCGACCTCTGAGGCCTCGACCTCCGCCCGGGCCTGCGCCATAACCCGTCTCACACGACCGGCGACGACCCAGGCGACGACAAGGGCCGGGATCAGAGCCAGTGCAGGCGCCAACAAGCCGGAATCAATGAGCCCGTCGAGCGACCCTTCTTCGGCCACCACCACAACCAGGTCGTCACCGACCTGGGCAATGCCGGTCCGGGCGTCGGCCCAGGGCTCGTGACTCACGAGGAGCGCGACCGTCACCACCATGACCACGAACGCCATGAGGACGGCAGGCGCCATCAGGACTATCGCCAATCGCACCCTGGACCCGCTCATGTGCCGGCCTTCAGCATGTAGCCACGTCCGGGAAGGGTCACGATCAGTTGCGCAGCCGAGACCGATGAGAGCTTTCGACGCAGATTCGACAGAGTCATCCTCACCGTGTTGGTGAACGGATCGGCGTGCTCGTCCCACACGTGCTCGAGGAGACGCTCGGCGCTGTGAACTTCCTCCGGATGGAGGAGGAACCAGCGCAGGAGGGCGTACTCCTTGACAGTGAGCGCCACCGGCTCTTGGTGGAATGTGACCTCGTGGCGGGCGGTGTCCATCTCGATCCCGGCGTAGGCGATGATCGAGCTGCCCGTGGACGTGTCACGCCGTAGCAGGGCACGAATGCGAGCGCTCAGCTCCCCCAGCGAGAAAGGCTTCACCAGGTAGTCGTCGGCACCCTCGTCCAAGCCACGAATCCGGTCGTCGACACCGCCGCGTGCGGTCAGCATCAGGATCTTGGGAGCTGGGGCCAAGTCGTATGACCGGGCCGGGTCGGCCAATACCTGTCGGCACACGTCGAGTCCATCCCCGTCAGGAAGATTCAGGTCGAGGCAGACCACGTCGTACGAATTGATCGATGTGAGGCTCATGGCAGAGGTCGCGGTGGGCGCGATGTCGATCGCGTAACCGTCACGGCGGAGGCTGTCCGCGATCGCAGACGCCAGATCCTGCTCGTCTTCGACAACGAGGATGCGCATCAGACCCTGACCGCGTGGCCGGTGTGGACGCGTGCGATAACGCTGGCGGGTTGGAGAAGGGAAAGAATCATGGGGAGAGCCAAGGGCAGTCCGTCTTCAGACGTCGCGGACGGGACCACGGTTCCTGAGGTCTGAAGTTGAAAAACGCCGAAGCCACATCGAAAGGATGTCGGACGCGCCTATAGAGAACGTAAAGAGACCGCGATCGCGGTTCCAGCTAGCTGCTGTAGCGCCGCCTAGTCATCGTCGCCGAACCGGCATGGACGGCTACGTCGAGGAACAACCCGATGATGGCTCCGAGGATCCCCCACGGAACGGCCGCATCACCGGCGACATACCCGACGACGTAGAGGGCGGTGGTCCAGGGCAAAAGGATCAATCCGGCAACCGGGAGGATCCAACTGTCGCCAAAGGCACGTTCCACCCAATCGGTCAACAGCCACAGGGCCACTACCGCGAGACGCGGACTGACCCCCAAGAGGATCAGAAAAAGGCAACCCACCCGATCTCCTCGCTCTAAGTGATGACATTCTCCCCGAGGAGACGCAGAAAGCAATCATGCAAATTGTCGGGTCGGTCAGTTCGACCGAAAGGTCACTCCCGCTTCATCATGGCGAGGGCTTCCATCTCCAGGTCGATGTACTGATCTCCGGAGACGTCGACGATGGCCTCCTTGATCGTGCCACCGGTAAACGCATAGGGATGCGAGCCCGAATAGTCGGAAGTGACCGGCTCCCCGCCGTCCTTGCCCACATTCAGGCCTTCGCCGACCAGTGAGAAGTTCCCCGGCTGGGTCATGATCTTCCCCTCCCCGACCTTCTCGTCATCGATGAACAACGACAGCGTTCCGGTGGTGGGCATCGAGTCCCCTTCCTTTTCGAAGGAGGCGCCAAAGATCACGTTCCCGGTAGGGATCTCCTTGGTCGACTCGACGATCTGCTCGTTGGAGCCGACGAAGTTGTAGACGTACTTCAGCTTGCGGTCCTTGATGTACAGCGAATGCCCGCCGAACCGGGCGCCGTGGGAGAAGAGCACACCGGAGGCATCCTCGGACTCGACGGTGGTCTCCACCGCGATCGCGTAGCTCCGATTGCGGATGTTGACTGCCGCCGTCTCCGGCACCTCCGCCACGCCTGGGTAGTAGATGTACTTGTCCCTCGGCGGCGCGACCTGAGGTCGATTCGGGTCGGCGAGGACCTCCACTGCAGTCTTGTCCAGCAGCGGCAGGCCGTTGTACAGGCCGGCGGCATGAAACCAGAGACTGATCATCTCCTGGACCTTGGCCGGGTTCTCCGCAGCCAGGTCGTTCATCTCGGTGCGATCCTTCTCCGTGTCGTAGAGCTCCCAGCGGTCCTCATCGAAATGGCCCCATCCCGCGATCGTCGGGTGGACCGACACAGCCTTCCATCCTTTGTGCCAGATCGCCCGCGAGCCAAGCATGGAGAAGAACCCGGTCTCCTTGGGCGTCGGCACGTCGGCGCTCTCGAAGGTCGAGCGAATGCTCACCCCTTCGAGTGGGATCTGATGGAATCCCTTGACCTCCTCCGGCAACTCGACTCCTAGGCAGTCGTACATGGTGGGCACGATGTCTGTGGCGTGGCAGAACTGGTCGCGGACTTCGCCACGGGCTTTGATCCCATCCGGCCAAGAGATCACCATCGCATCGGCGACGCCGCCTTCGAAGTTGTACCGCTTCCACATCTTGAACGGGGTGTTGAACGCCCAGGCCCAACCAACGGGGTAGTGGTTGTAGGTCGCGGTCGAGCCCAACTGGTCCAGATACTGGAGGTTCTCCTCCATGGTGTCGGGGATCCCGTTGAAGAACTTGTTCTCGTTCACCGACCCGTTGGGGCCACCCTCGCCACTGGCCCCGTTGTCGGAGACCAGCACCACGATCGTGTTCTCCAACTGGCCCGACTCCTCTAGATAGTCGAGCAAGCGACCGATTTCATGGTCGGCGTGGCTGAGAAAGCCGGCATACACCTCCGCCATGCGCCGGAATAGCGCCTTCTCGTCCTCGGAGAGGGAGTCCCAGGGGCGGACGACGTCGAGGGGGGGCCAGGCCTTGCCGTCGACACTCGACTCTTCGGCGTAGGGATTGAGCGGAGAGAGCACCGCGTCCTGGGGCATGATTCCCATCTTCTTCTGATTCTCGAACACGACCTCGCGGTAGGCCTCGTAGCCCATGTCGAACTTGCCCTTGTACCTCTCGATCCACTCCTTGGGGGCGTGATGAGGAGCGTGGGTGGCTCCAGGACAGAAGTACATGAAGAACGGCTTGTCGGGGGCGATGGTCTTGGCGTCCTTGATGAACTCGATCGCCTTGTCGGTGAGGTCGACCGTGAGGTGGTAGCCCTCCTCGGGGAGTGATGGCTGCTCGACCGGGTGGTTGTCGTAGATGAGGTCCGGGTACCACTGGTTGGTCTCGCCGCCGAGGAACCCGTAGTAACGCTCGAATCCGCGGCCCACCGGCCAGTTCCTCTTGGTCGATGCCATGTTCATCTCGTCGGCGGCGACGAGGTGCCACTTCCCGAGCATGTAGGTGTTCCAACCCTGGTCCCCCAGGACCTCGGCGATCGTGGCGCACTCGAACGGAATATGGCCATTGGCGTTGGGGAACCCCGTTGTTGCCTCGGCGATACATGCCATCCCATTGGTCGTGTGGTTGCGCCCTGTGAGCAGCGACGAGCGAGTCGGTGAGCACAGAGCCGTCGTGTGCCAGTTGGTGTAAGTGAGACCGTTGGCCGCGAGCCGGTTGATGTTCGGCGTCTCGATCAGGCCGCCCCAGGGCTCCATGGCGGAGAAACCGACGTCGTCTAGAACGATGTAGAGGACACTGGGCGACCCCGGCGGCGCCACTGGCTGCAGATACGGCTCCCAATCGGGGATCGAGTCCCGATCGTCGATGTTGATGACACCTTGGAACGTCTTGCTCACAGCACATGCCTTTCGAAATGGACCCAAATGTTTGGGCGACGAGGCTGATTCGGTCGTTGCCCGTGAAGAACCATACGCGCCCAGCCACCGAGCGATCCCCCGCGTAGGCTCGCCGTCCGGCGCGAAAGCGCAGCTCCCACGCAACACCGAGGTGCACCTTGATCGACGGACTCCACTTCGCCAACAGCGTCGCCGTTGGCGGGTTCGAATGGACCGGTGACTTCACCACGGTCGACTTGATTGCCGCCAGCACCAACGCCCTAAACGGGGCGCTCCTCGCCAGGCGGCCTGACCACTACAAGCAGTTCACCATTGTCGGGATCATCCTCATGGCCATCCTGGGCGGCCTCGGTGGGGGCATCACCCGCGACGTGTTGGTCGGCGAGGTGCCATCGGCCATCACCAATCCGGCGTACATCCTGCTGGCGGTCACGTTCGGCTTCATCGGATACAAACTCGCCTACGCAGGAGGTCAGCTCTTCCGCGAGGGGATCTTCCAATTCATGACCGCGTTCTCACTCCCCTGGTATGCCATCGTCGGCGCCCAGAAAGGTGTGAGTGTGGGGCTGCCCGTGCTCGGATGTTTGTTCCTTGCGGTCGTCGGTCCCACTGCCGGGCGGTATCTGATCGACGTGACCAGTGGGGTCACCCCGAAGCACTTCATCCGCGGGGAATGGTTCGTCGCCACCGCTTTGCTGACCGGAGGGGTGTGGATCCTGGTCTACTGGGCCGGGGCGAGCACCTGGTGGGCGATGGGGATCGCGTTCATCGTCGGATTTGTCTTCCGCGTCGCCGCGCTGTACCGGGGCTGGGAGGAGCCACTGCCGGTCGAGCCTGGTGGGGTTGTCATCCACGGCGAGAAGAGGCCACTCCTGGGTCGCAAACTCGCCGGCAAGTCCCAGCAGGAGCTGCGTGACTTGGGTCTCCTCGTCGAGGATCAGTCCACACCTCCCCCGGCGGCGGCAGGCTGAAAGTCATGACCACAGAATCTCCGGGGTCAGGCGCAGGCTCGGGGGCACCCACCGGTGGCGGCCGCATCCTGGTGACGCTGATCCTGGTGGCAGCGGTCGCCAACCTGAACCTCTCGGTGGCCAATGTGGCCCTTCCCTCGATCGGTGCAGCGTTCGACTCGTCGCAAACGGTCCTGAACCTGATCGCTGTGGGGTACTCGCTCGGGCTCGCGGCTTCCGTCCTCTATTTGGGGGCAGTGGGCGACCGACACGGCCGCAAGATGATGCTGCTCCTCGGCGTGTCACTGGCGATCCCGTCCAGCTTTCTCGCCGCCTATGCGCCCAGCGACGAGATCCTGTTCGTGGCCCGGCTGGTCGGGGGAATCTCGGCAGGGATGGCCTACCCGACCACGCTCGCCCTGATAACTGCCCTCTGGTCTGGCCCTGCTCGCACCAAGTCGATCGCCCTCTGGTCGGGCAGCGGAGGTGCCATCGCCTCCCTCGGTCCGCTGATCGCCGGCGCCCTGCTCCTCCAGTTCTGGTGGGGCTCGGTTTTCTTGATCACACTGCCGCTGGCCGGGGTGGCGCTGTTCATGGCGTTTCGCTTCGTCCCCAGCCACGTCAACGAGACCACCGATCCGGTAGACAACCTGGGTGGCATCCTTTCCGTCGTGCTGGTGTCGAGCATGATCCTCGCCATCAACTTCGCACCGGTGCAGGGCGAGGCGACGCTGGTGCTCTCGCTCGCAATCGTGGCCGTCGCCTCGGGAGTTGCCTTCATCATCCGGCAGCGCCGGACGGAGAGTCCTCTCTACGACCTGGACATCGCCAAGCGCCGCATCTTCTGGGTGGCAGCTGTTGCCGGGATCATCGTGTTCGGTTCGTTGATGGGCGCGATGTTCATCGGCCAGCAATTCCTGCAGAACGTTCTCGGCTATTCGACGCTCGAGGCGGGTGCGGCCATCCTCCCGGCGGCTTTCCTGATGGTCCTCGTCGCTCCTCGCTCGGCAAAGCTGGTCGAGCGCCACGGCGCCAGGGCGACATTGTTGTTCGGCTATTTCTTCTGCCTTCTTGGTTTCCTTACGATGCTGTTGCTCTGGGGTGAGGGGAGCGCTTATTGGTTGGTGGGCTTGGGTTATGCCCTGATGGGGATCGGAGTCGGCCTCGCCGGAACCCCCGCCTCACATTCCCTGACCGGCTCCGTGCCTGTCAAACGGGCCGGGATGGCCTCGGGGACGGCGGACCTGCAGCGTGACCTGGGTGGCGCCATCATGCAGTCGATCTTCGGCGCCTTGCTCACCGCAGGGTATGCCGCGGCGGCCGCGGTGGCGATCGGCGCATCGCCGGAGCAGGCACAGGTCACCGCGAGCGTTCAGAGCCAGTTGACCAAGTCGTTCGCCGGGGCCGAGGCCGTGGCCGTCCAATACCCGCAATACGCCAGCGAGATCACCGCTGCAGCCAAGACCTCCTTCCTACAGGGTGACCAATGGGCGTACATCGCCGGCATCGTTGCCGTATTGCTCGGGGCCGCCGTCGTCTTCTTCCTCTTCCCGCCCAGGGAAGAAGAAGAGCGGCTATTGGCCCACTACGCCACCGAGGACGCCGCCTCCTGACCAGCACACAGCTCAGAGCAGGTCAGAGAGCCCCTTGAACAGGAATATGCCGCCCAGCCCGAGTCCGACGACGATCTCGATGACGCGGGTGCGAGCAAGAAGCCACTCAGTCATCCCACCCAGAATCGACTGCGATCGCTGGGGAGCGGTCATCCGAAGGACGATGGGGAGGTGATAGGGGATGAGCATGATGAACAGGAAGACGACGAGGACGATGACGACGGTGGCCGCAGCTGGCGCAGGATCGGCCAGGGGGATCTCTTTGAGACCGGCGGCGTAGACGACGAGGGCATCGGAGTTGATCACCTGCACCGCAACGCCGAGTTTGAGCAGCGACCCGAATCCCGACGAGGCGAATCCCTCCACGCGGCGGCGGTTGGCTTCCTCCTTCTCGGGGGACGGCTTGGAAAACACCGCGGCGATTCCGAGGATCACGAAAATCGCCCCGAGCATGGTGTCCACGACTGCTCCCAGCTCCCCACTCGATGAATCGGTCCCGGTCGCCTCGGCGATCCACAGGATGATGATCGCAAACACGACATCGAGGGCCACTGCACCAGCGACGAAGGCGAGTCCTGCGGCGATGGGACGCTTCGCCTTGGTCACGATCACGGCGCTGACCACCAGGACGATCGGGGCGGCGGCCATGGCGCCCAGCGCGTAAGGCAACATGGAGTTGAAGAGACTCACTTGGTCGTTGCCATTCGGCTGCTGCCCTCGGCTGTGCGTGGATGCTGCGACCGCACTCTATGTGATGGACCTTCAAGGACACGAGCAGAATGGGACCAGCGCGAATCGACACCGGTCCGCAGCCCGAGGAGTAGGGGCCTGAGAATGATCGAAAGACGCAACAGGGCCGGATGAGCAGCCAGCAGTCAAGCCGCCCCGAGGACTCGTTGGCCGAGGATATCGAGGAGGTGTCGGCCGGTGTGCCCATCCGGGAGCGCTATGGACTCATGTTGCTGCTCATCCTGGTGGGATATGTCCTCTCTGCCGTCGACACGAGCCGGTTTGTTCTGTCGCTCGATTCGATCCTCTGGGTGACGCTCCTGCTGACTGCGCTGTGGTCTCCCGGCGTTCCGAAAAGACTTCGGAGAGTCGGGCTCGTCGCGACCTTCATCGTTCTGTTGACCACCCTTTCCCTCGGGCTGGTGGCGTCGGAGGCCGCGAATGGCTGGAGATTGTTACTTGTCGGCGTGGCTCAGCTCTCCGCACTGCTCGCAATCCTGAACAGGATCACCCGCCATGAACGGGTGACACTTCAGACCGTCATGGGGGGAGTGGCCGCCTACGCCTTGATCGCATTTGTGATGGCAGCGGTTTTCCACAGCCTCCAGTTCCTTACCGGCACGAACGCCTTCGACGGCGTGGTCGCAGCAGGCGACTACATCTACTTCTCGTTCGTGACGCTGACCACCGTGGGTTACGGTGACATCACCCCGGCCACCGAGTTGGCCAAGCGACTGGCCGTTGTCGAGGCGTTTGTCGGGCAGGTGTTTCTGATCACCTTCGTTGCCCGCTTGGTCTCGTTGTGGACCGGCCGCTTGCGGCGCTGATCGGCGATCCGACCTCTATTGAGCGAGGATCTTGGCTTTTTGGGCCGCGAACTCGTCGTCGGTGAGGACACCGGCGGCATGGAGCTCGCCCAGCTGCTTGAGCTGATCCAACGTATCGTCGGCCGCTGGAGCCGCAGGAGGAGGTGGCGGCGGGGCCTGTTGCTGGTATTGCTGCTCCTGGTACGCCGCGGCATCCTGTTCCGTCGCCCAGCGCTCGCCCTGACGGCGCGACACCCGGTTGGACACTGCGGTGGCCGTCCCGGCGACAACTGCGGTGCGAGCTACTCCTCGTATCAATCCCATGTTCTTGTTCCTTTCGGGATCAGGCCTCGGCGGCTTCGAGCTCGTCGAGAGTGGCGATCAAAGCGTTGACCGGGATACGCCCGGAGGCGACCAATTGTGCACCGCTCTTGCGCAACGCAGTCGCGAACGGCGCCGCCCAGGTGTTCTCGAAAACGAGGATCGCAGCGGCAACCCCGGGTTCCAGGGCCGCGCCTGCTTCTGCATAATCCTCCTCGTCGAGCAAGCCCGACGACGCTTCGGCAAAGACCAACAGGTCGTTCGTCCCGTCTCCGTCGAAATCGGCGATGTCGACCCCGACCACGTTCCCAGCATCGTCCTTCTCTACGAAAGAGAAGTCCAGGATCCGAATCAGACCCCGGTCGACCAGATCGACCAGATGCGGGAAGGCCTCGCCATTCGGGGGCGACCCCGCCGGCCACTCGACAATGAGATAGTCGATGGGTCCCATCATTTCTTCGCTGCCGCTCATTTGCATCCTTTCGATCGGCAATTCACCCGGCACCAACTCTTGCACACCGGGCAGCCCTCCAACCTCCAAAATGGGAGAAGTCATGTCAGACTCTCGCCCACATTGCATGATGCAGTTAGCACCGCCACCAATAATGCTCATTTCGTGTGAGGAATGGAAATGACAGGACCTGATGCAAACGCCGTGACGCCCGACGAAGGCGCTGCCCCACCGGTGTCGTGGAGCGAGAAGCGCATGGAGATCATCACGGTGGCGATCTTGGCGTTTGCCGCGCTGTCGACAGCGTGGAGCGGATACCAGGCATCGCTCTGGGATGGCATCCAGTCGAGCAACTACACCCAGGCGTCAGGATCACGCACCAATGCTGCCCAGCAACGCACGGCAGCCAACCAATTCCGTCTGGCTGACCTGAGCGTGTTCGAGAACTACATAGACGCCGTCCTCTTGGAACGCCCTGCCGTAGCCGATTTCTACTTTGAGCGGTTCAGAGACGAGTTCAGAGTCGGCTTCGACGCGTGGATGGCGCTCGATCCACTCAACAACCCCGATGCGCCGCCCAGCCCGTTTGCCATGCCCGAATATAAGCTTTCACAGGACGCCGAAGCTGACCGTCTCGAAGCCCGCGCCGACGAGCTCTTTCAAGCCGGAGAGGATGCCAACACCATCTCCGACGTCTACACAATGACCACCCTTCTCTTCGCCGCCGCGCTCTTCTTCGCTGCGATGGCCGAGCGGTTCGAATACTTCAGGGCCCAGGTAGCCCTACTCGTCATCGCCGGGATCGGTCTCGTCATCGGCCTCGGAATCGCCTTGGACCAACCAATCACCAGCGGTTAGCGCCGGAGCTTCACATCGTGATGATCACCTTGCCTCGGGCATGGCCTTCCTCCTGATAGCGCAGAGCCTCCGGGACCTCGTACAACTCGAACCGTCGGTCGATGATCGGCTTGACCTTCCCATTTTCCAGAAGGGTTTTGATGAGGTCGAGATCGACCCGATTGTTCGCTTTCCACATGAAGGTTCCCATTCGTTTGCTGCTCGTCATGGAGACCCCGGCCCCGACCAGGAATGCCTGAGCGAATCCGGTCAGTCTGCGTGCGATGAGGACGTAACGCCCTCCCGGGGCCAACGAGTGCTGGTAGTGCAGGACCGAGTGCTCGTCGACGATGTCGAGGATCAGGTCATAACTGCGCCCGTTCGCGACGAAATCCTCATGGGTGTAGTCAATGAGGTGGTCAGCTCCGGCCAATTGCATCAGGTCGAACTTCCCGCCGTGGTCGACACCGGTCACCTCAGCCCCGAATGACTTGGCGAGCTGAATCGCAAACGGCCCGACACACCCACCCGCTCCGTTGATCAGAACCGTCTCACCCGGGTTGATCCGTCCCTTGCCCCAGAGACCCTGCAGCGCGAGGACACCGGAGTGAGGAACCGTTGCCGCCTGCTCGAACGTCACGCCCGATGGCATCGGTGTGAAGGCAGTCTCTGAGGCGCAGACGTACTCGGCGAAGGCGCCCTGGCCGAAATCGA
>Ga0105098_10000091_pt1 | contig 26512 bp, 21 predicted proteins | sample PPLLak21cMay2015_FD_79137 | JGI IMG/M metagenome (GOLD analysis project Ga0105098, IMG submission 79137) | Freshwater sediment microbial communities from Prairie Pothole Lake near Jamestown, North Dakota, USA - PPLs Lake P7 Core (1) Depth... | ecosystem: Environmental > Aquatic > Freshwater >... | reverse complement strand
TGAAATCTTCTTTTTGTCGGATGCCTGATTCAAAGAACAGTTCAAACTCAGTGGTATACCCGGGTGCTTGCCATCATGAGATGGAAGAAGGCGTCGTACTGAAAATTGAGGACAATTTAAAAGGTGTTGTTGGTGTTGAACGCGTAACTTCTGTGTCAAGAGAAAATTCGGCGAGCATCAACGTTGAAATTGAGGCGGGCAGAAATATTGATGTAGTCCTTTCCGATGTAAAAAATGCCGTTGACCGGGTTCCCTCCTTTCCTGTGGGCATGGAACCTCCCATTATTTCCAAAATTGAAACCACCAATCAAACCATCTCGTTTACGGTAAGCGGTGATAACATACCATTAAATACGCTTAAACAATACGCAAGACAAATTGAAAAAGACCTGCGCCGGATAGAGGGCATTTCACAAATACAATTAACAGGTTTTCCGGAAGAGGAAATTGAAATCGCGGTCAGGGAAAATGACCTGCGGGCATACAATCTCACCTTCGCAGAAGTAGCCAATGCGGTGAATCAATCCAATTTATTGATCTCCGGGGGAACCATTAAAACAGAGGAAGAAGATTTTTTGATCCGGGCGCGCAACCGGAATTATTATGCGGCTGAGATCGATGGAATCATCGTTCGTGCTGATGCATCCGGAAATATTATCAGACTGAAGGATATAGCTGAGGTAAAAGATATCTGGAATGAGAATCCGGACCGGGTATTCTTTAATAAAAAAATGGCTATCGAGATCAATATCCAGAACACAAACAATGAAGACCTGCTCGAAACTGCAGAAAATGTAAGGAATTACATAGAACAGTTCAACGCACGATATGATAACCTGCAGATCGATATTGCCAATGACAATTCAGTTACTTTAGATCAAAGGACTGAACTGCTCATAACAAATGGTATCCAAGGATTTTTGCTGGTATTGCTTTTTCTTGCCCTGTTCCTGAATTTCAGAATAGCCTTTTGGGTGGCAGCCGGTATACCCATTTCTTTTTTGGGTATGTTTATTTTTGCCAGTATGCTGGGTGTAACCATCAATGTACTTTCGCTTTTTGGAATGATCATTGTGGTCGGGATTTTGGTAGATGACGGTATTGTAGTGGGTGAAAACATTTACCAGCATTATGAAGCCGGAAAAACTCCGGTAAGGGCGGCGATTGACGGCACCCTGGAAGTAGTACCTTCGGTTCTGTCATCTGTGCTGACTACAGTCATTGCCTTTACAACCTTCTTTTTTCTGGAAGGGAGGATGGGAGAATTTTTCAGGGATGTGGGCATCGTGGTGATTCTCACCCTGACAGTTTCACTCTTTGAAGCCGCATTTATTTTGCCTGCACATTTGGCTCATTCAAAGGCTCTCGTAAAAAAAGAGAAGAAAACCACGGGGTTTATGGGATTTTTTAATAAGATCAATCAAAAAGCTGAACAGGTTTTATTATTTGTCAGAGATAAATTGTATGCGCCTTACCTCCGTTTTTTTATACACCATCGTTTTCTCGGTATTGCTATACCAACGGCAATGATGATACTCGCCTTCGGAACACTTTCCAGCGGCATCGTAAAAACGGCTTTCTTTCCGAATATTGCCAGTGATGCCATCAGGATCAATCTGGCCATGCCGCAGGGCACAAACGAGAAAATAACCGATTCTATTATTACTGCAATCGAAGACAAAGCCTGGCAGGTGAATGAAGTATTTACCAAAAAACAATCAGATGGGCAGCAGGTCGTGCGAAACACAATTAAACGAATTGGTCCAGGCTCAAGCAATGCAAGCCTTACCATAAATCTGCTTCCGGGTGAATCACGGGATTTTCCGGCACAGGATATCAACAATGCCATTCGGGATGAAGTTGGGAACGTATATGAAGCTGAAAGTCTGACCTTCGGTGCAGGCTCCAATTTTGGCGGCAGTCCGGTTGCAGTTTCTCTGCTCGGAAATGATATCTCAGAATTAAAGGCTGCCAAGGCAGAATTGAAATCGGCAATGCTATTGAATCCGGTATTAAAAGATGTAGTTGATAATGATCCTGCGGGAATCAAAGAAATTGAAATTACACTAAAAGACAATGCACACATATTGGGACTGAATCTGCAATCCGTTATGAGTCAGGTTCGTGCAGGTTTTTTTGGCTTTCAATCCCAGCGTTTTCAACGCGGACAGGATGAGATTCGTGTCTGGGTCAGGTATGAAAGAAAAGACCGCTCATCGATCAAAGATCTGGATGATATGTGGATTACCACGCCAACCGGAGCAAGAGTCCCATTTAAAGAAATAGCTACATATAGCATTGCACGTGGTGAAATTGCCATTAACCACCTTGACGGGCAAAGAGAAATTCAGGTAACCGCTGATCTGGCCTCCTTCAAGGAAAGTGCAGTTGAAGTTATGGATGACATAAAAAATAATGTCATGCCTGAAATTCTGGCAAAATATCCTACGGTTAGCCCCAGTTTTGAGGGACAGAACAGAGAGGCCAATAAAACCCAGGCCTCAGCAAAATCTGTCGGCCTCATTATTCTTGTTTTGATCTACCTCATTATTGCCCTTACCTTTCGTTCCTTTAGTCAATCCCTGATGCTGATCATCATGATCCCATTCAGTTTGATCGGTGTCGTGATCGGACATTACGTGCACGGCTTTCCGGTCAATATTTTGTCATGGCTGGGGATTATCGCCCTGATCGGTATTATGGTAAACGACGGTCTGGTGCTTGTAGATAAATTCAACAGCAATTTGAGGGATGGCTTAAAGTTCAACGATGCCCTGTTCGATGCAGGTAAATCCAGATTCAGGGCAATTTTCCTGACTTCTGCAACGACTGTGGCGGGCATGTCGCCTCTGTTACTCGAGAAAAGCCGTCAGGCACAGTTTTTAAAGCCCATGGCGATCTCTATCTCATATGGTATAATAATCGCTACTTTTCTAACTTTACTCATGTTGCCTCTCTTGCTTTCTGTAAGCAATTCGATCACAGTTCGGTGGAAATGGCTGGTCACCGGTAAAAAAGTGACAAAAGAAGAAGTGACCAGAGCTATCAGGGAAAAAAAGGCAGAAGAAGAAGAATTAATTGGAGAACATGAACAAGTTTAAATTTTATTTATCACTGGGCCTCTGTTCATGGGGTTCGGTGATCTCGGCACAGGAAAAATTGTCCAAAGAGGAAGCTGTAGAGATCGCATTAAAGAATAATTTCGATATCCAGGTTAGTTCCAACTTTGTGAAGATCGCTGAGAACAACGCGAGCATATACAACAGCAATTACCTTCCCTCTCTGGGTGTAAATGCAGGAGCAAATTACAATGACAACAACAACAAGACCACTTTTTTTGCTCAGCCTGACCTGGAAAATAATACCCAGGTAACCAATTACAACGCGTCTGTTGGTTTGGGCTATACCTTGTTCGATGGTTTCGGAAGAAAATACAATTATAAAAGGCTCCAGGAATTATCAAATCTCAGTGAGATTCAGGCCAGGCAGGTCATGGAGACGACTTTGCTCGAACTTTTAACCGGTTATTACGAAGTTGCCCGATTGACGGAGAACAGATACAACCAGTACCGCTCCCTTGAAATTTCCAAGGACCGCTTAACGCGTGAAAAATACCGGTATCAGTATGGCCAGAGCACCCAGTTGAATGTGCTTAATTCTGAGGTCGACGTAAACAATGACAGCATTACGTACCTCGATCTCGACCGGCAGCTGGCCAATACGAAAAGAGATCTCAATCTGGTTCTCGGCCGGGAAATAACCATTAATTTTGAAGTGGATACCACTGTAAACTATGTGTTAGACCTGAATTATGAAAACCTGTTGAAAGCATCCAAAGAAAACAATGTACAGTTACAGCAGGCTGAAAAAAATGTGAAGATCAGCGGATATGACCTCCGTATCAACAGATCCGGCTGGATGCCTGATCTCTTGCTGAGCAGTTCGTACGGCTGGAATGACAATGAGTTCGAAACGGATCGATTTAATAATTTCTCGGTCCAATCACAAAATACGCTTGGTTTTGCGGCCGGTTTATCGCTTAACTGGAATATTTTTGACGGAGGAAGGACCAGAACCCTGGTACAAAATGCAAAAATCAATATCGATAATGCTGAGATTGAAAAAGAAAGGGTAGAAAAACTGGTGGAAAGAAACGTAGCCAATGCCTGGGAAACATATCAGAACGCCCTCTTTATCCTTCAGGCAGAACAAAAAAATGTGGAAACCAACAAAAGGAACTTTTCCAGATCTGAAGAGCAATTTAAACTCGGACAGATCAATTCTGTCGATTTCAGGCTGGCTCAGATCAACCTGCTCAATGCCGTAAACAATTATAACAGAGCAAAATACGCTGCGAAAGTTGCAGAACTGTTTCTCCTTCAGTTAAGCGGACAATTGTTAGGAACTACTTATTAAAAATAAAGTTTATTCCTTTTTTTATTGGTAATTTTGGATTTTTACAATTACTGATATTTGTCATCAATTTTAGTAAACTTAACTGTTAAATTTGCCAATCATAAAATTAATTTAATAAATCATGGAAATTTTAAAAGACTCAAAACCTCATGTCTACAGATTCGGTAATAAAAAGGCCGACGGTAACAGCAAAATGAAGAACCTTTTAGGTGGTAAAGGAGCCAACCTGGCTGAAATGAGCGCAATAGGAATACCTGTTCCTCCGGGATTCACGATCACTACAGAAGTTTGTACAGAATACAACCTACTCGGCGAGGAAGCCGTGATCAACCTGATCAGGAAGGAAGTTGAAGCAGCTATTGATAATATAGAACAAACTATGGGAACCAAATGGGGCGATGATAACAATCCCCTGCTGCTTTCCGTGAGATCAGGTGCACGCGTATCCATGCCCGGAATGATGGACACCGTTTTAAACCTCGGTTTAAATGATAAGGCTGTGGCAGGAATTGCAAAAAAAACCAACAATGAATGGTTTGCCTGGGATTCATACAGAAGGTTCATACAAATGTACGGTGGGGTTGTTCTGGGAATGAAGCCGGAATCCAAGGAGGATATCGATCCTTTTGAAGAGATCATGGAGCATTTGAAAGAAAAAAGAGGCATCGATCTGGATACCCATTTTACAGTACAGGATCTGAAAGACCTGGTAAGCAAGTTCAAAGAAGTCGTTAAAAAACGCGTAGGATTCGATTTTCCTACCAATCCATGGGATCAGCTTTGGGGTGCTGTAGTAGCAGTTTTCAACAGCTGGAATGGTGATCGTGCCGTTTATTACCGAAACATGCACGGTTACCCTGCAGATTGGGGTACAGCCGTGAACGTACAAGCCATGGTGTTTGGTAATATGGGAGATAATTCAGGAACCGGAGTTTGCTTTTCACGCGATGCAGGTACCGGAGAAAATCAGTTCAACGGTGAATACCTGATCAATGCTCAGGGAGAGGATGTTGTTTCCGGAGTAAGAACACCCCAGGAAATTACCAAAGTTGGATCAGTGAGATGGGCAGAACTTGCAAAAGTTAGTGAAAAAGAAAGAAAGGAAAATTATCCATCACTGGAAGAGCTGATGCCGGAGATATATAAAGAGTTGGATTCCTACCAGAGAAAATTAGAAAACCATTACCGTGACATGCAGGATATGGAATTTACCATTCAGGAAGGTAAATTGTGGATGCTGCAAACCAGAAATGGAAAAAGAACAGGTGCCGCCATGGTGAATATTGCTATGGATCTGCTGAAAGAAGGCAAGATTGACGAAAAAGAGGCCTTGCTAAGAATTGAACCTATTAAACTGGATGAGCTTCTGCACCCTATTTTTGATCCGAAAGCCTTACAAAAAGCACATGAGATCGCACAGGGATTACCTGCATCTCCAGGTGCAGCAACCGGACAGATCGTGTTCTTTGCCGACGAGGCAAAAAATTATAAAGATTCTATCCTTGTGAGGATCGAAACTTCTCCGGAAGATCTGGAAGGAATGAACATCGCCAGAGGTATTTTAACCGCCCGTGGTGGTATGACTTCGCATGCTGCAGTTGTGGCAAGAGGTATGGGTAAATGTTGCGTTTCAGGAGCCGGTGCCCTGAAAATCAATTACAAGAACCGCACCATGACCGTGAATGGCAAAGAATACAAAGAAGGCGACTGGATCTCTCTGAACGGTACCACCGGAAAAATTTTGGAAGGAAAAGTAGCTACCATCGATCCGGAACTGAGCGGAGAATTTGGAGAATTGATGGTTCTGGCCGATAAATATTCTAAGATGAAGGTTCGCACGAATGCAGATACACCTCATGATGCAATAGTAGCAAGAAAATTTGGAGCCCAGGGTATCGGATTGACCAGAACAGAGCACATGTTCTTTGAAGCCGACAGGATCAAAGCGATGCGCGAAATGATCCTCGCTTCAACGCTTGAAGGCCGTAAACATGCCTTAAAAGCGCTGTTACCAATACAAAGAAGTGATTTCGAAGGAATATTTGAAGCCATGAATGGCTTACCTGTAACCGTGCGTCTGTTGGATCCACCACTGCACGAATTTGTTCCTCATCAATTAGAACAGCAGAAAGAGCTGGCTGAAGAGATGAAAATTTCTCTTGAAGCTGTGAAAGCCAAGATCCATGATCTGGAAGAATTTAACCCCATGCTGGGCCACCGTGGTTGCAGGTTAGGGATAACTTATCCTGAAATTACAGAAATGCAGGCCAGAGCCATTATTGAAGCTGCCTTAAACTTAAAGAAAAAAGGCATTACCGCAGTTCCCGAAATCATGATTCCATTGATCGGAACCTGGCAGGAATTTGAGGCTCAGGAAAAAGTGATCCGCGAAACTGCACAGATCGTTTTCAATGAAAGAAAAGACCAGATCGACTACAAAGTCGGTACCATGATCGAAATCCCAAGGGCTGCCCTTACGGCAAATCTGGTAGCAGCTAAAGCGGAGTTTTTCTCTTTCGGAACCAATGACCTGACACAAATGACCTATGGATATTCCAGAGATGATGCGGGTAAATTCTTACCTGACTATATTTCACAGGGTATTTTGAAGGTTGATCCGTTCGAGGTTCTTGACCAGGAAGGTGTTGGACAACTGGTTGCCATGGCAACACAAAAAGGACGGTCTGTTAAACCAAACCTGAAAGTTGGAATTTGCGGCGAGCATGGCGGTGAGCCAAGTTCAGTAGCTTTCTGTTACAAAACAGGGCTTGATTATGTAAGTTGCTCACCTTTCCGGGTTCCAATTGCACGGGTAGCTTCTGCTCAGGCACAGATATTGAATTCCTGATTTATATTAGATTTTTTTTGTGATATATGGGCTGCTTTTTGCAGCCCATATTTTTTTTACCCGCTTTGCACAATTTTACTTCACTTCCATCCCATTCTTTTTTTATCTTCGTTGTATGATTACAGCAATCGTATTGGGTTCAGGAAATGTCGCCATTCATTTTGCAAAGGCAATTCAATCAGGTGAAGGTGTTGTGCTCATACAACGCTACGCCAGAAGCTCTACCAATGATGCCAGCTTCGACAGCCAGATTCCAAAAACAGACCGGCTTGAGGACCTCAAGGAGGCCGACATCTATCTTATCGCAGTCAGTGATGATGCCATAGCTCCCGTGTCTGCCGGGATAAAAACCGTTGGCGGACTGGTGGTGCATACCTCAGGAAGTATACCTGTGCATGCGCTGCGCTGTGCGGCTCCGCGCGGTGTACTTTATCCGGTACAAACCTTTTCAAAACAGAAAACCGTAAATTTCAGCGAAGTTCCGTTATGCCTGGAAACTGAGCGGTCCGGTGATATGGAGCTATTGAAAAAATTCGCCTTGTCATTGAGTTCCAATGTGTATGAACTCAGCAGCGAAAAAAGGGAAAAATTACATCTGGCTGCCGTTTTTGCAAATAACTTCAGCAACTATATGTTCAAGATCGCAGATGATATATGTTCTAATTACCACATCCCCTTCGAAATCTTAAAACCGCTGATCCAGGAAACAAGCCATAAAATTCTCGGGATGAGTCCCTACGAGGCCCAGACAGGACCGGCCAGAAGGAATGACAGGAAGGTCATCCAAAAGCAAAGGGATTTGTTGGAAGCCGGCAACAAGGAAATATATACCCTCTTAAGTGAGGCAATCAGTAACACCTATAAAAAATTGTAATATGGAAAAGAGCTATAAAGAAATTTTACCCCTTATCAATACCTTCATTTTTGATGTAGATGGCGTCCTTACAGATGGAAGTGTAATTGTTTTCCCCGGTGGAGATCAGGTCAGGACGATGAATATAAAAGACGGTTACGCCATAAAAACAGCGATCAGCAAAGGCTATCACATCTGCGTGATCTCGGGTGGAACCAATCAGGCTATTGTGAGCAGGTTGAGGGATCTGGGTATAACCGATATTTATTTAGGTGCCCACAACAAGGTTGAACAACTGAAGGAATTTCTCGATATCTATAAGCTCTCCCCGGAAACGGCATTGTATATGGGGGATGACATACCTGACCTGCTGGTCATGCAAATGGTTGCTCTCCCCGCTTGCCCGCAGGATGCCGTTCCTGAAATAAAAAAAATATCAAAATACGTATCCAAAAAAAAAGGTGGTAAAGGCTGTGTCAGGGATGTGATAGAACAGGTACTCAAAGTTCAGGATCAATGGCATTCTGATTTTGATGCCCAATACTTTTAAAAATATATATGGCTAAAGTTAAAAAACGCTTACCGGTAATCGGGAAGGGAATCAGCTACCTTGAATCAATTAAGCTCCCCGGATTCGAAGGTATGTCTCTGAAGGAACTCCTTGATATCTATGCCACAGGCATCATCAAAGGTGCTCTGACCGCCAGGGCCAGCAGCATCGCGTTCAGCTTTTTTCTGGCCCTTTTTCCCTTTGCCCTTTTTTTGCTTACCCTCATCCCCTATGTTCCTATAGCGGGTTTTCAGGAGGATTTTATCAGTCTGATATTTAGTGCAGTACCTTCTCAAAATGCAAAACTCGCTATTTCGTCGGTATTAAATGATATTGCCACGAACAAGTACGGTGAATTGGTTTCCCTTGGTTTCCTGTTGTCGATTTTTTTAATGACAAACGGAGTAAATGCCATACTTAACAATTTTGAATACACCTTTCACGGCATTGAAACCAGAACAGTGCTCCGGCAATATATTGTTTCCCTCCTGATCACCTTGTTGCTGGCCTTGTTGCTTATCATCACAGTCACAGTGATCATTGTCCTTGAAGTGATGATCCATCAACTTGATTTAAAGGGAGTTATACATAACGTCGACTTCTGGAACAGGTTTATTCAGGTGATTTTTTTGATACTCTTTGTCATCATCAGTTTGTCGCTTTTGTTTTATTACGGTACCAAAGAAGGCAGAATACTGTCCTTTTTTTCACCGGGAACTATTCTAACCACCATTTTACTGATCGTCAATTTTAAAATTTTTGGCAGCTATATAGAAAAATTTGGAGGATATAACCGCATTTACGGATCTATTGGAACCGTTATTGTTATTATGCTGTTCATTTATTTGAATTCAATTATTTTGTTATTGGGATTTGAGTTAAATACCAGTCTTTCCAAACTCCATAAGCTGCGCATAAAAAAAATAGAACAAAAAGCGGGTAACACGTAGTACAAAATTTGCTCTGAATCATATTTGATTTTTACTTTTTCGGATAATTCTGAAAAATATTTTTTGATCTCAACCGGAAATAACTACCAAAAAAACTGAGAAAAGACCTGTCGGGCGAGGTCATTTTTGTAAATTTGAACGGAAAAATTTAATTTGAAATAAAGATGAATTACAGAATAGAAAAAGATACCATGGGTGAAGTTCAGGTACCGGCCGATAAATATTGGGGGGCTCAAACTGAAAGGTCGAGGAATAATTTTAAAATAGGTCCCGAAGCCTCTATGCCAAAAGAAATCATACAGGCCTTTGCCTATTTGAAAAAAGCTGCTGCGCTGGCCAATACGGAATTGGGTGTGCTTCCCGCTGAAAAGAGGGATCTTATTTCCCGGGTTTGTGATGAAATTATTGAAGGTAAACTGAATGATCATTTCCCCTTGGTCATCTGGCAAACAGGCAGTGGTACCCAAAGCAATATGAATGCCAACGAGGTCATTGCAAACAGAGGCCATGAACTGGCCGGAAAAAAAATTGGGGATGGTTCTAAGATCTTATCTGCCAATGATGATGTAAATATGTCCCAGTCTTCCAACGATACCTTTCCAACCGGAATGCATATTGCCTGTTACAAATTGATCGTTGAAAAAACCATTCCCGGAATAAAAGTGTTGAGAAATACCTTGCATAAAAAATCTGAAGAATTTAAAGAAGTGGTCAAAATAGGAAGAACCCATTTGATGGATGCCACCCCCCTTACACTGGGTCAGGAATTCAGCGGTTATGTCTCTCAGTTAGATCATGGCTTAAAGGCGCTTCACAATACGCTCGACCATCTGTCAGAGCTTGCGCTTGGAGGAACTGCTGTGGGCACGGGTCTTAACACCCCAAAAGGTTATGACATACTCGTCGCAAAAAAAATTGCAGAATTAACCGGTTTGCCCTTTAAAACTGCCGAAAATAAATTTGAAGCCCTGGCTTCTCATGATGCCATGGTTGAAACCCACGGTGCATTAAAACAGCTGGCGGTTTCCCTGAACAAGATCGCCAACGACATAAGAATGCTTGCCTCCGGACCCCGAAGTGGCATTGGTGAGATCATTATCCCTGCCAACGAACCCGGATCGTCAATTATGCCCGGAAAGGTGAACCCAACCCAGTCAGAAGCCATGACTATGGTTTGTGCACAGGTCATGGGAAATGATGTTGCAGTAACCATCGGAGGTTTACAGGGTCATTACGAACTGAATGTCTTTAAGCCGGTCATGGCCTACAACCTGCTGCAGAGTGCTGAATTGTTGGGTGATGCCTGTGTTTCCTTTGAAGAACATTGTGCCCGCGGTATTGAACCCAATTACAGGAGAATAAAAGAATTACTCGATAACTCGCTCATGCTGGTCACAGCTCTGAATCCTAAGATCGGATATTACAAAGCAGCGGAAATAGCGAATACAGCCCATAAAAATGGCACTACCCTTAAAGAGGAAGCTGTTAATCTGGGCTATGTGTCGGCTGCCGACTTTGATGCCTGGGTGAAACCGGAAGATATGGTTGGAAGTTTAAAATAAACCCACAGGCCACAGGTCAAAATCCCGTGGCCTTTTAACAATGATAACATGTGCAACGCCTTCAACAAAAAATTTATTGACGAAGCCGCAAAAAAGTATGAAGTGCAACCTGAAGTAAGTAAGGCTTGCAGTGATTCAGACTATATGGAGCTCGCCATAGAAGAAGCCATCAAAGGCATGGAGAAAAACGAAGGCGGACCCTTTGGCTGTGTGATCATTAAAGATGGAAAGGTGCTTGGCAGGGGAAATAACCGTGTTACTTCCAGCAATGACCCTACCGCACACGCAGAAATCGTGGCTATCAGGGAGGCCTGTGCCAATTTAAACGACTTTCAGCTTACGGGATGTGTGCTATATACTTCATGCGAACCCTGCCCCATGTGCCTGGGTGCTATCTACTGGGCCAGACCGGATAGAGTTTTCTATGGCTGCGATAAAAATGATGCAGCCCGCGCAGGTTTCGATGATCACTTCATCTATGAGCAGTTGGATGCTCCTATACAAGATCGAAAAATACCCTTCGTACAGATTATTCCCGAAAAAGCAATAAAAAGCTTTCAGCTTTGGGAAGAAAAAGAAAATAAAATTAAATACTAAATTGCTGCTCAGCCCGAACCAGTCAATTCTATTTCATTCATCCCAATTGAATCGTCTTTTTAATAAAGAGGCGGTTGTCCGAAATATTACTCCGTTCCGTTTTATAACAGCGCTTTCCAAAAATGAGTCTACTCCGAAAAGTCAAAAATATAATTTTCAACGATTTATTTCTATTAATCCTAAAGGGAAATCGTTGAAAATCAGCCACCCTTTAGGCTGGGCTTGCCCAACTGAACAGGCGGGGGTAAATGCTGATTTACTAAAAATTACCTTTCGGAGAGGTGTCAAGAAATTAATGTTCCACTTGATTTTTGACTGCGTTATTGTATTTTAAATCACGGAATTTAGAATCTGCCGGCACATTACCAATTGCCTAAATAATTTCTCTAAGTCATTAAATTTGACTTTGTTATAACAATTTAACATTCCTGACGTTATAAAGAATATCCGTATAATTTTGAATTGCACTTTGTTCCTGTTTTATCAGGTCCTCATTTCGCTTAAACCTTTATTATTTGGTATGAACAGCGTTTTCAATTCAAAAATTACGAAAAAAAGGGTGCTTTTCTGATTGGTCTGAAATAAGAAATACTCCCTGCAATTCAGTCGATTAAAGAACTTTTAAAAGAAATACTATGCAAGCAGTAAATCCTTTTCATTTGGCAATACCTGTAAAAAATTTAGAGGTTTGCAGAAAATTTTACCACGAGGTTTTGGGTTGTTCAGAAGGGAGAAATCATTCGGTTTGGATTGATTTTGATTTTTTCGGACACCAGCTCGTACTCCATCAAAACGGATATCTGGCCGACGCGAATAAGGGTCTGCACAATCCCGTAGACTGTCATAATGTGCCAATTCCTCATTTTGGTATTGTTCTGGCCTGGTCAGATTGGGAAAACCTGGCCGTTGAATTAAAGAACAAAGGCATCGAGTTCATTATTGAACCGCATATCCGGTTTAAAGGAGAGATAGGCGAACAGGGTACGATGTTCTTTTATGATCCGGAAGGCAACGCACTGGAATTCAAAGCATTTAAAGACATAAAAAAACTTTTTGCCAAATAGCTATCTGACAAAAAGTGAATTCATAGTAAACTTGATCATTCAGGATCCCAGTCCAGGCATGGTGGAGCGATTGAAGTAATTCTCATACTCCATCTCTGCACTTCGCACATCGGTTTTATACTTAGGTCTCAAAATTTTGTGGTTGTCTTTCTTCAAAGCGTGTTCCCTGCTTTCAGTTTTTTCTCGATATGATTTTCCCATTGTCAGCAATTTGGTTTTCTTAAATAACGATAATAACATGTAAATTATTATCATATACATATAAATAATTAGAAATAAATATCAATACCATTTGATATTCGGCAAATTGAGGTATTATCAACAAACATCTTATTTCAGGAATGAATTGATAAAAAAGATCCTTAATAACAAAAGCTCCACAAAAATAAAAGGTAGAAACCAAACCTTTACTGCTTTACGCCACTTCCCTTCTATTGACTTCAGAATGTTAAAAAAAATAGGACTAAGTACTGAGTTATCAATTAATTTACATAAATTTATGCCGATAATTGTCTTTTTGTGTTCAAATTACCTGTAACAAAGCCTGAATTTCCTTAATTATAAAAGATTTTAAGTTTTGGATGCGGTCGTATGACGTTTAAATTACAAATTTTCAGGATTATTTACACTAAGTAGTGCAAAGTTTTATACTTTTTATTATGAAGAGACGGAAATTTATAATGAATACAACCCTTTTAAGTGCTGGCCTCGCTAGCATGGGTGCGGGTGCCCTCCCGATTGGAAATATGTTTACAATAGAGGACAAATTATTTTTTAAATTATCCCTGGCCCAGTGGTCTTTGCACAAGGCTCTTTTCGATAAAAAGCTGGACAATTTAGATTTTGCTGCTAAATCAAGGGCTTTAGGTTGTGAGGGAATTGAATATGTCAATGCTTTTTTTAAAGACAAAGCAAAAGATATGGCCTATTTAAAGGAAATGAATAAAAGAGCAGAGAACGAAGGGCAGCAAAACGTTTTAATTATGATTGATGGAGAGGGGGATCTTGCAGATTCCAATGCAGAAAATAGATTAAAAGGTATAGAAAATCATTATAAATGGGTTGAGGCTGCTCATTTTTTGGGCTGTCATGCTATTAGGGTTAATTTAAGAGGCGGAAAAGAAATGTCTGAAGCTGCTAATGCAAGTGTTGATTCTTTGACCAAACTTTCAGATTTCGCAAAAGGATCAGGAATCAATATATTGGTAGAAAACCACGGCGGATTTTCTTCTAATGGCGTTTGGATGACAGACGTTTTTTCCAGGATTAAAAATGAAAATTGTGGCACATTGCCCGATTTTGGCAATTTTTGTATTACCAGAAAGGGCAACAATTGTATTGAAGAATACGACAAATACAAAGGTATGGAGCAGCTACTCCCCTTTGCCAAAGCAATGAGTGCTAAATCTAATGTGTTTGATGACCAGGGAAATGAAAGAAATATAGATTATTACAGAATTATGAAAATGGTTAAAGATTCCGGCTACCGCGGTTTTGTCGGAATTGAGTTTGAAGGAAATGAAGTTAGCGAGGAAAAGGGTATTGAACTTACAAGAGACCTGTTGATTAAAGTTGGAAAAGAGTTGGCATAAAAAATAATTAATAATTGACGTGTAACAAATAATATTAATCCATTAATCACATAATTATAAAAACCAGTAAATCATGAGTAAAAATACTAAAGGAAATCCTTTGACACGAAGAGATTTTGTAACCAGAACACTGGCAGCTACAGCCGGCTTTACCATTGTTCCATCCTTCGCTGTAAGTGGTCTGGGTCATATGGCTCCAAGTGACAAATTAAATATTGCCGGTATTGGTATTGGCGGAATGGGATTTGATAATCTCAAATCGATGCAAACAGAAAACGTCGTCGGATTGTGCGATGTGGACTGGAAATATGCCGACCGCGTTTTTAAACATTATCCGAATGCCAAAAAGTACAAGGATTTCAGAAAGATGTACGACGAAATGGGAAAATCAATTGATGCCATTGTTGTGGCAACAGCTGACCATACCCATGCCATCGTTAGTGCTGATGCAATGGTTATGGGCAAACATGTTTATGTGCAAAAACCATTAACCCATACCGTTTATGAATCCAGGCTTTTAACAAAATTGGCAGATAAGCATAAAATAGCTACCCAGATGGGTAATCAGGGTTCCTCAGGAGAAGGTGTCAGTTTGGTTTGTGAATGGATCGCTAATAACGAAATTGGCGAAATAACCCATGTTGAAGCTTTTACTGACAGGCCAATATGGCCACAGGGTCAACCCATACCCAATGCCATGACGGCTCCAAGTACTTTGGATTGGGATCTTTTTGTAGGTCCGGCCAAAATGAGGGACTACAGCGATGTGTATACCCCATGGAACTGGAGAGGCTGGTGGGATTTTGGTACCGGAGCACTCGGTGATATGGCTTGCCATATATTGCATCCAGTGTTCGTGGGATTGGAATTAGGCTATCCTACTTCGGCACAGGGCAGCTCAACCATGCTACTCACGGATTCTGCACCCAATGCAGAAAAAGTAACCCTGACCTTCCCAAAAAGAACTTCAAAAAGCAATAAAGAATTACCGGAAGTTAGGGTTGACTGGTTTGACGGTGGATTACAACCTAACAAGCCAGAGGGCTGGCCTGCAGGTAAAGACATGAATAATAATGGCGGTGGGGTAATTTTCCATGGCACCAAAGATAAGATTATTTGTGGTTGTTATGGAAGAGATCCATGGTTGCTATCAGGCAGAAAGCCTTCAGCTCCTCAAACCAGAAGACGTATTACTGTATCTCATGAACAGGATTGGATCAGGGCTTGTAAAGAGAATCCAGCCAATCGTTTAGAAACTGCCTCACCGTTCTCAGAAGCGGGACCATTTAATGAAATGGTTGTAATGGGTGTACTTGCCGTTCGTCTTCAGGGCTTAAATAAAAAACTGGATTGGGATGGAAAGAATATGAAATTTACGAACATTGGTGCCAATGAGACCATCAGGATCATCAAGAAAGATAATTTCAAGATCCATGACGGCCACCCAACTTTCGCCCGTGATATGACTGATCCGATCAACGCGAATGCCTTTGCTGAAGAACTGATCAAACACAATTACAGAAATGGCTGGAAATTACCGGATATGCCGGTGTAAACCAGATATGAAATAGTATCTGTTTCTGCTTCACGGTCTTGGAATTTTAACCTTTAAAGTCAAATCATTTTAAAACCGTGAAGCCGGGCAGATTAAGTCTGTAAATGAAATTATTTCCTTACAAAAGCAATAAATTTAAAGTAAACGATCAAAAAACAAATTAAGAAAATGAGAACAAAGCACCTATTATTAACTTTTGGTTTATTCGCGCTTGTAGCGATGACAAGTTGCAATACTGAAACCAAAAAAACAGAAGAAGTTAAAACAGCAGAAATGGATACAATAGCACCTCCGCCACCACCAGCACCTTTGGTTAACGCATTGACAGAAGCAGAAAAAGCTGACGGATGGGTATTGCTTTTTGATGGCACTACCTCAACCGGCTGGAGAGGCTATAAAAAGGATCATTTTCCTACCGGCTGGCAAATTGTTGACGGAAGCATCCAGTGCAAGGCTTCCGGGCGAGGTGAAGCCGGAAACAAGGACGGTGGCGATATTATCTATGACAAACAATTTGATAATTTTACCCTAAGCCTTGAATGGAAAATCTCAGAAGGAGGTAATTCAGGTATCTTTTATTTAGGTGAAGAAAAACTGGATTATATCTGGAAAACAGCTCCTGAAATGCAGGTTCTTGACAATGAAAAACACCCTGATGCCAAACTGGGTAAAGATGGTAACCGTATGGCCGGATCTTTATATGATCTGATCCCTGCAAAACCACAAAATGCAAAACCGGTTGGTGAATGGAACCAGGTTGAGATAACGGTTTATAAAGGAACTGTAGTACATAAAATGAATGGTGTGAATGTAGTTGAGTACCATTTGTGGACTCCTGAATGGAATGCCCTCGTAGCAGGCAGTAAATTCCCTTCGCTGAATCCAAAATGGGCTGAAGTGGCCTCAAAAGGTTATTTCGGATTGCAGGATCACGGTGATGATGTATGGTTCAGGAATATTAAGATCAAAGAATTAAAATAATTCTTTGCGTTCTGAATCGGAGAGGATTGGTATGTTGCATTAAAACATACCAGTCCTTTTTTTTTAGGCCTGAAAATCATGCCTGGTCATTAATATCTTTAAGGTATTTCATAAAAATATTTAAGCAGAATAGTCGAACGAACAAGGATAAGCCATGAGAAAACTCAGAATGGGAATGATCGGCGGAGGAAGGGATTCCTTTATAGGTGATGTGCACAGAAAAGCGGCAGGCCTTGATGGAATGATCGAGCTGGTTTGTGGTGCCTTCAGCAGTTCTGAAGCCAAATCGGCAGCTTCGGGCAGGGATCTTTTTTTACCTGATACCCGCTGTTACGGCAATTTTGAGGAAATGATCCGCAAAGAAAAAGCATTGCCTCCCGGTGGAAGGATGGATTTTGTATCGATTGTAACTCCCAATAACATGCATTTTGCTCCGGCTAAAATGGCTCTTGAAAATGGTTTTCATGTGGTTTGTGATAAACCCATGACCATGAACCTAAAAGAAGCTGAAGAGCTGGAACAACTGGTAGCAACTAGCGGTTTGTTATTTGCCTTAACCCATAATTATCCCGGTAGTCCTATGGTTAAACAAGCCCGGGCTATGGTTAAAAACGGAGAATTGGGAACCATACGAAAGGTTCAGGTTCATTACCTGCAGGGCTGGCTCGCTACACCTGTTGAAAAGTCGGGTCAAAAACAGGCTTTGTGGCGCGTTGATCCGGCCCAATCCGGACTTGGTGGTGCCCTGGGGGATATCGCAACACATGCTGAAAATCTTGTGGAATACATTACCGGATCTAAAATAACAGAACTGGCCGCCGACTTGAATAGATTCGGCGAGGGCCGTTTACTGGACGATGACGGTAACATTTTATTCAGAATGGAGCATGGCGCAAGAGGAAGTCTCTCCTTCTCTCAAATAGCTGTTGGGGAAGAGAATAATTTGTCTATACGGGTTTACGGAGAAAAAGGGAGTCTGGAATGGCAGCAGGAAAATCCAAATCAACTGATTACACGCTGGCTTGATAAACCAAAAATGATCTTTACGCCCCGAGGTAACCAACTCTATCCTGAAGCAATTGCAGCCTCAAGAATTCCTGCCGGCCATCCCGAAGGATATCTGGAAGCCTTTGCTACGGTATATAAAAACTTTGCCCTGCACCTGCTTGCTCTTGAAAATGGATTGAAAATAGAAGATCCGGATTATCCCGGTGTAAAAGACGGGGTCCGCGGAATAAAATTTATTCAGGCCGCTGTTTTATCCAATGAAAAAAATGCAGCCTGGGTCAAAGTCTAAAAACCAAAATACTCAGTACTCAATACTCAATACTCAATACTAATATCTCATATCTCAAATCTCAAATCTAATTTCATGAAAATATCCGGCAAATTGATTCTCTACCTGCTCCTGGCCTTTGCACTCGGTTTTTTTGGCTTTAAATTTATTTTTCAGCTCTTTAAAAGCGATGATACGGAAATTGAAACCAGGATTACCAATAAAACTTTAGCAGAACATCAGGGCCTTGAACTTATCTTTGATGGGAAAACATTTGCGGGCTGGCGCGGTTACGGCCTTGAAAAGGTACCTGAAGAATGGAAAGTTGAAGATGGAGCTCTCGTCTTTTACCCAAACCCTGATCATCGTTCGGGCCTGAATAACCTCATCACAGAAAAAGAATATACCAGTTTTATACTCTCTCTCGAATGGAAGATCTCGGAAGGCGGTAACAGCGGAATTTTCTGGGGAATTAAGGAAGATACAGCCTATGCAGTTCCATACCTGACTGCTCCTGAATTGCAGATCCTGGATAATGAAAACCATCCCGATGCCCAAAATAAAACACACAGGGCGGGTGCGGTATTTGATATTTCCCCTCCGAAAGAGGATACAGCGAAAAAAGCGGGAGAATGGAATGCCACAGTTCTGGAAATAAATCACCATACCAACCAGGGAAAAATATGGTTAAATGGTATACTGATCAATGAATTTCCCTTAAGCGGACCGGAATGGGATGCCCTGATAGCCAATACAAAATTTAAGAACTGGCAGGGATTCGGCAAATTTAAAACCGGCAGGATCGGCCTTCAGGATCACGGAAACAAGGTTTCCTTTAAAAACATAAGAATTAAAGCCTTATAGGTATCTTTCTTTAATGATCCTTTCGTGGTGGATGGCATGACCAGCCAAAATAAAGCCTATCGCCCTTACAGATATTTCACTGTTACTTGCCATACCGGTCTTGCTCCAATCATCGGCATCAAAGCTTCTGAATAAAGAAAGGGTGGCATGGCGAACTGCTTTAAATTCTTCTGTCAGTTCCTGTAGTGTACGCATATTGGCCTTACTATTTCTCGCAAAATCGTTTTCATCAAAACCCGGAAGGTTGGTCTTGTCATTTCTGGCAATGCGCAGGGCACGGTAACTAAAGATCCTTTCAGTATCTATAAGATGCAGCAAAATTTCACGGATTGTCCACTTTTGTTCTGCATAGGCATAGAGTTCCTTTTGGGCCGGGATACCTTTGAAAAAGTCGCATGTCTCTTTTAATCCCAGTTCAAGTAAAGGAACGATATCCAGGTTTCTGGACACCGCAGGTTCAATGTAAATTGCAAAATAGGGCTTAAATTCATTGGGTGAAAACCTTTTCATGGTGTTATATTTTGAATCAGACTAACAGTTTATAAGATTGCTGAGCGATTTCCAGTTCTTCATTGGTTGGGACAATCATGATCTTTAACCTGGCTCCTTCTTTTTGAATGTTCCTGATCTCCTTTGACCGGATCTTATTTAAGGATTCATCCAGTTCAATGCCGAGATAATCCATATCAGCACAGATCATGCCCCTAAGCACATCCGAATTTTCTCCTATACCTGCAGTAAATACCAGGGCATCCAAACCGTTCATCACAGCTATATAAGATCCAATATATTTCTTTACCCTATAGGCATTCATTGCCAGAGCAATACTGCACAGGGCATTTCCCTTTTCCGCTTCTGCTTCTATATCTCGAAGGTCACTGAAGCCGGTTAATCCGGTCATACCGCTTTCTTTTTGCAGGAGATTATTTACCTGGTCCACGGTATAACCCAGGGTTTTGATGAGGTAAAAGATCACGGACTGGTCGATATCTCCGCTACGGGTACCCATGATAAGTCCATTCATCGGGCCAAAACCCAGCGAGTGATCAATACTTTTGCCATCGCGTACTGCCGTGATGCTGCAGCCATTTCCCAAATGTACAGTAATGATCTTACTGTCTTTTTTGTTCAGGATCCCAACAGTCTTTTCTGTCACATATTTGTGACTCGTTCCATGAAACCCGTATAAGCGTACCTTATCTTCCAGCAGAAATTTGTTTGGGATGGCATACCGGTATGCAACTTCCGGAATGGTCTGATGGAAAGCCGTGTCAAAAACGGCGATCTGCTTTGCATGCGGAAAGATCTTTTCGGCAACTTCGATTCCGACATAATTTGGCGGATTGTGTAATGGGGCAAGTGAGAAAAGTTCTTTGATCTTATCCTTGACCTTCTCATCAATGATCACAGTATCTGAAAAGGTACTGCCTCCGTGTACCACCCTGTGCCCTACCGCATGAATATCATCTGCACTCTTTAAAACGCCATGCTTCTCATCGATTAACTGAAGGTAAATTTTCTGCAGTCCGGTCCGGTGGTCGGGTACTTCTGTAACCTGTTCATAGGTATTGCCCCTGGATTTATAGATTACCTTAGCATTCTCTAAACCGATACGCTCAACCATACCGCTGCAAATCACATCTTGCTGGGGCATTTCAAATACCTGGTATTTGATAGATGAACTGCCGGAATTGATTACTAAAATTTTCATGAATATTTTTTTAGAGGCCCTGAGCCTGAATAGCTGTTATTACTACTGTATTGAAAACATCATCAACGGTGCATCCCCTGCTCAGGTCATTTACCGGTTTGTTTAATCCCTGGAGCATCGGTCCGATTGCAACTGCCCCTGTTTCTCTCTGCACTGCCTTGTACGTATTATTTCCGGTATTCAAGTCCGGGAAGATCAACACAGTTGCCTGACCGGCCACCTCCGAATTTGGCAATTTTGATTTGCCGACCTCCATATCCACGGCTGCATCATACTGAATGGGCCCCTCTATTTTGATATCCGGCCTCATCTGTTTTACTATTTCTGTTGCCTCTCTGACCCGATTCACGTCTTCACCCTGACCCGATGTGCCTGAAGAGTATGACAGCATAGCTACCCTGGGTTCTATGCCAAAGGCTATACTTGATTCAGCAGAAGAGATCGCTATTTCTGCCAGTTCTGCTGCGGTTGGATTGGGGTTGATCGCACAATCCCCAAATACGGAAACCCTGTCTTCCAAACACATAAAAAATACGGAAGAAACCACAGAAACTCCTGGCTTGGTCTTTACAAACTGCAGAGCCGGCCTGATCGTATGCTGCGTGGTGTGAATGGCACCCGAAACCATACCATCCGCATCTCCTTTATAAACCATCATGGTACCAAAATAAGAAACATCCGACATGAGATCAAAGGCAGCTTCCCTGTTCAGCAGTTTCTTTTTTCTCAATTCATACAGGGTATCCACATAATCTTCAAACTTGGGCGATTCCACAGGGTTCAGTATATTGATCTTGGAAAGATCCAGCTCAACACCCACACTTTCTGCCAGTTGAAGGACTTTATTTTTATCGCCCAAAATAGTGAGTGTAACGATATCCTGGGCAACCAATCGGGCTGCGGCCCTTAAAATACGTTCATCATTGCCTTCAGGTAAAACAATATGTTTCTTGTTTTTCTTTGCCCTGACAACCAGATTGTACTGAAACATACGCGGCGTGATCCCGTCGGGTTGGAAAGTGACCAGCTTATCAGCTAATTCATCCACATTGATATACTTTTCAAAGGATTCAATGGAAGTATAAATTCTCTGTTTGTTATCAGCATAAATATGTGACCTTGCTGAGCCAATCATATTGGCCGTTTCAAAGGTGCCATCCTCTACCAGGATAATGGGAACCACTTGTGTTAATCCTTCTATCAGTTTGAGTATCGGTTCTTCAGGTACTATACCCCCTGTTAGCACGATTCCTGAGATTTTTGGGTAATTTGCACTCAAATGTGCCTGCAAGGCCCCCATGATGATGTCTGCCCTGTCGCCAGGAGTGATCACCAGACAATTTTCGATGAGTCTCCTCAGAAAATTTCGCAGCTGCATGGCTCCAACAATAAAATTACCACCCTGGTTGTTTAAAAAGTTTTCTCCAAAAAGTACCTTGGCATTCAGTACATCCGCAAGTTCCCGGATGGTAGGGTTATCGAGGGAACCAAAATAGGGAATCGCATAAACCATAGTTTTCTGAGGGATCACCTCGCGAAGGTTATCATATAGACCGGACATGGAATCCGGTGGTACCTTATTGGCAACAACAGCCAGTACCATTACTTCCTTTTCATCAAAGGAATCAAAGGCCAAATGAATGCTCGACACCGCTTCCTCCACACTTTTATTCTTTGCATTGGAAACAATGATCACCGGTATCCCCAGATTTTTTGCGATCAGTACATTTAAATCCAATTCGATAAATACTCCCTCACCTAAAAAATCTGTACCCTCAACCAATATAAAGTCATATTTTGCCTCAAGTCTTTTATATTTCTCAATAATGATATCTATAAGCTCCCCATCCAGATTATTGGCCTTTTTGTGAATTACTTCAGTGCCTGTTAAAGCATAGGATTCCTCATAAGACTGATCAAGTCCAAAATGATTTAATATGGTATGGATGTGATTGTCCATTACATTATCCGGGTAATTTGGAATGATGGGTCTGAAATAGGCAACCTTTTTCGTTTTGCCCAAAAGCATGCTCATCAATCCAAGTGCGATCATAGATTTTCCACTTTCGGCTTCACTTGTCGCTATATAAATTGCTTTGCTCATAGTTTCTTGTATTATCTTGCAAAATTACTTAATCAGGCATTATTTTTATTGATAAAAGTCATATAAATTGCTAAGTTTACTATTTATTAAACTTTATTTTTGACTTAGACATTTTCCTTATTTTGGTATCTCAATTATGATTATAAAAGTGTGTCATTAACATGGTTACATTAATAAAAAACATACAGGAATTGGTTCAGGTCAGGAATGAGTCTGTCAAAATTTTGCGCGGTAAGGAAATGGGGGTTCTGCCAACAATAAAAAACGCCTATATTGTAATGCGCGGAGGCCTGATCGACAAGTTCGGTGAGATGAAAGACCTCCCGGAATTTTATCCCGACCGGGTAATTGACGCAACAGGAAGGCTGGTTCTACCGGCCTGGTGCGATTCGCATACCCATATCGTTTATGCCGGAAACAGGGAAGATGAATTTGTGGACCGGATCAGGGGACTTAGCTATGAACAGATCGCACAAAAAGGTGGTGGCATTTTAAATTCAGCCAAAAAACTTCAAAACGCCACTGAAGAAGAATTATTCGCTCAGGCAGCTGCAAGGATCAACGAGATCATGCAGCTGGGTACAGGTGCGGTTGAAATTAAATCCGGGTATGGATTAACTGCCGATTCAGAAATAAAAATGCTCAGGGTAATCAAAAAATTATCCCAACATTTTCCGATTACAGTAAAAGCTACATTTTTGGGTGCTCATGCCTTTCCTTCCAATTACAAAAATGATCCGCAAGCATACATTGACCTTATTTGCACCACCATGCTGCCGGCAATTGCAGAAGAGAAACTCGCTACCTATATAGATGTATTTTGTGAAACAGGCTATTTTTCTGTTGATCAAACAGACCAAATACTCATTGAGGGAAAAAAGTACGGATTGGTGCCAAAAATTCATGTAAACCAGTTTAATAGTATTGGCGGAGTTGCTGTTGCAATAAAAAATCGTGCTCTGAGTGTTGATCATCTGGAGGTCATGACTGATGAAGATATTTCGGCCTTAAAGAATACTGGGGTAATGCCCGTGGCCCTGCCAGCCTGTTCTTTTTTTCTGGGCATTCCCTATACTCCCGCAAGAAAAATGATCGATGCCGGACTGGCCCTCGCCCTGGCAACAGATTTTAATCCGGGTTCTTCACCTACCGGAAATATGAATTTTGTGCTTGCTTCAGCCTGTATCAAAATGGCCATGACACCGGAAGAGGCGATCAATGCGGCTACCGTTAATGCAGCATACGCGATGGGCCTGTCCGATACGCATGGAAGTATTACGTCAGGTAAAAAAGCCAACCTGATCCTCACAAAAAAAATTCCTTCTTATGCTTTTCTGCCATATTCTTTTGGCAGTAATCTGATAGAAAGTGTTTTTCTTGACGGAAAACAAATTGACTGATCAGGCAATTATTAAATCACAAATTTGGTTTTAATTTTCATACTTTTGCAGTCCAAACCCCTAAATCAAATGTCAATTGAAAATAAGAAAGAGTAACCCCTGGCATGCAGTAGAAATTGGCAGCAATGCTCCGGATATTGTGAATGGAATAATCGAAATTCCAAAACACACGCGGGCAAAATACGAATTGGATAAAGAAAGTGGTTTACTGAAACTGGACCGGGTTTTGTACTCTTCGGTATATTATCCGGCAAACTACGGTTTTATTCCGCAAACCTATTGCGATGACCATGACCCGCTGGATATTCTGATCCTGTCGCAGATAACCATCGTGCCCATGTGCATTGTTTCTGCAAAAGTGATCGGGGTAATGCGCATGATGGATGGCGGGGAGCATGATGACAAGATTATCGCGGTTGCCGAAAATGATATGAGTGTAAATCATTACAAAGATATTTCGGAGCTACCGGATCACTTTATAAATGAAATGCGTAATTTCTTCGAAGATTATAAAAAACTGGAACACAAAACGGTAGTTGTAAAAGAGTTTCAAAATGCAGAACTGGCAAAAAACATCGTTTTACAAAGTATCATTGATTACCAAAAATTAATTGCGGAGTAAAACGTTATTTTACCGGACAGACCGGATGAGAAAGTTACCTGCCCGGCAGGTGAGGCATTTTTTCTGAACACAGTAATTGTTCTTCAGTTGCAGCAGTGATTGTGAAATAAATGCGCTATCCACCTTCACCCCTATTTTTATAAATTGATCGATCTGGACATTCGTATCTGGTTTTATACTTTGGATCAGGGTGAGTAAATCCTCCAGATTCTCTTTTCCCATTTGCCTTTGGTAGACAAATTTTAATGGGATGATGGTATTGATGATCAGCAGATCAATAAACTTTTCTGTAATTTTTCTTTTGGCGACAGGGCTTGATTTCTGAAAAGTATAATGTGTATTCCAGTAATCTGTAACGGTGACCTCAAATAACCGATGCAGTACCTCTTTTGAATTCGTTGCTACAATTTTCGAAAATGCAAAATTGCTTTGCGCACAGACGGCTGCCAGCTGGGCCAGCCTGAGTGTTGGAAAATTGGCGGGCCGCAACCTGAAAAACTGCAAGGGTATTGAAATGCATGTCAGTTTATACTTGTACTTCAGGTAGTTATACTGTTCCCGGAGTTGAAGATAATAAGGATCAAATAATTCTTCATCGAGTAAATTACCCTGTCCGAAAAGCAGTGCTTCTACGTTTAGGGCCTTGTATTGTTCTTTTCTCAGCACCGGATAGGGAATCGATTCCGCTATAGCTAAAAAAGCATCTCCGTTTATATGAAGTCCAAAGCTTTTTGCCAGTAAGCAAAAGAATACAGCCTCCCAGTCGTTGGTATATTTCTTAAGCAGATCCAGAATAAAGCCGGCTTTTTCTTCCATTCTTTCAATAAAAAGAATCTCCAGCCAGTTGTTCCACACAAATGGATCTACTTCTGACAAATCCGTTTCACAGGCAATGAAGGCAGGTTTTTTCAGGTACAATCTTTGGTAATTGCTGATCAGACAATCATTTGTGAATGCCGACAGAACCAGTGTTGGGATCTTTCTGTTGAACAGTCCGAAAATATCGCCGTCATCCTCCCAGACCACATGCAGTATTACATTATCATACAATTTGTCCTTGTAATGGTGGTGGGCATACCAATCCGTTGACTTCAAATGGATCTCCACATTACCGACCCATAATTGTCCGGCAATGGTAAGTTTCGCATTAAAAAAGTCAGGGCCTCCGTTTTTGTTATGCGTACCGCAATGGATCAGCTCAACGGGCTCGTTATCTGTTGTTAGCAACCTGTTGAGACTGAATAACTTGTGTTTCCAGATAAAATGCAGAAAATCTTCTTTTATGTGCAAGGCTCTTTTTGGTTATTGATACCAATAACCAGAAAAAGTAAACATATTAACTTTCCTGAATTTCTTCAAAGGGTTTGACTACGGGTCCGCTAAGTTTTTCAAGCCAGTTCTTCCACCCGTACTTTTTCGAAAAGATCAGCAGCACGATGGGATAAACAACAAATACCGGAATAAACGTTTCTGTGCTAAGTGAAGGCTCGGAAGTATCTATGAGCAATGCATCTGTTTGAAATACCATCCAGTCAGATGTTACAATAAGTGCGGCGACAATATTATT
>Ga0105098_10000089_pt1 | contig 26665 bp, 17 predicted proteins | sample PPLLak21cMay2015_FD_79137 | JGI IMG/M metagenome (GOLD analysis project Ga0105098, IMG submission 79137) | Freshwater sediment microbial communities from Prairie Pothole Lake near Jamestown, North Dakota, USA - PPLs Lake P7 Core (1) Depth... | ecosystem: Environmental > Aquatic > Freshwater >... | reverse complement strand
ATTTGGACGATCATCAAATGCCTATCATTGAGAGAATTAAAAACGAACTCCTCAATGTTGGAGGACATCAACGATGAAATCAAACAATGCTCTCTATTTCAATCGAGAGTGATGGAGGAAGTATAGATGGCGACTTTAAAAGAACTCCTTATTGCTCAACAACGAGCATACTTCACTGATCGTGATGAAGTAATGGGAATCTTTCGTGAATTGACTCAAGCACCTATCCGGAACAGATTATATCGTTTCATGGTGATATACGGTCCAGGCGGTATTGGCAAAACGATGGTAACGAGGAAATTTCGAGACATATGCAATGACATTGGCATACCAAGCTCGATAGCCAATATGGACTCCATCAACTCGCCTCTAGATATCCTTACCTCGTTTCGCGAAAATTGGGAGCTAAAACATCACACACGTGCTTTTGGAGATTTTGATGAATTGCTCGTCAAGTTTAAAGATATACAAGGGAAGCTGCAAAGCAAAGAAAGTATGGATAATAAAGTTTCAGATGTGGTTGCGAAAGTTGCCGGAACTATTTCGTCAGCGGCCGTTGGTGGAGCAATCACTGGATTAGCCTTGGGCCCCATTGGCGCTTTAGTGGGCGCAGCTGGTGGAGCCTTGACTAACTCAGTGATGGAAACCTCAATTGCTGCTTTGCTGAAGAAGGGGTTAATATCTCATAAAGATGCTAATTTTCTTTCAAACTTACTTCCGAATCTAATATCAGCGTTTGTACACGGCATGGAGAAACTTGCTGATGAGAAGAGGGGATTTGTGCTGGTGTTTGACGGGTTTGATTATGCAGAAAAATCCAGACATCTCAATGAATGGATCACTGAGAGTCTATTCCCGAGTTTAGGGGATTGTACTTTCACCGTCATTTCAGGCCGCAATAAACCGAGAGGAAAGTTTTGGCAAACCTATTCTAGCTTTGTGTATCAATGTCGGCTAAAACCATTCAATATTTCCGACATGACCAAATATCTTAATGCTAGGGGTGTGAGCATGGACCAATCAGCTTCTCTCCTTAATCTGACCGGTGGACTTCCCCTAGGTGCAGCATTGTGGACAGATGTTGAAATCCAAAAGCAAGCTGGACTGCTTGATGTTATTTCTGAACAGCGTTCAGCAGAGGTACTGAATACGGTGGTTGATCGCTTACTTGAGAATTTGGATGATAGAAGCAAACGGGCAATGAGGTTTTGCGCTATACCGCGTTGGTTTAACGAGTCAACGCTAGATCCTCTGTTACCGGATCAGGAAGCCAGTGAGGCCTTTGAGAACTTATGTAAATATAGCTCTCTTTTTCGCCTAGAAACGAATGGTTTATCCATGCACGATGAGGTGCGGCGATATTTGTTGGATGATTTCAAGAGTCGGAATCTCCACGACTATCGTGAACTCAATCAAAAGATGGCCAAATTCTATGAATCGAAGGCTCAGTCTGAATACACATATAGCTTATTGTGGTTCAAGTATAGGATAGAGCACGTATATCACCTAATTGCTGCAGATAGCCAGGAAGGCTTCAATCTTCTTAGTGGAATAGTTGATGATGCCCATTCAATGGGAGACTCTAGCATTTTAGATGCTCTACTAAAAGTTGTAACTGGTCTACCAGACGAACAAGCAAGCTATTGGACGACATACTTTGAAGGCGAGATCTATTTTTTGAGCCAAGATTATGTACAGGCAAAAATTTCCTTGATGAAAGCCGCAGAATTAGATCTTCCACCAGTCATATTAAGCCGCATTCTGATCTCTCTGGTTAATACGCTTTGGAATATCGATGATCATTACACTGCACTACACTACGGCAGGAAAGCATTGGAAGTATGCGAATCGATTAAGGATTTAAGGGGTACCGCTTTTCTTTATATCCTTTTAGGTTGGATACATCATCATCTGGGGAATATAACGGAGGCGCTTCGCCTAGAAGAACGCGGTTTCAGTCTGACTTCTCAACTTCCTAATAAACCTGATCTGGGATGGGCACTGAATTCGTTAGGGACGATAAATCTTGATCTTGGGCACATACGCTATGCTGAGGAATTGTTTCGGCAGGCCGTATCGCTCTGGATTGAGTTAGGCCGTCCTACCGGGAAATTTTTCCCGTTATATCACATCGGAGAGATATGTGCAGAGACCGGACGTTACAAGGAAGCAATAGAGTATTACAACGCTGCTTTGGAAAGTTGGCCAGGAAGTGATGATGAGATACAAGTTCTTATCCGATTAGGCGAAGCGATAGCACTGCAAGGAGATGCCGAACAATCACTGTCGTTGTTAGCAAAGTATCGCCAAGATGCCCACGAAAAAGGTAAGCCGATTTACGAGGCCAGAGCCAGTTTGTTTATGGGTAATACCTATCTTCAGCAACTCAAAGCAGATGAGGCCTATACTTGTTTTACTCAAGCAACTGAGATAACAAAAAAGATCGGAGCTAAATCCTTGGGAGCCAAAGCTCTGAATGGTATTGTACGCCTCCATTATGTGCGGGAATCGCCGCTTCCGGTAATATTGAACGCTATTGAGGATCTGGAAAGCTCAAGCCATGAGAATGGATACCATCGTCAGCTAGGTGATGCAAACTTATACCGAGGTTTAGCAGAACTAAGAGAAGCTGTCCATTCAAAAGGAAACGAACCAGTATCTGACATCGAGTTAGATACGAGCGCCTCCACTTTTTATAAAGCTTTAATGGAAGCCCTTCAATTTAATAGTTATACCTTGGATAAAACCGTCAGTGAGCTCTGTCAAGAGCTCAGGGCTTTGAGTTTTGATATTGCTACGAGAACCTTAGAACGGGTCATAAAGCTTTGGTTGTCCGGGAATTTTGATGGACAACAAGTAACTGAGTTTGAGAGGAGTCGGCGTGAACGGGACAATTTGGACGATCATCAAATGCCTATCATTGAGAGAATTAAAAACGAACTCCTCAATGTTGGAGGACATCAACGATGAAATCAAACAATGCTCTCTATTTCAATCGAGAGTGATGGAGACGCGCATATGAAATGTGGAAATTTTGGATTTCAAGAGATGGCATTGGAAATGCCTTCAAAACTAGTTGATGTACATCAACTAGTTAGGGATGCAGGTTTTGGTGATGAAATGTTGTCTAGACTTCATAACGGTGGTTTACACCGTGTCCCAGTGAATGATGGTAAGCCTCTCCCGGATCTTGTTCGCGCAGCAATTAATAAACTTTTCAAGGCAATGCCTGACCTTTCCGAACTAACTGGCGGAATTCTGTTCGCGCACTCAGTTCCACTTTTGTCGCCTGCAAACATTTCATTCTTATCACTTTGTTTGGAAGGATATCATCTTGATGATATCCCGCGAGTTGCAATCAGCGGGCAACCCTGTGCCATTCTCCATATGGCCGTACAAGTAGCAGGTATTTGGCTAAATGATTGTCCCGCAGAAAAAGGGATCCTTCTCATAGGAGCTGATCAGGCCTATTCGGTTCAAGAGCGCATCTTTTTTGGCTCCGCGATGGGTGACGTTGCTGTAGCTATGTTTGTGAGTGAAAAAGCCCCCTGTAACCGAGTCCTTGCATCAGTAAGTGAATGCGAAGTAATAGCTACCGGTGGAGAGGCATCACCACCAGAAGATATAGCGCGATTCAGAAGCTTAAACCCATTATACATACGCCATGCTATCGAGACATGTATCAAAGATGGGGAAATAGAACTTGATGATTTATCCTACATCGTTCCTCACACTCCCTATACTATGATTTGGGATACTATCGCCGAACTATTGAGATTCCCACGACAAAAAATTCTCACAGATTATCTGAGCGAGACTGGCCATCTAAACTCGAACGACTCTTTTGCACATTATATTAGGGCCGTTAGAGAAGGAAGAATTCTCGATGGAGAAGTAGCACTCTTGATAAATCCGGGTTTTGGCGGCACTCGTGGTTGCACTTTGATTAAACGCTAAATAGTACTAAGGCAGGATGCATTCATGCCAATAACTAAGGACAACAAATGTCAACAGGTGTTAGGAATACATTTTTAAGCGCAGCTTGTTCCAGGATAAGAAAATTACGACCGTTTATTCCTAGTGGTTTTGATTTCGCAACCAGGGTAGAGAATGTTGATAACCTTCCCTTTATGAGTCTCTGGTTTCGTACGAGAGGGTGTAGTTATGATCGCCAAGGCGCTTGTACTTTCTGCAATTATGGGTCTAGCTTACCTGTAACCGATGAAGATATGATCAGTTTTTTCAAAAAGGGTATCTCGTCATTAAATATTAATGAGAATACTATTTTTATTGCGACTCCATCGGGAAGTATGTTTGACGATAAAGAGGTACCACCAAAAGTACTTGACGCCATCTTACAACTCGTACACGAATCGAACTGTCGATTATTCTTGTGTGAGACTCGTGCAGAAACGGTCACAGAAGAAAAGGTTAGAAAATTTGCTGAAGTACTTGAAAACAAGAACGCAAGTGTTGAAATAGGACTTGAATCAGCGAATCCTTGGATACTTAAATATTGCTATAACAAGATGTTAGCTATTGCAGATTACTGCAATGCTTTGGACATCTTGCACAAATATGATTTGGGCAGCAGCACAACGATAATACATGGCGGGCCCTTCTTGTCTTCTATGGAAGCTGTTGAAGATACTGTGGAAACTGTGAAGTGGGCACTCAATCAAGGTAGCGAAAGGTGTTGTGTATTTCCTGCTCACATTAAAAAATGGACATTGTTAGAATGGTTATGGAATCGTAACCTTTATTCCCCTCCGTCGCTTTGGTCCTTAGTAGAGGTTCTGAGACGTTTGGGTCCAGACCTGTCGCCAAGAGTTTATATAGCATGGTACAAGGTATACGATGAGCAGTCTGATGGCGTAACCTTGGATCATGAAAAAGATTTAGAATATCTTTGCTCCCCTACTACTTGTAAGAACTGCCTATCCCGTGTGATAGCTATGCTAGATCTTTACCGAGATCATCATTCTTTTGCAACGATAGAAGAATTATCTTCCCTCGAATGTGAGTGTAAAAAATCTTGGAGGAATAAACTGCAAACACCAGAAGTCAAATCGCTTCAGGAACGAGTTGCAATGTTATATGAAACTATCGGAAGTGAGTTGCTAGGACAAGAATGGTGGGACCAAAATGGCGATCACATCTTACAAGAAGTTAAGCTATTGAAAACAAGTATTCAAAGCGAGTGAGGCTAGTATATGCAAGTAACAAAAGATAGTAATTATGTTAAGAATACATTTCTGAACAGCATTGGTTCACGGATAAGAAAAACCCGGCCAATGGTGCCAAATACATTGAATTATGCTCTTCGCGTCGAGCGAATTGCAGACGCACCTTTCGTAACCCTTTGGTTTCGAACGCGTGGTTGTCGACACGATTATATGGGCGGATGTACTATGTGCAATTATGGTAAGAGCACCCCAGTGGCTGCTGATGAGATGATCGAGTATGTGAGAGCGGGGCTGTCATTGGCTCCTAAAGCTGAAGGTATGATGCTATTGGTATCACCTTCTGGAAGCATGCTTGATGAATGGGAGGTGCCTGCCCTAGCACGGCAAGGTATTTTCGAGTTGGTGCGGAATACTAATGCTAGTACTTATGTTTGTGAGACTCGTGCCGATACAATTACAGATACAAAAATAAAACAATATAAAGAAATGTTCAATAATAAGATCGCATGTATTGAGGTTGGTTTGGAGTCTTCGAACCCTTGGATATCAAAATATTGTGTAAATAAGACCCTCTCATTGGAAAACTATATCCATAGCATGTCTATACTGCAAAAGTATCAGATTCCGAGTATTGCTAATGTAGTTGTTGGGAGCCCCTTTTTATCGGTCCAAGAAGCCATCGATGATGCTGTGAACACAGTTCATTGGGCAATCTCGCATGGCACTAAACGATGTACCATCTTTCCCGTGCATGTGAAGCGATGGACACTGGTTGAATGGCTATGGGAGCGTGGCTACTATACGCCGCTATCTTTATGGTCATTAATCGAAGTGCTGAATCGCTTGGGACCTGATTTGGCACAGAGGGTCACTATATCGTGGTACAAGTTGTATATTGAAAAAATGGTTAAAGGCAGATTGAATTCTTCAATTGATTTGGGTTATTTGTCATCTCCGACAACCTGTCCATTGTGCCAAGCAAGAGTAATCAGACTTTTAGATACTTATCGTGATACCAGCGACTTTAGTGTTATCGATGAACTTTCACGTATGGAATGTGAATGCAAAGACATCTGGCATAGCTCACGTGCAGTAGCCAGCAACAATCTATCACTTCCAGAACGGGTGTCCTCTGTATACGAAGCCATTGGGCGAAATGTGTTAGGTGAACAATGGTGGAACAAGAACGGTGCAAATGTTTTGGTAGATGTTAACTCCTCGGCCACATCTTTCATCAATAGCGGTTTTGATAAAAAATGAACAATCTTTCTTGCAAAAGATTCTTGAATTTAGTTTGTGCACGATTAAAAAAATCAAGGCCTCTAATTCCGAATGATTTGAATTATTCGTACCGGATCGAACAAATTGCCGGACTTTCCTTTGTATCCCTTTGGTTCCGAACGCGTGGTTGTCGACATGATTACATGGGTGGATGTACGATGTGCAATTATGGTAAGAGCACCCCAGTGACTGCTGATGAGATGGTCGAGTATGTGAAAACAGGATTATCTTTTATCCCTCATTACAAAAATATGATGTTGTTAATGGAAACTTCTGGAAGCATGCTTGATGAGTGGGAAGTGCCGGCCCCCGCCCGTGAAATCATCCTTCAAATGGTGCGGAATCATGCTTGCAAGAGCTTTTTGTGTGAGACTCGTGCCAATACAATTACAGATATGAAAATAAAGCAATACGCAGAAATGCTTGACAACAAGGTTGCAAGTATTGAAATCGGTTTAGAGTCTTCAGATCCATGGGTTATGCAACACTGTATCAATAAAAATCTCTCCCTTGCTCAATATGAACAAAGTATAAAGATACTACAAAAGTATCAAGTTCCGAGTATTGCCAATGTGATTGTTGGGAGCCCCTTTTTATCGGTCCAAGAAGCCATTGATGATGCCGTGAATACAGTTCACTGGGCAATCTCGCACGGCACAACCAGCTGCGTTGTTTTTCCCGTACACGTGAAGCGATGGACACTGGTTGAATGGCTATGGGAGCATGGATACTACACGCCAACACCTTTGTGGTCATTAATTGAGGTACTGCATCGCTTGGGACCTGCATTGGCACAGAGGGTTACTATATCGTGGTATAAAACATATGTTGAGCAATCAACGCGCGGTGTGCTTAGTGCTGCACAAGATTGGGGTTATTTGTCGTCTCCGACAACCTGCCCATATTGCCAAGCCAGAATAATCAGACTTCTAGATACTTATCGTGATACCAACGACTTTAGTGTTATTGATGAACTTTCACGCATGGAATGTGAATGCAAAGATATCTGGCGTACCTCACGTGCAGTAGCCAACAATCTAACACTTCCAGAACGGGTGTCCTCTGTATATGAAGCCATTGGGCGAAATGTGCTAGGCGAAAAATGGTGGGACGAGAATGGATCGTCTGTGTGCGATGAACTGACTGCTTGACACTGCTCAATTATTCTTAATGAAGATTATTTCTCGGTAAATCATGTAATCAGGGGGATCTTTTGGAAATGAAAATAAAATAGAGTTGGAGATCTTTCATGCTAACTAAATACCGGCTTTTTGTTCATATCTATGTAACACCCATTTGCAATTTAAAGTGTAAACACTGTTACTATGATGCAAAACCCATCAATTCCAAAATAGAACATGCGCTTACTATTCTAAATATAGCAAATATTATCGTCAGTTTATGTGATCAATATGACGCTTTCTTTGATATAGAGGGTGGAGAATTTTTCTTAAGGGATGACATTTCAGAACTGTTTGATATTTTGCCTCCTGATTATTGGGGAAGAATCACTGTTACCACGAATGGCACCACCAAAATTACTCTAACGCCAGATGTCATATTGAAGTTAGATGAGTTTCGCATCTCTGTAGAAGGACACACAGATGAGCTGCAGAAGGAACTTAGGAATATTGGTTTGACACCAGTAATGAAAACATGCTCTGAATTAAGATCAGCTGGTATACCATTTGTATTACGGATAACATTACACAAAAAGAACTTTCAATACCTTGTAGAAATGCTTCAATGGTTTATCAAACAAGGATTCGATAGGTTTAGTTTGTATGAGTTTCAGTCCACCGGGCGAGGCAGGCAACATGAAGTAGAGTACGCACTTGGCGAGAATGAATTGGCACAAGCTTTGAAGGGGCTATGTGTCCATCCTTTGCTAAAGGATATGAAACTCATAAAAATCAGCCTTAGCGCTCGAAGAGTCTCTTTGGTGCATTCGATTAGAAGGGAACTTGAGCAGGAGGGATTTGAGGTTGTTGATTTAAGTGGAGCAGCTAGCTTAACAGTAAACTATGATGGTTCTTTAGGCATATGTCCGTGGAAGGTTGGAATAGAAAGCATTGGTAGTTACGACCCTCGCAAATTCATTTTGGATGTTCAACAGCTTGTTGAACATGGGAAACTTAATCACCTATGTAATCATTGTTCTACAGTCCGTATTATGGCGACCTCTGACCATACATAGTACAAGTCTTAATTTGCGATGATTAATCAGCCAAGTTTTAATCGGAGTGAGCAAAACACGTTTCTTCACAGATCTGTGTATGAACTATTGATTGTCAAGATTCAGTCTCGAACCAACCACCAACTCACTTGGCTTAATAGTAGAAACCATTATGGAAGTCACTGGACTGATAGAACAGTGAGCGATTTTCCGCCTGAGCAAGGATAGAGACAGGCTAATCGAAGCCTTTCATGCATAACGAGGTGTTTCCGATGTGTATCTGTTCCATAGGCTGACACTGCCCGAATCTAGCAGGATGGCTCCTATAGTTCCGCCTTCGCTCATATACCAGACAATACCATTTCCCATAGGAGGTAATCGCTGAGTAACAAAAATATTATCTAGTGATATTAAGATATCGGCGCATCCGTAGTTTGTTTCACTCTGTAATTCACGTTCGTGCAGGATCGCTCTAGGCAATTGTTTTTTGATTACTTCTTCGAATGACTTCGAGAATTTCTGTGTAATCGTCCAACAAATACTTTGCCTCTTGGATTCGGTATCACTAAGCAAACTATCAATAATTGTTACAACAGTTCTATCCCAATGGCCCACCACTTGCGAGTGGGCGATGCTTAAGACTCGAAAACTTTTTGCAAATCTATCAGGATGACATGAAAACCCAACTGCTGCTGCTGCATTGCCTAGTACGTATTCATTATCAAGTCGATCTGTTCGCTCGGAAATGCCATGCAAAGTCAGTAGAATAGCTTCCTCCCCCTGTGCATGTTCAATCATAGGAAGGTAACTAAATGCTTGAGTAAGGTCGGAACAATCTAACACATTCATCGGAAGGTGGGCCCAGTCGACGTATGCCAAAATATCGGTAAAAACTAATTCCTTGTCTAATAATACATTGCAGCCAATAACCACATTAGGAATCCAATCAATATCCTCTCCTTTGAGCAAAGCAGCCAACGCATACTTAGAGAGTATTCTTTTTAGGTCAGATGATTTTTGCACTAAAACATTCTCGATCTGCTCAGTTTTAGAACATTTAACGTGAAGAGCAGATGATACTTCTTCATTTCTGCTAATGGTGTTAGTTTGAAAGGCAACAGACGGTATGCTCATCCATAGGTTCATGGCACAAATCCTTTCAATGTAGTTGATGCCATTAAGATGTAACAAAAGAGTTTGAACGCAGACCTCTCTTAGGGAAGTCTAGAAAGATGCAGCCTTTTGGATTGTAGCACGGATCGATACAGGAATAACTCTGGGTACGTATGACGATTTTGTACCAGGCCATCGAGTTCTCTTTTGATCGTCATTTTAAGTTCTATGAGATTGACGATGCCTAACAGCCAAGTCCTTACGCCATAGAGCTTGTAATGCCTGATAACACCGCTAAATATTGGACACCTTTACAATAAGAAGAGCATGCTAAATTTCTTTCTTGACCAAGCAAGGTAGGCAGTTTAAGGGTTTGGGCCAGTTTAGGACTTTCTCTCATAACTTTCTCAATGTTGTAAAAAAGTTTGGGCCATCGAGTGCCTAGTCGATATTGATCACATACATCCATAATCGATCCATCTGTCCTATCTCTTGTCCGGTTAGACCAATCCAGGCGAGGCGGAGTTCCAAATCGAACAGGATTCCGCTATTTAAGACAGAAAACTCATAAACTTTGACTTTTCTTGGTAAATCCAACAAAGGATTCGATGCTGCAAACTGAGATAATTTACTGCGTTTTTCGCCATTCACCCTTTGAATTTCCATTCGCGATAATGGACTAAACGCTATCTTCATCCCGTCACGAGAAGTACAAATCAATGCTCTTGGTTCATCGAGAGCATCTACAACTTGTAGATTCAGATTGTAATTAATAACTTTAGTCACTATCCCGTTGAGCCAACTAAGTGGATCATCAACGTGTACATTGTGCGCCAGTTCTTCACGTTTAATACGTAAGTCTTGTACTGCCCAAAGCATAGCCTGTTCACGCAGGTCATCAATTGCCTTGCGCTGACGTTCGTTACCCAAGCTAATCAAGGCTCCAAAGAAAATTACAGCAGCTATTACTACTGTAGCAAGAAAGATTTCCATTGTTATGATCCTTTTGATTTGAATTGCTCATCAGTTTTGGATGAGACCATTATGTTGCGGCCACATATTATCTCCATTGTCTGTCTTAGCCGATCCACAGCTGCAGGACGGGGGTCAGTTACACTAGCTGATGCAATCGCTAGAAACAAAGTGAATAATCCCAACAATTGCCAGAAGGGTACGGAGCGAGGTGGCTGATCTGGCTTAGCAGTAATTTCCAGAAATGGTACTGCCACTACTGGTGTAGCGGTGGCTGGCTTCTGTGTGGGTATCAGTGTCGCAGATGGAATCACAGTAGGAGTCGTGGTCGGCGATGGGAAGATTGTGGCGGTCGAAGTGGCCACAAAAGGGATCTCAATTATCCCAGTATCCTTCCCACACAGATTATGAATATCACAGGCCACAGCCACAATGCGATATTCTCCAGGAGGAGCTAGTGTTCGGTCGGCAAAGCGCCGGTCCCAGGAAATGCTTTCCAGGACTTTGCCTGGATCAAAATGCATAACTACCTCGGGCCAGCGGTTCTGATGATCGCTGATTGTTACTTTCACACTGGCGATGGGAAAATAGTTGCTAGAAACTTTGAGCTGACCGGATTCCCAGATCCACCAACGCTCGGTCAGTGCCACTGCCGGTCCTCGATTGTCTATAAGCAGAGTAATGGATGTTGCATCACCGATATTTCCCGCTATGTCTATCCCGCGCATCTGCAGGACATAAGGCCCGTTGGGTACTTGACTGGTGTTCCAGTCAAAGGACCAGGTGCTGTCTGTGCCCAATGCTGCTGGCTGCCAACTAGTTCCACCGTCCAGGGAAAGTTCGCCACTCGCTGGCCCGGATGTTTCATCCGTCAATCTTCCACTCAAAAGCACTTTTCCATAAACCCCCTCTCCGCTCGAATGAGAGGTAATCTGCACGCTAGGGGGAACGGTATCCACCTGGACAACCTCGGTTCTCACGATTTCATTCCCGGCAATATCCCGCGCTCGGGCATTAACGTGGGCGACTCCATCTGAGATGTGAAATGGAAATGGGCTCCACGTCGCGCCTTCATCGATGCTTCCTGCAACAGAATGCAGGCCGGAGATCGCGTCCAGTGCATCTACAGACACATCGACCTCCGAGATATACCAGCCATTCCGTCCATCCAGCGGCGGAAGAACCACATCGAGAACTGGCGGTGTGCTATCTCTTTGCCACGCAGATAATCCGCTGGCTGTTCTACCACTGGTTGAACTCGCCAGATAATTTGCAGTGCCAACTCCTTCAGGCAGGGACACACTGCAGGAATTCCCGCACGAATACGGAACACCATTCAAATCTCCGCTAATCGTCACATCGAATCCCTGCGGATCGCTGGCGACCAACTCCAGGGACTCATTCCCTTTGCACCAGCTACTGTCTCCCCACAGATCACAGACGATCTGCCCACTGATATCAGGTGGTAAAGCCGTGGGAGTTGGAGATGGCGTGCTCGTCGCCGTGGAAGTCGGTGTAAGCGTTGACGTAGGGGTTAATGAAGGTGTCCAGGTTGCCGAGGGCGTTACAGATGGCAGTGGAGTCCACGTGTTCGTTGGGGGAGGGGGCGGCGCACCATAGATTACATCCGTGGAACGAAAATCCAGATAACCACTCGATGCAGAAAGTGACCAGGTTCTACAGCCTGCCGGCACGGAAAGGATCAGGCTTACGAAGCCTGGCATTCCTTGCCCAGGACCATCATACATGTCCGTTGTCCTGACCGCTGAACAAGCCCGCAACGTTGCATTTCCAACACTCGAATCATGAGTCGATGCAACCATCACTTCGAAATAATCAACGTCACGGTCAAACGAGCCGCTGACTGTCCCACCGTTTCCAAGGTGCGTGACCCACTCCCAACAGCCAGAACCACAAAATGCGCCGCCTTCCTCTGGTGGCAACTCAGAATAATCTCGATGAGCCATGTATGTATATTGAACCGGCCCGCTCCAATCAATATAGCCAGTGTCATGCGCCTGATCATGAGTACGCCCCTCAAGCAAAGCAATTGCCACAGGCGGAGCAACATTGGCAAATGCTGTTGTGGTCAAAATCGTGCTGAAAAGGAATAATGAAATCAGAGCAACTTTCGTACGCGGCATACACTTCTCCAGCAAGCCCGACTACCAACCGTTTTGAGACTGGGAAATGACCCAGCCCAGGAAAAAGAGTCCGAAACCAATGAACACAACGATCACGGCAACACCGCCGATCAAAAGTAAACCGCGCACGAGAGTCTCCATCGTCAGAAACCTAACCTGCGATCGTCAGCCTGAGGTGGAGGCTGTATCACCTTCGCATCCTGGTTTGCCAGGCGCACAGCCAGGAATTCGTCCAATAGCCTGGCCAGGGAGGCAGGAAGCATTTCCTCCAAAACTCTCGAAGCCTTTTCTTGCCATCCATCTCCAGGCAGATATTCCGCCGGGTGGCTATCGATTACTTCCTGAATAAGTTCCTTGACTCTGACGCTATCGGCGCGCGGAAGTGGTTTGATCTGGGTCAAGGTGGGTGGTTGCCAGCACCCAGCAATACGCGCTCGAAGCCAGCAATGCAGAGAAGGCAGATCGAGAGTCATGTTCCCATAGCGCACCGTTGAACTCAACGTAGCTCGAATCAAATCCCCATCTTCCGGGTCAGGGGAGAAGAACATCTGCGTGGATGTGTTTGCGAGCAAGGCCTGGACCACAGGTTCCATTCCCTCCACCTTGCGCATCATGGACAGTGACTGCGCCAGCACAAACATCCGCGCGCCGAACTTGGCACCCTCCGCCAGCATGGACTCCAGGCGCATGCCGGTGCCGATTTCCTGCGCTTCATCCACAATGAAATAGAAGGGGATGGGCTTTTCCAATGTCGCCCGGCGGTAGGCTGCATCGAAGACGTTGTACAAAACAGAGGCTGTCAGGCGCGCGCCCTCGCGTCCCATTTCGCCCGACGGCAAACGCAATACGATCCAGGCGCGCTCCTCGACCCACTTGTTCATATCTACAAAGCGTTCCTGGTGCATGGCGGAGAACAACCAGGGCGAGAGCTCCAAGGCCATGACCTTGGAAAGCACAGGGCTGATCACTTCGGTGACCCAACCCTGGCTCCACTTATCGCCTTCGCCGGTTTGTCCAAGCAGGGCATCGAGTGCCAGTGCACCCATGCGTTCGCCTGGTGGTAGTAACGCCATCGCCTTATGACGCCACTCCTTGTTGAATGCCATGAAGACCACATGCAGAAGTCCCATTCCATCATCAGGATGGTTTTGATTCCAGACATGCGCCAGACGAAACAGACCCAATAGCGCAGCCTGCATACGCGGACCCCAGTAGTCATCCCAGATACGCCGGCCAATCTGCACAATGGCGTTGCCGGCCCAATTGAAGTCTGGAACGGCAAGCAAGTTCAATGGAATCACTTCTGGATGATCTGGCGTGATGATGCGTAATCGCTTGATAGCCGCCTGACGTTTGTCCTCGGGCAATTGTGTGATGGCATCCAGAAACGCGTCTGCAAGAGACACGTGTGGGTCTGTAAGAAAGATACCGGGTGCGTCATCGCCACGAGCGATGAGCTGTTCGAGCATGGCAAAAACAAACGATGATTTACCACTACGGCTGCCGCCCGTTGCCATCCCGTGTCCATCTGGATCCACGCCGACGAACTCACCCGTCGCCACGCTCTGACCAATCTTGAAACCAGCATCGAGCAATGGTTGTGCTGGAGGCGGGGCTGGTACTTCCTGCCAGACGGCGCGGTCCAGAAGGCCCGAGCCTTCGCCCAATTGCAGCGGCGCGATCAGTCCAGCGAGTTCCCCAGCGGGAAGCGGAAAAGCATGTTCCCTGATCTCCGGCCATGCTTGTTCTACTCTTATGCAGGATTGTTCGCCCGCGAAGAGAGGTAGATCAATGGGTGAGGACAACGTCAAAGCAACCTTCAACAAGGGTTCTTGAATTCTCTTTTCGAGAATTTCCTTGGGAATCGAGCGCCATTCGAGCCAGCTGCGAATGCCCCATGCAGAGACGATACAGAGGATGCCACCTGCGATGACTCCCATCAGTCCAAGAAACGAAGAGAAGCCACCTACGCTCCAAACCCCTCCACTGATACCGGCAATGATCAACCCGATAAGGAGCACGGATCGCAAAAGGTTCAGCTGCATACCCCAGGGATTTGGCGTGTTGTTCTCAACCCCACCTTCTGTGCCATAGGAATACGCAGAAAGTGCCTGTAATCTTTCCTGGAGTTGTCCATCCTTTCCAAGTAGCCATAATCTCAGACTTGTTTCTTTTCCTCCGCGCGCGACACTGATCAACCGGCTGCCGACTGCCAATAGTGGATCACTGTCTTTCGCAGATGTGATCAGGGAAGGCAGCCGATTGGAAGGATGAAGGACATATCCCGAGCCGCGAAGATCCACTGAACCCAGCGCGCGCCAGCGGCTGTGCTGTCCAGTCATCGCCGCCCATGCCTGGACAATTCCTTCGGCAATATCAGGAGGACTATATAAACGAACCCGTAGTCCTTTTGGTGTCGCGATCCATTCGACGACGGATGGAAAGGGAAGTTGCCCGATCCAGCTCATCACCTGCGCGCGCAAATCATCCAGGGCGTGAGGGGCAAAGAGCAATTCCCAACCCTGCCATTGCCCGTTGCAGAGAGGACACGCATTGGGACTGGAAGCAAATTCATAACCACAATGCATACAGATCATCGTGGCACTCCTATCGCACCCAGCTGCTTCCAGAATGTGATCCAGGCAGGCGGAATAGAAACCAATACAGGAAACAGCGCGCCGCGACCGCCAGATGGAGCCGCGAGAAAAACGCGTGGTGGCAATCGCGAAGTAGTCTCTGCATTTTTGCGCGCTTCGCTTTCAGGAATACCCAGCGAACGATAGAAGGTAAACGCTTCCTCAGGTCCCAGCCGACCGATGAATGCTGTGGAAGCCAGGCTCAAGGAGGTGGGGTTCTTCATCAAGTCTGCAGGCAGATGTGTGATGAGTGTGACACCCACTCCGCGCTTGCGCGCCCGTCGTCCGAGTTCATCCAGCAAATCCGTGAATGGACCGCTTCGCAGTAAACGCCAACCCTCATCGATGAAGATATCCATTGGCTGCTTGCCAACTGTCACCGCATGATACAAGAACCACGCAAGCACTGCGTGCACAATTGCTCGGTTCTCCTCCCGCAAAGAAGACAAATCGAAGTTCCACCACTGACCAGCAGGAAAGTGCGGAGAGAGTAGAGCTTTGGGTCTGTCGAAGAATCCTTCGAACAATCCCCCGCGCATAAAGGGACGAAGAAGCGCAAGAGGCATGGCGGCTTCAGGTGCATTGATTGTTCCGAGTGTTTCAACGAATTCTGCGATGGAAGCCGGTCCGGGACGTCGTTCCCATCTTCGTTTGACTGCTTCATGCAATGCGGCTTGCACGCCTGGAGATAGGATCGATTCACTCGCGAGCGCTGCGATTAGAAAGCGCACAGCCAACAACAACTCTGCAGGATTTTCTCCCTGAAGCGGATGGATAAGGCAAGTTTCTTTGTCCTCTGGAATCCCAGCGGGCACTACTCTCCCGCCGGCTGCTTCGCATAGTCTGTTGTTTTCTCCCTCTGGGTCAATTGAAATCACAGTCCTGCCCTGAAGTAAGCGCTGTAACATGATCCAACGAAGGAGACTCGTTTTACCTGCGCCCGGTTCACCAAGGATCAAAGTTGTTGCGTGAGGGGGAGGAGGAACTGCGGGATCGAGACCTTTCGTAAACGAGAAATGGATATCGCGCCCGTCACGCGCATGTGTGCCGATCCAGACAGAATCTTCGGCAGGTAATACCTGTCTTGCAGGCGCAGGTAAGAGCGGAAGTGTTTCCTCTATAAAGAGAGTCGGTTCATCCAGACCAGGAAACAACTGACCACCTGGCTGAAAATGATGCAGCGCGCGTTCAGCAATATAGAAAAGCCGCTGCGCTGTAAGACCGCGCGCGCGCAGACTGGATTCGATCACTCGGCGAGCGGCTTCCGCTTCCTCGAACCGATTGCGTTCCACAAATAGACTCGTCATCAGCGCAATTTGAAAGGCTGGTTTTCCAAAGGTCAGTTCCGACTCTGCGGCATCTAGCGCCTGATCCGCCGACCGTTCGGCCATAGAAGGCCGCCTCCCGGTCTTTTCCGCCAGTGCCATCATGAAACCTTCAAAGAGAGTTCTCCGTGCACGTAATGAGCCGCGCAACACGTCAGGAGGTTCACGCCGCAATGCCAGTGAATAAATGACTGGAAGATTTGGATAGAAGACATCCGCGCTGAGTCGTGACCAGGGCCGGTCTGCCATGCCAGGTACCCCACTTCCGCGCGCAGAAAGAGGCAGTAAATAGCCATCCGGAAAGAGCAGGTGATCTTCCAGAATTTCTACAGCTTCCGAGGCAATAGATGCGGCAAATTGATCTTGGTGCTCAGGCATGGGTAGCATGATAAAAAAAGACGGAAGGAGGTCGTCCGTTCCTGTCGCTTCCAGGTACAGACGTAGACCGTTTACAATTGGATGAATGTATTTTCACCTCACAACACATTCCACCTACTCGCTGCAGGAAGGATTGATGACGCCTGCTGCATTGGTGCAGAAAGCCCAAGCGAATGGAATGCCTGCCCTCGGTCTTACGGATCATCGGTTGTTAACCGGCGCGATCGAGTTTGTGACAGCCTGCAGGCAGAGTGGAATCCAGCCGGTCATTGGTCTGGAGGTGGATCTGCCGGACGGTCCAGTCAGCCTGCTGGCCACCAACATGGAAGGTTGGTCAAATCTGTGCCGATTGAGCAGTGCCATCGCTCTTCGGGAGTCTCCCGAATCTCCTTGTTCTGTTGAGCTGCTCGCTTCCCATTCGAAAGATTTGATCGCCTTGACGAGCCAGCCAGATGGACTCAAGGAAGTATTCTCTGACCGGCTGTATGTGGCATTGCGAGATCCAAATCATGCCGTTGCACTATCAAACCTGGCTCGCAAACTTGCACTACCCACAGTGGTCGCCCATCCAGTCTATTGTTTGACTCCCGATCAGGCAGTTCTGCAACGTACTCTGGCAGCGATCCGCCTGAACCAGACAGTAACCAACCTTTCCCCAGAAGCACTTGCGCCAGCAAACAGTTGTTTCCTGAGCGCGCAAGAGGTAGAAGCGATCTTTAGGAATTTTCCTGAAGCGTTAGCCGCCACTTTTGAAATTGCAGAGCACTGCCGTTTCGATTTGCCGATCGGCGGATCTCAAATGCCTATCATTCCCTTGCCTGAGGGCGTATCAGCAAGTCAATACCTGCGTCAAAAAGCCACTGACGGTGCGAAGCAGTTATACGGCGCGATTACCCCCGCTATTCAGGAACGCCTGGATCATGAACTGGAGATCATTGCTCGCATGGGTTTTGAGCCTATCTTCCTGATCGTCGAAGATGTTTTGAACTTTGCCAGGAAAACTGGAATTCCCTTCTCCTCACGCGGCTCCGCGGCTTCCTCCCTGGTGGCGCACTGTTTGGGAATCACCAGCCCGGATCCACTGCGGTTGAATTTATATTTTGAACGCTTTTTGAATCCAGCTCGCACAACTCCGCCTGATATTGATACAGATTTGTGCTCACGCCGAAGGGACCTTGTGATCCAACATGTCTTCGACACCTACGGAGCCGAACGCGTGGCGATGGTCGGGACGATCAATCGATACCGTCCACGGTCGGCGCTTAGTGATGTCGCCAAGGCACATGGACTTGGACCGGCGAAGGTCCGGGAACTGGCTGACCAGCTGCCGCATGCGTTCTGGGCACGCTTTGAGACGACCGCTGATGGCAAGCCGGTGTCTCCCTTTGCAGCGCTGCGCACAACATATCCTTCTCAGACCCATCAAACCATCTTCAACGAAGCCGAAGCCATCTTGAAACTTCCGCGCCATCTTTCGATGCATCCGGGCGGTGTAGTGGTTGCGCCTGGAGCATTAACCGATCTTGTACCCGTGATGCATTCAGGCCGCAAAGGTATAGTTATTACTCAGCTAGACCTAGAGTCGGTGGAAGCCTTAGGATTGGTGAAGATTGACCTGTTGGGCATTCGTGGATTAACCGTCCTGGGAGATGTGGCTGAATTTATCCAGCGGAGTCAGCCAGATCACTTTCCAAATTCGCTGGCAGTTTTAGATTCCACGCCTTCGGACGATCCAGCCACAGCACAAAGAATTGAAACTGGCGCCACGATTGGCTGTTTTCAGATCGAAAGTCCGGGCATGCGCGCGACCCTGCGCGAGATCCATGCCCGCACTGAAGATGACATCATGGCAGCGCTCGCTCTGTATCGTCCCGGACCCTTGAGCGGAGGGCTCAAAGACGCATTTGTGCGTCGATTCAAGGGACAAGAACCCGTGAAGCACATTCACCCTGCACTTGCACCTCTCCTGGATGAAACTTTTGGGGTGATCCTGTACCAGGAACAAGTACTCCGGATTGCGAATGGGATTGCCGGATTCGATCTTGCCGAAGCCGATCTGTTACGGCGTGCCATGAGCCATTTCGATCCCGGTAAGCGAATGCAGGAATTGAAAAAGAAGTTCGTTCAGCAGGCACAGGAAAGGAATTCCATCCCCGCGGATGTTGCCGAACGGATTTGGGAAATGATGGCGGCTTTTGCTGGCTATGGTTTCCCCAAAGCTCATGCTGCCTCCTACGCAAAATTGGGCTGGCGCTCTGCCTGGTGCAAATCTCATTTCCCGGCGGAGTTCATGGCAGCTGTGTTAGCTAATTGGGGAGGCTATTACAGCCAGCGTGTCTATCTCAGCGAGGCCCGGCAAATAGGACTCGTCGTTCGCCCACCGCATGTGAATCATTCAGAACATAATTTTTGTGTGAAAAAAATCGAGGATATAGAAAAACCAACGCTTTTCATGGGTCTGGATCAGGTCAAGGAATTGACACGTAGTACGATCCAACGCATTATTCGACATGCGCCCTTCACGACCCTGGAAGACTTTTTGACACGAGTCGATCCTCGCCCGCAGGAGGCTGAGAACCTGGCACGAGTTGGCGCCTTGGAAGGTTTGGGAAAGATACCCTTCATCTTGCGACGATTGCAGAACGGCGGCTGGCAGCAAAATCAGATGAGTCTGTTTGAGTGGACCGACTCCAGTGAGGAGGATTGGGCACTGCAGCAAAAAGTGGATGCACAACTGGAGATTCTGGGTGCCAGCCTGGATGCACATCCACTTGAACTGGTTGCCGACAAGCTCCGCGGGACAGAAGTCATTTCAACTTTCGATGCCACGGCAAGGGTCGGGCGGAGGGTCACAGTTGCCGGTGTGCAACAAGCTTCCCATCGAAGCCGGACTGCCCGAGGAGATATGCTTTTCCTGAGCTTTGAAGATCTTCAAGGAACCCTGGATGCTATCCTGTTTCCGGACGTTTATCGCCAGTTCAAATCTTTGATCAGTTCAACAGTGCCCTTTTTGCTGACTGGCACTATGGAAATGGACACCGCGCGTGGGGATCCTTTTTTAAGAGTTGAAAAGGTCGCGCGGGTTTGATTTTGGCGTTGCCGTAGAAAGCCAAACAAAACCACCTTACGGCTCGGGAAATATCACCCGCGCAAACAGATCCAAAACCTCCTGTGGCGGAGCATCCCTCTGTTCGACAGGCAGGAAGGTTTGCGTGAACAGAATGGTTTCTATCCCATTTGAATCTCGTTGCGAAGTTTGTAATTCGATCTGCTGACCTGTCTCCATACTGATCCAAACGCGGCGGGCAATGTTCATTTCACTTAGGATGATCAACAGGCAGGATGAGCCATCTTCGCAGGTGGTTTCCTCTCGAACTACAGTCTCACCGTGAATCAACGCATTGTCTAAATCACGCAAAAACCAATCCAGCGAAAGGCGGTAGATTGGAAATTCCATCGCCTCGCCGGTGGTCAGATTCAGGTTGTGCGTGCCGACCGAGACGCTCTGTTGGAGGCTACTTTCGTCCTTGTCCCAATGCGTCACGAGATTCCTCGTCACCCAGCCTTCGGTGTCAATCTCGAACCACTGCTCCTCCCGGTAATATGGCGGCGGATAGTTCTGCCCCGGCTGGTGATTTCCGGTGACAACCTCGCTGACCACACGCACCCAGCCCGGACCTTGCGCGACGGATTTATTCAATTTGTCCGTCAGCGCCTTCGCCTCCAAAAAGAGCGGGTCTTGCGACGTGAAATCTGGCTCAGGTCGAGGAGTGGGAGTTGGCTCCAGCGCGGCAGCAGGCAACCAGTCAGTGAACATGGAAGCGGCGACCCGAAACGCCAGAGACCACGACCCGTAGGCGTTATAGAAAATTCTTGTGATGTCAATCTCCATCGGTTCGTCTGGCATTTCAGAGAACGATAGCGAAGAGACGATCTTATCCTTTTCTACGAGGTTGGTGGAGGAACCTCCAGCCTGCGAGGCGAATAACGTCACGCCGTTCAAGTATTCCTGTGGATCGAACTCAAAGAGCAGTTCATTGGCAGAGGGCTTTCGCACTCCGGTGAGACGCAGTAGGTAACCTTCTGCCTGAATTTCTTCGTCGAGTTTCAAGGATTCCCCGATCTGCAATTTGCCGGGATCGAACCTGAAATTTCCGGGGTTCGTGGAAAGGTCGATCATAAGGGGCATCTGTCCCGGCTGCGGAAAACTCACTAAATCCAAAACGATCTGCTCGCCCAGCGGCAAGGGAACCGTCTGGTACACACGGGATGTCCCAATATCCATCGTATCCGGTGTGATGTCTTTCAGCGGATAAATCCTGCCCTGCGAATCGGTCATGGTCACATGCCACTGTCCTGCGACAGAATGCTGGGGCGTGTCGAAATGAAGCGACACTTGCAGGACCGTCAGTTCTTCGGAAATTTGAATATCATCCAGTGCCAGCATCACGCCACCGGTGCTTGGGCTTTCGATGTTATCCCAGCCGTGAAACGCCAGTTTGACATTGCCCGTGGAAATATCCCAAAAACGGATGGTGGACGGCACAGATTTGGTGTAACTGGTTTCCAATGTGGCGATGGTAGTTGAATCGAACCAGCGCAATTCCTTGTAAAGGATGCCGTCATAAAATCCAAATCCCGAAGACATTTTGCCCGTCTCAGCATCCCAAAGGCGGATCGCGCCGCTGGCGGTGGCGATTTGTTTGCTATCGGGCGACCAGTCTAGCGCATTCACAGAGTTGAAGTGCGCATCGATGAAACCCTCGCATTGATTGTTGCGCGTGTTCCACACACAGACCACGCCGCCGAAGTGTCCGGAGGCGATGTGCTTTCCATCCGGTGACCATACCACTTGTTGGGCAGGCTGCAAACGCTTATCCCACAACCTCACCCATTTGTTTGTATCCACCCGCCAGCGGCGCAAGCCGTAACCGAGGTCGCCAGTGGAAATCAAGCGCATGCCATCTGGCGACCAGGAAAGATCGAACGGTGGGACAAGGAAATCCTCCAGAGATGTAACCACGTCTCCGCTTTCCACTTCCACCACGGACAAGCCACGTTCGGGGATCGAAAAGGCAATTTGGTCCCTGTTTGGCGACCAAGACAGAGCACCCTCGGGCACTGCGCCTTGCGATTCGCTGGTGTATTCGTAAATCATGTTCCATGAAGCGATATCCCAAACAGTTATGTGCAAGGGTCCGCTTCCAAGATATTTCAGGAGAATTGCGCTGACCGCCAGTTTGCTTCCATCCGGAGAAAACTGAACCCGAAATACTTGCTCGTGCAGAGGTAAGCTGTGGAGTTCCTCCAACGTTTGCAAGTCATACAAGATCAAACCTGTTGAAGTGGCAATTGCAATCTTTTTGCCGTCTGCGCTGATATCAAACGCACGGATCATGCCTGGCACATCCACCACATCTTTCGGTTCGTCTGTTGGAACCGGCATGGGGTCCGGAAAATCCCGGTAAGATGTAGAAAAGCCGCCGAAAGACAGCCAGGGGCGGGCGGCGTACATCGTTCCGATGACCACAACGACCAGAAGTAGCAGAATCAAAAGTGCTTTCGCAAGCGGGGTTGATTTCACGTGCACCTCCTGAACTCGGCGCATTATACAGGACAACGATGGGCATTGCTCGGCGGCTTCCCGACGATTTCCCTGTGGAAAAAGTGTTAGCAGCGGTCTGAAACCACGGAATGGACCTAAGAGATTGTCTTGTTAACTTCCTGTTGGCATTAGAAAACTGAGCCAGATTGGCGAAGACAAGAGTATAGCAAGTGCAAGAATGATGAGTATGAAGACCAAGGCATCCCAAAGGCCTCTGAACGGGAGCGAGCGAAGCACTTTCATGATATCGAATTTCATGTTCACCGTATCTTATTTCGATTTCAGGCTGCTATTTGAGCGACACTTGATGGTATTCCAGGCTTGGATTGAGTATCCAATGGGCTAATGTTTCAATGGTTGCCTGATCCAGATAGCAAATTCTCAATCCGAACCCGATGCACAGCCCATGTAGGCCATCCCACCAGGCAATTCCCTCGTCTCCAGGCAAAGCAAATTCCAAGACCGTGCGACGAACAAAAGGTAACGGGTATTCCTCAATCGCTAACAATAAACCCTGGTGGAGAATATCTAATCCCTCAGCGTCGCGTTGTTTGTAATCCTTCACATGTTCCTGAAATGCCAGCCTTGGTTCAGGGTCAGGCCAAAATAACTGCAAAAGGCGTAATATCCATCCTGGTTGCATAGAGGAAAGAATCGCCTGATATGCCTCCTGTGGCCGGACTTCCGGACGGTCCGGGTCAGCATACAGTTCTGCGAACAAACGGCGGGTATCATCCTCGCCGATCAGCGCTGCGTGATTGCCAATCTGAATAAAGCCCTTGCTCAAGACAAATGCATGAGTCGTGCCCACCTCCGACACTGGATGCTTCATCCCTTAAGTCCTGCCTTCACCCGAATGAGCGTGTTCTCAACATCCCTTTCCTGCAGTTTATGTGCATCAATGCAAGGATTAAGTTCCTGTAACAGGTCAGAAAAAGCAGACGTAAGGTGATTGTCCGGGCGAAGGCAGAACTGTTGGAGTGCAGACTCTGCCCGGGGTTGGTCAACTACCGCCTCAACCGGAAGTGAATTCAACATGATCGCGAAGCCTCTCGCGACTATCAGTGATAATTGCTTCGATCTCTTTGACATGACTGTTCTCCTTAGAGTTTAAAGATGGATTCAGATAGATTTAGATCAGTGGCGCGAAAGCCGGGTCGCATGGGACGATTTCCGGTGGGGACCAACCCTTTGCCTTGCTCAAACCTGAATAAGGGTGAAAAGGATGGGCGCGCGGCAGTGCGTTCCACAATGGTGGAGACTTCTACGATCTCACGTACGATCTGGCCGTGCTGGGGATTACGTTCAATATAAATTGCTGCCGTCACTGCTTCTGCAAATGACTGCGCAATCTGAATTTCGGACATCCGGGCAGCATCCGGATGTGCCTGTACGACTTGCAAGAAGCGTGGCCACACATGTTCGGCACTCGTAGCGTGGATCGTGAAAGCCGAATGACCGTGCCCCGTCGCCGCGGCACGGATCAACTCCCAGGCTTCTGCGCCGCGCGCTTCACCGATCACAACACCATGGGGGCGCGAACGCAAGGCGGAACGGATCAGGTCATACATGGTCACGGGTGGTGGACCGCCGCGAATTTCTGGTCGAGTAACTGTGTATATGATGTTGCCGGTGTCACTCTTCCCATCTCCATTCCAACCGTTCAAGATGATTTCATTGCTGTCTTCGACGATGAAGAGCCGAATGGCTCCGCGCGGGTAATAATCCAACATTTCCTGAAGGATGCGCTGCCCGACAAAGGTTTTGCCTGAACCGGTAGTCCCGGCAATCACTAGAGTTCCGCCATGCACCATGACACTCAATAAGTAGTTGGCAACCTCGGGCGTCAGAATACCTTCCCCGCGTGGGAAGTCTTTTGCGTCAAAGTGTGGACGCGGCACGGGTGGGAGCCGCTTCTGGCAAAGCATTGCCAGGCTGCCGTGCTCCAGATCTAAGGTAGTGCGATAATTCGAGACACGCAGCGTGATCGTGTCGCCATAGGGCGAAGCGGGAGGCATGACATAGTTAATGCGTACGCCTTTTCTGCGAACACTTCCATCACCGAGTGGAACCATCACCTGCAGCATGGCATCTGCAATGGGGTAATCTGGAGTCGGCGCGCGCTGACCCGCGCGGTCGATCATGACCCGCAAGGCATCGCCAATCCCATCCGGGGCCGCGCCGGCATATTCCCAGCCGGTGGATGTGGTGTATACATAAATATGGCCCAGGTTGATAGCGATGTCTTCGATATCAGGGCGAGCAATTAGCTCAAGCAAAGACCCCATACCGGACAAATCACCAATGAGGCGCAGAATATATTCTTGCGGCAGTGAAATGCCTGCATCGACTGCCCGGACACTTACCTCCTCAAATACCTGGCGGGCTAGTGCCTCGATCTCCGTCGACGAAAGTGAGCGCTGCAAGGAGTCTGTAGCTTTCTTTGCACGTCCTTCTTCCATCAGGATAGCCCACCAGTGGTCCATCTCTTCATTGGAACGCGCGTCTGTAACTGGCTTCAATGTTTTTCCGGCAATATCAAACATGCTCTATTTCCCGAACCAACCACGCTTTTTCGTTGTATTGGGTAGCAAGCCAATGCGCGAAGCACCTTCCCGTACAGCCGGAACAAAATGCGCGGCGAAACCTAAGAGCGAGTCAGCAAATGGTCCAAGTTCTTCCAACTTCTCCTTCTTGTATCGCCAGATCAGAATGTCCTCACGTCGATCTGAGTTCACCGCTTGCGCGGCAATCCGTGGGTCCACAATCGGAAGAATCCCATTTGGAATCAGCGCCAGCTCGATCTTGTCTTCGCTCAGGGCCTGCTGTAGCATCTTGTGGGCTGCCTTGAAGCCGTCTCCTACTACCTGGTTGTAGCAAAGCTTGACCCGGCTGCCGATGAATTCATGGGCACTGCCTTTCCCTACAACATTCGCAAGAGAATTGATCATGCGTGCGATCCAGCGGCGTGTCTCCGCCAGGTCAGGAATTTCAGGTTTGATGACAATTGCAATTCCCTCCGCGGCTTTCAGCGCGGCGCGATGAACCACATGCGCAGGGTTGATCCCCACGTCCATGATGACCACCCCACCCGCGGCAACACCGGCTTCATACAGGCCCTGAATGACTTCCGAGACTTTCTGCTCCTGCTGCAGGACTTCATCCCCCAGGTCATCCGTGATCAAGCCGGGCAGGACACGCAGGGTCGGCAAATTTTCGAGCGGTGTGAAAGCGTTCAAGTAGGTTGCTCCCGAGGCGACATCGCTCATGACACCCTTGCCAGCCTTCGCAATCTCCCGGCGAAGCAAACCAATCATCGTCGTGTTGACTCGTTCCAACCGCATGTGATATTGGAGCGCACCCGCGTTGCCGTCTGAATCCACGAGATAGGTGGTGATCCCCGATAGAGCAAGCGCTACAGCAAGGTTCACGGCCACGGTTGTCTTCCCTGTTCCACCTTTAGGAGAAGTGATGGCAATCTTGCGAACGGCCATACCCGACTGGATACGAGCCGACATATCGCTGCCCAGGACCGCGCGGCGATACTGGTCGTCCGCTGCCAGGTTCCCAGCATCGGCGCGGCGTAGCTCCTCGTACATCCGATTGATGTCCACATCGGAAGGTGGGTAGGCAAAGGCAGGAACTCCCACACCATTTGCCCAGGATGACATTCCATCGCCGACACCTGCAATGACGAAGATAAGCTTGCCGCGCTCGGCAGCCTTTACCAGGCTTTCCGGGGAGACCGATGACTCGGGAGAGACAACAATCAGGACGCGAAAATCGAACAGGTCAATGTGTTGCGGGGTAAACGCCGCGATTTGCGCGACCACTGCATGACCCTGTTCT